>LNFM01001743.1_pt1 | contig 51545 bp, 40 predicted proteins | sample 596031 | NCBI WGS metagenome assembly LNFM01 (sample SAMN04254537, study PRJNA301005) | activated carbon metagenome | isolation source: dual media filters at the Ann Arbor, Michigan drinking water treatment plant | place: USA: Ann Arbor | reverse complement strand
AATTCCTTCTGGTATTCCGGATTCGCCAGGCGCCGTTCAGCGTAATAGGACAGCATGGTCGGCATCTCGGTGCCGCCCGCCGGCAGCACGCCGAAGGGGAAGCCCAGGCCGGCGCCGCGAATCCAGGGCCAGAAGGACCGCTTGAGGTCCTGCTTCGACAGCATCACGCTGCCGACGGGCAGCACCTCCACCTTCGCCGCATGGTAGCGCCAGGCCATGTGCAGCGCCTCGCCCACCGCGAACAGCGCGACGGCCACCAGCACCACGTTCACGCCATCCAGCAGTTCCGGCACGCCGAAGGTCATGCGCGGCTGGCCGGTCTGCGAATCCACGCCCACCAGCCCCAGCAGCAGCCCGAAGGCCAGCGAGGTCAGACCGCGCAGCGCCGAGGAGCCGAGCACCGCCGACACCGTCACGAAGCACAGCACCATCAGCGCGAAATACTCCGCTGGCCCCAGCACCAGCGCCCATTCCACGATGACCGGCCCGATGAAGGCGATGCCCAGCGTGCCCACCGTGCCCGCCACGAAGGACCCGATCGCCGCCGTCGCCAGCGCCGGCCCCGCGCGCCCATTGCGCGCCATCTTGGCCCCTTCGAGCGCGGTGATGATCGACCCGCTCTCGCCCGGCGTGTTCAGCAGGATGGACGTGGTGCTGCCACCATACATCGCGCCGTAGAACACCCCGCAGAACAGGATGAAGGCACCCGTCGCACTCACCTGGAAGGTGATGGGCAGCAGCAGCGCGATGGTCAGCGCCGGGCCGATGCCTGGCAGAACACCCACCGCGGTGCCGAGGAAACACCCCAGCAGCGCCCAGGCCAGGTTGGTGAGCGTCAAGGCATTGCCGAAGCCGAGGGACAGGCCCGCGATCGAATCCATCAGGGTGCTTTCACAGGAAGGTCGGGGGAGGGAACTCCCCCGAACCCCCTCCTTTTTTTGTCACCTGGGAACTGACAGCGGCGGGCTGTTCCCAACGGCCCAAGAACGGTGGGGGCTGGGGTCACACCAGCAGTCCTCACAGCACCGCCTCGCCGCGGAGCACCGCCACGCATCCGCCACCGACGCGCGCCCGGATGCCGTCGGCGGTGCGCCGCGCGCGGGCGCGCAGCAGGCTCGGCCGCCCCATCTCGACGCCTTGCGTGATGTCCCAGGCACCCTCGTCGCCGCCGTCGAGATGCAACAGGAAGCCCGCCAGCGGCGTGGCGGCGCTGCCGGTCGCCGCATCCTCGACGGTGCCGGTCAGCGGCGAGAACATGCGTGCACGCACCGCCGCGCCATCGCGGCAATAGATGTACAGCGAGAGAAACCCGCCCGTTTCCGCGGGATGCGCCGCCACGGCACGGCGAAACGCAGCGAGGTCGGGCGTGGCGGTGGTGAGTGCCTCGGGCGTCACCTCCGTCAGCAGGCGATTGTTGCCGCCATCGGCCGCCAGGGTGGGCACATGGCGGGTGGTCACGATGGCGTCCTCGGGCACCCCGGCGCAGGCCGCGGCAACCGCCACCGGCAGCATCGCGCCGACCCGCAGCGGCTGCGGCGCCGCGACTTCCGCACCCACCACGCGGCCGGCATCATCGCGTTCCAGCACCACCTCGACCAACCCCGCCGGTTCCTCGAAGCGATAGGCGCGCGGCGCGCCCTCATCCTCGCGCCCCAGCACCCAGGCTGTGCCGACATTGGGGTGGCCGGCGAAGGCCATCTCGGCCACGCGGTTGAAGATCCGCACGCGCGCGCTGTTCTGCGGATGCGCAGGCGGCAGCACGAAGGTCGTCTCGCTCAGGTTGAACTCGGCGGCGAGGGACTGCATCTCGGCATCGGTCAGCCCGCGCGCATCGGGAAACACCGCGAGCTGGTTGCCGCCGAAGCGGGTGTCGGTGAACACATCCACCGTCACGAAGCGGAAGGCGCGCATTTTTTGACCTCAATCGCCGGCGCCGGCATGCGCCGGCTTGGCTTTCGCGCCACGCACTGGTGCGCTGGCGGCGGCGGGCGGGTTGGGCGCGGTCGCGCCGTGCGCTCCCGGATCGCGGCAAGGCCGCGATCCGCCGGTGCCGATGGGGAAGGCCCTCACGGCACGTCCCGCCCCAGCGCGCGCAGGATGGCGCCTTCCAGCACCCCGGCGCCGATATTCACCCCCAGCGCCTCCACGAACAGGAAGAACGCCGCCAGCGAGACCAGCAGCGCAATGCCCGCATCGCGGACCGGGCTGCGGCTGCCGAAGGCGCGCGCCGTGCACACGAACTGCACCGCCGCGCCGATGGCGAAGCCCAGCGGCACGATCAGCACCAGGTTCAGCAGCATTCCGCCGCCCAGCCAGGCCAGGGAGGCGAGGTTCGGCGGCCCGGCCTCCGCCACCTCGGGGATGTCGGCGCTCCAGCCGCCGCGCAGCGCCACCGCGGTCAGCATCAGGCCCAGCACCACCAGCGCGCCGGCGATCAGCGCCGGCACCAGCTTCGGCCCGACCACCGCATAGACCGGCGTGGTCGGGATCACCCAGGTCAGCCAGGCCGCCAGCACGCCCAGCGCCGTGACGCCCAGGCCGACGGCCAGGTCCGGGACCGCCCCCGGCTTCATCCCCGCCGCCGTCACGCGAGGCCGAGGTCCTTGAGCACGCTCTCCATGTCCGCGCGGTCGCGGTCGAGGAACTGGTCGAACGGCGCGCCGGTCAGGAAGGCATCCTCCCACCCGCGGTCAGACAGGATGCGCTTCCACGCCTCGGACGCATGGATGGCGGTCATGAGGTCGACCAGCGCCTGGCGCTGCGCGGGGTTGATGCCCGGCGCGCCGAACACGCCGCGCCAGTTGATGGCGACCACGTCGATGCCGCTTTCCTTCAGCGTCGGCACCGCGGGGTCGATGCGCGTCTCTCCGGTGGTGGCCAGCGCGCGCACGCGCCCGGCCTTCACCTGTTCCGAGAATTCCGACCAGCCCGAGATGCCGGCCGTGACCTGCCCGCCCAGGATGGCGGCCTGCGCCGGCCCGCCGCCGGCGAAGGCGACATAGGACGCCTCGCGCGCCTGGCGCCCCAGCTTCTGGAGCATCAGTCCCAGCACGATGTGGTCGGTGCCCCCCGCGCTGCCACCCGCGACCGACACGGCGCGCGGGTTCGCCTTCAGCGCATCGGCGAATTGCGCGATGGTCTGGATCGGGCTGTTGGCCGGCACGACGATGACGCCGGCCTCGGCGGTCATGCGCGCGATCGGCACGGTGTTCTGCAGCGTGACGGGCGTCTTGTTGGTCAGCGTCGCGCCGACCATGACGGAACCCGAGATCATCAGCGCATCGGCGCGCCCGCGCCGCTGCGGGCCGACCGTGCCGCCGGCGCCGCCGACATTCTCGAACTGGAAGGTGCCGACCAGGCTGGCGGCGCGCGCCGCCTGCTCGATGGCGCGGCCCAGGCCGTCCCAGCCGCCGCCGGGGCCGGCCGGGACGAACATGAAGATGCTGGCGAAGCGCTGCTGCGCGAGCGCGAGCCGCGGCGAGAGGCCGAGCGCGGCGGCGGCAGCCAGGATGGTGCGGCGTTGGGTCATGGCGGTTCCGGTCGTTTCCTCGAAGGCGGCGCGACTGTGCGACGCGGCGGCGGAGTTTGGAATGGGAGATTATCGCCGCCATCGAACCGTCCCTCATCGCCGGGGCGCCTGAAACGCTTCGGACCCAGGGTGCGCCAGCGCACTTACCAACCCTTCACGCCGCTTGCCGAAACTGTTGCGCTGGGCCGATGATGTCGGCCGGAGACGTTGTGGGGCAGAGATGACCGATCGGGATGCCGCCCAGACCGCACCGCAGGCGCATGACGCCGTGGATGCCGAGGGGCACCGGCTTGGCCGCCGACTGTTCGTGTTGCGCGTCGCGGCCGCGGCCGGGGCGGCGGCCATTGCCACGCCGGCCGCGCAGGCGCTGGAAGCCACGCCCGTGCAGTACCGCACCGGCATCACGGATTCCGACCCCAGCGACGGGCCGGGCTATGGCCGCGGCGGGCGTCGGCGCGGCACCGGCATCACGGATTCCGACCCGAGCGACGGGCCCGGCTACGGCCGCGGCGGGTATCGCGGGCGGCCGCGCACCGGCATCACCGATTCCGACCCGAATGACGGCGCCGGCCAGGGCCGTGGCGGGTATCGCGGCCCGGCGCGCACCGGCATCACGGATTCCGACCCCAATGACGGCCCGGGCAATGGCCGTGGCGGCTATCGCCCGCGGCCGCAGGGCCGGCCCTATACCGGCATCAATGATGGCGACCCGACCGACCCGTCCGGCTACGGCAGCGGCTGGCGGCAACGCCAGCAGCCGCGCGGCGTGACCGACAACGACCCGAACGACGCGCCCGGCCAGGGCCGCGGCTGGCGCTGACCGGCAGCGCGCGGGACCACGGCATGACCAGGACCGGTTCGGCGGGCGGGGGCAGGCTCACGCGTCGCCTGACGGTGCTCGACGTCGCGCTGCCGCCGGCGCCGCCGGGCATGGACGGCGCGCATGGCACTGACGCCGACAGCGACGCACCGGCCCCGCAGCGCCGGGCCGCCCCGCTCACCGATCACGCCGCACCCGACCCATCGGACACCGCGGCGCGCAAACGAGGATGACGATGCCTGCCACCTTGGCCGAGAACGCCTGGTCCCTGGCCTTCGGCACGATGTCGCTCGATGACGGGCTGGCGCTGCGCGAGGGCACCGCCTGGCGGCTGATGCCCGGCAACGACCCGGGGCGTTATGCGGGGTTGCTGTCGATCGCCGACCTCGATGCCTTCCTCAGCAGCGACGCGGCGCGCACGCCGCGCGTCTCGATGGCCGATGGCGCGCGCAAGGGCGGCGCCCGCGTGCCGGAGGACGACTACCTGGAGGATGGCGGCGACCGCGTGGACCTGCCTCGGCTGCTGGCCCGCCACGACGACGGCGCCAGCCTGGTGGTCTCCCAGTTCCACGAGGTCCATCCGCCGCTGGCGCGCTTCTGCCGAGGGCTCGAGAAAGCCTTCCTGCATGGCGTGCAGGCGAACATCTACCTGACGCCGCCCGGCGCGCAGGGCTTCCGCGTGCATTTCGACACGCATGACGTGCTGGTGCTGCAGGTCGCGGGCCGCAAGGCTTGGCGGGTGTGGGACGCCATCCCGTATCCCGCGCCGACCCGCCACACCCCCTGGCACAACAACGCCGCGCCCGAGGGCGACCCGCATGCCCTGCTGATGGCGCCGGGCGATGCCCTGTATCTGCCCCGCGGCGTGCTGCACGAGGCGATGGTGCAGGAGGGCGCCGACCCCTCGCTGCACATCACCATCGGCTTCATGGAACCCGCCATCGGCGAGATGCTGCGCGACGTGCTCGGCGCGCTGGAGGCCGAGCTGCCCGCCCTGCGCGCCGCCATCCCGACCTGGCGCCTGGCCGAGCCCGACGGCGTGGCCGTCCTGCGCGCGCGCCTGGCGGATGCGCTGGCGGCCCTGGACGGGCCGGCTCTGGCGGATCGCATCGCCGTGGCGGCGCTGGACCGGCTGGTGCGCGACCGGATGGCCCTGCCGCGGCGTGGCCTGGTGGCGCGCGCCCCGGGCCCGGACGACCGGCTGGTGCTGTCCGAGACCATGCACCACACGCTGGTGCCGCTGCCCGAGGGCGGCGCCGCCCTGCGCTGGTATGGCGGCGTCGAGACGCTGAGCACCACGGAATTCGGCTGGCTGGTGGCGCTGGAGGATGGCGCGACGCCGGCCTCGCTGGGCGACGGCGCGCTCGATTTCTGCCGTCGCCTGGCGCGGGTGGGGTTGCTGGAGGCGGCGTGATCGCGCGCCCCGCGTCACAGCGCGACGGGCGCGCGGGTGTCGGCCCGCGCGCCACACCGCATCAGGCGGCCAGCGCCGGGTAGTCCGTATAGCCGCGCGCATCGCCGCCGTAGAAGGTGGCGGTGTCCGGCGCATTCAGCGCGGCGCCGTCGCGCAGCCGCTGCGGCAGGTCCGGGTTCGCCAGGAAGGACGTCCCGAAGGCGATGACATCCGCCCGGCCGGCGGCGATGTGCGCCTCCGCCCGCGCGGCATCGTAGCCGCCGTTGAGCATCAACGGCCCGTCGAACACCCGCCGCGCAATGCCCGCCGCGTCGTAGCCGTAGGCACCGCCCACCAGGTGCAGATAGGCCAGGCCCTGGCCGCGCAGCGCGGTGGCGATATGCGTCAGCGTCGCCTCGGGATCGCTGTCCTCGATGTCGTTGAAGGCGCTGCCGGGGCTGACGCGGACACCGACGCGACCGGCGCCGATCGCCTCCGCAGCCGCGGCCACGGCGCCCAACAGGAAGCGCGCGCGGTTCTCCACCGACCCGCCCCAGTCATCCGTGCGGAGGTTCGCGTTGGTCGACAGGAACTGGCTCGGCAGGTAGCCATTGGCGCCGTGGACCTCCACGCCGTCGAAGCCAGCCTCGACCGCCAGGCGCGCGGCGCGGCCATAGGTCGCGATCACCGCCGGGATTTCCGCCGCGTCCAGCGCGCGCGGCACCGGATGCGGCTTCTGGCCTTCCTTCGTGAAGATTGCCCCCGCAGCCGCCACGGCGGACGGCGCGACCGGCGTGCCGCCATCGAGGAAGTCGGGATGCGAGATGCGCCCGGTATGCATCAGCTGCACGACGATGCGCCCGCCCTTGGCATGCACCGCATCGGTCACGCGCCGCCAGCCGGCGACCTGCGCCGCGTCATACAGGCCAGGAATGTCGATATAGCCGCGGCCGCCGGCATCGGGCGTCGTGCCCTCGGTGATGACCAGCCCCGCCGTGCCGCGCTGGCCGTAATACAGCGCGTTGAGCTCGGTCGGGATACCGCCGGGGCTGCGGTTGCGCGTCATCGGCGCCATCGCGATGCGGTTCTGCAGCGCGATGTCGCCGAGGCGAACGGGCGCGAAAAGATTGCGTGTCTCGGTCATGGTCATGGTCCTTCGAACGCGAAGGGGCAGGGCATCGTTGCCCCGCCCGCGCTTCGCAGGGGTTCAGGCGTTGGCGGTGGCGGCCTGGCGGCCGAGCAGGCGGTTCAGGTCAAGGGCATGCGCCCCTGCGCCCAGCCCCGCCTGCACCAGCAGCGCCAGCGTCCAGAAGGCCGGGAACTCCCAGCCGCCGCGCGGGTTGCCGAACATCCAGCCATTGGGCAGGTGCTGGATGGTGGCGCCGACCAGGATCGGGATGGACAGCAGGCTCACGGTCCGCACACCCACGCCGGCGATCAGCGCGAGGCCCGCGCCGATCTCGGCGAAGGCGACGATCGCGCCGAACACCGGCGGATAGCCCAGCGAACCGAAGAACCCCATGGTGCCGGCCAGCCCGAAGGTGCCGAGCTTCAGCAGCCCGCCATGGGCCAGGAACAGCACGCCCATGCTCACGCGGAGCAGCAGGGCGGCATAGGGGGTGGTGGTCTTCACGTCGGTCATCGTCGTGGTCCTTGATGGGCAAGGCCAGGCGGCCTTGGTTGACGCGGACCATGCCTCCGATGCGGCCCCGGCTTCCAACGGCCGTTCGGAACGTCCATCATCACCCGCACGAATGGCGGACCTCTCGACCCTCGACCTCAACCTGCTGCGGGTGTTCGACGCGGTGGCGCGCGAACGCCACGTCACGCGCGCCGCCCAGCGGCTGAACCTGTCGCAGCCGGCGGTGTCCAACGCGCTGGCGCGGTTGCGCGCCGCGCTCGACGACGAGCTGTTCCTGCGCCGCCCCGGCGGCGTCGAACCCACCGAACTGGCGCTCGCCCTCGCCGGCCCGGTCGCCGAGGTGCTCGACCGCCTGCGCGAGACCCTCGCCGTCCACGCCCCCTTCGACCCCGCCACCAGCGACCGCGTCTTCACCGTCGCACTCAGCGAATACGCCGAGGCCGTGCTGGCCCCCGCGCTGCTCGAACGCATGGCGCGCGAGGCGCCCGGCTGCCTGCTCGCGATCAGCCACGCCGACCGCACCAACTGGCAATCGCTGCTGGATCGCGGGGAGGCCGCGCTCGCCATCGGCGTGCTGCCCGAACCGCCGGCGATCTACACGCGCATCCGCCTGCTGCCCGAAGCCTTCCTGACCCTCATGCGGCCCGGCCACCCGCTGGCAACTGGCGTGATGACCGAGGACCGGCTGATCGCCTTCCCCCACATGCTCCATTCACCGAATGGATCGCGCGACGGCGCGCTGGACGTGGCGCTGGCCACGCGCGGCAAGCGACGCCGCCTCGGCGCCGTCGTCGCGCACCTGTCGGCCGTGCCGGACATCCTGGCACGCACCGACATGGTAATGACCCTGTCCGGCCGACTGGCCTGCCGCATGGCCGAAACCCACGGCCTGGCGCTGCGCGAATCCCCCATCGAGATGCGCCACACCCGCCTCTCCCTGATCTTCCACCGCCGCTTCGAAAGCGACGCCGGCCACGCCTGGCTGCGCCGGCTGATGCTGGCCGTGGCACGGGAGGTGCCGGCGGTGGAGTGCGTGGACGGGGGAAGCGCTGCCTCCCCCGAACCCCCTCCGCCAAGGGCTTAAGGCCCCTGTTCCTTCTTTGACTGACAGTCGGGTGGCGGCCGAGATGCCCTCTGCGACGTTCTCCGGCAGACCCGGCTGGGCGGTGGTCAGCATCCGGGCAATGTGTCCCTCAACGGTGAATCCGGGCGGCGTTCTCGGCGGGCTCGGGTGGATTACCACACACTCTATCAGCTGCCGGGCAATGGCCATTGCCTCCGGGTCGTGGTCGGGCCCTGACAACCGCTCGCGTAGCTTCGCCAGCGTGCGCCGGTAGGACTCGCCCAGGTTCGGCATCAGCCGCACCGAGGTCGGGGTGGTGCCCTGGATCGCGAACGCCAGCCGGTCCCGCTCGGCCTCCAGCCCCGCCAGTTTCGCCTGGATGCCGGAACTGCGCAGCCCTTCGGCGATGGCGTCGATCACGTTGCCCAGCTTGCGCTCCACCGCCGCGAGGTCGCGGCGCAACTGCGCGCCCTGCGCCCCCGCTTGCGTTGCCAGCCGGTTCCACTCGGCGGTGAATTCCGTGGCGAAAGCCTCTGCCAGCACGGGCTCCATCAGTTGCTCAGCCAGAACCTCCAGTACCTGCGCCTCAAGGCGCTCACGCCGGATGCTCGCGCGGTTGCTGCAAAGGCGCCGCTGCGCCGAGGTGCAGCGGAGAAACCCGCCGCTCATCATGGCGAAATTGCCGCCGCAGGCGCCGCAGCGGACCTTCCCCGACAGGAGGTACTCCGGCGCCCGCTTTTCCCAGAACCGCGGCTGACCGGTGGTCGGATCGGGCGCACTGGCCGCCTCTGCCAATCGCCGCTGCACCACGTCCCAGGTCGCCTGGTCGATGATCCGCAACTCCGGCACCTCGCCGGTCACCCTGACCTCGACCGGATTCAGCCGGCGCACCACCCGCCCGGTCGCCGGGTCCACCGCCCTGGTCCGGCGGTTCCACACGGCCTCGCCGATATAGGCCCGGTTGCGCAGGATGCCGTCGCCGCGGGTCGGTCGGCCGCGCAGGGTCATCGGATCCCACCCCGTTCCTTTCGGCGACGGCACCCCGTTCGCATTCAGCCGCTGGCAGATGGCTCCGGCGGTCCGACCGTCCGCGTACTCGGCAAAGATGCGCCGGACGATCGCCGCCTGGTCGGGATCGATTTCACGCAGGCCGCGTTCCAACTCCCCATCCGCGCGCAGCCGCCCCGTCACGCGCCGGTATCCGTAGGGCGGCGGGCCAAAGCACTTGCCGGCCTGCACACGCCCGGCGATCCCGCGCTTTGTCTTGGCAGCGAGGTCCTGCAGGTACAGCGCATTCATCGTCCCCGTCAGGCCGACATGCAGGGCGCTGATCTCGCCCTCCGCCAGGGTCACGATGCGGACCGACGCAAATCCCGCCAGCTTGTGGAACGCGGCGATGTGCTCCTGGTCGCGCGAGAACCGGTCGAGCGCCTCCGCCAGCACGATGTCGATGTCACCCCGGCGCATTGCCGCCTGCAGCGCCTGATACTCCGGCCGGTGCATGCTCGACCCGGACAGCGCGGCATCCTGGAATGTGACCAGCACGGTCCAGCCCTGCCGCTCGGCATGCTCGCGGCAGATGCGCAGCTGATCCTCGATCGAGTGCTCCGACTGCCGGTCGGAGGAGTAGCGGGCGTAGAGGGCAACGCGCGGTGCAATGGTGCTCTGCATCGTGATCCTCATGGCGCGTCCCTCTCGGCGCGGCGCGCCTCCTTGCGGCGCCGGAGCACGACGGCCTGATGGCGGCGCATGGCACCGAGCTGGTTGGCGGCGACGTAGTACTTCCGAGTCGTCCGCAGGCTGTGGTGTCCCAGGAGGTCCGCCGCAATCCGGACCAGCTCCGGGTCCTCATCGGTGATGCTGGTGGCCAGGCAGTCGCGAAACAGGTGGCAATTCACCTCGTGACCGAACTGCGCCTCGGTGTGGCGGCGCAACAGCTTCTGCAAAGCGCCTGCCGTCATCGGCATGCCGGTCGCCGCGATCCAGAGATGCCGGCCCGGCTCCCGCCACGGCCGGTTCGGGTCGTGCCCTGCCCGCATGTCGAGCAGGCGCGGCCGATACAGATCGAGGTACGCCTCCAGCCCCGGTACGAGCACTTCCGGGAACGCCATCTTGAGCGCCGCATGCGTCTTGCTCTCGGCGGCGGGGATCATGATCATCCAACCCGCGCCAGCCTGCCGGAGCTGCCGCCCAATCTGCAGCCCGAGAAAGTTCAACTGCCGCAGCGGCCGCATCGCCAGCAGCGCGATCATCAGCCCGTCCCTGAACCGGATCGCCTGGTCATTCGCCCGGCCCGCGTCGTCGGAATCCAACGCCAGCGCGGCGGCCTCGACCATGAGGCTGCAGCCGAGCTGCAGCAGGTCCTCCTGCGGCACGATGCGCGCGGCCTTGTTGCGCGACGGCTCGGCCAACCGCTGGCGCCGGGCCTGCAGATCGCACAGCCATCGCCAGTCCCCGTTGGGCCAGATATCCCGGGCGAACATGTGGAGCTGGCCGAGGTAGCTCGACACCGTCACCGACGCGCACCGTCCCACCAGGAACCGAACATAGTCTGCCATCCGCTCCGGCGTGATGCGATCCGGCGGCGCCGTCCCGGCCAGATCGACGCCCTGTTCCGCCAGGTAGCCCAGCCACCGCGAATAAGCCCCCGTCAGAGCCTTGTGGGTCGCAGGCCGCCACTGCGCCGCGGCGCCACCCTCATCGAACGGGCTGCCCGCGACACAGGCCGCTTCATAGGCAGCGCGATCTGCCGCAGGCCACGCCGGCAGCTTCACGGCCGCATGGCCAGGGGGCTGCGGGGCGCCCATCAGCGCAGGCCCTGCGTCAGCCGGCCATACGCCGCGCGGCGCCGCAGCACCAGGCCGTCGTGGTGGCGGATGGCAGCCGCGGTCTGAAAGCCGATGTAGTGCGCCCGCGTCGTATCGGCCCGCTTGTGGCCGAGGGTCCGCATCACGACGCCATCCGCGCCCGGATCCTCCAGGAATTCGAGGTAGGCCACCAAGTGGCGGAACAAATGCGGGTGCCAATGCACCCCGGCCAGCTGCGCCATCGCCTTCGTGACCTGGCTGCGCAGCGCGTCCGTGGTCTTGCGGGTGCCGGGCTTGGCACCCGGAAACAGCCAGGCCGACTTCGGGTCCCCGAGCAGCGGCCGGTACGTGTCGATATGCCGCCGCAGCAGACGGGCCGAGGGCTCGGGCAGTTCGGCGATGATCGGGACGCGGTTCTTCACCTCGCCGGCCGGGATGATGATCTTCACGCCGCCATGCGACTGCAGCAGCAGCGTCCGGCCGATCTCCAGGCCCGCCAGGTTCTTGATGCGCAGCCCGGTCATCAGAAAGATCTCGATCGCCAGCGCCGTCTCCATGAGCCGCGCCAGCGCCAGCGTCGGTTCGCCACCACGGGCCACCTTGGCGGCGATGCGGTCGGGCAGGGTCAGCACCGCCTCCAGCCGGGCGGGATCGTCCAGCTGCGCCAGGCGCTGCTCGTTCCGCGGCGCGAGGCCGACGTGATCGGGGCGGAGGTTGTTCGCCAGGCGCCGCAGCTTCGCGACCTCGTCGTGATCGCGCTTCAGCCAGTGCTTGGCAATCAGCAGCGGCACCCGGGCAATCTGGGCGAGGTGGCTGCACTTGCGCTTGCCGCCGCGCTCATAGATCAGCTCCAGCGAGCGGCGGGCCTGGGCATGAGACACGACCACGGCGAAGGACGTCATCGTTGCGGGGTCTTCGCCGGCCAAAACCAGGGCGCCGAGATAAAGCGCGAGCAGCTTCCGGCGGGCCTCGAGCGATTCCGGGCGCAACGGCCGGAAATCACGATCCGCGAAGGGATCGCGGCCGAGCCAGTCGATCCACTTCTCAACCTCGTCCGTGAGCGAAGTCGGGTAGCGATCCCACGGCAGGCTGTGGCGCACCGTGTTGTCCGGGACGGTGAGCCGCTGCTGCGGCCAGTTGGCGTGGGTCTCGCCGGCATGGTTCCAGGCGCGGGCCGTCTCGCGCGCGACCCGCGCGGGCTCGGCCACCAGGCTGCGATTGGTCAGATCATCCAGGTAGCGATCGATGAGCCGATCATCGACGCCGTCGGGCTCGACGCCGAGCAGGGTGGCATACCGGGCCAGGCGGCCGAGGTAGTACAGCGCGTGGCCGCGCTTGCTCAGTCCGCCCAGCAACTCCGCCCAGGCGGGGCCCGGGTCGCTGTCGAACCGCCGGGGCAGGATGCCGCCCTCGACATGATCGACGGCCGCGCCGAGCAGGCTGAGCGCATTCCGCCAGCTGCCGGTGGAGATCTTCGCCATCGCCGGCGTCACCCCCGCCAGCAGCGGGCGCAACCGGACCGGCGCGGCGGGGATGGCGTCGAGCGGCAGGCCGAGGGCGCGGGCGACGGTGTTCAGGGCCGAGGCCAAGGCGCTGCGTCGGGTCTGCTGCAGCGTGTTGTCGGCGAGGATCAGCGCCCGCAGGTCGGCGAGGGAGCGGTCGCCGGAGGCGAGCGGATGGGGGGCAGGGATTGGGACAGACGTGAACATGGTGTATCTCCGGTGTACTGATGATGGACAGGGTTGGACATTTATTATTATGTGAGGCGGGTAATGTATCTGGTTACTCGCCGTACGTAGTCATAGCTGCCTGGAATTCCGTGTATTCGCAGTGACATGCGTGGACAGGATTTCCGTCACCGGCAGCGGGCGAGGTAGGCGCGCAGATCCTCCTCGCTGATGCGCAGGCTGCCGCCGATGCGGTGGGCCTTGAGCACGCCATTCGCGATCAGGCGGCGCACGGTCTTGGTGCTGACGTCGAGAAACTCGGCGACACCCTGGACCGAGAGGAGCGGGGTGGGCTTGGCATGGGTGGACGGCGCGCGACGGCCCGGGAGGGCGCGCGAGGGACGGTCAATCATGGTGTCGGATCCTCGATGACGGGATGGTCGGGACAGGCCGACGCCCACGCCTCGCGCGCCGCCGACCGGGCAAGCGCACGCACAAGGTCACGCAGCAGGGCGTCGCGATCGGACGCCGGCACGCGTGCCCGCGAGGTGTCGCAGACCGTCGCCACCGCGTCAGGCATGGCGGTCGAGCAGTCCGGGTCGGGCTTTGGGATGAGCGCGGCCATGCCACCAGGGGGCCATCACGACCCGCAAGCGAAAAGCGGAGAGGCGATCGCGAGGACCGTGGGACGGCCCGGCCGAGGAGGCAAACTCAACGCAAGTGGCTGCTCTTCCTCGATAATATGTCAGGCGTCGACTGATCACGCGGCCAGCCAGAAAGCTATTGCACGGCCTGCGACTCGATCTGGGCGCTGCCAGCGAGCTGATCGCGCCTGCACCGTGAACTTGCCCTACAACTCAGCCACAAGGAGCCGGGCCGCCATGTCGCCGACGACGTGGCGCAGCTGCTCACTGAACTTCGTCGCGGCTCGCGGGAGGACCGTCCGGGTCAGGGTATTGGACAGGTCGCGCTTCCGACGCAGACCTTGCAGCCGTTCGGAATGAATCTCGGCGGTTCTGCATCTTTCAGTTGTGCTGTTGCGTTGCAGCACGTGGCCGCGCGCGCCTCGGGCCCACCGCCCGCATTCCACGCCGGTCAGCAGGAGCCCCGCAGACATGAGTTCCCAGGCACCGACGCTGCACCGTGTTGCCTTCCTCGGAAACCATCCGCCACGCATGTGCGGACTCGCGACCTTCACCGGCGACCTGCGAACGGCCGTGGCCCAGGCATTGCCGCATGCCGAATGCTTCGTGCTCGCGATGACGGATGCCGGAGCCAACCACGCCTACCCGCCCGATGTCTGGCTCGACATCGCCGAAGGCGACGTCCAGTCGTACCGCCGCGCGGCGGCGTTCCTCGAAGACGTCAATGCCGACGTCCTGTGCGTCCAGCATGAATATGGCATCTTCGGCGATGCGGATGGCGAGCGGGTGCTCGCCTTGATCGAGCGCGCCACCATGCCGGTGGTCACGACACTGCACACGGTGCTCGATCGACCAACGCCGGGCCAGTTCAGCGTGATGCAGGGCGTCATCCGCCACAGCGGCCGCCTCGTGGTGATGACCGAAAGGGCCAGACGGATCCTCGGCACCGTCCACGGCGTATCGCCGCACCGGATAACCGTGATCCCGCACGGCATCCCGGACGTTGGACCGCAAGGCCCGGCCACGGGCCACAAGGCGGAATTCGATGCGGTGGGGCGGACGGTGCTGCTCACCTTCGGCCTGCTGTCGCCAGGCAAGGGCATCGAGCAGGCGATCCGCGCCATGCCCGCCATCGTCGCGAGCCGGCCGGATGCGCTGTACCTGGTGCTTGGCGCCACCCATCCGAACGTGTTGCGGCGCGAGGGCGAGGCGCATCGGAACGCGCTGAAGGCGCTGGCGCAGCAACTGGGCGTCGGCGACCATGTGCGCTTCCTCGACCGCTTCGTCGACCTTCCGACGCTGACGCGCGCCATCGCCACGGCCGACATCTACGTCACCCCCTACCTGAACGAGGCGCAGAGCGTCTCGGGCACGCTCGCCTACAGCTTTGGCATGGGCAAGGCGGTGGTCTCGACTCCCTACTGGCATGCTGCCGAACTGCTGGCGGAGGACCGCGGCGTGCTGGTCCCCTTCGCTGACCCAGCGGCCATTGCCGGTGCCGTGATCGGGCTGCTCGACGACCCTGAGCGGCTGCGGCGCATGCGCGATGGCGCCTTCGCAATGGGCAACGACATGCGTTGGCCGCGGATCGGCGAACGCTACCGCGCGGTGTTCGAGCAGGCGCGATTGGATGCGCCGCACCACCGCCAACGCCTTGCCGCTTCGACCTTGCCGGAACGTGTGGCCGCTGCCGTCCAGCCGCGGCCGCAGTTAGCGACTCACGGCACCTCCGCACCCGACACGGCGATGCCGCCGTTGAACTTCATTCATCTTGCCCGGATGCTGGACCCGACCGGCATCGCGCAGCACGCGACACTCGGCATCCCGGATCGATCCCACGGCTATTGCCTGGACGACAACGCACGCGGGCTGATCATGGCGACGCTGCTGTCGGAGCGCGGCCAAGACGGTCCGGTGGCCATGCCCGCCGACCTGTTCAGCGTCACCGCGGCCTTCGTCCAGCACGCCTGGGATGCCGGGTCCGGTCGGTTCAGGAACTTCATGGGCTATGATCGCAGCTGGCTCGAAGCGGCCGGCTCCGACGACAGCCATGGGCGCGCCGTCTGGGCGATCGGGACGGTCGCGACGCTCGCAGACGACCCCTCGCACCGCAGCTGGGCGCATGGCCTGCTCGAGCGCGCCGCACTACCGGTACTGCAGTTGACCTCCCTGCGCGCCTGGGCCTTCGGGCTGCTCGGCGTGGTCGAGGCGCTGGCGGCTCGGCCCGAGGATCGGCGCTTGATTCGCCTGCGCGCCATCCTGGCCGGAAAGCTGGTGGATCACCTGCGTGGCAGCCGCCATCCCGGCTGGACCTGGTTCGAGGACATCCTGTCCTACGACAACGCCAGGCTGCCCCAGGCGCTGATCGCCGCCGGGCACCAGGCTGGCATGGCAGCCTGGGTGGATGAAGGCACCGAGGCGCTCGTGTGGCTGTGTGACGTGCAGCGCGCCGAGGCGGGGCACTTCCGCCCGATCGGCTCCAACGGCTTCTGGCCGCGTGGCGGCGAGCGCGCCGTGCATGACCAGCAGCCGCTCGAAGCCGCCGCGACGGTCTCCGCCTGCCTCACCGCCTGGCAGTCCAGCGGCGACGGCGCCTGGTTCACGCAGGCGGAACGCGCCTTCGCGTGGTTCCTCGGCGACAACGACCTGGGCCTGCCGGTGCACGATGCACGCACCGGCGGCTGCCATGACGGGCTGCTGTGCGACCGCGTGAACCGCAACCAGGGCGCGGAATCCACCCTCGCCTTCCTGATGGCCGCGCAGGCGATGCATGCCGCGCGCGCCGAAGCGTCGTCGCGCCTCGATGCCGCCTTCTTGCAGGCCGCCCAGTGACGCCTGACCTGCCGGGCCTGGTCCGGTTGCCGATCCTGCTGGCGCCGGACAGCGCGCGGGTCATCGCGCGGCCCTTCCTGTCCGCCATCGACCAGCGGGACCTGCATCGGTCGGACCTGCTGCGCGCCACTCGCCTGACCGACCGCGTCCACGCCATGGCGGCGCGCGCGGTCGAGGAGGAGCTAGCCGCGACCCTCCGCAGCTTCGCGACACGCCACGCCGACATCGAGGCCGTCTTTGCCGAGCGCTACACGCAGATCCGCGACCTGCTGGGCCTCGAGGACGACCCGGTCGATGAGCGGCGCCTGCTGATCGGCGCCTTCTTCACCAACGAATACAGCTTCCAGTCCACCGCGTTGTTCAATCCGTCGATCGTCGAGCACCCGGACCAGTCTGGCCTGGCGCGCGGCGAACTGCGCTTCGTCATGAGCCTGCGCGCGACCGGCGAGGGGCACATCAGCTCGATCTGCTTCTGCTCGGGCGTGCTGACCGAAGCAGGCGAGGTCCGCGTCGATCCGCCGTCGCGCTTCGCCTCGACGCCACGGCGGACCACGGCTGCGCGGCTGGCGGATTCCTTCGATGTCGCCTTCCCGCCATCGACCGAACTGGGCGAGCGCGTGATCTTCCCGATCACTCCGCCCCAGCGCAACGGAATCGAGGATGCCCGCCTGGTCCGCTTCGTCGAGGCGGACGGCGATGCCACCTACTTCGCCACCTACACCGCCTATTCCGGGCGCGAGATCGCGCCGGAATTGCTGCGGACCGACGATTTCCGCCGCTTCTCCTTCGTGCCGCTGCGCGGCGATGCGGTGCATAACAAGGGCATGGCGCTGTTCCCGCGCCGCGTCGGCGGGCGCTACGCAATGCTGGCGCGTTCGGATGGGGAGACCCTGCAGCTGGTCACCTCGGACGACGTCCATGTCTGGAGCGCTCCACGCGAGATCCTCGCGGCGGCTGACCCTTGGGAGTTCGTGCAGATCGGCAATTGCGGAAGTCCCATCGAGCTGCCGGAGGGGTGGCTGGTGCTCACCCATGGCGTCGGCCCGATGCGCCAGTACTGCATCGGCGCGGCGCTGCTCGATCTGCACGATCCGAGCCACATGATCGCCAGGCTGCGCCGCCCATTGCTGACGGCGAGCGGGGAGGAGCGCAACGGCTATGTGCCGAATGTCGTCTATTCCTGCGGTTCGCTGGTGCATGCGGGACGGCTGATTCTGCCCTACGCGGCGTCCGACACGGCAACGCGCTTCGCGGTGATCCCGGTGACGGACCTCCTCGCCGCGATGGTCTGACGGTTCAGGGTACGGCGATGCAGGGCGTGGGGCCGGGACCACCATGCAGCAACGCCACCATCGCGCCTGGCGCGCCGGTGATGCGTGTCGTCGCGCCGGCGGCGGGAATGAATGCGGCGAGTCCGCGCGGCACGGCGCAATCGTCCATCGTCACGCCGTCTGTCAGCGCGACCATTATGTGCTGGCGGCTTCCATCCGGGCGCAGCGTCAGGCCACCCAGGACCGAGAGCCGTTCAAGCACGAAGCGCGGCGCCGTCGCGACCAGCTGACGAGGGTCCCCGGCCGCTGGCATGACGACCGCGCGCGACGCGCCGAGATCCGCGACGGCCATCGCCGCGTCGAGCTGCAGCGTCCGCGGGCGAGCATGATCGTATAGCCGCCAGGTGACGTCGATCGCGTCCTGCACCTCCAGCACTACCAGGCCGGCGCCGATCGCGTGAACCGTGCCCGCCGGCACCAGGATGGTCTCGCCGACGCGGGCGGGATGCCGGCGCATTAGCGCGAGGACCGATCCATCCGCCGCGGCGGCGCGCAATGCGTCTGCGGTGATCGGCTCGCGAAAGCCGATCCAGACCACGGCACCGGGCAATGCTTCGAGCACGAGCCATGCTTCGTCCTTGCCGGATGCGACGCCCGCGGCCGCCGCTGCGGCGTCGGTGGGGTGCACCTGCACCGATAGCGGCGCATCGGTGAACAGCAGCTTGGCCAGCAGCGGTGTCCCCACGCCGTCCTCGGCATTGGCCCCCGACAGCGCGCCCAGGGTTGTTCCATCCTCGGCGCGGCACGTCACATCGGTGAGCCAAGCTTCGCCGACCGGGAGGTCGCCCGCCGTGCGGCCCGTGCCGGCCCAGCCGCCAAGATCGCGCCGGCCCCATACGCGTTCGACCAGCAGCGGCTGCAACAAGAGGGGTTGCGTCGGCGCCATCCTCATGCGCGCGCGCTCCCGTTCGATGTGAATCGTGTTCCACAGCGGTGCGCCAGCGGGGGCACGCATGCTAGGCACGACGGTGCGAGGCGCACCGCATTCGTCCACGCCCCGCGCCCTCGCCTTATGGCGCCGGAGAAACTCCGCCGACGCCAAGGCGTTGATGGAAGCGTGTTGGCAGGTAGTGCCGTCGCAAGTGGCACGAGCCCCGTGCGCGCGCCGACCACACCGCTCCACGGGAGGTCTCCATGCGCCGTCCCCATCTGGCCGTGCTCGTTGTCGGTTTCGCGCTCGCAGGATGCGTCGGGGTGCCTGCCGGGCCGCAACCGGCGCCCTACAGCACCTATGCTGGCAACGCGCGGTTCGCGGCGCCCCAGGCCTATCGCCGTGGTGGCGACAACGACCTGTATGGCCAGTCGCGGCGGACGTGGCAGCCCAATTCCTATCGGCGGAGCCCGCCCCAGGCACAGACGCGCTACGTCAGGCCTGAGCCGCGTGACAGTGCCCCTCGTCACCCCGGATATGGCCGCGGCAACGAACGACAGCGCGACCGCGACCGCGATCGCAATCGCGACTGAGCGGCCGTCTCGGCGCATGGCCGGGTAGCGCCGACGCCCGCGTGCAGTGTCGGTCGCAGGCGTCACGGCGCCGGCCGATCGCGGGCAGCGCGTCGGACACAACGACGATCGCGCGGCTGCTGAACCCGCCGCGATCGCCACAGGAAAACGCGAGGCCATTACGCCCGCGCCGGCCTGCCGTGCTTGCGCGTCAGGCGAAGACCGCATCCGGCGCAGCCTGCGCCGTGATCACGATGGGTTCGTAGCTGCGTGCCCCCTGCGGGTCGGTTGCCGACACCCAGAGCCATTCGGTGCCGCCTGAAGGATCGGCTTGGCGCGTCAGCGTCGCGAGGGCTGCGTTGACGTCTTCGAGTTCGCCGGTCAGCCGGAGTTCGGTGGTGCCGTTGCCTTGCGCGCGCACGCCGTCGATGGCGCGCGCCCAGAGCAGCCCCTCGGCGTCGCTGACCGTGACCGCGTAGTCGCCGTTCGCCTCGTCGTCCGTGACATGCACGCCCGCGAGCCGCTCGCGCACGCCAGCGGCGGCCTGGACCGTATCCGGTGCGGCGATCGACGGCGCTGCGTTGCGTGCATCGGCCGTCACCGTCACCACGATCGGGCTGATGCCCTGGACTCCACCAGGATCATTGGCCGAGACCCAGAGCCATTCGGTGCCCGGCCGGTCGCCGGCCTGGTACGTCAGCGTCGCCAGTTCCGCATTGATGGCAGCCATGCTGCCCGTCAGCGTCAAGGCGACGCTGCCCTGGCCGCGCTCGACCGCGGTGGTGTCGGCGCTGGTTCGCAGCAGGCCGGTATCGCCGCTGACCATGACGGTGAAGATGCCGGCCGGGTTGCTGTCGCTAAAGCGGATGCCGGCGAGCGCCTGACTCTCGCCGGCCTCGATGCCGAAGGCGGATGGCGTGGTGACGACCGGGGCGCCGTTCGGCCCGGTCGCGGGCGGCGTGGGGTCGGGTCGTACGGGGTCGGGCGCCGGGCTCGGCGGACCGTTCCCCGGCGGCGCCGCCCCGGGCGAGGCGATGATCGAGCGCAAGCCCTGCGCGCCCTGCGGATCGACGGCGGAGACCCACACCCAGTCGGTACCGCCGCGGCCCTCGTAGGTGAGCGTCGAGAGCGCGGCGTTGATGCCGGACAGCCCGCCGGTCAGCGTGATGGATGTCGCCGCCTGGCCGGACCCATAGACCCCGGCGACCGCATCCGTTCGCAGCACGCCGAGCGTGTCGCTCACGGTGACGGAGAAATTCCCGCCGGGCCAGGTATCGGCGATCGACACGCCCGCCAGCGCCACCGCGTTGCCAGGCCGCGCCTGCAGCGTCCCCGGTGCGACGATGCTCGGAGCCAGGTTGCTGGCACCGACATTCTGCGCCGGGTCGGTCACCGTCACGGTGCCGCCCTCGGTGCCCGGGTAGGCGTAGGCGCGCACATAGTCGATCAGCATATGCGCCGGGAACGGCGTCGAGGCATCCGGCACGCCCGGCCAGTAGCCGCCGACGGCCAGGTTCGCCAGCATGTACATCTCCTTGTGCATGTCGGTCGGCGTCTTCATCGACGCGACCTCCTTGCCGTCGATGTACATGGTCACCGTATCGGGGCCCCACATGGCGCCGTAGGTGTGGAAGCCCTTCGACACGTCCTGCACCTTCAGCGTGGTGCCCTCGGTCGCTTGAACGGTCGAATGCGTGGAGAAGTAGAGCGTCTTGGGGTCGTGGCCGAGCACCTCGACCACGTCGAGTTCGGGTGGCCAGCTGAGATCGTCGGGCAGCAGCCAGAAGGCCGGCCACAATCCCTGCCCGGCGGGCAGCTCGGCGCGGATTTCGAAATACCCGTACAACTGGCTGAACGAGGTCTCCGTCGTGATGGCGCCGGACACGTAGGGCAGGCCCAGCGCATTCGCACCCGGCGCCGCGGTGATGTCGAGCACCCCGTTGCGGACGGTGAAGGGGTCGATGCCCACCGAAGCGTCGGAATAGTATTGCTGCTCGCCATTGGAGCCGAGCGTGCGGTTGCCCCAGGCGTAGGTGGTCTTCCAGGTTCCGCTTGATCCGTCGGGCGAACTGCTCAGGGTGTTGAATTCATCCGCGAAGGTGAGCTTGAGGGCTGAGGTATCGATCGTCGCGCCAACCGGCATGGTGCAAGTATTCCTACGGTCAGATTCCACAAAGACACCGCGCCGGCGCTTTAACAAGCGTCGGAATTCAAATAGTCGGTGCCAAGACCTTCACCTCCTTGCCGAGGGGCAAAACTACTGATTGAAATCGGTAGCAGCCATAGATTAATTTTCCGGCATCAATTTACCGCTATTTATTTCATGCGGAAAATGTCGTGCGATCCGCACCGCAGCCGATTTCAAGGAATGTCCTGCGCCCCGGGACGCATCCAGATAGGCATGCCGTGCCTCAAATTGGCACAAAGGCCCGCATGCCGAAGGCGATGCCGACGCCGCACGGCGCTGGGCCTGCCGCGCCTCCGTTCCACGCGGCCCGCGGCCCGTGCCGTCGGCGGCGGCGAACGGGCCGGTGGCCGCTCATTTTCGCGCCCCGCCTCCCGATTGAGGCGAACGCGGTTCGTCCATTCAGGCCACGCGGCAGCGTCCGTCGGGTCGGTTTCCGGTCGCTCTCGGTGCGGCCCTGCGGGTCAATTCCCGCGCGCGCGCAGGTCGTCGAACTGCCAGGCGCGGATCCAGTCGATCCGATAGACCCCCGAAAGCTCCCGCGCGGCGGCCCCCGGCCACGACCCCGCGCCGCCAACCGCGAGATTCGCCAGCAGGTACATGGGCCTATGCAGGTCCGCCGGCGTCGCCGCCTCATGCACCAGGCGGTCGTCGAGGTAGTAGCGGATGCGGTCCGGCCGCCAGGACACGGCGAAGGTGTGGAAGCCGGCCGTGAGGTCGGGCGTCTGCACCGCCGTCACCTCGTCGAGCGGCACGCCGTCCGGTCGCGCATGCAGCGCCACGTAGTACCTGCGGTGCTCGTGGCCGAGCATTTCCATCACGTCGATCTCGGGCGGCCAGTGCCCGTCGCTGGGCAGCAGCCAAAAGGCCGGCCAGAGCCCCCGCCCGTGCGGCAACTGCGCGCGGATCTCGAAATATCCGTACTGCTGGTTCAGCAGATGCTGCCCCATGATCATGCCCGAACGATGGGTCATGCCCTGCGGCAGGCCCGGCGCGGGCGCGGCGGTGATCTCGAGCACCCCGTCGCGCAGGCGGAAGGGGCCGTCGGGGCCGTGGTCGACATACCACTGCGCTTCGCGGTTGTTGGGCAGGGTGCGGTCGCCGCCGATATAGGTGTTGCGCCAGACCGGCTGGCCATCGAGGAAGCCGCTCGGCGTGGCGGCGAAGCGGGTGAATTCCTCGGCGAAGGTGGCGTGCATGCCGGCGCGCGGCGCTGCCTCCTGCGCGGCAAGGCCCGATGCGGCAAAGCCGGCGAGCAGCAGCGCAAGGCAGGGTCGCAGCACCGCCCTGGTCAGCGCGGTCATGCGGCGGCCGCCACGCTTGGCCGGCGAGAGAACAGCACATCCGTCTGTTCGGTCATGGGCAGCTTGAGCGCCTGCAGGGCCTCCGGCTTGGTGAAGGCGAGGTAGGCGCGAAGTTCGTAGGCATTGGCCACGGCACGCGTCTGGAACCCGGCGGCGTTGAAGCGCTCAACCAGTTCGCTCGCATCCGCCGCACCCGGGCTGGTGGCTTCGACCGCGAGCTCGGCCAGGAATTCCGCACCCGGCGGGAACGCCGCCAGCTCGTCGAGGATGTTCGCCAGCACCGGGCCCTCGCCGCCCTCGATGTCGATCTTCACCAGGCGCAAGCGCGCCAGTTCGTCCGGTGTCAGGATCTCGGTCAGCGGCAATGCCGCCACCTCCGCCTGCGCGGATTGCCCGGGGCGGGACACGGTGCTGGCCGTGCCGGCATTTCCCACCATGGGCGTATAGAGCGCGACCCGTCCGCGCGACGCCGTCACGGCAGCGGGCACCACCCGGACATTGGTCAGTCCGTTCAGCGCGATGTTGTCGCGCAGGCGGCGCAGCGCGGTGGGCGATGGCTCCACCGCAACCACGATGCCGCTGGGCCCGACCAGCCGAGACGCCAGGACGGTGTAGTAGCCGATATTGGCACCGACGTCGCAGAACACGTCGCCCGGCCGCAGTGAGTCGAGCACCACCGCGGTCACGTTCGGCTCCCAGACGCCAAAGTGGAACAGGCGCGACCCGATGAAGTCGCGCAGGTCGACATGCAGGCGGTCGCCGGTGCAGATCGTGGCGATGCGCCGCTGCGACAGGCGGGCGAGCCCGCCATTCATCCAGCCCCATCCGGCCTCGGTCATCATGGGCGAGAGCCGCATCGCCGCCACCGCGAGGCGTCGCGCCACCGGCAAGGCCGGTGGCGGAATGCGAAGCGGCGCATCGTGCTCCTGAACCCGCAATGGCGGCGCATCGGCTGGCGCATCGCGCTGCGCCAGGAACGCATCCGCATCGGCGCGCCTGCGTTCGCGTTCGGCCTGGTCGTTCGGCATGGAGGTCATCCGCCGATCGCCCTTGCCTGCGCCCCGGCCTGGGTGAACGGCAGGACGATGGCGATGAACTTCTGGTAGTCGGTGAAGGGCGAATTCGAGACGAAGATCAGGTCGTTGTTGCGCATCGGGAAGCGCTGCGTGAGGAACAGCGTGGTCGGGTTGGTGAAGTCGGCGCGATAGACCGTCGGCACGTCCTCCATCACCTCGCCCACCGGGCGCACGCCTATCCGCTGCAAGGTGGCGGCGCGTTCGTAGCGGAACAGGAAGACCGCCGATGGGTTGGCGCGGTCGTCCTGCAGGCCACCGGCGCGCGCCACCGCATCGGCCAGCGACAGTTGCCGGTCCTCGAAGGGAAAGCGGCGGTTCAGCTGGGTGATGCTGGCGCTCTGGCCGACGGCGCCGAGGGCAAGGAAATACCGCGGCTCGCGCGTGACGATGACGGAATCGCCCTGGCGCAGCTGCACGTTCTGGCGCGGGTCGAGCAGCACATCGGCCATGAGCGAACGTTCGCTGACGCCGGCGCGCTGCAGCGTCACCATGGACTCATAGGCGGGAAAGCGCGGGCCGCCAGCGCGCGCGATCGCGCTGAGCAGGCGCTCGCCGCCCGGATCCATGCCGAAGCGGACAGAGGTGGTCACGTCCCCCGTCACGCTCACCGCATTCGAACGGCGCTCGATGATGGTGACGATCACCTGCGGTTCGAGCGCACGGGTGCTGATGCGCTCGGCGATCGTTCGTTCGAGCTGCGAGGGCGTGAGGCCGATCGCACGGACGACGCCGCCGAATGGTACCGTGATGGTGCCTTCCCGGTTCACCTGCTGCGAAGGCAGCTGCACGAAGTTGCCGGGCCTGGCGCCGGGTTCGGTCGGGATGAACAGGCCGCCGCGCTGCGCCTCGAAGATGGTGGTGCCGATGATGTCGCCGACGCCGATGCGGATGTCGGTTTCGCGCGCGCCTGCCGCACGGTCGCTGAAGCGCGTGCCGGTTGGTTCGGCGGCCAGCCTGGCGACGTTGTCGGGATCGAGGGTGATCAGCGTATAGCCGAGCGCGGGGTTCTCGATCGGTCCGGGATTGCCGCTTTGCGTGCGGGCGCCGGCCTCCACGTCCAGCAGCCGCGGGCCGGAGGCCGGGATGAAGCTGTTGCAGCCGCCCAGCGCGAGTACGGCGGCGGCGCCGGCAAGCCGCAGCGCGGCGCGACGCGGCGGCCCGCGCACCGGCCCCGCGACCTGCCCGCGTGCGGGGTTGCCAGCCGGCGCGCCGGTCAGGGTGACGTGGTGCGACATCGTGTCGGCCTGGCGTGGCATCGGTGTTGGCTTCCTTCGTGGAGGGGCGTTCGGCACGGACGGGGACCGGGTCGTCTCAGGCCAGCCATGGGGTCCATCGCCGCGCCGCGTTGCGGCCGGACGGGCCCTGATGACGCAAACGCGAGACGCCCGTTGCGGTTTCATCGCGGAGGCGGAATCCGCTCATCGAGCGCTGGCCTTGCGCTGTGCACGCTGCTGCGCGCGTGGCGATGCGCTCCAGGCCTTGAAGCTTTCCCAGCCGTCCAGTAGCAGCGCAAGCTGCTGCGCCTGCGACGCCTTGGCGATGCGCTGCTTCTGCAGCGTGTTGCGGAGCGCAAGGATGGGATGGCCCGGGCCGATATCCGCGCCGGTCTCCAGCGAATGAAGGAACCGGAGCGCCTGCTTCGCGTCGCTGCGCTCGAAGCTGTAGGCGGCGTAGCCGATCACGGATGGACGCGCGAAATCCGTCATGCGGCGTGCGTAGCCGCGCATCAGGAGCAGGCGCGGGTGCAGCCGGACGATGGTGCCGATCTCCGCCGCCGTCGCCTTGCCGCGGCGACCCGCCGGGGGGCGCATCTCGTGGCGCCACAGCAGATTGGCCATCGCCGTCAGCAGCGCGCGGTCGCCGAAGGATTCGAGGCCTTTGCGGCGCAGCGGGCGCGGTGTCGCATCCCGTGCCGCGACCGCCGACGCTCCGGCCGGAAGCCCGCGCAGGACCGCGAGCTCGACCGTCCGGCCCGCCAGGATGATGGCGCGAAGCCGGTGGCGCCCGTCCAGCAGGCGACCATCGCTGGCAATACAGATGGGATGGCCGTTGGGAAGCCAATGCGCTTCGACGATATCGCGCGCCATGGCCTCGACGCGCGGCCGGCTGATACGCCCGCCGTCCAGCACGGTCAGCAGATGGCCCGACGCGCGAAGCGGGCCGATGGTCTCGACCGCGACCCTCGGCACGCTATCGCGCGGGTCGACCTGGTCAATGGCGACGACTGCGGTGGCGGAGGCGGATATCGGCTGCACCAGCGCCCGCGTCGCGTGCAGGGCATCGATGGCTTGCGCGAGCCACGCGCCGTTGGCCACGGCATCCGGGGCGGCACGCACCGCATCATCGAGCCGCTGTCGCAGCACGGAACCGGGTTCGTCGCTGGCGTAGTCGCCGGGGCGCGCGATGGCGTCGAGCAGCCTTGCGATGACGCTCCGGTCGATGCCATAGGCGACGCAGATCAGCGCGGCGCGCACGGGTTCCTTCAGCGCGCCCGCTGCCATCGCGCGGCTTTCGTGCACCGCCTCACCGATCCGCGGGTGGGCGAGCAGCGCCTGGTCCAGCTCGGCAGGGCCTCGGGGCACATCGTGCGTGCCATCGAGACGCAGGAGCTCGGTCAAGGCCGCGCGCACGTCCCGGATCTGCCGCGCACCCGGTCCACCCTGGCCCTTCCCGCGGGAGGGCCGAGGCGTGCGCCGCGCACCGAATGTCGCGGCCGGGTCAACGCCCTCGACCACGAGGGTATCGAAGACGCAGGCGGACTCGACGCTCGCGAGCAGGCGCTGCAGGCCATCCAGCACCACGCCCTGGTGCGAGAGGACGACCGGCGTAGCGTCCAGTCGCCAACGCCCATCGCGCATCGCTTCGGCACAGGCCTGCACGACCGCATCACGACGACGCGCGCCTGCCCGGCGCCGTGACAGCAGACGCTCGGCGGTCTCCGGCGTGATGGTGACAATGCTGTAGCGCAGCGGAACGGTGCTGGCGCGCTCCGGGCACAGGTCGAGTGGGTCAAGCCGCGCGCTGGGCGTGGCATCGCCGGCTGGCGACGAAAGACGACGGGACGCGCTTGGCACGGCAGGCACTTCCCGGATTGCTGTGAACTTGGGCGCAACGCGCCCTGGACGACAAATGGCGTCAGTAGCCACAACGTCCGAGGCGCGGCTTGTTTGCGTCGGCGGCGCAAATGTCCGATCGCAGGCGCAGCGCGAATGGGGTGCAACCCTGGAATGGCTCGTGCGCTAGTGCAGCGTCACGGCGGGGTCGTCTGCGTGGCAATCGGACAAGGGATCCAGGGACATGCCGCGCGTAGGCTTCATGCGGGCGCACGACGCGGCTGCGCGCGACGCGGTGCCGCGGGCTTTGCGGCGGGGCGCGTTCTCAGCCGCCGAGCGGACCGTATGTGCAGCGCCACGGCGGCGCTTCGAGGCTCGTTGTCGCACGGCGTGCGCTGCGCGCGGTCTCCGTCGCCATCACGGCTGCCGCCGCCAGGGTGAGGATTGCGGTCGCTTCGCGCATCACGCGCGCGGCGTCGGCATCGTGCGGGGGCAGCACCACGAGGCGTTCATAGGCGCGCCAGAACGACCCGTCGGGCCGGATCAGGTCGACAGCCTGCAACACCCCCGCCGCGACGACATCCTGGGACCGGCGGAGCTGTCCGCCGGCGACCGCCTCGATGACAGGTTCGAACGGATCGTTCGGCGCGAGCGGCGCGGGTGCGGGCCGCACTGCGCGAGACGAGGGCTGGTCCTGTCGATCATTCGTCACGGCGTGTCCCGCCCCCCAGCGTTGCGAAATGCGGTGCTGGCGCGTGTCCGCAAACCGGCACGCCAGGGAGCATGCCCGGTCTTCGCGGCACAACCAAGGCGGCCGGCCAGCGCGGGCGGGCAGGCCAGGTGCCACGTCCTTGCGCGGTGAGCCCACCGGAAGGGCGTATCTTCGCGGTGCCGCCTGGGCGGCGCTCGGCGGGGGCGCATCGATCGTGCTCCCGCTGCTGGTTTTTCTGGTCTTCGCGCGTGAGATTGGCCCGGAAGGCATCGGGCGGTTCGCGCTGGCGGTGGCGGTGGCGGAGATCCTGAAGGCCTGCGGCATGCCGGGCTTCTACGAAGCGCTGCTGGCCCGCCCGCTGCGCCCGGCGCGCAGCCAGGCCGCCGTGCTTGCATTCTTCCTGGTGGTCGGGGTGCTGCTGCTGCCGGTGCATGGCGGGTTGGTGATCGCGTTGCTGGCATTGACCGGAAGCACGCCGCCGTCGGCCGACCTGGTCCTGCTGCTGCTGGTCGGGCTGCGGATCCCTGTCGACCTGGCGCTGCTGCAACCGCAGGCGGAGCTGGCACGGCGCGGCGCCTATGCGCGGCTCGCCGCGCGCAGCCTTATCGGCAATGTGGGCGCGACGGCGGTCGGCCTCGCCATTCTTGTGGCGGGTCATCCAATGCTCGGGCTCATGGCCTATACGCTTGGCATCTCGATCGGCCACGCAGCGGCGACCGTGATCGGCACGCGGACCCTGCGATGGCCCCGTTGGAATGGCGGGTTTCTGTACGCGCTGTGGAGGGAGGGTCGCGCCGCCTCCGCCGTGCGGTTCTGCGCGACGGCGAACAACCAGCTCGACCAGGTGCTGGTCGGAGCGATCGCGGGGCCACTCGCCTTCGCGCAGTTCAACTTCGCCAAGCGCATAGAGTCCGCCTTCGGCAGCCTCTCAACGGTCCTGGCGACATCGTTGTTCCAGCCCGACTTCGCCGGCCGCATCACGGCTGCGGACCGGGCGGCGGGGCTCCGCAATGCGTTGACCATCGTGGCGGTGACCTGCGGCAGCGTGGCCGCGGCCTTCGCGGTGACGGCAGACCTCGCGGTGGAATTGGCGCTGGGGCCGGCATGGGCTGCGGCCGCGCCGGCCGCGGCGGTCCTGGCCGTCAGTGGCTACGGGCGTGCCATCGGCAGCGTCCATGCGGCGTTGCTGTCGGTCAGCGGGCGCAACGGCGTGCTGTTCGTACGCTTCGCCGTGACGATCCTGGTGGGGGCGCTGCTTGTTGCCGCTACGGCAAGCCATGGCGCGCTGGCCGCCGCCCTGGCGGTATCGGCGCAGATCCTGTTGGGGGTCGTGCTGCTGGCCTCGGTGACGAGGCGCACCACGGGCGTGCCTGCATTGCCGGTGCACCTGGCGCATGCGGTGGCACCCTTCGTCGCGATGCTCGCCGCCGCGGCGGCCGCCCGATGGGCGGTCCTGGCCTTGGTGTCGAACGACGACGTCGCATCGCCCGCGCTCTCGGTCGCCGCGGTTGTCGCCGCCAGCCTGGCGTCCGCCGCGACGGGACTTGCCTTCGGCCTGCTGTGGCTGGGTTCGGTGCGGCGAACAACCGCCCCTGTCGCGCCCTTGGCGACGACTGCGAGTCAGGACTCGCGCGCATGAGCCGCGCGGCCATGCGGCTCGTGTACTTCGTGCACGACCTCGGCGATCCGGCGGTGGTGCGGCGGCTCGACATGCTGCGCGCCCATGTGGACAGCGCCGTCGTGATGGGGTTCCACCGCGCGGCGGTCCCGCCAGCCCAGGTGGCAGGGTGGCCGGCGATTGCACTCGGCCGGACTGCGGATGCAAGGCTGGGGCAACGCGTGCTGTCGGTGCTGCGGGCGGGTGCCATGCTGCATCGGCTGCGAGCGCACCTGGCCGGCGCGACGGTGGTGATGGCGCGCCAATTGGAGATGCTCCCGCTGGCGCGCAGCGCGCGCAACCGATACGCACCTGGCGCCGTGCTGGCGTATGAATGCCTGGACATTCATCGCCTGATGGTTGCGCCCTCGATGGCTGGCGCCGCGCTTCGCGGGATCGAAGCGCATCTGCTGCGCGGCACCGACCTGCTGGTCGTCAGCTCGCCCGCCTTCATCCGCGACCATCTGGCGCCGCGGCACGGTGCGGCATTGCCGCCCGTTTGCCTGGTCGAGAACAAGGTGTTGTGCAGCGACCTCGCGAGGGCACCTGCGCCGATCGTGAGACCGCCCGGACCGCCCTGGCGGATTGGCTGGTCAGGAGTGTTGCGGTGCCGGCGCAGCCTCGATTTACTGGCCGGGCTTACGCGCGCGTTGCCGGGGCAGATCGTGGTGGACCTGTCCGGCAAGCCGGCCTTGTCGGCGATCCCGGATTTCCATGCGCGCGTGGCTGCCGAGCCGGGGTTGCGCTTTCTCGGCCCGTATGACCGCCGCCACGACCTGCCCGCGATCTATCGCGACGCGCATTTCACCTGGGCGATCGACTTCTTCGAGGCGGATGCCAATTCGCGCTGGCTGCTGCCGAACCGTCTGTATGAAGGCGGCCTGCACGGCGCGGTGCCGATCGCCCTCGCCTCCGTCGAGACCGGGCGCTGGCTGGCCGCACGGCACGCCGGTGTGCTGTTGGAGGAGCCGCTTGCTCCGGCGCTGCTGCGCGCTCTCGCTGACCTCACGCCGGAAACCTACGCGGCGGAAACGGCGCGGCTTCACAGCCTGCCGATCGACACCTGGCTGGATGACGGGCGTGACGGTGCGCGGCTGGCGGCCGCGCTGCGCCACCGGACGTCAGCGCAGCCGGGGACGCAGGATCGCGGCTGACCGCGCGGGTTCTGCCATGCTGCGCGCGACGATGCGCTGAAGCCGGTCGCAGTAGCGCTCGAGACTGTGGCTCGCCTGCATGGCGTCGCGTGCGCGCTCGCCCATGGCGGCGGCTTCCTCCGGCGAGTTCATGAGGCGCTGCAGCACGCCGCGGAGCCCGGCGACATCGCCCGGTTCGATGAACAGCCCGGTGATGCCCGGCAGCAGGAAGTCGGGCGGCACTTCCGTGCGCGTCACGATCACCGCGCGCCGCATCGCCATGGCTTCCGCGACGACCGCATATCCGCAGGCGTGCCGCGCCGGATGCAGCGGAACGACGACGAAGCGGGCGCTGGCATAGAGATCGCGCAGTCGGGCGTAGTCGCCATAGGATCGGAAATCGACATTCGACGGCCCGCGCTGGTCGGGGGATGCGGCATCGGGCGGCATCCAGGTGCTGTCGGCCGCGACCCGCACATCGATCGGCAACTCCCCGGCCGCAGCGACCAGCGTCGGATAGTCCCGGTTGGCCGCGCCGGCGCTGACGATCGGACCACCGGCGGCGAAGGCCGCGCCGGCGAAGTAGCGCGTATCCACGCCATACCCGGTTGCGTGGCAGCGCTCGTGCGGGATGCCGAGCACTGCCTGCGTGCGTGCCCTGAGCGATTCCGACAGGCAGTGGAAGTGCACATGGCGCAGACGCCGCAATACGGGCGCGAGGCGCCGCAGCTTGGGCGATTCCAGGTGGTGGCCATGGAACATCATGTGGATCGGCACGCGGCTTCGCCGCAGCATCGATGCCAGGGCCAGCGGCACACCGATATCCTCGCCCGAGGCCAGGATGGCGTCGAAGCGGCCGGCGCGCGCCGTCACCAATCCCGCCAGGGCAAAGCGCCTGACCAGGCCCGGCAGGGCCGGCCCCGGAACGCCGCGGGTCGAGAGCGAGAACAGCGTCCCGCCGAACCGCGCCAGGAAGGCGTCGAACTCCGATCGTGGCTGCGGCGCGCCGTACGAGGGCTGCGGGTCATGCGCGCCCGACAGCACCCAGGCATAGCGGGGCGACACGGTGGACGCTTCTTCGGTCATGGGTACACCAACGTCCACTAATGCGACGACGGTGCCGGCCAGGGCGGCGCGGACTTAGGCGCATGCACGCCCAGTCCGCGTTCGGCGCGCGCGTGGTCCGCGCCGTAGGCTGCAATGGCAAACAGCAGGAAGCTGCCGATCGCGAAGGGATAGGGAATGTCCACTTCGCCGATGGTCCGCCCGGTCAGGCAGAAGATCGCCGCGACCAGCGCGGCGGTGGCCGGCGTCCGGTCCTTGAGTGCGAGACGCAGGATGCGCGTGATCGCCAATGCAAGCGTGATGACGAGTGCCGCGACGCCCAGCCATCCCAATTCCACGGCGAATTCCAGCACCGTGTTGTGGAAGTGGAACCCCATGCGCGAACCGATGCCGAAATCCCGCCAGATGGACTCCACCAGAGGGTTTCCCTGCAGCCAGAACGCATAGTAGCCGGTGCCGAGCAGCGGCCGCTTGTCGATCTCGGCCAGCGCGGTGCGCCAGAGCAGCGTGCGTCCGGTGAGAGTCGCATCCTTGCCGAGCACCTCCGTCACGAAGGCTGTCACCGCTTCGCCGAGCGTGCCGTTGAGCGCCAGGAGCAAGGTGACGGCCAGGGCCGGCACGAGAAGCACCACCGCACCCGCGCCAACCAGGAGCCGCTCGCGCGACCGCAGCCGCGCAAACGCGATCGTCGCGAGCAGGACCGCCAGCGACGCAACGGTGGTGATCAGCGCGCCCGCCGATCGCGCCAGCAGCAGCAGGGGAATGCTGAGTAGGAAGGACACCACCGCGAGCAGCCTCATCGGCGCCGGCTGTCCGCGGTCCAGCATGACCGCGGCCGCGAAGATCGCGAGCAGCGACATGAACAGGGCCATGGTGTTCTTGCTGGCGAAGATGCCGAGGAAGACGGTCGCGCCGGTCATGCCATCCACGCCGTATCGCCCGAAGACCAGCGATAGCAGCGCGCCGACCAGCAGGCCGGCCGACATGGCGGAGACGAAGGCGCGCGGCTTCAGGAATCCCGCCGCCAGCGATGCGATGCCGATGGTGAGCGCGAGCTGCACGGCCGCGCGCAGCGTGACATAGGGCGCCGCGGACCACAGCACCGACGCGATCGCCAGTGCCGGCACGAGCCACAGCCACGGCGCGCGAAACACCAGGCGCAGGCAGATATCCAGACGCGGCGCCGCGACCAGCACCCAGGCGGCCAGGAACAGCATTGCACCGAGTGATGATCCGCTGAGCGTCACGATCAGCCCGATGATGCACAGGAAGGTCGCCAGCCAAGCCGGGCGGTCTGTCGCACCGTCGACGCCGGGATCGGGTCGCAGGTCCAGCAAGCTTGTGTCCTCTCGGCCGCGAGGGTGCGGCGCCAGCACGTCTAATGCGTGGGGTGCCTCAAGGTTGCGTCGCGTCGGCTGCCGTTTCCGGCATCGGGCGGGCCTCGGGCGCGTCAGGTGCCGCGAGCAGGCCCTGGATGGCGTGTGTCAGCTCAATGAGTTTCACGGGCTTGTACAGTCGCACACAGCGCGGGATCACGTGGTCGCGCAGGGTCGTGGCCGAAACATCGCCGGTCAGGATCACCGCCGGGACCTCGCGTTGCAGCGCATCCCGCAGCCGCATCGCGGCCTTGCAGCCGTCGATGCCATTAGGCAGGTTGAAGTCCACGAGGATGAGGTCCGGGTCGACGCCGTCCTGCGCCACGATCTCCATCGCAGCGACGCCGTCCGCCGCCACCGTCACGCTGTGGCCCTCGCTGTCGAGGAAGGCCCGCAGTGCCTCGCGCAACTCGGCATCGTCCTCGACGACAAGGATCGTCCCGCGCTGCCGTTCATTGGTCGCTGTCTCGGCCGCGGCAGGCCGCGCAGCCGCGGCCTGCCCCGCCATGCCGTCGGATGGCAAGGCGATCTCGACCGTGAAGACCGAGCCCTTCCCCACCCATGACCTGACCTTGATACGGTGGCCCAGCAGGTCCGCCATCCGCCGCGCGATCGCCAGGCCAAGGCCGAGGCCGCGGCTGCGCTCGCGCGCCGGATTTCCGAGCTGATGGTATTCGTCGAAGACCGCCTCGCGTTCGCTTTTGGGAATGCCGATCCCGGTGTCCCACACCTCGATGCGCAGCTTGCCGCGATGCCGACGACAGCCGAGCAGCACCTTGCCCCGGCGCGTGTACTTCAGCGCGTTCGACAGCAGGTTGCGGAGGATCTGGCCGAGCAGCCGCGCATCGGTGTCGACCGAAACGGTGCAGGGAACCATGCGGAAGCCAAGGTTCTGCGCATCCGCGTGATAGGCGAACTCGTTCCTGAGCTCATCGAAGAGGGTGTTCACCGCGACCCTGGTGATCTCCGGGGAGATGGTGCCGGCCTCGATCTGGTTGATGTCGAGCAGCGTGTTGAGCATGTCCGACATCGCGCTGAGCGTATCGCCCAGCCGCGTGACGAATTCGCGCGGCCGCACACCCTCGACGGACTTTGCCAGCAGCCCCTGCAACAAGGTCAGCGTCTGCAACGGTTGGCGAAGGTCGTGGCTGGCGGATGCCAGGAAGCGCGATTTCACGGCATTCGCGAGGTCAGCCTGCTGCTTCGCCTCCTCGAGCGCCTCGGCCGTCCGGCGTCGCTCGGTGATGTCGGCGAAGGTGATGACGACGCCTTCGACGCCCGTATCCGAGGTTCTGTAGGGAAGGACGCGGCGCAGGTACCACTGCCCGCGACGACCGGCGATCTCGCGTTCGATCGGCGTGGTCGCCTGGAGCACCGTGCGCGCATCCGCCAGCAGGTTGCGATCGGAGGCCAGCAGGTGCAGGTCCGCCAAGGGCCGGCCGATATCGGACGGAATCACGCTGACCAGCTCCTTCGTCGCCGGCGTGAAAAAGCGGATCTTCAGTTCGGTATCGAGGAACAGTGTGGCGACATTGGTGCTGTAGAGCACGTTCTGGAGGTCGTTGGACGTCGTTCGCTGGCGTTCCAGGGTTTCCTGCAACTGGGTGTTGAGCGCGGTCAGCTCCTCGTTCAGGGATTGCAGTTCCTCCTTGGAGGTCAGCAGCTCCTCGTTCGCCGACTGGTATTCCTCGCTGACCGACCGCGCCTCCTCGTTGAAGGCTTTCAGGTCGTCATTCGACATTTCGAGGTTGTGGATCGCGCCCTGCAACTCCACGCGCGTGGCATCGAGGTCATGCTGGAGCTCCGCCACATTCGCCGCGTCCCGCTGCGCCGCCGGGCCGTCCGTCGCCCCGGACGGGGCCGGGCGCGCCACGAAGCAGACCAGCAACAGGTCCTCGTCATCCGCGCGGACCGGCTGCACGTCGATGTCGAAGCGCAGGACCTGGCCGTCCTGCTTCAGCTGGCCGCCCGAGACGGTGATCCGTGCCTTTTCCTGGATGGCGCGCTGGATGGCGGAGCGCAGCTTCGTGCGAACGCCGCGCGGCGCCATGGCCAGGATGTCCTGCGTGGGTGCGCCCGGCGGGACGCGCAGGTACCTCTCGGTCGGCCCCAGGAAATGCAGGCATTCCTGCCGGTGGTCGATCAGCACGGCCGCCGGGGCGAAGCTGTCCATCACCAGCTTGCGGCTGAGTTCGGCATAGGATGCGTTGCGCGACACGCCCGGCGTGCGGCCTGCCGTCCGTTGGGCGCGATCGTTGCCGCCGGAGCCCAGCACGAAGCCGAGCTCGCCCGGACGGCTGCGACCGATGTGCCTGTAGACCCGCACGGTCTTGGACAGGACTTCGAAATGCGCGGCCGCATTCCCGACCGTCTCGGCATTGCCGAGGAGGAGGATGCCGCCCGGACGCAGCGCGAAGTGGAACAGTGAGATGACTTTCGTCTGCGCTTCCGGGCTGAGGTAGATCAGCAGGTTCCGGCAGGACACAAGGTCGAGCCGGGAGAACGGCGCATCGGCCAGGACGTCCTGGACCGTGAACACGATCGGCGCACGCAGTTCGGACGTGACGCGATAGCCGCCGCCCTCCTTGGTGAAGAAGCGCGCCAGCCGTTCGGGCGTGACGTCGGCCTCGATCGATTCGGGATAGAGGCCCTCGCGGGCGCGGGCCACGGCGTCGGCATCGATGTCGGAGGCGAAGATCTGCAGGCGCAGGTTGCGCGGCACCGCCGTGAGCCGTTCGCGCAGCAGCATGACCAGGGAATAGACTTCCTCGCCGGTGCTGCACCCGGGCACCCAGACGCGCAGGGGTTGGTCGCCCGTGACCTGGTCGAGGAGGTCTGGAATGACGGAAGTGGCAAGGTGGCTGAAGACCTGCGGATCGCGAAAAAAGCCGGTGACGTGGATAAGCAGATCCTTCGACAGCTGTTCCAACTCGGCGGGGTCGCGCCTGAGCAGGTCCAGGTAGCGATCGATTGCGGCAGGATTGATGTCGGCCATGGCCATGCGCCGAACAATCCGGCGCCGCAGCGTTCCGGGCTTGTAGAGCGTGAAGTCCTGGTCCGCATGGTCCCGCAGCAAGGCGATGATCTCGGGCACCGGGTCCGGTGCCACTGATGCCGGCAGGTCGACGGTTTTGGGCGCACCGGCCAGCATGCGTCGCCGATACGCCGCCAGCACCTTCGGCATGTCGGCGATCGGCAGCACGCGATCCACCGCGCCCGTGGCCATGGCGTTGCGCGGCATGCCGTCATGCGCCGCTTCCTCGGGATCCTGTGCGAGGACCAGGCCACCAGCCGCCTTGATCGCGCTGACGCCCAGGCTGCCATCCGACCCGGTGCCAGACAGGACGACGCACGCCATCGGCAGGGCGGCTTCCGATGCCATCGATTGCAGCAGGAAATCGAAGGGCATCCTGGCGCCGTGCCGCGGCCGAGGATCCGACAGCTTCAACGCCCCGTCGTGCACCGAGAGATAGGTGCCGGGCGGAATCACATACAGATGCCCACCTTCGACCGGCATCCCGTCCGTCGCCTGGCGCACCGTCAAGGCGGTATGGGAGGCGAGCAGGTCGACCATCATGCTCTCGTGCGACGGGTCGAGGTGCTGCACCAGGATCAGCGCCGTTCCCGTGTCCGCCGGCAGGGCGGCGACGAGTTTCCGGCAGGCTTCAAGCCCGCCCGCCGATGCGCCGATGCCAACGACCAGCAGACCGCTCGTGCGCGACGCAGCCTTCTTCGCCGCCCGTGCCACACGCGGCGGGGCGGGGCCTGCGACCGAATTTCCGGCTCTCCTGGCGGTGCGCTTGGTCAGTTTGGCCTCGCTGTGTCAGCAATGCGGGGGCGCTCATCAACCCGATCCATATGCGGCGCCATCGCACGCGAACACTAGCATGTGTTGTCACCATATCTTGTAGGATTAACGGCCTGACCACATATTTTACCTTATCGGGCAAAATATGTCCTAAAAATAACTATCTGGTTCGCTTAGGGATATTTTGCAGGCAGCACACGACAACCAGCACGCCTTGATCGGCACCGACGCCTCGGCGTCTCAGGAGGGCTACCTTGGGAACTCGTTGGCTGACCTCCGACATCCCGCGAGGCGTTGCGTGAGCCCGCTTCGCATCCTTGTCGTCGAAGACAATGCCATCATCGGCATGCTGCTGGCGGAGATGCTTCGCACCATGGGCCATGACGTCTGCGCCGTGGCGCGAACCGAGCAGGATGGTGTTGCCGCCGCATTGCGGCTCGAGCCCGATCTCATGGTCGTCGACGCCAGGCTGGCAGGCGTCGGAAGCGGGATCGTGGTCGTCGAGGCCGTTCGGCGCGTCCGGCACATTCCCCACGTCTTCATGAGCGGCGCGCCGGTCGATACCGGCACGCTCGGCGGACCCGTCCTGGACAAGCCGTTCCGGGAATCCGACCTGGTGCGCGTCATCGCGATCGCGATGGCGGCACAGGCCGCCTGACGGCACCAGCGCAGGCCGGCGCCACGCATCGTCCCGGCGCTACTGAACCCGATCCAAACGACCGGACCCCGATGGCGCACGGGACGCCGGCGCAAAAGGCGCGCCGTTTCCGGCCGAACGCCCAGGCCTGCCGCGGCGCCCGAAGACTTGGCGCAGGATCATCTTCGCGATGACGATGAAGCCGGAGACGACGCCGCTCTTGAACAGCGACATGACGTAGCGGCGCCCGGTCAGCACGGGGTGGACGAAGGCCTCGCCGCCAAGGCCGCGCAATTCGGCCTCATGCACCGGCGGCCACCAGTCGTAGCGATCTAGGCGCCCAAAGCATGATAGGTCACGCATCCTGAAGCCCTGCTGCGCCAGTTCCGTCCCGACATAGGCTTCCCCGATCGGCCACTGCCTTGCATCCGGCAGGTCGTAGGTCGCGCCCTGTTCGATCCGCCGTGCCGCGAGATGCCGCGCGGCGCGGGCCGAGAACACCGCGACGCAGATCAGCACGGGCTGGATCGCCGGGCGCGGGTAGAAGCGCAGCATCGACTTCGTCCACCAGTAGATGTCGAGCGACTTCACGATACGCTGCCCCACGAAATCGAGCGCCTCGGCGCGGCATGCGTCGATCATGCCATCGAGGTTGATGTTCGGAACCGCATCGTATTCCAGGACGGCAATGTAGTCGTAATCAGGGTGGAGGTTTTGGAAGTAATAAAGCGGGTAGTCCGCGTTGTACCACAGCAACGCCCCCTTCGAGATCGCGGGCAGGCCCAGCGCGGCCACTTGCGGCTCGCTGTAGCGGATCACCCGGTCGAACGGGATCGGGCCGGCAGGGCCGCGCGTTTCGTCCATCAGGACATACACGTCGCCCGTGGGGGCCGAAGCCACCACCTGCGCCAGGCGGCGCGCAACGAAGTCGTCGTAGTGGAAGGCCTTGAAGAGGACGGCGTAGCGACCCGGCATTGGCATCAGTGTTTCCATGGGGAGGATCGCGGCCTGCGGCGAACACGTCCCGGTGTGTGAACGGCGGGACAGCCGTTCAGTTTCGCATCGAGACGATGCGGTGTCGAATTCGCGCGGCTGTGGCTCGACGCGCAACTTCGTCGGACTCTGCGCCGTTGCGTGCCATGGTGCCGCGCGACGGCGCATGACGCCCCATCCCGACGCGAGGACCGCATGGTCGCAATGCTGCCGCGCCGGTCGCCCCGCTGGCTCGCACTCAACGTGCTGCTGCTGTCCGGATCGAGCACGCTTCGCCTCACGCTCCAGTTCCTGCTGTTCCCGGTGCTCGCCAGGCTGCTGAGCCCGGCCGAGTTCGGCATGGTCGCACTGGCCATGCCGGTGGTGCTGATCGTGATGACCCTGGCCGAGGGCGGCATGGGTCCCGCGCTTGTGCGCGCGTCCGACCCGGACGGCACGGTCGAGGCGACCATGTTCTGGACGACGATGGCGCAGGGCTGCGCGCTCGCGCTGCTGCTGTTCGCGGCAGCCCCCTTGATCGCCGACGCGCTGTCGCACCCGGAGATCGCGCCGATCCTGCAATGGCTGTCGCCGACGCTGGTGCTCGGCGCGGTCTGCGGCGTGCCCGCTGCGCGCATCCAGCGCAGCGGCGCGACCTGGATCTTCGCCGTGGGCGATGTCGGCGCTGCGGTCATCAGCACCGCGGTCGCGCTCTATGGAGCCCTGCAAGGCTGGGGGGCCTGGAGCCTGGTGGCCCAGCAACTGGTGGTCTGGACCATCAAGGCCGCGGTGCTGGCGAGCCTTGCCGGCTTGCGGATCCGTGCGAGGCCGGAGCGCCAGGCGCTCATGCACCTGCTTCGCCACGGCGCGCCGATGGTGGGGTCGAACCTGCTGGCGCTGTTTGCGCGATCCATCGACGCCCTGCTGGTCGGTCGCCTGCTCGGCGTCGAGCAGCTCGGCGTCTACACGCTGGCGGCGCAGATCATCCGCATCCCCGAAGCGGTGCTGGTGGGGCCGGTCTTCGTGTCCTTCCTGCCGGCCATGGTCCGGCTGGAGGCGGACCGCGCGGCATCGTCGCGGGCCTTCGCGACCACGCTGCGCCTGATGCTGAGCGTGGCGGCACCGCTGATGCTGGGCCTTGCCGTGGTCGCCGACCTGGCGGTTCAGGTCGTGCTCGGCGCGCGCTGGGGCGGGGCGACGATCGTGCTCATGCTGCTGGCGCCCGCGGCGGTGGCGCAGGCGGTCGGGTGGTTGTCGACCGCGGTGCTGCTCGCCCGCGGCCGGTCGGGGTTGCATTTCAGGATAGCCCTGCTCGGTGCCGGCTTGACCGCCGTTGCGGTTCTGGGCGGCACGGCATTCGGGCTTGCTGGCGTTGCCGCTGGTGGCGCAATTGCCGTCATCGCCGCCAACGCGGTCAGCCTGGCCGCAGCGATGCGCGAACTGCGCCTGGCGCCGCGTGCCCTGTGGGCCGCCACCTGGTCTCCGCTGTCGGCGGCGATGATGATGGCGGCCGGTGTCGTCGGTCTTCGCAGCGTGCTGCCGCCTGGCCTGGGGCCGGTCGTGGAACTGGCGTTGGCCGTTGGCGTCGGCACACTGTTCTATGTCGGCCTGCTCGCCATGCTGGCGCCTGGCACGCTTGCAGCGGATGCCAGGCGCTTGCTGCGGCGGGGCGATGCGGATGCCCCGTGATGGTGCTCAGCCCGCTGGCATCGGCAGGGTGGCGCGCATCGATTGCAGGCGCGTCGCCTCGCCGGGATAAAGCCGCATCCGAGCCGGGTTGCAGCGGTTGAGCACCGCTCCCAGGAACAGGGCATCGGCGGCCGCGCTGCGCGACAGCGCCTCGGCCAGCAGCGGCTGCGCCGTGCTGCCCCAGCGCGACATCAGGACAAAGCCGTCGATGGTGTCGCTCAGCAGGACGGCGCTGCTGCTCGCGAGCAGCGGCGGCAGATCGAGCACGACGATGTCATGCGCCGCCCGCAACCGGCCCAGGAGCGCACGCGCCGCAGAGGCGCTCGGCTGAACCCTCTTCCCCCTGCCTGCCCGCGACTGGCCCAGGAAATGCAGGCCGGTGGCGGGGTCCGTCCAGACGGCTTCGGACAGGGCGACCTCCGCCGTGGCAACCTCCTGCACGCCGGCCTTTCCCTCCGGCGACAAGGCTTCCGTGAGCCAGGGTGCCGCCGCGTTCCAATCGACCAGCAGCGTGCGCCGGCCCTCGGTCGCCGCGGCGAAGGCGAGGTTGGCGGCAAAGGTACTGGCGCCCTCCCCGCTCCGCGCCGCGACACAGCCGATCAGGCGCACGTCGCGTCCGCGCGCCGAATGCCGGGTGCTGGCAACGCGCACGCCGTGGACCGCTTCTGCAATTGCCGAATCCCGATCCGTGGCGGCACGCAGGAAGGCGGGCGGGATCAGAACATTGCCGCGTGCGGCGCTGCTGCGCGCGGAACGGCGCCAGGCGGTGTTGCGCGTGAAGGCGAGCGCGGGCTCCTGCGGCACCACGCCCAGGCAATCGAGCCCGGTCGCCTGGCGCAGCTGCGCGACGGTGCGGACCGAGCCGTCCAGCGCCTCGCGCGCCACCGCGCCGACGACGCCGAGCCCGAGCCCGAAGCCCAGGGCCAGCACCAGCACGATCGCGCTGCGCGGGTGGCTGGGGTCGGCTGGCGCCAGCGCCGCGGCCGCGACCCTGGCATCGGAGATCGGGTAGGATTGGTCCTGCATGGCCTGCGTGAAGCGTTGCAGGAAGGTCTCGTAGATCTGGCGATAGGCGTCGGCGGAACTCTGCAGCGAACGCAGCTCGCTGCGCTCGATGTTGGTCTGCGCGGCGATCGCGACCTGCTCGGCAAGGCGTTCCTGGATGGCCACCAGGTTGGCTTCCGCCACCTCGAAGTCACCGCGGAAGGTTTCGGTCAGCCGCGCCAACTCGGTCTGGATGCTGCGCTGGAGTTCGGCCACTTCGTTGCGCTGCAGGACAACGGCGCCGTGGTTCGGCCCCTGGCGCGCGGTCAGCTCCGCCAGGCGGCGTGACGATTCCAGGAACTGCTGGCGAAGCTGCGCCATCACGGGGTTCGTGCCGAGGTCGGTGACCACGCCCTGCGTCACGCCATTGACCGTGCTGATGCGCGCGCGGTTGTAGCGCGCCTGCGCCTCGGCGAGCCGCGCACGGGCGGCGGCGACCTGCAGGTTCAGCTCGCCCAGCTGCTGTTCGTTCAGCAGCCCGAGCCCGGCGGCCGTGCCGACATCGACGATATTGTTGCGCGCCTTGTATTCCTGCACGGCGCGATCGGCGGCCACGGCCTGGCCGCGCAATTCGACGATGCGGGTTTCGAGCCAACCGCCGGCGCGCCGCGTGGTGTCGGAGATCGCCACCAGCTGCTGGTCCATGTAAGCCGCCGTCACGGCATTCGCGAGCCGGGCGGAAAGCTCCCGGTCCGGCGTACGCAGCCGGATCTCGACCACCGACGTCGTGCCGACGCGCCAGACTTCGAGCATGCGCGACAGCGCTGTGCCGGCCATGGCCTGCGCGCGCAGCGTCGGATCGACGGCGGCGCCCGTTCCGGTCAGCCAGCCCTTCAGAACCGCCACGGCCCTGGAGACCGGCCCCGGTTCACCCGGCGCGAAGAACGGATCGGTCGCGAGGTTCAGGCGATCGACCACGCGACGCAGCGTCGCGGGCGAGCGGATCAGTTCCACCTGGCTCTCGACATAGGCGCTCTCGGACTGCCAGTCGCCGGAGGCCTGCTGCCCGCCGACCGGATGCGCGCGGCGGGTGTCGATCGTGAGCGTCGCGACGGCGGTATAGAGCGGCCGCGTGGACGCCAGGTAGCCGACACCAAGCGCGATGCCCACCGCGGCAGCGCCCGCGATCAGGATCAGTCGCCGCCGGAAGAAGGCGATGCCCGCCGGCAGCCACTGGAAGGGTGGCGGGTCCACCGGTGAGGGCGGGCCAGGCGCAGGCCCGTACGGACCGGCAGAGGGAAAATTCAGCATGACGCGTTCGATCCTTCATTGGGCTTCCCCGGCGCATGGGGATCGGCACGGCCATCCACGGTATCAACGTTCATCGGTGATCTTCGATGCATCAGCCGGCCAGCGCATCGGCATCGCCACCAATGGCGCGACGCCCCGTGCCATCGCGGAGGGCCGCGGCTTCGCATAGGTCGCGACGAAGCCGGCCGCCCAGGCCAGGTGCATGGTCATCAGCGCAAGACCGGCCGGCATCAGCCGCGCATCGCCGCGGCGCAGCGTCTGCACCACGCCCCAACCCAGGCAGGACGCCGGGTAGAGCAGCGCAAACGCCGCCAGCATCGGGCCGAAGGGCGCGATGGCCAGCCCCGCGACACAGCCGCCGAGTGCCAGCACCGGTATCAACTGCCGCGGGCGTGGTCGCAGGCGGTGCTTGCGAAGCGTCCGCGCCCGCCCGGTGCCGTGCCGGAAGTATTGCTGCGCCAGGCGATCGAGGCTTTCGCGGGGGTAGTAGACGACCGGCGCCTCGGCGCACATCCAGATCCGCCCGCCCGCGGCGATGGCGCGTACGTCCAGCTCGGCATCCTCGTTATGCGTGAAGCTCTCGTCGTAGCCGCCGATGGAACGGAAGAAGGCGCGGTCGAAGGCCGCGTGGTGGCCGTGCTCGACGAAGCCGGAGACGCTGCCCATGCGGTGCGCGGCGCCGCCATTACCCAGACGGCTGCCCTGGGCGACAGCGATCGCGTGCTGCATGCCGCCATCGGGCCGGCTCTGCGTTCGCATCGGTACGACCACGGATGTCGCGCCCGATTGCAGCAGCGCGGCCACGCAGCGCCGCACGAAATCCAACGGGTACAAGGCGTGGGCATCGGCGCGCAAAAGCACCGTCGCGCGCGGCGACGCCAGTTGCGCGGCAAGGTTCATCGCGGCCGACTGCGTCCGGCGCGGATTGGCGAGCGCCACCACCGACGGGTGGCGCGCGCGGAAGGCATCCACAATCGCCGCGGTTGCGTCGGTGCTGCCGCCATCCAGCACCAGGATCTCGTAGGCACCCTCGGGCCACTGCCCGACGAGCGAGGCGAGGCATGCCTCGATGTAACGTTCCTCGTTGAGGGCCGGGACGACGATGGAGACGAAGGCATGGCGTGCGCCTGCCGTCGGGAAGGATCGCGTGGCGCCTGCCGATACGGCATCGATCGCGCGGTTTATCGTGTTCACGGCACGCTCCCGTTGGATTGGTGTTGAACGGCAATGCGGATCGCTGTCATGCGGCGCATCGGATGGCCTCAGCCGCTTCGCAGGGGCGGCTTGTCAGGCGGGCAATGACCGCGGCGTAGGCGGCGTCGGCGGAGAAGGAGTGCCGCGCCACCGCGAGCGCCGCGGTCGCGCGGGCCTCGCGCAGCGGCGCGGTGGCCAGCAGGCGCAGCACGTCCTCGGCGAAGGCCTCGGGCGCATCGGCGATGGCGACGGCGCCGTTCAGCAGGTCGGCCACGCCCTGGGCGGTGACGGTCGTGGCGACGACGGCCTTGCCCTGCCCCAGCGCCTCGATCAGCTTGATCTTGAGGCCCGAGCCCAGCCGCAGCGGCGAGATCACGACATCCGCGCGCCGATACAGCGTGGAGAGGTCGTCCACGCGGCCCAGCGGCGTCACGCCCACGGGCCACTCGGCCGGCGCAAGCGCCGTGCAGACGGTGCCCGCGACCTTCAGGCGCGTGTTGCTCCGCACCGCGCGGATGCGCGGCCAGATGTCGCTGAGGAACCAGCGCAGCCCGTCGACATTCGGCGCGGTCGCACTGCCGACAAAGAGCAACCCGTCGCCTTCCCCGGGCTGCGGTGCGGCAACCGGCACCACCGCCATCGGCGCCACGAGTACGGTGCGGTCGGGCGGCAGCATCCGTCGTGCGGCAGCCGCCTCATCCGCCTGGATGGCGATGACGACCTGCGCCGCGGCGAGAAGCGCGGCCTCCTCGCCGCTGCCGAGCGAGGCGACGCTGTCGCGCGCGCCGAGGGCCGCGAAAGCCTCCGGCCGACTGGACATCAGGTCGTGCATGACCACGGCGGTGGTCGCACCTGGGCTCAGCGCATACGGAATGCCGGGCGTAAGGAAGGCGTAGTCGGCAATGACGATGTCGGCGCCGCCGCGCGTCTGCGACGCGACAAAGACGACATCGTCGATCGTCCAGGGCGCAGCGACCGCATAGGGCGCAGGCTGTGCAAGGTGCGAGAGCTGCGTGGCCCCGAAGCGCCGCGCCAGGCGGTCGGCGATGCCGAGGGCGGCGCGCAGGAACACGCGAGGGTCGCGCGCCACGAACACACCACCGATGCGGAACGTGCCGCGCAGTGCGACCTGGTCGAACACGTCGCCATCGCCGGCAACGCGAAGGACCGGAACCCGGCCGAGGGTGACCGGCGATGGGCAGACCAGGCGCAGCGAGAAGCCTGCCCCGCGCAGCGCGCTGCAGAGGCTGACCAGGTAGGCGGAACTGCCATTCGCGCCGGTTGTCAGGCGCTGTCGCGACAGCACGCAGATGACCGGCTGGCGCGCTGGCGCACCGACCGCCGGCGCGTCGGCGGCACGGCGCGCGCGAAGCATCCGCACGAGCCTCGCTGGTGCCAGGAGGCGCAGAAGGATGGGGATGGCGCGCGGCTGGCGCACCAATGCCGACAGCGCCGCGACGGGCTGGCGCGCCTTCAGCGCGGCGATTGCTGCCTCTGCTGCCATGGCCGTATGGATGCTGGCAAGGCGCTGGTCCAGCGCGACCCGCAACGGCGCTGCCTCGGCTTCAGGCACCCAGGTGCGGAACCGTCCATCCGCCGCGATCATCGCGTCCATCGCCTCGGGGGAGAGGCGATGCGAGATCGATGCGGGATGCCGCCGGTAGAAGTACAGAAGTTCGGGCACGAGGCGGAACCGGGCCCCACGCGCCAGCAGGCGCAGGACCAGGTCGTAATCCTCGGCGATGTGGAGGTCCTCGGCGTAGCGGATGCGCCAGCGGGTCAGGACCTCCGCGCGGATCAGCGGCTTCAGGTACCCGAGCGGGACATCGCGCGCGAAGATCCGGTTGGCGTGAATATACTGCTTCGCATCGATCCAGGACGGTGCGGCCGCCAGCGAGCCGCGCAGCAGCCTCCGCGGCGGCGCTTCATGGTCGTGGTGGAAGATGAGCATGTCGTCCGCGACGATGTCCGCCGCGGCCGCCTCGCCGGCCGCGACCAGCCGTCGCAGCCGGTCCGGATGGATCATGTCGTCGCTGTCCACCACCGCGATCCAGGCGCCGCGCGCCATCGCAAGACCACGGTTGCGGGCCGCCGCCGGGCCGACATTCGCGGGCAGGCGCAGCACCAGCAGGCGAGGGTCGCTGCGCGCGAACGCCTCGGCAATCGCGACGCTGCCATCCGTCGACGCGTCGTCGACGAACAACACCTCGATCTGCGTCAGCGACTGCGACAGGATCGATCGCAACGCATCGCCAAGGTGCGAGGCGCCGTTGAAGTTCGCCACGACCACGCTGACGACGGGCGTCACGACTTGTCCGCCGGAACGATGCCGTTGAGCCCGCCTGGGAGATTCGGCGTGAAGGGTGGCCCGAGCACCAAGGGGGCGTCGATCGGCGGTGCCATGGCGCGGACGAAGGCGAGGATGGCGGATCGATGCGCCGGATCGCGGATTTCGCCGAAGATGCGGACGAGTTCGGCAACATCGTGCCGGGGCCGCTCGACGACAGCCTCGCCCAGGACGTCGCGGGGCGTGGTGAGTAGCGTCTCGATGGGTATGCCGAGCGCGTCGGCGATCGCGATCAGGCGGCTCGCGGCCACGCGGGACGCGCCGGTTTCGTAGCGCTGGAACTGCACTGCGCTGACGCCGATGGCGCTGCCCAGGCCCCGCAGCGTGAGGCCGTTGGCGCGCCGCAGCCGCCGGATCCGGGCGCCGACCGCGCGGTCGACGGCGGTCGGCGCGCGGGAATTGACGACCGGTTCGCCGAGCGCGTCCGGGTCCTGCGCTGCCATCATACGGCACCGCGGCGCGTGAGCACGGCGGGGATGGTCCGCAGCAGGATCTGCGCGTCGAGCAGCAGCGACCAGTCGGCGGCATAGCGGATGTCGAGCGCAACGCGCTCGCGGTAGCCGAGGTCGCTGCGTCCGCTCACCTGCCACAGGCCGGTGATGCCAGGCCGTCCCGCGAGGTAGGCCGCCTCGCCAATGGCGCCGTAGTGCTGGTGCAGCTCCTCGGCGACCACAGGGCGCGGCCCAACTAGGCTCATGTCCCCGAGCAGCACGTTCACCAGCTGCGGGAGTTCGTCGAGGCTCGTGGCCCGCAGCATGGCGCCGATCGGCGTCACGCGGGGATCGTCGGAAAGCTTCCGCCGGGCGCTCCATTCGCTGGCTGCCGCGGGCGAGGTCGCCAGGTGTTCCGCCAGCACCTGGTCGGCCGCGGGCACCATGGTGCGGAACTTGATGCAGCTGAAGCGCCGACCGCCGAGGCCCACGCGAAGATGCCGATACAGCGCAGGCCCGCCATCCAGGCGCACGGCCGCAAGCACCACCAGCAGAAGCGGCGCCAGGATCAGCAGCAGCGTCCCGGCGGCCAGCACGTCTGTGCCGCGCTTGAGCGACCTCGCGAAACGCCGCGCATCCCAGCGCGGCCTGCGCCGGGACAGTGCTGGCACGCGGCGCACGGGGTCCGCGCGGAACGCGGGTTGTACGGCGCGAGGCGATGGCGAGTCCGACATGCGGTGACCCTTGAGAGGTGAACGAGGGCCATCGCGCGACATGCGATGGCTTTCGTGATCAACACCTCAAGTGGCCGAATAGCGGACGAGCGCTGCCAGAAATACGGTGATTGCACCTGCGCGATTGCGAATATTCGTGCAGCACCAATTCGGTGCCCCATGCATTTTGCGCCTCGCCGGCCCGTGGGGGCGGCATCATTCATCGAATTGGGGTCGGACACCCGGTCCAGAGGCCGATCACACACGCTCTGCGGTATTTTTATGACCATGTGCGCGCATCTGGTTTGAGCGAAGTTGTGACAAATGACTTGCGAATTTTGCGGAATACGAAGGTAGTATTAGCCATTGAATGGTCGTGGGAACTTGCAGCCACTTTCCGGATATACAACTTTTACGCGCATAGAGAGTCGTGGAGCGCGCATGCCGCGCATTGCCGCGGCGCCATTGCCGCGGCATCCACGAAGGCTTGCTACGGCGAGGCGTCGGCGGTCGGTGCCGGTGTCAGGGCGCCGATGCGCTCGGCGATGATGGCGCCCACGTCGTTCTGCCATTGCCACAGGCCATTCGTCTGGCCCGAGAAGCTTGGCTCCCCGCCCACCGCCTCGGGGGATACGAAGCCGCATGCGAGGCCAAGTCCGAGCAGGCCGGGGATCGGCTCCCCCTCGCCATCGAGGACCCGGCATCGACCATCCACCAGTTGCCGCGCGCCGGGGCCCTCCGACAACAGGCGGATCGGATCGCCGGATGGCGAGAGGATAGGCAATGCGCGCGGCCGGTAGCCGAGTGCGGCGACAAGCAGGTCCGCATCATCGATGATCGCACGCGCTGCCGCATCCGAGCCGGTTCCCAGGCGCACCAGTCGCAGACGCGGTTCGGGCGGTCGGCCGCCGATGCCGCGCGCCGCCATCACCAGCTCGCGCGACTCAAGACGAAAGCCGGCGAAGCGGAAGACGAAGCCGCTGAGGGGGCAGATGTCCTCGGGGCCGAACTCGTCATAGCCTTCGGCGAGCGCCTCCGCGGCTGTGGGAAAGAAGACGCGGAGCGGGCGACGATGGAGCACGCTGATCGCGCCTGGGCCGAAGCGTGGCGCGAGCGCGCCGTTCAGCAGCAGGTGGGCGCAGGCGATGGCGCTGCTGGAACTGCCGATGATCGCGATCCTGGGATCGGGCCTATCCGCAAGCCGCTGCCCGATCGTCTTCAGGCCGCCCGAGACCAGAACCTCGCCCGACTGCATCAGCTTATGGCCGTGCAGGGGCAGCAGGGCGGCGCCCGCTGCGTGCTCGTTGTCCAGCCTGGATATCGGCTGCGCGCCGCCGGTGGCAAGCACGACCAGCTGCGATCGGAAAACCGTCAGCGTGCCGTCGCTGTCGTCGCGAACGATCGTGCACCAGCTTCCGTCTTCGATCAGCCGTGAATGCAGTGCGGTGCTGCCCAGGTGCACGCCGCAGCCGGGTGTCGTGGCCAGGATGCCGTGCAGCGCCTCGCCGACCACGATCATGAAGCGGCCGACCAGCGACAGCGGGACAGGACCGTTGCCATGCGACGCGACGGCGAGGGTGGCCGGATGGCTTCGCAACGCGGCCAGGGCCGGGTGCGTCTCCGCATGAACGCAGTTCACGATGGTCTCGGCGCTGCTGTCCGAGTTGATGGCGTAGCTGCCGAGCTGGCCGGCGCCGATCGCGTCGCGCTGATCGATCACCACGACGCCAGCTGCGAGGACGCGATCGAGCGTCCCTGCGCGGCTGGCGGCGATGAGAGGCGCCAGGCCCGCCGGTCCGCCGCCCACGATGACGGTGCCGACCGCCACGCTTCGGATGGCGGGCTGCGCGGTCGAGACGACGGCAGCGAAGTGCAGTCCCATCGCTTCCGGGTGGGACGCGTTGGAGACGTTCACGCCGAAAGCGCCACCGGCCGGGCAGCGCGACCGTCCGCGCCGGCCGTCGAACGGCAGGCGCGCCGCAGCGCGTCGCACACCAGGTCGATATCGGCTGGCGTGATGGAGTCCGAGAGCGGGAGGGAGATGATCCGCCGGCTTGTCGCGATGGTCACCGGAAGCTCGCCCGCGATGCAGGATGCCTGGAAATATGACTGCTCCGCGATGTGCGGAACGAAGTAGCGCCCCGCGCCGATGCCTTGCTCCGCGAGTGCGGCGATGACGTCCTGCACCTTGCCCGCGAGGCTTGGCGGCACGAGGACGGGAACGAACTGATGCGCGGTCCGCGCACCGGTGAGGCGCTGGAAGTCGAGGTCGGGCAGTAGCTCGCGATAGAGGGCATAGATGCCCTGGCGATGCGTGGTGATGCGTTCGAACTCGCCCAGCTTGGCGAGGCCGAGCAGCGCAGAAACCTCGCCGAGCTTGCTGTTCAATCCCGGCATCGTTGCCGTGCGCGGCTCGCCGAAGCCGAAATTGCCCATCATGCGCAGCGTCGCGATGCGTGCCGCGTCCGCGCAATAGATCACGCCGGCTTCGGCTGTCGCGAAGCTTTTGGTCGCGTGCATCGAGAACACCAGCGGGTGCGGGCAGCCTGCGCCGAAGGCGCGGCCATCGGCACCGATGCTGCCGAGCGAGGCGGCAGCGTCGATCACCACCGGGATGCCATGCGCGGTCGATATCCGTTCATACCGCGCGAGGTCCAGGCAATTGCCGAAGGTGGCGTTGGGCAGGATGACCGCGATCTCGGCGCCGTGGCGGTCGATCATGGCCTGTTCGGCATCGGCGTCGGGCAGCCAGGTGTGGGGGTCGATGTCGCACAGCAGCGGCGTCAGGCCGCACCACAGGGCGGCATGCGCCGTCGCCGCGAAGGTGAAGGACGGCATCAGCGCGTATCGGCCGCGCGGTTGCCAGCCGACCGCCTGCTTGATCGCGAGCATCAGGCCGAGGGTCGCGTTGCAGACGGTCAGGCATTCGCCCCCGGATTTGAAGACGCGCGTGAGCAGGCCGTCTTCCAGTTGGCAGTTCACCGGGCCGTAGTTCGAGAAGATGCCGCTGTTCTCGATCGAAGCCAGGCCATCGACGAGGTGCGAGAGCCTCGGGGGATTCGGCCGCAGGAAAGGGACTTTCAGGCGCTCCGGTGCCGCGGCAGGCGATAGCGGGCTGACAGCGCGTGGTTCGTTCGAAGATGACTGTGCCGATGCGGCGGTCCGTGCAGCGTTGCCGCCTGGTATGTCCTGGTCCGGCGTCATCGCTGCGTCAGGCCCCAGACGCGTTCGAGAAGGTCGTATTTCGGGCGCTGGTCGGCCGCGAGTTCCGGACGTCCCGCCTTGCCGCGCGTGAAGTAGGCGTTCACGCACACGAGGTCGCCCTCGAATCCCTCCACAGTCTCGATCCGGCGCAGATGGAGGCCATGCTGCGCTGCCAGTGCGGTGACGTCGTGCAGCAGCTTCTGCCCTCGGAAGACCGGGTAGAGCCAGCATTCCGCCTCGATCCCCATGACCCCATGAAGAAGGTCGCCGAAGCCGGACAGGACCTGATGCTCATAGCCTTCGACGTCCACCTTGATCACGTCGGGTGCGGGGACCTGGCCGCTGCGATGGAGCGCGTCGTAGCGCACGCAGTCGACGGCGATCTCCTGCACGGGTTCGTAGAGCGGCGCTATCTTGTAGCCCGCCAGCACCGCAGTATCGGCGTTCAGCAGCGAACTGCATCCTGGCCAATGCGCGATGTTGAGCGTGCGTTTCCCGGGCGTATCCGCAAGGCCGTGTTCGACCACCAGCGCGTCGGGGAATGGCGCCAGCAGTGGGCGCAGCTTCGAGGCCTCGCCCGGGTTCGGTTCGAACAGCACCGGGCGGACGTGCCTGCGATGTGCCATCCACTTTTTCTGCACGCCACCGGCGGCGCCGATGTCCACGAGCGTGATGCGCTCACGCGGCGGCGCGGCGACCGAGGTCAGGAACTTGAAGATGAGGTGTCTCCTTGGGCGGTCCGGTGCATTCACACGTCAACAACCACCCGGCGCCTTGCGGTCGGGGCGCATGGCGTCCTGCGTCGCGCCGGGGTGTGTCGCCTCGGCGGTGCGCCAGCGCTTGAGTCTTGGGGCACAACGTCGCCGGCGCAGCGATAGTTGCGCGACCTGAACCATCGGCATGGGCGGGTCAGCGGACCTTGAACCGCGCCGGGCTTGTCGGAAGCTTCAACGCCTGGAGGGCCGGAGCGATGACGAGAAGTGTTTCGCCCGCCGCTCGCGACCGGGCGGTGCGGATGGAGAGCGTAAGCCGGACCACGATCGCCTACGTCGCCCGCGAGGTCTTCGCGCGCTGGTGGAAGCGCAGAGCCGCATCGCCGAATGCCATTTGACCGCCATCGCAGCTTCAGCGCCCTGGCCGAGATCATCAGCCGCATCGACAAGGCTGATGTCATTCTCCGGCGCGGCGCACCGCGCTTGGTCGACGCCTGGAATGCGCTACCCTCGAAAGGGCGCATTGATTCAACGATCGGTGACATCCCGCCGGTTGAGGCGGAAGCACTCTACGACGCAGCCGAGAAGAACCTGCTCCTCGCGGCGCGACGCAAGCCAAACAGCCTCCGGCACAACCTGGGCGGTTCAGACTATGTCTGCCCCTTATTCTTGGGCGCTCACGGTAGGTTGCCGACGCCTGAGGCGGAGTGTCGGAAAAGGAAGGACCAAGCCCTTGGATCCCTCAACTTTAATCGGGGGATTTGGGGAGGGGCATGGCGTGCCCGTCGCGTCAGCATCACCGACGATGCC
>LNFM01001557.1_pt1 | contig 51549 bp, 58 predicted proteins | sample 596031 | NCBI WGS metagenome assembly LNFM01 (sample SAMN04254537, study PRJNA301005) | activated carbon metagenome | isolation source: dual media filters at the Ann Arbor, Michigan drinking water treatment plant | place: USA: Ann Arbor | reverse complement strand
TGGGCAACCCGCGTAATGCTTAAAAGCCAATACCCGTGCGGGTTAGAGGCCGCGGCCGACCCTCAATTCACCCACTCGACTTCCTGAAGACCCCCCTTCTATGACGCAGTGCCGTCCGCGAAACTCATAGACGAAATGACCTACTCGCTCACGCCGTACCCTTACAAAGCCCAAGAACATAACGGCCTATTTGCTGCGTTCTACAAAACCACAAATGACACTCGGTGGGGCATTACCCGCCACTTCTTGAGTGACAAGCAGATCGCAGCAAACCAGAAGATCCAACCCAGCTCATATCCTGGTACGCAAAAGGAAATGGTGGAAGCGTACTGCCGGAATGTTGGACTGTTGCCGCTCTTCACTACCTCCGTATGGCTTCCCCTCGACGACCGGCGACTTGAACACCAGTTTATTCTCGCGCCTTCAGGGACAGGCAAGACCCAGCTTCTCCAAGCGATGATCGCCCATGACATCGAGAAAGTTCTCGCCGGAGAAGCATCAGTCATTGTCATCGACAGCCAGGGCGTTCAGCGTCGGAAATCTGACAGTCCGACCCTTGTTGAGAACATCATTCACCTCAAGTCTCTGAAAGACAAACTCACCTACATCAAGCCGAGCAAGTCGCTCGCGTTGAACATCTTTGAGGCAGGGCAGAACGACCCAACACTGACCCAGGAGCAGCGCGACATTCGCCTTCGTAGTGTCCGTGAAATGGTCGCGATAAGTTTGGGTGGCGCGACCGACCTTCAGTTTCAAATGCTGAAGTGGTGTATGCGCCTGGCATTGCTGGCAGATCAGCCCAACATTCATGTCCTCAGGGATATTCTGACGACAAATGAGAAAATGTTTTCGACACGTTTTAGAAAGGAGCTAGCGGAAGCGGACGGCACTACCCGTCGATACTTCGCCAGCTTCTTTGACGGCATCCGCACCCCCACCAAACAAGCACTCACCAGCCGCATAGACGGCTTCATTGAAGACGACGCGTTCAGGGCAATGCTCGATCACCCAGGCAACGACGTCCAGCTCATCGACCAAATAGAGGCTTCTAGGGTCATTGTTGTTGATGCGGACAAGGCCATTCTCGGCAAGTTTGGTACTGAGGCGTTCGGGCGGTTCTTCCTCGCACAGATCCTTTTCGCAGCTCGCCAACGTCAATCAACGAAGCCGGTGTACGTCTACATCGACGAGTGCCATGACTTCATATCGAACGATGAGAATATATCCGAGTTGCTCGTACAGGCGCGGAAGCAAGACATCGGCCTAATCCTCGCAACTCAGAACATGGTCAACATCCAGTCGGCCAAGGTGCGGGAGAACCTTCAAGACGTTGCCATTCTCGTTACGCATGACGAAGGCAGGCCGCGTGGCACGTTCAGTCTCAAACTTCGCGGGAGGGCCGATCCCATCGAAGTCACGGTGCGCGCCCGCGTCATGGAGAACATGGAGCGAATGACACCGGAGGAGTTCGAACAGGTGCACCGGCCGAAGCCGCCGCCTACTCCCCCAGCTCCGCCATCAACGCCGCCACAAGATGACGACGTGGTATGATTTGAACATGCTGCACATGCTCTCCGGTTACAGGAGAAATGGTGCGCTCTAAAATTGAGGTATGCCTTCCCTCATCATCACTAAAAACGACACGGCGATTTTTGAGGCACTACAGGAGTTCCCGTGCCTCTCGCTGGGTTTCCTTGCAGAGCTGTTAGGTAAGAAGTCGGTCACCTACACCCACGACAACGGTAAGACAGAGACCCGCTATGAAGGTTTTAGGCATCGCCTGAAGCTACTCCGCAAGGCTGGCTACATCGAGGTCGTCAATTCGGTTCGCCCCCGTGTAGGGCAAAAGAACCGCCATAACGTCTATGCGCTCACGGCGAAGGCCAGGAAGCTCCTACCCGCCAGCAAGCACGGCATGAGGCGCAGCAACAATCCCCACCACGACCTCGGCGCGGCATTCATCGCAGCTTCTTTCAAACTGGGTGTTATTGCTGACAATCGCCTTCGCTACCTCACTTCCGAGGACATCCTTGACCACCAGTATTGTCCCGCCGCGACGCGCCATGCTGAGCACCCCTTCTCTATTCCTGTGAGCTATTGGCATGGCAAGCACGTCGAGACCCACAAGAAGCACGATTGGCGACCGTTTGGCATCGAGCTGGGCGGCCGGAAGATCCTGTTCGCCGGTATCGAGTACGACCGCGACCAGGAGGGGAACGAAAGCGACGACCCCACAAGATCGTCTATAGAGCGCCACCTGCGAATGATCCTTGCCTTGCTCGATGACGGCTACAAAGCCCACTTCGGCACGGCCAAGTTCTTCGTCCCGATCGTTACCACCAGCCAACGCCGAATGGACACCATGAAGCGGCTACTGCTCGACCTCACAGATGGCAAGGGCGCGGAGCGTATCCTGTTTCAGGTCATGCCAGACTGGGATGTTGTCCAGGCATTTCCGAAAGCGGACGGACACATGCTTACCCAGCAATGGCATCGTGCGGGATACTCCCCCCTACACCTCCTAGATCTCGTGGAGACACAAGAAAAAAGGGCAGCCGATTAGGGCTACCCTGTGAGCTAACAGTTGATATGTGCTTTGCTGATATCAACTAAAACCACGCTTGAGTTGACTACTGCTGTTCGGCGCTACTCGTCGCGGTGCGGGAAAAGCACCAGCCCGCACTTGCCTTCCCTGTCCGTAATCGGCAGGGCTTGTAACTGGATGGAAATGCCATCCTTCGCGACATTCCACGCCGCGCCAACGCGCGTGTAGAAGTTCTTGTCGTCCCGCGTCCTGTGCGACACGAAAACGTCAAAGTCCGGTTTGTTGTTCGCCATCACTGGCCTTTCTCCCGCTCGAATAGATGCAGTGCGGGTGGGGAACGCCGACGTTTCTGGTTAGCAATCTGCCTTCAACGCAAACTGACGCGGCACTTCAGTTGAAGTAGGTCGGCATTGAACCTCGAACTCATCCCCCACCCGCACTGCATCGAACTCACTGCCCCCATCGTACCATGCGGTACAATTGCTAGTGGCTCAGTACACAGGAGGCCACATGGCACAGAAAGTAGATTTCGAGGAGCTGAAAGCACTCATCAGCGTCACCGATGTTGCCGCGTGGTGCGGCATCAAGGTCAAGCAAACCGGCGACACGTTCCGAGGTGATTGCGGGCTGTGCGGAGCAGAGCGTTCTTTCACACTGACCCCAGCTAAGGGCATGTGGGGTTGCTTCAAATGTCAGAAGCGCGGCTCGATTATCGACATGGTGTTTCACTTCAAGCAGACGGCGAACGTTCGCGACGCGGGTTTGCTTCTGAAGCAGCACTTCCTCAGCGATGGAACTGTTCCAGCCAAGGAGGACAGTCCGCTAGCTAGCGGAAACAGTACCCCTGATATCACATCAACCAGGCCGAAATCAGGGCAGACAAGCGAACAGTCTGACCTTTCGACCAAGCTCGCGAAGGTGCGGGAGAAGTTGCTGTACGGGCACGAGGCCATCCAGGCGATCGGTCTCACTCCCGAAGTCGCCAGGGCGTTCGACATTGGCTACTGCCCATCGGGGATCATGCGCGGACGTATCGTCTCGCCTATGTATCTCGACGGCGTGCACGTCGCTTACAAGGGACTGGCTACGACGGCAGAGCAGTCACCGTTGATGCTGTTCCCGTCCAACTTGGAGCAGATCGTCGTCGCTCCGAAGGTGGAGGCCAAGCCTCAGCCGGACGACGTTCGCAATTTTCTCAGAGTTGTTAAGTAACACAGCTCCCCCGAACGTGCAGCTCATCTGCCGTTCACCCCTCTGGCTCAACTGGAGGGGTTTTTCTTATGGCAAAGAATGGCGCAACAGAGCCACGCGTGCGGTTTCAAACTACGCATGCACTTGACGAGTTGCGGCTTCAGTTCTCGCGTGCGCTATCCCCTTCACAGATGATGATGATGATGTAGGATTGAACTGTGAGGCATTAATAAGACCCCTCACCAGACACCATGATAAGAATAGAAAAACTTCCTTGGCATTTGGAACTCGATGATAACGAGTTCGACGCCTTTCTTTACGCCGTAGAACCGAATGACGAATACATCTGCGAATTGGCAGATGATACGTGCAACCCACTTCCCTACAGCATTGGCACTGGCGATAGCCGCGAACCACAATTCTGCTTCAAACACTACTTTGAAGGCTGCACCGGCGATGGCAAAAGTAATTATCGCCTTCATCATGACTACTAATATGAAATGCAGATGCGGTCATGAGTGGAAACCGCGAACAAAAAAGCCGCTCTCGTGTCCCAAGTGCAAGCGCTATTTAAAAACTGAAAACTAACCATATGAACATTCTTCGCAATCAAATCGTCCAGCTTGCTGCCGCGTTTCTCTTCTTCGGTCTGGTCGCTCACCTACTCGCTAATGCGTTCGGCTATGCCGCGCTTGGATAGGTATGAAGAAGTTTCTTGTAACCGCCCAGGTCTACGACGTTCACGGCTTCTTTCCTGACCTGTTTGGCGAACGCCAAGAACGTGTGATCGAAGCGGAAAGCCTAGCTCACGCACGCGGCATCGTTCATCGTCGCAAACAGGAGATGCTTTCCCACGTCGTCGTGAAGTCTATCGAAGAAATTGTATGACCGAAGTAATCCGCCTACAGCGTTCGACGTTCTGGTCTCTCATCGTCGCGCTAGTCTTCTTCATCATGTTAGCCGCCGCAGGTCTCTGGGCTAACTGGAACTACTCGGTTCAGACGAAGAAGCTTGCGTACCTGGCTGACAATCAGCTCCCTGCGGCGATGATCTTTCGATCTGATTGGGAGTTTGTGCTGGGAAAGTATCTGCCTTCGATTGCGGTGGCGCAGGCGAAGAGGGAGTAGGTTCCGGGTACTTCTCAATCAGTCGTTCTATGTAGGCGAGCCCAACCTTCTCAGGTGGCACTTTGCCCAAGTGGATTGAGCGCACCTTCTTCCCGGCACGCACGCTCTGCTGCCAGTAGGAATACTGTTTGCCCTTGATGGTGCGGGTGCGGAGGAATGCCATCGGCAATCCGACCATGTTCCCGACGTCAGGAAAATGGTTCAGCCGCAGAAGTGATCGTTCGTCATGGTGAACATGATGAACACTATGACCGTCGCTCACCATACCGACCGCTGAAAATTGCCCCGCTTGCTGCGACGCTCTCCCCACGAGGTGAAGCATGGAAGAGACGATTGCACGAGTGAAGGAATTATTGGCATCCCGTGAGAAGATTGACGCCGAGCTTGCCGGTATCTTCGGCGGTCAGGCGATCACGAAGCGTACCGTCACCTGTTCGCGCTGCAATGAACAGGGACACACAGCCAGGTCATGTACGAAGGAAGCAGAAAGCTAAAGCAGACCAGCTCCACACGCCTTGGCCCCGCGTTCTAGCGGGGCCTTTTTCATGGCTTGGGCGGGAAGATGCTTGCTAGTCCCTCTTCAACGGACAGCTCATACATCACACATAGAACCGCGAGATGTTGCCCAAATACGCCCCGCAGCTTGCCAAGTTCGGCGTAGAAACTCGCCGTCTGTCGAGTGTCTCTGAAGTGGCCTTCTTCCTGCATTGCCTGGTGTGAAAGGAAGTCTCGACACGCTGCCCTCATGGTCCGGAAAGCGTCGACTGCCGGTGACTTTTCATCGAGCCGCTGCAAGCCCTCAGTCAGGATCTCCCGAATTTTCAGGATGGATTGGACCACGAAAGTAGGCCCCTCGCGCTCTTCATTGGTGTAGAGCGCTCGCCGATCCTCAAGCTGCGTGACAATCGCCCGGACGACACTTCTTTCCGCTTCCGGCGCCTTCCAGCTCACTCCCACACCCATGAACGAGAAGCCCGCCACGCGGCTAAGCAGCTTCTTACCTGTGCCTACCACCTTCTTGTACGTCGCCATCTCCGCCTCCCGACCCGTGGTACGATAGCGGAAGAAGTTCAACTGTCCACCTGGCGCCGTAGGCGTCCACAGGACATGGCCATGCAGCCGTGCATCCTAGCCACCATCCAGTCCGGACCTCTGGGATAGCTATACGCTGAGTGTGGCGTACCTCGACCCTTGCCTTTGTGCAGGGGTCGCTTTGTCGATGGTAGACTGAAGACAGACCTCCCCACGCCTCGCTTCCCGAATTGTCGGAAGGCGACTGTGAGGAGGATTGCACCTTGAGCCTAATGCTTCATGCCGGGGCTGACCCGGTTGACTACGACGGCCTGCGCGCCCTCGAAACGCCAGCACCCACCCTAACCCACGTCCCTATCCCGCATTTCCGGGTCGTGGACCTCATTGCTCACAGCTTGGCCTATCACGGCCATCATGTGACCGATCAGCACTTCGGGGTCACGCCGGATGGCATGCGCTTCTTCGGGGTCCTGTGCCTCAAGAGCGATTACACGGGCTACACCGACATGGTGGGCCTGCGAAACAGCCATGACCGCAAGTTCCCGGTCGGCGTGTCGTTTGGATCGCGTGTCTTCGTCTGTGATAACCTCGCCTTCTCGGGCGATCACGTCATCAAGCGCAAGCACACGCTCAATCTCAAGCGCGACCTCCCCGGTCTCATCGGGGAGATCATCGAGCCTCTGGCCATTCAGCGCGAGACGCAGAAGATTCAGTTCGATCGCTACAAGGCGACCGCACTGACCGACGCTCGGGCGGATGCTGCGATCATGCAGATGTACCGGCACCAGGTCATCGGCGTGCAGAAGATCGCGGATATCCTCAAGCAATGGGAGGAGCCGAGCCACGACTGGGGCGACAAGACTGGCTGGCGGCTCTTCAATGCCGCGACACACGCCCTCACCGGCCGCGTCTCAGAACATCCCAGGGCAACCGCCGATCTGCACAAGATCATCGACGGCACGTGTGAAGTCGTCGCGTGACCCATGCGGGGCAATCACAGGGCGGTCCGTAGGAGACTGCACATGCGTCTCTCCCAGCTTGTCTGGGAGTGGCGACATCGAGCCTACCTTGCCAGTGCCGGCGGCCTCGCGCTGCTGACGCTCGCGTTCATACTCAACGGTGGTGGGAGGGCACTATGAGCATTCCCAACACCAGGCGCGTCTACGCGCTTAAGGAGTTCACCGTAGAGCTGAAGTCTCGCGGGTGGTTCTTTCGTAGAACGTATGGCGATGGAGAAGAGAAAGGGCCATACAGCTCTGTCTTCTCCGTCTGCCTGATGATCGCTAGGGAACTGGTACGGGAGGTCCGAAAGCGTGACGCTCCCCATCAACTGCCCAACTAGGGCAGCGCCTCATCCGGATTCGGGTGAGGCGTTTTTTGGCATGATATCATTAGGAGCAAATGAATACCTGTCGCGTTTGCAAGCAGGAAAAGGATTGGCATCAGTTTCACCCCCGCAACAAGGCTACTTGCAAAATTTGCTGCAATCTTCGCGTCCGGGAACGCTATCGCACCGACCCATCTTTTAACCAAGCCGTCCGCAGTCGTGCGAAACGGTGGATGCTTACCAACCGCACTAAGTACAACGCCTATAGACGTGAATGGGCGAGCCAGAACCCTAAGGGCGTCTATCGCCGCATCGTGGCAAGTAGTGCGCGCAAGGGCTATCCGGTCGTACTCACCCAGCCAGAGTTTCTTGACTGGTACTCAAGACAGCCACTTGTCTGCACGTATTGCGGAGTGGACGATAGTCACCGAGATGTTTGGAATGAGAACGACCATCGAGCACTCACCATAGACCGCATCGAATCCGCGAAATTTTACGAGGTCGGCAATCTGGCGCTCGCGTGCGCGCTCTGCAATCGCATCAAAAGCAACTTCTTCACCTTCGATGAGATGAAGGTGATTGCTCAAATGTATGTCATACCAAAGAGACGAAACTGAAACTTCGATACAGGCATCAATCTGCGACTACCTCGCGTACCGCAAGGTCTTCTTTTTCCGCACCAACAACATCCCCGCCCCTCTTCCTGGCGGCGGGTTCCGCGCCCTACCCAAATACACGCCGCGCGGTATCTCAGACATCATCGTTATTAAGGACGGCCGCTTCATAGGACTAGAGGTGAAGAGCAAGACTGGCTCTCAGAGCCCAGAACAGAAGGTCTTCGAGCAAGGCGTGCTCAGTGCTGGTGGCGAGTACTATGTTGTTCGTAGCATCGATGACGTGACGGCACTCGGCCTCTAGTGAAGCGTTCTCAGCTGCGTCAGGCGCGTTCGCGCCATTCGAAGTAGCTTGAGCAGCGCTTGCTTGCGCTTGCCGTCCGCTCCCCACACGTCGCCCTCCATCATCTCGATGTGGTGCATGAGAATATGCACTTTGCGCTCTATCGTTTCGATGCGGTTGTCATTTGCGGCTGTGGGCATCTGGCACCTGTACGGTCCGGCGAATGATACACTAGTCCCATGAACGAAATCTGCAACTGCAAGACCTGTCAGGACATCAAGGAGCACTATGAGGAGCAAGTAGCGTTACAACAGTCTCCAGTTCGCTAGCATAGGGGAATGACAGGCCCTGAGTTGGCAACACTGGCTACTGAAGTGAACGGTGGCGACAGCATAGGCGACACTCTTCTTTTCCAGCTCCTCAACATTGCACGAACAATCGTAGAGAAGCGTCGGCCGTGGATGCTTCTCCGTCGCACTGACACATCGAAGACCGTCCAGGCTAGCTCAGTGAGCGCGTGGCAGACCGGCATCGACCTTTCCACCATCACCAGGTTCGCCCGCTTCTACGATAGCGACGTTGCTCCCATCCGCCTCTTCGACGGCAACCGGACCTACGTCGACTACTGGCTGAAGCCGTTCGAGGATCGCCTGCGCTACATCGACAGGCCAAATACAGCGTGCTTCGACGAGAACACCAAGACGCTCTACCTCAATGGAAACATTCAGTTCGCGGGCACGCTCTACATTACTCACATCATCGACAGCGGTGATGTGGAGAACTCAGACGCCTCGTCTTGGGCATTCCCTTCGTACGCTCACCCACTGCTCGCGTTCATGGCCGTAGCGATCAACAAGGGCGGTATTGATTTTGACGACATCAACGCTCGCATGGCGCCGAACAACCAAGCGGTTGCGCAGAGTATCATGGGCATGCTCGAGAAAGAGGACAACGAGAAGCAATTGTCGTCTATACGCAACACCGACCCATACCAAGACCGCGATGACGACGGATACAGATCGGGCGCTATCAATATTTGATGAAACTGTCCGACTACGAAATATCAGCAAAATCCAAACGGCCATTCCGTGGCCTCAACACGTTCCTCAAGGATAAGAAGTCGTTCCGACCAGGCGTCGCGTCCGATAGTCTCAATTGGATCACGAGCAAGTTTGGCGATCACATCGAGCTTCGCCGTGGCTCTGCATTGCTCGGACAGACACGGCAAACAGGAGTCGGGAAAGTAACGGGAATAGGGGTTGGTATCCGCTACGACGGCGTAGAGGTCCCCTACTACTCCCACGGCCAGAAGGTGAAGTACTACGACGCCGATGACGACGACACGCACGAGACGGGCACAGATATCCTCGGCTCTGCAGCAGATGGCGAAGACGTATGGTTCGCGCCGTATCAGAACCTCGCCGGTTCTATGATGTACTTCGGGTCTCCCAACTCCGGAACGTTCAAGAGCCCTCTTGCCAACCCAGCCAACGCCGTCAACCAGGCCACCGGTAGCTTCCGTTTCGGCACTCTCCGTATCGCTAATGGCCGCTCCAAGGGCGGACAGCGCAACGGAACCACGGCAGGCAGTAAGGACCTCACTGGACTCTACCTCTCCGCGATCGACAAGGCCCTGCTTTCTTCATTCACACAGACCACAGGCGAGGCATACGGCACTGGTGACGGCACGACCAAGACATTCGCTCACACGCTAGCCGCTCAGGTCGGTGTTCTCACATCGATGTACATATCGGTTACGGACGGCGTCGAGACATTCACCGATGATCGCAATGGCGTCATGATCGGAAGCCTAGGGGGCACTGGCACTGTCAACTACGCCACTGGAGAGGTTTCAGTCACCTTCAATACCGCACCACTCAACGCTGTCTCTATCACGTGCAGCTACTACACCGAAGATTCCACAAGTGGCGGCGTGCTGGATTTCAATACTGCTGTGCTTGGCGCTGGCAAGGCCAAGACCTACCGCCAGGACGATGCTGGCCAGTTCATGAACGTGCTGCCGTTCCAGAACGTTGACTACTCAGTTCACCTTCTCAAGACGTGGGCCGTCACCATCGCGCTCGACGACACCGAGAGCACCAACCTGCCCTACCGCAATATCGGCGTCAGCTACCCCCGCTCCGTCTTCGAGACCCCAGACGGCATTCTGCTGATAGACACGTCCAATCCAAGCGAACCGAAGGTACGCCGCATCCAGGTTGGTCAGGCGATCAATGCCCCGGTCGGCGGGACCCTGACCCAGTCCATCGAGCCCGCTCCTATCTCAGACGCCCTCGACCTGTCTGGGTACTCGTTCGCCAGAGCAGTTGCCTACCGTTTCGGCGATCTGGAAATCGTGTGCCTGGCCGAGTACGTCAACGGCGTTCCAAACGAACACAACTCGCTCATGTACGTCCGCAATGTGAATTCCGGGAGCTGGGATAGGCTCGACTACCGGGCATCGTGCCTTGCGACCTACAACGGCGGCCTGATCGCCGGCGATGCCATTTCCAACAATGTGTTTGCGCTATTCTCTGGCTACGACGACGATGAGAGCCCAATCGAGAACTACTGGCAAGACGGCCAACTCAACCTCGGCACCGACAACCTCAAGCGGACCCACAACATGCGTGTCACTGGCCTCATTCAGAGGGACCAGAGCATCAAAGTTTCACTATCGCTCGACGGTGGTAATCCAGTCCAAGTGTTCATAATCGAGGGCGACGGAAGCTACGTCGACCAGGGCATAAGCACGACAATCGGCAGCCGTACCATTGGCAGCAAGGTGATAGGTGATGGTGGTTCTGATACCGCCCATCCATTCGACGTGACATTCCCCGTGCACACCGACAAATACCAGAGCATCAGCGTCCGGTTTGAGGCGCTTGCTATCGGCTACGCCGCAATCAACTCTTACGAGTACAAGGACAATCGTGATAAAGGGTCGAGGAGCCTAGCGTCCAAGACGGTGTGACGTGAAGAAACCTGTACCAATTGATCCAAGACTCGTTGATGAACTGCGGGAAGCTCTCGCGAAACGCTGGTGGGCTCAACAAGCTCGTGCCGAAAGACGCCGTCGTATGTACAGCCGGCGCCATAGGACCACTCGACGCCGCTACACCCGGTCGACTGTCTCAGCACCAAAACAGGTTGATGCGTGGGAAGGCATGGTGATGCACATATGGCCGATGGACCACAACCCACCTCACTTCCATATCTTGCGGCCGGGTGACAAGAAATGGGCCAAGTACGAAATTTTGACCAAGAAGCAGATGGCAGGAAACATGCGGCCGAACACGCAGATTCTGTCTCAGTGGTGGCTTAAGAATCGGATCGCGCTCGTGAACAAGTGGAACAAGCTCTGCGACAAGAAGGATCGCATGCAAGTGCCCGCAGATTGGAGACAACAGCGATAGCGTTACAACGCACTGCCCTTCCGTACCATTGAGGGCATGAAACACTTCTTGTTGATGATATCCGCGTTTATTGTCGCGCTCTTCATAGCCTCAGTCGCCCAGGCAGTCTCTCTTCCGAACGGCACCGCAGTTTTTGAGACTTCCTTAGCCAGCCGCATCAGCTCAACCGATACCTCAATGACGCTCGTGACCAATAGCGCGGGCGGGGAGACAGTGAACGGCTACGACTGTTTCGTCATCGACGAGGGCCGCAGCGACGCGGAGTACGTCTGCGGCACGGTGTCAGGCACATCAGTCACCGGTCTTGAGCGCGGCCTGAGCTACGCCAACGGCACGACCACCAGCTCCCTGCGAGCCAAGGCCCACCGTGTCGGGGCAAACGTCAAGAAGACGGACTTCCCGCTTATCCAGCGCCTCCGCAACGTCGCGAACGGCACTGAAGGCCTGCCAAATCCAATCGGCTACGCATCCCATCCTGATTTCAGCGGAGCGCTCGGCACGACCATTCCTGATATCACCTACGTCGCTGGCCTCGTGGGAGGTGGCGCGGGTGTTCCTCTACCCGTCAACGTCGGCGGTACTGGCGCCATCACCTTCTCCTCGATGCTCCTCCAGGGAAACGGCACAAACCCTGTCACAGGCACCTCAACACCAACAGTCGCGGCGATCACGGCCACGTCTACCGCTACCTCAACATTTGCCGGACCGATCGCCAACAGCAGCACAGCGACCTCGACATTTGCAGGCAATCTAGAGATCCAGGGCAACGCCTCTACCACTGGCAAAACGGTCTTCAACGGCCCTCTTACCGCCAACGCGACAACCACGCTCGCGGGTTCTAACGTCAACAGTAATGCCATCTGCATTAACGGCGTGTGCTACGCATTTCCTTCGACGCAAGGCGCAGCCGGTTCCACGTTCATCAACAACGGAAGCGGCACTCTCACGAGTGGAAATCCTATCGCAAGTCAGTACACTTTTGCCTCTACGTCTCAGGCCAACATCGGTCAGAACGGCAGCATCACGTCTACCGCTCTCGGCATTCCCGCTGGAACGCTAACCGCAAGCTCGACTGTCCGCGTATCAGGCCTCTTTAAGTGCGCTACGAGCGGTTCGGGCGGCAATTGCACGATGTCATTCATAGATTCTGGCGCAAATACCTACTCTTCACTCACGATAAGCCCCGGCACTTCCGTCACATGCTATTTGCCCTACACAATTATCGCCAGAAGCAACAATTCTTTGTCAGCGCAGACTACACTGATGACAGGACTACAGGTGTGTGGCTCCGGCTCGACTGACGTGTACACTGACATTTCGGGCTCAACGGTCACTACAGTCGCTTGGGCAAGCCCAGTCGGCTTCCAGATGAAGCTAGAGACCACGAACACGTCTGGTGTCAGCGCATATCTAAGTCCGTTCACGATAACGGTGCAGCCGTAATGCCATGGCGACCATCACTCAAAAAGAAAAGGATGGTTCAACTACGCTGAAGTACGTCCCTGACGTACCCGGTCCAGGCGAGCCCACCGTGCCTGTGCCTCCAGCCGGTGCTAATCCGCCACCTGCCGGTTCCGGCGGGAACGCAGCTGGCCAGCAGGGCTCGTGGCAAACAGGCACGGATGGCATCAACCGCTTCGTACCTGCCGGCACTCCTATTAGCCGCACTGTCGACACTCCGGCTGATACGGCCCAAACGTTCCTAGACACCTTCCAGCAGCCCGAAACTGCTGCCCAGATCGCCGAGCGCAAACGCAAGGGTGCTCTTGACCTCATCGACAGCACGAACAAGCTCTACGACACAGAGCTAGTCTCTACCAAAGAGGCTGGTCAGAAGCGCCTCGACCAGAACAACGCCATCAACGTCCTATCGGGTCTCATGGGATCCTCTGAGGCTGTTCGGACTGACCGCGAAGTCTCCTCAGCGAACCAGAAGGAATTGGATGCCGTCAACGCCAAGCGTGCCGTTGCCCTACAGACGATCTACAGCAAGATATCCGAATCGGCCGATGCCGAAGCTCTCCAGCAGAAGGAGGATGCCACTCGCTCTGCCGAAGGTATCGTTGCTCGTCGCAAGCAATCCCAGACCGACGCCGTCAACAACCTGACACTCATGGCCAAGAGCGGTGCTGTCGACTTCGACGCCTTCAAAAACAGCCCTCAGAACGCGAAGGTGTACCAATACGCCCTGGATGCTGTCGGAGGCTCGGAAGACGCTCTGAGAGGCCTTTTTGCGACAAATAGACCCCAAGACCAGCTGGTTGGTACTCCCGTCCGTGTGGGCGACCACTTCGTCCAGGCATACAAGAATCCGCTCTCGGGCAAAGTCAGCTACGACACCATCACCGTCCCAGGCGGGCTACCGGCCGAGTACAACAATTTCCAGAAAATGGGGGACAACCTCGTCGCCATCCCAGATGGTTGGGACGGCGATACGAGCAAGCTCAAAACGATCGCCGGGTCACCAAGCACGATGGAGCGTTTGCAACAGCAGTCCCTCGAACTCGACATTCAGAAAAAGCAGGCGGAACTTACCGCATCCCAGCCCGATACGACCAAGGCTGGCGCTGCTATCACGCTCATGAACAATGCTCTGAAAGACGCCAAGGAACTGTCCGGTGCGTCAGGCCGCAGCGGTGCTCGACGCACGGCCGAGGCATGGCTTGTCGGCAGCACCGAGTACACCGACCTTGTGGCCGCTACCAACACCATCAAGACCAACATTCTTACGCTGGCCACTGACCCAACCATCAAGAAGTTCTTTGGCCCGCAGATGTCCAACGCCGACGTGACGCTCATGACTTCGGCGGGGACCACGCTCAATCCCGAACTACAGAGCCCGGAGAAAATGAAGGCTGAACTCACCCGCCTCTCAGACCTCATGGCCCGTATGCAGAAGTCCGTTCCAGGCAGCAGTTCAACTGGCACCTCCGGTTCTTGGGGCGATGACACATCACTCGCCTCACAAGTTGCGGGCAAGGGCTACGACTACGATGCAATGAAAGCCGATGGCCACAGTGATGATGAAATCCGAGCAGCAGTCGGCCTCTAATGTATGGCAATAGACCTAACGAAATACAAAGCAGCCACCAGCACCCTCGACCTCTCCAAGTACAAGGTGGCTGATCCCGCGCCCCAGCCCACTGGACTTCTCGATCGCATCACCAGTGGCGTCAATGAGAGTGCACAAAGACGTGCCCAGATCGCCAATGAAACCGCTGACGCTTATGCGTCCGGCAAACAGGGGGCATTCCGCTCTCTCTTCCAGATCGGCGGACAGGTAGTTGGCGCTGCCCTCGATCCTTTCGTAGAAGGAGCAAAAGCAGTCACGCCAGAGCCGGTGAAGAAGGGCCTCACTACCCTCCTCAAGCCCCTCTCCGCAGGCATCAACCTTGCGGCCGACAAGATTTCAGACAGTCCGGCCGTTCAGAAGTTCGCACTGTCTGACCAAGGCCGTGCCCTCGACCGCGATACTCAGGCTATTCAGGAATACTTGAACCTTCTGCCTGGCCCGAAGGGAACGGCCCTGGCTGCCAGAGGAACACAGCTTGCAGCCGACACAGCTAAAACAGGCATCACTACCGCGACTAACGCAGCTCGCAACACGGCCATAGACAGCTTGGAGCGCAACATCCGCCTCGCAGCCGAAGGCACCATCACTCCCAAGAAGTTCCTCGCCAAGTCCGAAGCCCGCAACAAAGACCCGGTACGCTTCCTGGCGGAACGCAACATTGAGCCCGTCGTACGCGATGGCAAAATGCAGACCGGAGAGCAGGCCGACAAGCTCAACGTTTCTGCACAACCTCTCAATCAACATCTCGACATGGCTCTGGCCGAGGTGGAGCAAGGTGTCGCCAAGACGCCCCTAGAGGCATTGAGAACTAAGGCGCTCTCGTCCGCTGCAGATCTCAAGAACGTCACAGAGACAGTCCGCAAGCAGATAGAGAACGCCATCAATCAAGAATTCGATCTACTGAAAGAGAAGGGTCCCGCCGACCTCACTTTGCGCGAGGTCAATAGCATCAAGAAGACCCAGTGGCGCGCGACCAAGTTTGACAGCACCAAGCCCTATCAGTCAGACGCACAGTACCTGATGGGCCGGGCGGCCAAAGAGACGATTGAAGATACCGTGCCGAAGGATGCCTTCAGCGTCCACGAGCTGAACAGCCACATTGGCGACATCTATGACGCTGAGAAGTTCCTGCGCACCCTGGACGGTAGAGCCGTCAAAGGCGGTCGTCTTGGCAAGTATTTTGGACGCACTCTTGGCGCGATGGTCGGTACTAGCGTAGCCGGCGGTCATCCCATTGGAACGTTCCTTGGCACGCTGGGCGGTGATGGTGTCATTGAGATCCTGCAGCGCAACACCTTCAGCAATCCGCTCAAGCGGATGATCCTTGCAAATATTCAAAAGACGAACCCGGCCGCATACCAGCAAGTACTCGACTATATTAAAAAGGCTGGATTGGAGCGTGAAACGAGGCCGTTACTGCCGTCGCCTCGCTACACGCCAATGGGACCGAAGACACCGCCACAGTCAAATGTTCGCTCCGCACCTGCTGCGGAGGGGCCGAATGGGACGTTCCTATCAACACCGAAGGAAAACTAGCGTCGCCACAACCTGTCTGCGACCCAGCAGGCTGCGAGGAAGGCGAAGACATGGATCATTACTACTAGTGTAACACTTAGCAAATCATCCGCGTCAGGCCCGTGTCGCAGAAAATCAGATACTGGTCCCCATGCTGAATCATGTGATAGCCGCGGGCAATAACAGCCGCCTTCAGCTGAGCCAAAGACGCATATCTTTGCACCGACGTAACCTTTCGACGAACTATTCCCCCGCGCCGAGCTATTTGCGAATCGAAGATCTGATTGATCCACGGTGTGTTCACCGGAATATTTCTCATCGTTACAGCCATGGTCCCCCGCTATCCCCACCCTCGACAGCACCGCTGAGCTGTGCCGTGATATTCTGAGGGTATTACCATCTCATTTCACAATCTATGCTTCAAGTAGCAACGTTCACGCTCCCAGGTCAGCAGGCAGAGGCTAACGAGTTTCTAAGAACGCACCAGCCAGACGGCCCAGTGCATTTCAATACCAACATGATTGTCGTCTTCTACGATGACGGCGTTGAGCACCCATCCGCTCCAATCGCAGAGCTTCGCGATATGCTGAAAGCTAATCGCCAGGCTAAGCTCCAGATGGAGATCGCTTTGTACGTTCTCAAGTTGGAGGCTGCCGACCTCAATCCTATTCACAACAAGCGCGCATACGAAGAGAAGTACTCGCAAATCCACGCCACCGAAGACGCCATCGCCGCGCAAGACAGCAAGGCCGCCTTCATTCAATCCCGCATTGACGAGCTAACCAAATAGCCTATGGCCCAGCGTCGTGGCACCAAGCAGAACCTCACGACGAAGCAGCAGAAAGCCATCAATGGCTTTCTTGCCGTCATTAGCGGCGAGAGCAAGAAGAGCGTGACACAAGTGCTACGGGATGCCGGGTACGCAGAGTACACCGCGACCGGCTGGGGCAACATCATGAAGGGCCTCCGCCCACATCTACAGCCCCACCTCGACTGGCTGGAGTTTCACCGCGCGCAGATCATGGTGCGTATGGAAAAGACAGTCCGCAAGGCCGACTACGCCGAGCTTGTTCGTGGACTCAAGACCGTGAACGAGTCGATGCAGCTACTTGGTGGCAAGCCCACACATCGTATCGTGCTTGCATCCGATGACCGCCAGCACATCGATGAAGTGCTCTCACTAAACCACGATGAGGCTGACGAACGATAAAATTGAACTGCTGCTTACCGGCACCCGTGAGCAACGCGCCTATGCGTGCGCACGATCTTTCGAGCTGTTCGCCAAGTACTACTTCACCAAGTACTTCACCTTCCCGGCCGCTCCCTTCCACCACGACTTCTTTCAGGATTTCCAGGACCTTGTAGAGGGGCGCGTGCGGGCCGGGACATGGATCACGTTCCGCGAGAGCGCCAAGACATCGATAGCCGCCACGATGGGGCTGACATGGCTCATCGCTCGCCAGCAGGTGATCGACGGACTGCGCACCCAGGGCGAAGAAGTCAGCCATTGGGGCGAGCGCCATTTCGTCAACGTTGATAGCTACGCCAAGGAGAACGCCGAGGGTCTTCTGTTCGACCTCGTAACAGAGCTTCAGACCAACGACCGTCTCATTGACGACTTCGGCCAACTCTACAATCAGGAGCGCACCAAGGACGAAGCCCAACTCAAGCGCGTCTCCAATTTCATCACCACCAACCGCATCCGCGTAGAGGCACACACCGCCCTGCAGTCGATGCGCGGTCGCAAGCATGGCAAGTACCGCCCGGATTTTATCCTGCGAGACGACATCGAGAACGAAATCACCATCCAGAGCCCGGCAATCACCGAGAAGATCATCTCCGTCCTGGACGCAGGTAAGGGCGGCATGGCTCCACATGCAGCCGAGCTGACGCTAGGAAACTACCTGCTGGAGAATGGTGTCATTGGGTATGTCAGGAAGGCAGTGGAAGAGGCTGGCGGGCGCGTCCGGTTCATTCCCGTTGTCGATCGAGGTGGAGCGATAGCGTGGCCTGCCAAGTATGTGAAGACCGACGCCGAGGCGGTAGCGGTCAACGCAGCCATCATAGACCCCAGTAAGCGCAAGGTTTCCCTGGAGAGCAAGAAGCGGGAGCTAAACGGCGGCGGTAGACGTGTGTTCGAGGTCGAAATGATGCTCGACCCTGTCGCCGCCGGATCGCCGTTCTTCGACCGCGCCCTTATCGAGCGCCTCATGGCCCAGTGTGTTGATCCCAGAGAGGACAAGGCGAGCTTCCTGCTATGGGCCGACTACAATCCCATGGACGCCTACTGCATCGGCGCCGACACCGGCAAAGGAAACGGGGGCGACCACTCTACGTCCTGCCTCATAGACACCACCACCATTCCAGCCCGCCAGGTTGGTTCGTATGCGAACAATCAGATCCCGGCAGACCAGTTTGCCTACGAGCTGAAGCGCCAGGGCGACATGTTCGGCACCTGCCTCATTGCCCCTGAAAAGAACAGCGAGAGCGGAGGAAGCTGCCTCACAACGCTCAAGATGATCTACCCCGTCGATTTCATCTACCGGCAAGTACCGCTCGACCGCTTGACCGATAAGCCGCTTGGCTCAGGGGAGCTGGGGTGGGAGACGAACGGTGCGACCAAGTACACGATCCTCAACAACCTCAAGACCGCCGTTGAGAGCGGTCATCTAGTCATTAATGACACCCGCATTCTCAAGGAAATGCGCAGCTTCACCTATACCGACGCGGACGACCTTGGCCGAAACCGCCAGGGTCATTTCACGAACCACTTCGATCTCCTCATGGCCACGGCGATAGCCTGGGAGGCACGCAAGTACGCCCGCGTGAAGACGACAGTCACCGATTACAAGCAGGAGGAATGGGAAACGCCACAGTTATGAAAGACCCGCGACCGTTCAGCAGTGAAGATACGTTTGAGCCAATCCGACGCAAGATACACCGGAAACCTCATAACGCGGGTGCGTCAATCATTCGTTGCAATGGGAAACACGTCTACCGCAACGAAAAGGAAGCGAACGAGGTCATTGAACGTCAGCTTCGCTTCGGCACAGCTACCTATCTTCGTTGCTACCGCTGCCCTGGCTGTTTTCGCTGGCATCTTACAAGCAGACCGCCCAGTAAACGACGATGACAAACCTCACCCCACAACAACCGATGAAGGAATGGGCGAACTGCCCCAAGTGTGGCTGGCATTACAAGCAGTCCAAACTCGAGTTCTGCCCGATGTGTCGACATCCATGGCGGCAAGTGGTCGGATATAAACAGCCCCCATATGAGCCACCTACGCTCTAGGCGTACAATGTAGATATGAAAGACATCATCACCATCGTTTGTGATGACTGCACGACGCCTTTTCAGGTTCGACGCCCCCATAATTTCGAACGTCTCATTTCCTCAATCCTCAAGCTCGTACGATGTCCTAGTTGTCACCCTGAAGCCCTAGAGGGAATGTGTGCCTCGTGCCGCCTACCACTTAGCGTCCTTCGACCGCTCAAGAAGTGGGGAGGAGGCAAGAGCGGTTTCCATGCCGATCTGTGTTTCGCCTGCTATCAGCGCGAGCGCCGAGAGCGCAAGGCCCGTAGCGTTACAACAGTGCAATGATTGCTACGCTTCTCATATGACTGCAAAGGAGCAGACCGCTCTCGACGAAGCCGTTTCCGCGCCAGCCGATCCCAATAAGGGCGTAAATGCCCTGGCCGAGGAAGCCATCCGACGTGCGGAGCTGATCGTCGCCAACTGTAACCGCTTCAAGCAACCGCGACTCAATCAGATACAGAAGTACCGCGACCTGGACGCAGGCAAAATCAAGCCAAAGTTTCGCCAGCCCTTCAACGTGCTTCTACCGACGTTCTCAGGTGCCATGGACACGCTCAAGGCGGCGTTCAACGATGACCTGGCGCTCGAGTTCAAGGAACAGGAGCCTGCCGACTACATTGCCGTACGAAAGCTCAACACGCTCTGGGACATGGAGTTTACCTCTGTTGCTCCCACGGCAAAGTTCTCCCAGAAGGCCCGCCAGGACCGCAGCAACGCCCTCTTCTCGGGCCGCGGCTTCATGATGAGCTACGCCACGTCCGATCCGGAGTATCGAAACAATTTTGAGATCTACGAGCTTGAAGACGCGATCTTCCAGCCCACAGGCGGCTCAATCCTCCCCCTTCACCTCTACAACGGCCGTCAGAACATCGTCCGTACCGCGTCCCAACTCCGCAAAGGGCCATACGATCAGAAGCAGGTGAATGAGCTTATCCGCTTGGCTGGAAGCAATGACTTCGATCCATCCTTTCAGGGCGAAGGAGTGAACGCCCAGCTTGCAAAATTCAAGGCAATGGGCCTCTCCCCTGAGAACGCGAGCTACGTTGGTGAACCAATGTTCCAGCTCGTGGAACTTCGCATCACCATGAACGGCGTGCGCTACTACCTCGTCTTCTCTCCGTGGTACCGCATCTGGCTTCGCTTCGAGAAGTTCAGCGACATCTTCACTGCCGATATGGACCCATGGCTCTCGTGGGCGACACATGAGGACAACAAGAATTTCCTCTCCAAGAGCTTCGCCGACGACATGTACACCGTGGCGGATGCTATCCATACGCTCTTCAATCAGGAACTCACAAACCGTGAGAAGAAGAACTATCAGCCTAGAGGTTACGACCCTCGCTTCTTCCCAGACGTCGCAGCGCTGGACCGCGCACAGACCCGTCCTGACGCTCTTGTCCCTGTCACGCCAGTAGAAGGCAAGTCGGTACGGGACGGCCTTTTCACATTTGAAACAGCCGAGCTTGGCGGCACGATCAACCTCATCCAGTGGATGCAGGAGACAGCCGGACGCGACGTTGGCGTAACTGACCTGTCCATGGGTGGATCCCAGAACGTCTCAAAGAAGGCCACTGTTGCCCTCGCCGAGCAACAGGCGCTCTCCAAGCGCTACATCCTTCGCGCCTCACCGTACACCGAGGCAATGGGCGAAGTTGGCAAGCTCTTCATTCAGGGCTGCAAAGACCATCTTCCGGCTGAGAAGGCCTTGCGCAAGCTCGGCATCGAAGGCCAGGACTGGGACCGCGTTATCCGCCGCGTGGACCTCGACCTCTATGGTGACGTGGACATCCGCGTCGTCTCGTCGACCCTCGACATGCAGGAAAGCCAGCTCAAGCAGAAGTCCAAGGTGGACACGATCAATAGCATTGTCGCGAATCCTGTCCTTGCACCTCACATCAATCCCAAATGGGCCGTATCCGAGTTGCTTCGCTCAGGTGCGCAGGTTGACGACCCTACGATCGACATCGCAATGGATACCAAGAACTACGGCAACGAGATCGAGGTAGCGCGGGCACACGAGGCAATCCAGGCCATTCAGGTCGGTCAGAAGCCTGAGCCGTTCTATGGTGCCACGACGCTCTTCCTTCAGATCATTCACGACTTCACAGTCAACAATCGAACGTCCCTTGGAGATGCCAAGTATACGCAGCTCATGGACTACCTCTTGGCTCATGCTGACATTGTGCGGGAAAACATGGTGCGAAAGGCTCAGATCGACGCTCGCGCTCAAGCTGCTGCCGGCACTGACAGCATCGCCACACCCGATGCCGCACCCTCTGCTCCGGCCTCACCTGTTGCACCGGCAGATCCTTTAGCCGCCGCTAGCGCCCAAATGCCATGATCGACATCAACCAAACACTAGCCGCGCTTCGCATCAAATATCCCGAAGACATCTCCAAAATCGAGGAGGAGGAGAAGCACTTGCAGCAGTTGCTGGACGGTCACGAGTACTACATGCACCCCGGCACCCAGAAGCTGATTGCCAAGTGCCGAAACGAGGTCAAGACAGCGCGGCTCAAGCTGGCAACGGACAAGAACCTGAGCGATCCAGAACGACAGGCCCTTTGGTTCATCATCGAGGGCCGCCAGTGGTTCCTTCACCTTGTGGTCAAGGACTACGAAGCCGAACTGACAACCTTGGCCGAGGAGTTGAGCACAGAGCTTGAGAGAACTCTGTAGCGTTACAACATCTCTGTCTTTGTTACCCTGACCGCATAATCGTTAAACATCATTTGGTATGGCAAAAAGAAAAGCATCCCCTGAAGCACCAGTCTCGCCCGCTCCAAGAGCTACGACCGCCAAGGCAGCAGCAGGTCCAGCGGCAGGTACTCCGGGCGCGGCACCAGTATCGGTGGCGCCAGTCGCAGAGGCACCTGTGGCACCCGAAGTACCTGCATCCCCTGAAGCACCAGTCTCGCCCGCTCCAAGAGCTACGACCGCCAAGGCAGCAGCAGGTCCAATCACGGTCAAATACCGTGACCACATTGGCCAGCCGACCGAGCGCACCTTCTCATTGGAGGTTCACGGCCCAGACTTCGCGAAGCTCGCGGAGGAATTCAAGGCATCAAACGCCTCCAAGATCATAGAGTAGCGTCCCTTTAGAGAGGGTGTCCCAGGTGTGGGTGCCCCCTCGATAAGAGCCACTACGCTCTTCCCGCCCCGAACGGCTTTATTCGGGAAGGTTCACAGGCCGCCTGCTAAGACCTGTACGTGGGCGCACGCTGTCAAACGCAATGTATGGAAGACAAGCACTTTCCACCAGGTGCGGAGCCGGAACAACCAGCCACACCTGAGCCAACTGAGACGCCCCCAGAGGCGCCAGAAGTTCCCACGGAGGAAGCGCCGAGAGGCGACACCCCCCAACCAGGCGAAGGAGAGGCACCGACGGAGCCAGAAGCTCCTCAGGACGAGCCAGTAACCCCGCCTGAAAATCCCAAGCCCATTAAAAAACGGACTATCTACGACGATCTAAAAGACACTCGGAAGGAGAAGAACGAGTTTCGCGAACTTGCAATCACCGCCCTCAAAACAGCTGGCATTGAGCTACAAGGCACTGAATCGCCCGAACAGCTCCGCGCGCTCATAGAGCAGCACAAGCCCGCGAATCCACCCCCCCCTGCCGAACCGGCTGCACCAACAGCGCAGCCCAAGGATGAGCTTGAAGCCTTCGCCGCAGAGAATGAGATGGATGCTGCTGCCCTCAGCCGATTGGTTGAGATCATCCAGAAGCGCACCCCATCAGCCCAGCTAAGCGAAGACGACAAGAAGGCCCTTGAGCAATTGCAGACGTGGCGTCACGAACAACAGCGCTCTTCGGAGGATGCTGAGGTTCGATCCCACTCTGATTTGGTCAAGAAGGAGCTAGGTATCAGCAATGATACAGAGCTTACCAACGTCATGAGCGAGCTTGTGCGCCTCTCGCACACCGAACGCTTCCATGACAAGGAAGTTGGCTACATCCTTTGGGCCACCCGCGCCGACCTCTCCAAGATGGTCTCTCCCAAAAAGCCATCCTTTGAAGCCGGTGGTCAGCCTCCCTCAAATGAACCAGAAGCGCCCAAGGACTTCTCGAGTGGCAAGGTTACGCCGCAAGACGCAGCCAATGCCATGAACGAGGACGCTCCTCGCAGCAGCTACGACATTCGCAGAGGCACACAGTAGTCGTTCAGATAGGCCACTAACGCATATTTGTTATGGCCGACATTACACTTCAATATCAGCAGACTTGGACCAAGGGCTACCAGAAGTCCAACTGGGCAATGCCGATCTACCCGGTTATTGCCGATCTTCAGTTCACTCCAGGTCTTCAAATCGGCGACACCGTCAATCGTCGCTACCGCAGCAATCCAATCTTCGCCAACGATCTTGGTTCAGATGGAGCATATAATCCGCAGAACTACACAGAAGGCAACGAGACGTTCACCATCTCCAAGCAGAAGGAAGCGTCTGTCTACGTTGCGAAGCCTAAAATTCTTCACACGGACCTCGATGTTCAGAAGAGCTACGGCACCCAGCTCTCCAACGCGCTCTTCCAGGAGATCGACGGAGACACCCTCCGTGCAATCCAAGCTGGCGCAGGCCAGACTATCGACGCTGGTTCCTTCTCTGGAGGCACCTCAGGCGATGGCCTTGCAGTAAGCCTCAACAACATCGCACAGCTTCCGATCCTCGCAATGGAGAAGTTCCAGGGCGCTAACGTTGTCTACAGCAACACCAAGCGTTTCGGGAAGCTTCCGTACGAAGACTACGGCGGCATGCTGACATGGATCGTTCCGCCTCAGGTATGGAGCATGATCCAGCTCTACATGATTGCCCGTGTTACGCCAGCCGGCGACCAGGCAGTCACCAACGGATACGTTGGCATGTTCGGTCAGTTCAATGTCTTCGTGTCGAACAACCTTCCGTTCACCGCTCGTTTGGCGCTTTCCGTCAACCCGACCGATGGCGACACCATCACCATCAAGGGCGTGACAATCACGTTCAAATCCACGGTTGATGCGGGTGTAACACCAGGACAGGTTAAGATTGCGTCTACCGTCGCATTGACGAACACCAACCTTGAAGCCTTCCTCAATGCCCCAACAACCACTGTCGCCGACAGCACGAACGCTGGCTACAACGGCTTCCCTTCAAGCGCGACCGTGTCAGAAGGTGGGTACACCATCAAGAAGTCTGATGCACTTCACGGCCTCAGCGCTACTGCTGCATCGACATACACTGACATCGTCATGAAGGGCACTGGCAAGGTTACGGTCTCAAGCACCTTCACATCGGGCTCGAACCTCTTCACGGCTGCCAAGCAGCAAGTTCACTCGATCTTCACCATTGCCAAGAACGTATCTCTCGCCGTCCGCCAGGATCCGGAGATTTACGAGAACCCGGTCAACGGCAAGGTCGGCAAGGACTACGTCATGTGGACCGTGTACGATAACAAGGTCTTCCGCGATCAGGCTCGCGCCTCGATCGATCTCGCGGTGCTCTGCAGCGACAGCAGCTTCGCCTCTTACACGAACGTTCACGCCTAATCTGATCCTCTATGAGCACACCTAAAAAAATAGGTCTCGCCCTTGTGGCGCTGGCGCTCGTGGCGGCCGGTTGCGTGATCACCTTCGGCCAGGTTTCCGCACCTAAAGCCGGTGCGACGAACCAGGTCGGATACTTGCAGCAGTTGGCCTCTTGGTTCACGAACACCGTCTACTTCGGCACCAGCCAGCAGACATCTGTCGATGGCAGTGGCAATGTGACTACCTCCGGTACAATCAATGCGACTACCCTCATTTCGGGTCTGTTTACGCAAGGAGGCGGCGTTACCGCTACGTCAACCACGGCCGCAGTGGGGACGCTTCAGTCAGCGGACATTGATACGGAGAACGTCATCGACTTCACGGTCAATCAGGCCGACGTGACGCTGACCCTGGCTGCATCGACGACGCCGATTTGCCCGGCCACTACCGGACAAACCCGCACCATCTTCGTTCGCAATGCGTCGACTACGGCTACAGCCGACATCACCATTGCGGGCGGCACTGGCGTCTTGCTGAAGAAGGCAACGACCACTGCAACCATCTACGGAGATACTGACGGAGGAAACTTCGCCCGCATCGACATCACCAAGAAGTCGAACACGGACTGCGAAGCCCTGCTCTCCATCTTCATGGATTAGTAGTTATTCATCTTCTTAGCTCCCAGTACGGCTCTACAGAGGGCCGTACGACGGAGCTTGGAAGCTCACATCGTACATATGACTTTCAAACAATCACTTGCTCTTGGCACTATCATTCTCGCACTCATCTTCGCTTGTGGCCTATCGAGCGTGGCCTTCAACTTGCTCTACACACACCTCACCCATACGGAGGAAGCTCCTAAAGCTGGCAATTTCGACGGTGGCCTCGTCTCCATGACCCGCTCCGCGACAGTATCAGTTGGCACAGGCTCCACAGGCATCGCCTCCACAAGTACCGCCCGTCGCTTCCTGCAAATCCAGAACACCAGCGGCACGACTGCGGTGTACTGTGCCTACAGCGGCACTACTCCGGCAGTAGACCGTCAAGGCTTCTTTATCGCAGCCAGCAGCACCCTGGCATTCCCGTTTGGAGACGGACCTATGTACAATGGCCCAATCAACTGCATCGCTTCCTCTACCGTTCTCCTCCTCATTAACGAGGGGTAGCGTTACAACACGCGCGCTTTCCGTAGCATGGGGCTATGCAGCTTCATCCCTCGGAGATCAGCCCGGCTGAACCGTTTGACATCTTCTACTTCATTCGCAATCCGCTCGATAACGCCACGTACTACGTGCGCGCCATCATCTACGATCTGAAAACGGGCCAAGTCCTTGCGACACAGGCCCTAACGCAAACCGCCACCAACCCCCGTCTCTTCGTTGCCACCCTCCAAGCGCCTGGCGACCAGGGCCAGATCGGCCGTAACATCGTCGCCATCGCCAGCGTCTACACCGACGCGGCCTATACAGCCAAGTCCGAGGCCTACGAAGAGCAGGAGCAGTACTACCTTATCCGCTCCCCACTTTCGGTCATACCGTCCGGAGGCGGCGGGGGCGTTGATGCCGAGACCGTCCGCGAGATCGTTTCAGATGCCCTCAAGAAGCAGAATTTTATTACACGCGACGATCTACCGTTTGATGCAATCTTCGGCACCCTCGGTACCCTTCAGCGCGAGATCAACCGTATCCCAAAGAACTTCGTCAGCCTCTCAGGCATTGAGAAAGGTGTGGCAGGGGTACGCCAGGCCATTGCCGACCTGCCAGAACCCGAGAAGCTGGATCTTCAGCCGGTCATAGACGAAGTACAGGCAAGCTCCAGTATGCTGCTGCAAGCAATCAGCGCCTTGCCAGAAGCTCTATACGCCAAGGTCAATCAGGCCACAGAGGACCTGAAGAAGACCGGTATGGCCATCATCGATGCCATCGAGCGTGCCACCACCAAGGCCGCAAGCCAGATTGTCTCCCACGCTACGAAGGCCCTCGATCGCGAACTGGGCCAGAAGCAGATCACGCTATCCATTGGAAACGTGGCGGAAGACCAGAACAAGCAACCAGAGCCTAGCCCTATCGATATTAGCCACCTCATGAAAAACTAGTATGCGACGCAGCCACGCCATTTTCACACTTGCAATATCTGCCGCGCTTCTCACCGCTACCTCTTCGGCGTTTGCTCAAGGCATCAGCCAGCTTCAGCAACTCACCAGCACGACCAGCCCAACGAGCGCCATCACCCAGACAGTGTATGGCAAGCCCTTCAAAATTACGGGCCTTTCGACTGGCCAGTGTCTGACGCTCGATGCCAATAGCCTTTTGACCGTCACCCCCTGCGGCTCTGGCGCTTCCTTCGGCCAAGGGTGGGAGATCAACGCAGCGGGCTACCTCGCGCCTACCACCACCATCGCCGCTTTGCTGCCGAGCGGCTTCGTCTCCCAGGCATCATCAACCATCGGCAGCGGCACTCAGACGGGCGGCCTCACGATTAGAGGCGGAGCCACTACTACAGGGAATCACTACTTCACGGGCAACATTGGCATAGGGCCAACTACCCCCACTTCACGCATTGGCGTAACCCATACAACAAACTCATTGGTTCCCCTCCTGACTGCCACTGGCTTCGACAATGACAATGCGTGGACTCCTATTGGGCTGTTTAACGAAAGCGGTACACCCTCTTTTGTCCTCTATATGCCTGGCGTGCTGAACTCTACGGGAAACATTGGTTTAGGCACTAGCACCCCGCAATCTCGTTTGACTGTCGACCACAACTCCACTGTCGGCACAGTTACAAACGGAATACTCATCAACGACTCCGATACAGGCACGACATGGTCTACCACAGCGCCCGGTGTCGTCTTGGACTTTGGCAGCAACGACACAACAGGTGTCGGATATGGCACTCGCATACGTCTCGGTTCGGTTATGGAAGCGGCAAGCGGGGCTTCATCTCGTCTCGGCATTTTCACCGCGCCTACTACGGCTGGCACAATGGTTGAGCGTCTCAGTGTTCTTTCAGGTGGCAATGTTGGCATCGGGGCAACAAGCCCTCTCGGAAAATTCGAAGTTGCGACTGACGGTGCGACTAACGATGTTTTCAGCACTGCTTATGGCACTGGTGTAATCCCGCGATTTGTGATGTACGGGCCACGAGGAGTCCAGGGAGCAACAACACCGAACCAAACAGGCGACATAATCGGCCAGCTCAGTTTTCAAGGACGTGATTCTGCTCGTACCGAAGGTGCCACTATCTCTGCTGTAGCTTCTGCGACTTGGGGAGACGACTCGTCGGATGCGCCTACGAATATAGTGTTCGCCACAGCAGCGGATGGTGTTGAGACTGTAACTGAGCGTATGATTGTTACATCTTCTGGCAACGTAGGAATCGGTTCTACGACACCAGCCGCCGCACTCAGTATCGCTCAGCCAAGCGCAGCAGTGCCAGGCTTCCTTTTACAAGGATTTGCGAACAACACGCGCCCTGTGTTTCAAGTACTTGGCGGTAACTCGCCAAACACAGACTTGGTGTCGGTTGCGAGCAATGCGAACAGCTCATACTTTGTTGTTAACAGCGTAGGTAGCGTTGGTTTCGGTAGTTCAACGCCGTATGGACGATTCTCCATCACCAACACCACTGCCGCTCCTTCATTCATTGTAGAAGACTCTGCGTCGCCTGATTCGACACCATTCATTATTGATGCGAGTGGCAACGTCGGCATCGGCACCACCACTCCATGGGCAAAACTTTCAGTCGAAGGCACATCATCACTTGGCAACCAAGCAGTCGCTGGCTACTTCACGGCGACTTCGACGGCAACCGCATCATCGTTTCAAGCGGCTTCTACGACACAGCTATCTGCGTCCTCAGCGCTCTACATCCCCAGCTCATCTTCACAAACCCCTACCGCAGGCGGTCAGCTTGCTCTCGACACGACCGACAATCAGCTCAAGGTAGGAACAGGTGCTTCAACGGCTGTCTTCGATCCACGAAGGCCCTTGAGCTTCAATCTGTCTACTACGACCGCCTGGACTGGCACGACGACGCAAAACCAATTGCTCGCTCCGTTCGCGGGCACGCTCAACACAATCCAATGCAAGACTGACGCGGGCACGCTCAACGTCCAGGTCAAAATCAACTCGACCAGCCTCGCTATGTTCAATGCGTCGACCACCACAGGCGTCGTTACCTTTACGACCAGCAATACGTTCTCGGCCGGAGACATCATCACGGCTGAATTCGGCACCCCCGCCTCGTCACCAACCACGCAACGATGCACAGGGTTCGCAACACAGTCCGGCACATAATATGAAAATACTACTCTCAGCACTTACGCTTGTATCGGTTCTGCTCAGTCCTCTTTCTGCGTTCGCTGCTACTCAATCTGCGTCCTTCGTAGCGGCATCACAGCAATATCTCCGTGCAAACGACTCCGCGTCTCTATCCGCCACTGGCAACCTCACCATTGAGGGTTGGTTCAAATTCACGACCACTCCAAGTTCGGGAAACCTCTTTAACTTAGCGGGCAAGTGGCAATCGGCTGGCAACTCCCTTTCCTATCTGGCCCAACTGCAAAACGCTGGCGGCACGCTTGGCATTCGCTTCATAAACTCAAGCACCGGCTCAAACGTCGGACTTGCAACAGTGAATTGGTCACCAAGTACCGCAACCTGGTATCACATCGCCGTCGTCTATACGGCCTCCAGCCATCAGATTGAGCTATTTGTTGACGGTGCAAGCCAGGGCACTGCGACCGGCACACTTCTCTCGTCAATAGCAGACACCGGCAGCGTCTTTATTATTGGCGAAGATGGAGACATATCCGCGGGCCAATATCTGGACGGCCAGGCCTTCTTGGTTCGTATGTGGTCCACAACACGCTCAGGTGCTCAATTGAGTTCCAGCTGGTGCACCCTACTAGGCTCTACAGGCAGCCTTGGAGGAGAATGGTCGCTCGACAACACCCTCAATGACAACTCCGGCAACAGCAACACACTCACCAACGTCAACAGTGTGACGTTTACATCTGGCATACCGTCGCTTTGCTCCACACCATCAACATTCGTCCCATCGTTCTTTGAATCGTTCTGGTGGTAAAATTTATATGCACGACGCACCTGACTACTTCAAACGGCACGAACTCGACGACACACGTCGCTTCAAAGAGCTGTCGGACAAGATCGACCTGCGGCCAACGCGCGAGGAAATCAAGGAAGTTGTTGCCGAAGCCCTCATCGAGTTCTTCACCACTAAAGGCAAACTTAGCAAGAACATCATCGTCACCTCCGCAATAATAATCGGCTCAATCGCAGTCATTGGCGGTGGCTTCAAATGGATTCTCGGTTTGATTGGATTTAGCTATCTAGGAAAATGAAAGAAGGCCTCTGCAAAATATCTCCCCATCGCAAGGACTACTCTCTTCTCCATACCTTCGGAGCAGTTCTTCCCGATCCCCAAGGCCTTCCTTCCAGCTTCTCTATCTACGACGGTCGCAAGGTTCCCCATCAAGGCCTGCTAGACGATCGCTTCACTCCTGCGCTTCGACCGATACCAGTCGGCTGTACCGCCGAGATGTGTACGTTCAACGCTGGCCTAGAAGATGACGCCCTCTACGACCCCGTCGATTTCTACTTCGCAATTCCACCAGGAAAAGACGGCGAAGGACGAGACATGCGCGTCGCTCTCAACACCGCCTCTACTCGTGGCTTCCTGCTTCCTGACCGTTCGATAGGTGCGAAACGTGCCCCGTATTTCAATTGCTATGGCGCGGGACCGATAGACGACTTCGACGCCGCCAAGATCGCTCTGTGGCTCAACCAGTATCAGAAGGTTGGCGTCTCTGCTGGCATATGGTGGTACTACGAGTTCGGTTCGCCGGAGAAAGGATCTCTGCCGATACCGTCTTTCGATACCACTCGCGCATCGTTGCACGCCGTTCTCATCACTGGTTGGCGTACGCTCGAGGACGGCACTGAGGAATTGGAGATCCTTTCGTGGCAGGGCATGGATTACGGCAATGCTGGCCGTGTTTATATGTCCCGCACGATCTACAACGCCATCATGCAGCAGCCTTGGACCGGGGCGTTCACACAACGCGCCCTCGATGGACGCACACCGACCAACATCGGCGTCCAAGCGTACATCGACCACTTCGTTTATTGGTTTAGATCAACCTTCAACGTATGAAATTCTTGAGATGGCTACTACAGTTCTTCTTGTCGTTCGCTAACCGCGCCGCACCTGCGGTTACGCTTCCCGACGTTTCTCCCCCGAATGTGGTTCCCGAGCCTGAGCCAGTCGCACCGCCTCCCGCTCCTCCCAAATTTGATTGGAGTACGCCTCTGGCAGCTAGGCACAGCGTCCGCGTCATCTGCGACGAGGAAGGACTGACTGTCGAGGAGAAGAACACCCTGTGCGCCACGATTGGCGGCGAAAGCGGCTGGCGCACCCAGGCCATCAACCACAATCGAGTTGACGGCACGATTGTCTCTACAGACTTCGGTATCTGTCAGTGGAACGACTACTACCACGGCAAAGAGATTTCACCGACTGAGGCCATGAACAACCCGGAGAAGGCCGTCCGACTCATGTGTCATTATTGGAAGAAGGGCGAGACCTACCGTCGCTGGTGGATCGCCTACAAGAACGGCCGCTACAAGCAATTCTATGACCCACCCACCCAATCTTAGCTCCGCAGGGCAGACGTTTGAGCAGGCGCGCAGGCGTGCTCTCTCAGTCGCCGTCAGGCTCACTGTCTCGTTCTATTCATCAAGTACGCGGGCAGTGAGCTGTGCGGGGCGCATTACAAACTAGCTATTACACCATGAGTTCATTTTTTAGTCTCAACAGCAAGGACTTCGCCAAGGGTCTTGTTGTTGCCGTGCTCGCAGCATTGGCCGCTTACTTCGCCCAGGTGCTCAACGTGCCAGGCTTCGACTTCGCTGGAATACAGTGGGACGAGATAGCCCGCGTTGCTGTCATGGCTGGCCTCTCTTACCTCGGAAAGAATCTGGTCACGACCCAAGACGGCAAGGTGTTCGGGGCCATCTAGGATGGTCAAAACGTGCTTTGTTAGAGCCGCTATTTGGGCGGCTCTTTCATTGTCAACACCTAGACATTGCCGATATTGCTATCTGCTATTACAATAGCACTATTATCAGTAGTTAGTTCTTCGCATGAAAAAGCTATATGTACCGATGTTGATTTACGTCACATCAGCCCAAAAGCGTAAGGTCGAACGTCAGGGCAAGCAGAAAGGCAGTTCGTTTATTCGTTCGCTAATCGATAACTCATAATGAAAAAGATTTTCAGCTCCATCGTTCTCAGTGCTCTCGTGTTCTCTCCGTTCATTTCCTCAGCTCACACCATCGACGCTAGTGCGTCAGGCGGTGCGGCCATCAGTCCATCAGGTTCAATCACAGTCGCACCGGGCGACAGCCAGGCGTTCGACATCAGCACCGCGTCAGGCACACACATCACCGATGTTGTGGTGGACGGCAGCTCTGTAGGGCAGTTGACCTCGTACCTGTTCGACAACGTGTCGGCCGATCACAGCATCTCTGTTTTCGCGGCCGGTAATCCGGGCGGCGGCATGTTGTATTGCTCTGGTCCTATGGCCCCAGGCTGGAACGTCAGCTTGCCTAACGGTGGCTGTCCTCTCCCAGTTCAGCGCATCTACGCGCCGAGCTTCACCATCATTGAGAAGGACGGCTCGTTCACCCTCCGGGCCGGGAAGCTCGTCCAGTAGCCCCTGGAACGCGTTACACGCCTCGCTGAAGCCCCTTCGGGGGCTTTTGCGTTTCCATGCCTGCGTCACCGAAAACCGCGCTATAAGGACCCTTCAGGGTCTCTCTTGCATGTCGGGACAGGGCTATGTTGGACGTTGAGCACTTAGCTTGGGCGATCGATCAGCGTGCCAAGATCCAGCATACATTGCTTGCACTCTTCGAGTACGTCAGGGCCGCCCCGCCCGATGATGCCTGGAGCGAAAAGGAGGAAGCAATCGATGACCTGATTGCTGTCGCCTTTTCTCTTTGGCGCGCCGTCTTTCTCACCGAGCAGCCACGGACCGACCATTCACGGAGGGAGGCTCAGCGTCAGTTCCTGGCGACCGTGATCTCCACCAACGCCATCACCTTTGGCGATGACAGACGCAACAGCCCTTGGTCGCTGGGCTTCTATTTGTCCAATGCTCAACAGCGCATCTCTCATGCCGCCGTTATGGTCAATCACATCGAGCCGGGTGCCGGGCAACGAGCTATCAACCACTTAGTCTTGAACAAGGGACACACGTCCCAGCTCATTAGGGATGACTGGGAAGGCCTTCATTCCGCTCTTCGCACTTGCTTCAACGTCTTGCGGCCAGACAAGCCGCTGCACGTAGAACCTTCTCCCTTGAACCGTCTGACTGACGCTGTTTAGCTCGCAATCGGGTAGCGCCCCACTTTTTTGCGCCGTACAAATGTGTTCGTCTTGGTCTGCATGTTCTGTTGGACACCGTTCATCTTGTGATACTTGGAGTGGCAGCTGCGACACAAGGCAGTAAAGTCGTTGTCACTCAGGCTTAGGTATCGGAACGCCTTCGGGTATTTCTTGTGGTGGAGATTGATGTACTTGGTGCTGCCGCAGCGGGCGCATCGCTTCTGGTGGCGCGAATACCAGACCTCCTTTTGAATTCGCCAGTAGTCGCTTTCGATGAATTCTCGGTAGGAAAACTTGACCCGCCTGTGAGCTTTCAGAAGCTCTTTGTTCTTCTCTTGTGGATCTAAGTACATAAATTTCGTTAGATACTTTCCGCCCCTTTTCTCCCCCATCTCCTCGGGATCGGACGGTTTGTTGGTCAGTACAGACGAGTGATGCGAAGTCTCCTGGCTTCCATCGTATTGTCTGCGGTTGCGTCCTCATGGGGTTGCCCGTTGACAGGGGCGCGGTCAGAGCGGGGCTTCCTGAGAGGACACAACACAGGTTTCAGGGACCTGCTCGTTCTAAACGGCGGTCTACCAAGCCTGTTCTACTAAGATGTGGCACAACGAATTAGAGCCGCCCTCCTAAGAGGAACGGCCCATATTCGGAATGACGCCAATGACGGCGGTCGAACGTCCGACTGAAATCGGGCTCTCTACCGCAAGCACTGTATGTGCCGTGATCGTTGTCATTCACTGACCAGTATACCTCGCGTCTTGGTGCGCCAGGCTAGGCCTGTGGATATCCCCGATATTCGAACAATTGGGGAACGAATCCACTAGACTCACGCCTTATGTGGTCCCTATTTTGTTTGCATGGCGGATCACAATACAACCCCTGACCTGTTCCGGGTCCTTGCACTCGACGGGGGAGGCGCAAAGGGATTTTACACACTGGGCGTGCTCCACGAGATTGAAGCCCTGGTGGGGCCGCTGCACGAGCGATTCAACCTAGTTTATGGCACGAGCACGGGCGCCATCATCGCGGCTCTCATCTGCCTTGGGCATTCCGTGGCAGACATCCGAAAGCTCTACCAGGAGCACGTCCTGAAGGTGATGGCCCGGCTGCTGCCGGGAGCCAAGAGCCAAGCGTTGGCGGATCTGGCGCGCGAGGTGTTCGGCGACGCGGCCTTCACCGACGTCAAAACAGGCATCGGCATCGTCGCCACGAAGTGGAACCAAGAGCGGCCGATGATCTTCAAGGCCAGCAAGACGCAGGCATTTGGAAGCGCGTCGTCGTTCGTGCCTGGCTTCGGCGTGCCCATTGGGGAGGCAGTACAGGCGTCGTGCTCCGCTTACCCCTTCTTCAAGAAGAAGACCATCAAGACGAGCCTGGGCGAGTCGATTGACCTCGGCGATGGCGGCTTCTGCGCAAACAACCCAGCCCTCTACGCCCTCGCAGACGCGATCGTGTCGATGAAGACGCCGCGAGAGAACGTGCGCCTCGTGAGTGTGGGCGTGGGAGAGTATCCCTCACCCAAAGCGGGCATCCTGAGCCTGCGTCGATGGATCAATTATTTGTTCACCGTGCGCTTCTTGCAGAAGACGCTGGAGATCAACACGCAGTCGATGGACCAGCTCAGGATTGTCCTGTTCAAGGACGTGAAGACGGTTCGCATCAGCCAGGCCTACACACAGCCCGAGATGGCAACCGACATGTTCGAGCACAATGCCAAGAAGCTGGATGAGCTGTGGCAGCGTGGGCGCCGTTCCTTCGAAGGCCACGAAGCGGCGCTGAAGGAATATCTTCTGTAGGAGATGACGTTGGCGATACCTGAGACACAGCTTGAAACGTGGTCCGGAATCGGCGCGATTAAGGGATCTGCCGAGACATACGCGACTATCAAAAACGCTCTGGAAGCCCCAGATTCCGACTACGCCGGCAAGTCCTATGATATCTTCCTCCAGGGCTCGTATGGGAATGATACGAACGTCTTTCGGGATAGCGACGTCGATGTGGTTATTCAGCTCACCTCGACCTATCACTATGACACCGGGCGCTTATCGGAGGCTGACAAACTCGCGTTTGATCGCGACTTCATTCCTGCGACGTATCGATTGTCCGAATTCAAGGCTCATGTTCTCAAGCAACTGACCAGCAACTTTCCGTCTCATGTCACGGACGGCAAGAAGGCAATTGCGATCAAAGGAAGCGGTAACAGGCGTGACGCGGATGTGTTAGTCGCTACCGACTTCTATCGATATTACAAGTACGACGCGCCCTCCGTGAACAGTCGCGCCAAAGGCCTGAGCTTCTTCCTTCCAGACGGGACGCGTGTGGAAAATTTTCCACGTATCCACTCAGAGCGATGCACCAAGAAGCACCAGGATACGAAACAGTGGTTCAAGCCCGTGGTGCGCATCTTCAAGAACATGCGGAATAAGATGATCGAGGAAGGCGTGCTCGCTGAAGGAGTCGCACCGTCCTACTACCTCGAAGGCATGCTGTTCAACGTCCCGAACGATCTGTTCGGCGGCACGTACCAAGACACATTTGTCAGGTGCTTCAACTGGGTCAAGAACCACTCTGACCCGACAAAGCTTGAGTGCGCCAACGGCCTGGAATGGCTGGTACGTGATGGCAAGCAGACATCATGGTCCAGCGCAAATTTTGAGACCTACAAGACCACTGCTGCGAGCTTCTGGACCAACTGGGGAGATAGGACGAAGAGCGGCGTTCGCTGGATCTAGAGCGACGGACCATCGTCTGCGACGCCGGCGGGGCTTTGCCTTCGGCTCTTGAAGTACTCGCCCAGCGCTATTGCCCCTTCGGATTCGAAAACAACGTGATCTCGCTTCACTGGAGTTCTCGTCATCACCTTGCGATTGAACAACTCCCCCAGGAGAGCGTTCTGCATATCCTGTTCGAATGTAACGATCCATCCACCAAGCTTGTCTAACGCGTCTTCCAAGTCTTCTGTTTCATGAAAGACCTGTTCGAGGTCTTCTATTTGTGGTGGCTTCCAGCGATCATCCCTCTCTCCTTTGCGAGGATGAGGAAACTGCAACAAGGTTGCGGCAAAGTAGCTACGCGTAACAGCTCCAATCTCGCGGCGAATGTCCTCTAGCGCTTCTCGAAACACCGGCATTTGTTCATCGATAATTTCCCAATTGTCAGTGATGGTTCTCAAGCCATCGAGCGCCGCCTCCAAGGCATCAATCTTCCCCGATAGATCTCCCAAGCGTTCACTCGGTATTGACCAATGCCCATGTCTATGGAGGTACGCTTCAGTCAAACTGCTGCGGAACGATATAATGAAAGATCTGAATTCAGACCTATGGAGCCATGCCTCCGCGCTGATTTTCAATATTTCATCATATATTTCCTTCTTGAGTTTCATGGCTTCAATGCGCCGATTTGCTCTGTCGGTATTCTCCGCTTGCTTCCGCAATTGCCAGAAAACAACGAACCCCGCGAGGCCGGCGGCGGCTAGTGTGAAGAACCCACTCACGACGTTGGGTTGGATATTCGGTTCAGCGCTGGACCAGATCACCATTCCCAGAATGAGAAAAGCCGCCACCACGAGCGTGATGGCCGCTTTCGTATCATTGCTCATTTTGTCTCTCCGCACATTTCCGAGCGTGGACTGCGACTAGGTATCGAGGAAATCCCACTCGTCTCCCAAGACCCACCGAAGCGCTGATAGCTTACCGTTCAGCATTCCCCATTCGAAGTCGTCCCAGGGTCCCAAGTTTTCCTGACCGCGCTTGTCGATGATACGCTGAGCCGCCTCCTGTCCCATGCTCCAGACTTCCACACTCTGCTTTGTGGGGTCGAACATCTGAGTCAGCTCTATCGCCTTAACGAGCTTCACCCGACCGTCAGCGATCTTCTCTTCGTGGACTTTGTGTCGATTGTACCAAACCTGATCCCGGAGAAGGTCGATGGCCTCACTGATCTCACTGAATGTTCTTGGTTCCGGCATGCCGGTTGCCTGATAGTTCGCCTCTTCAAGCTCCTCCGGCGCTACCAGCTCAAGCGCCTTCGGCAAGTCGATGCAGTAGTGTGATTGCTCGCCGAGGAAGAAGCTCGCGATGTCAGAATGCGGGTCCGCCTGACCATCTGGCGCACTGAAGTCATGATGGTTTCTTGAGACAAACACGAACTGGTCATCCGGCGCTCCAGTAAGAACCAGCTCGCCGTACATCTCGATAATGACCGCATCGTTTATGCTGTTCTTATTCGAGTGACAGGGGGCTTGTCGCTCCATTGCACGGGTCGCAGCCTTTACCTTCACGTCGGTTGAGGGCTCAAGCTGCCTGCCCGCCTCCAGTAGGTCCCGCACGCGCTGTACGTAGAATTTTGGCACCTCGCTCATAAGCGGGTATTTCTGGCCCAGGTCGGTCAACATGTCCCGTACCCGCTCTTTCTCCTCGCTGGCGCCCAGCAGCTCTACGATTGACTTGGCGTTAGCAAAGGCACTCGTCGCACGCTGCACGGCGACGCGTTCGGTCCCCTCGCGCTTAGCCTCATATTCCTTCCTCACCACGGACGGTACGATCAGCTCCGCCTTCCCCTCCCGAACTAGCTGCTCCAGGACAAGAAGAAGGGGCTGTTCCTTGAAGTTTCCCGCAAGGTCTATCCAAATGTTTGTATCGAGCATGATGCGAAGCATAGGCCGTCTTTACCATCAAAGCTGGCAGTCAGTGAATGGAGCCCCACCACTAAAAAAGCCCCCGAAGGGGCTTCGTCAGATGCGGGTCACAGTCTTCAATTGGGGGCCTTGCGCCGTGTACTCAAACACGTAGCGGAGCCCTCCCATTGTGATCTCTTTGTCTTTCACATTCAGGATTTTCCGGAATGCTAGGTCGGCCCGCCCTTGGAGCCACGTATGGATGCCGACTGGCTTCCAGTACTCCTCTGGGATGATCTGAGACGCCAGATCGATCGCCTTGCCTGACAATATCACCGGGGCGAAGTAGTCCTCAATCGAGGCGGCTTCTGCCTCGGGAAGATCTTCAAACTCTACCTTCTGCCCCATGTAGGAGACCTTGGGTTGATTGTTCGACATGGTCCCTAGAATGGTATCTCATCGTCAGGCACCTCGCCCTGGTCGCGCCGTGACTGGGGAAAGCCGGCATTCAGCTTGTCGTCTTCCGCTTCAGGAGCGTGACGGTCTTGCTCACTACCTTGTCGTTCTGCGACCGCGTTCGCGATCTTCTCGACCATATTGGCCATGGTGTAGTTGATCAGGAACTTGCGGACCTGAAGGAAGTACATCTTCCAGTCGTCTTTGGTGAAGTTGTCCGTGTTTCCATCCGGTCGCGGGAAGTCGTTGATGGTGCATTTCTTATCTTCGTCATAGAAGTAGTTGAGCACCTTGACCTTGAACTTGCCGGTTTCATCCTCCTGAAGCACCTCCAGGCCACGCACTTCGTCGCCCTCGCGCCCCGTGAAGTTGAACGGACGCAAGCAGACCTCGTGAGACAAATCGATGTTTGGCAGCTTCTTCAAGAAGTTGTCGGCCTCACGCCCATCCATGCTTAGCTGGATGATCGGCTTCTGACCTTTCTCATTCTGGTCGAACGTGATGTAGAGTTGGCGACCGAACTCACTGTCGTAGAACTGCACGTCATCGATGTATCCGATCATCGAATTGACGATGCGCTCGTACTTCACGCCTGTACCGCCGTCTTTCGTTTCGTACTCGCGGCGCACGGCTCCTTCGGTCGCGGCATCTACGCGGGTGCGAAATGTGCCCTTAATGATTGAGTAGTATAAATTGTTCTCTCTGATGACTTCTCTAGACATATCTATTGTGATTACGAACTTGATAGTTACACCGACCGAACCTGGAGCCGACGAACAGCCTTGCTCACATGAGCGAGCGGCACGGTGACCTTGCCACCGATGCGAAGTTGGACGCGCACATGCCGGACGTTCTCGATGGTCTCGAATCCAGCGACCAGTCCGACCTCACCGCCCCGCACCTTCACGATTTCCCCGAACAGCAACTTTTGATTCATCGTACATTATCGCTCTATGTTGCCGACACTCAGCGCATCGGCAGCACAGAACGTCTGAGTTACCTACTAATGAGATGGCGGTGCCGCTCCTCCGCGCTTCGCTACAGGGCAAAACCTTCGGAGCGGCAGACCATCTATCGACCTGCCCAAATCCTACCATGCCGACAGTGCCGACAAGTTTGAGGGTGTGGACAACGCGGCTTCTGCCGACAGGCAAGTGCTAGAATGTTTGTATGGATAAGAAGGAGCTAGCGACGCAGCAAGTGCGCGTCTACCCATCAACATATCGCCGTTTGAAGGTCGCTGCGGCGAAGTTGGGTCTCACGTTAGCGGAGTACATATCCCAGAAGATATGACCAAGCTCACCGCGCAAGATCTAGGGCACACGTTCGAAGTTCCAGTTGAAGGCGTTCTACGTCCGGCTCGGTTTGTCGCCTTTGCGGTCAACAATGGCCAGTCAACGTACAGCTTCGAGTGCATTGATGGCAGTGGGATCTTCCACGTCGCAATCAGTCTGGATGGCATACGGCCCACGGAAGAGTAGGACGCGAAATCTGTGTTGTGCGACGTATTGACCAAAATGAAACCAATAATTCCAATAACAATACTTCTGTTCTTCATCGCAGGCATCATTGCGGTTTCTTACGAGAATATCCCCATCGTGCAGGAGGTTCATGAACGCGCCGTAGAAAACGCAACGACCACAGAAGCACGAATGAGGTGCAATGAAGCAGTACGGGCCGTTGGTTATGAAACAGTAGCGAGCTTCGATGCGCGGACGGGCGACTGCTACTACGCGAGGCTACAGAAGATTTAAAAGCTAAATCAAAAGAAGTATGACGCGATGGCAATTCAAGTACGAAGAACTAGAGAAGAAGCATCGAAAGCTGGTCAACTACTTGGTCGGCTATAGAGACCAGGTCGCAACGCGTAGAGACGAGAAAGCCGATGCGCTCTTCATTCTCAATCGGATTCTAGAGAACAACGAGCTGTGAGCGTCGCACAATGTATATTGTTCGGCACAGAGAAAAGGCCCGCTAACTGCGGGCCTCTAATAATCGTGTGATGTTACTCTCTATCGTGAGCATCGCTGCCCGCTTCTCATCCCCGTAGGTATGGTGGTCGTAGATGGCCTCCACTTCCGACCGAGACGAAATGTGATTGAGCAGCATTTCCTTGATGTGCGGGGCGACACCCCACCTGGCACAGTTCGTTGAGAACGTGTGCCGCAGCGTGTGAAGCGACCAAGGCGGGATATCTCCAGCCAGTTCGTCCAGACGCTTTTTACATTTCGAGAACCCGCTGAAATGGGCTTCTTCGTTCCCCTTGGCGGGGAAGTAGTAGCCGTTCGCCGGAGTGATCCCCGACAGGATTCTTGCGGCCATTGGACCGACGGGAAGTATCAGCTCCCGACTGTTCTTGGTTACCTCAGAAGGCAACGTAATCGTCTGTCCGTTGTGGCTGAACCACGTCGGGCGAAGACCTGCCATCTCACCACGCCGTGTGCCGCACAGGATGAGAAGTTGGACGATCGTTCCAAACGGGTAGCCAAGTTGCTCAGCCGCCCGCCAAATCTTCACCAGCTCCTCGTCCGACAGAACACGCTTCCGAGGCGGACGTTTCGGAACTTCCACTCCGTCGAGAGGATTATGCTTGAGCAATCTTCGCCGGACACACCACCGCAGGAAGGTGTTTACCACTACGAGGGCATGCTTCTGTTCAGTCGGAGTCGCCACGAGCTTATCGGTGATATTCGTGATCGTCTCGAACTGGATGTCTCCCAGTCGGGTGTCTCCGAGCTTCTTGAGGAAGTGCGTCTCGATGATCCGCGTGTAGTCTTTGACGGTGCGGGGTTTGAGACGGGGAAGTTTCTGTTCCTGGTACGATTTCCACGCTTCCTTGAAGAGGACAGTTTTGTCCTTCCCAATGCCCAGCGTCTTCTCTGCAAGCAACTCTTTCGCTTTAGAGCGAGCTTGGGCCAAGGTGATGATGCCGAACCGTCCGAGACCTTGGCGGCGGCGATTGTTCTTCTTCCCAGTCAGTAGAAAGAACGCCTTGGTACCCTTCTGACTTACGCGGAGGCCGAAGCCCGCGAGGGTGTCATCGAAGTAATCGACCTGACCCTTCACCGGGGCAGGCAACGCGCGGAGAGCAACGTCCGTAAATAAAAGGTTCGCCATAGGTACATCCGATCTCCGTGCTGCCACGGTCGATGGTGTTGGCCTATGTGCAGAAGCAACTCAATTGCGCGAAAACGCTTGCGGACGCAATGTTCCGCTACGTTCATCATGTTCCACGTTCACAATTTTGAGAGTGGCGTCCCCGAGAGGATTCGAACCTCCGACCTCCGGTTTAGGAAACCGCTGCTCTATCCGGCTGAGCTACGGGGACGTGGGCGCCGTATAGCATCCGAAGCGGAGGATGGTCGATCCCCCTTGCCCGGCTCTTCTCAGCGCTTGCGGACGAACTCGGCGCGCAGGACCAGACCCTTGATGGTGTCGTGGCGGCAGTCGATCTCCTGGGCATCGCCGGTCAGGCGGATGGTCTTGATCACCGTGCCGCGCTGCAGGGTCTGGTTGGAGCCCTTGACCTTCAGATCCTTGATCAGGAGGACACTGTCGCCGTCGGCCAGCAGGTTGCCGACCGAATCGCGCACCTCGACGGCGCCCGCGGGGGCTTCGGCGGCGGCCTTCTTCGCGGCGGCCTCGGCCGCGGGAATCCACTCGCCGCTGGCCTCGTCGTAGACATAGTCGTCGTCGCTGTCGGCCATTTTCGTCTCGGCTCCTGCAAGAGAGCGTGCGCTCTACAGGCCGGGAACGGCCGTCGCAACCGCGCGCATTGTCTCCCCTGAAGCGTCGTCTCCCTTGAAGCGTCCGGCGCATTGCCGCGTAGTGCACAAGACCCCGAGCGAGGTAGTCCATGTGTCACCGGTACCGCTTCAATATGCGATGACGATTGCCCACAGCGGACTTGGCGATCCCGTTTACCCGATCACCCTCTCCGCCAGGGTAGTGGCCGGAAGAGCTGTTGGTGCGCTGCCAATATGTCCGATGGTGAACATTTGACCTGAATCAATGACAACCTTTTACGAGCGCGTACGGTATCATCTTGGTAGCATCGGAGCTGTCAGTCCGGTGTTTGGCGGTCCTTCCAAATGGCCCATCGGGAGCGGCATCGCTCTCTTCGGGATGACCTGCGAAGGAGCCCAGCGTGGCCCACATACCGACGGTGCGTCAGTCGTTCGACGTGTTGCGCGCTCGCGGGCTGTTCGTGCTCGCCTGCGGGGTGTTCGTCGCGATCGGCCTCGCTGCGGCGTGGGTTGCCCCGTCCGACCCGGCCAGTGGCGTGTCGAGCCTGCGCCTGTATCTGGCCTTCCTGGCATCGCCCTGGATGCTGCTGGGTTTCGCCGTCGCCGCCGTCTTCATTGTCTTCGGGGTCTGGTTCCTGCGCTTCCCGAAGCCGCTCACCGATCCGGCTACCGCCTTCGACGAGAAACTTCGCCAGGACGGCCGTCTTCTGGCGCTCGTTCTCGTGGCCTTCGTCCTGTCGCTGTCGGGCGTGGGCTACCTCTTCATCAGCGAGACGCGCGCGCTCTTTCGCGACGAGGAGTTGCGCGCCCAGGCGGCCATCGCCCGGCTCCGGGCCCAGCAGGTCGACCGATGGCTCCTCCAGCATACGATGGATATCCAGGCTCTTGCCCAGACGATCAAGACGCTGCCACTCAATGCTCTGGCCATGGAGGGTGAAGGGCGGCAGATCCTCGACGTCCTGCTGGGCGGGATGCTGGCGGGCACGCCCGACCGGACCGGTGTCAGCGTGCTCGCACCGGACGGCAAGGTGCTGATCGGTCTCGGCGAAGATGCCACCCCCGACGCGGAGACGTTGAAGGCCGTGTTGGCCCTCAAGACCTCGCCCGTGCGGTTCCAGATCATCGACGTGCACCAGGTGGGCGGACCGAAACCGCTGTTGCGCATGGCCTTCGTCGTCCCCGTCGATCCGGGGGACGGAACCGGTCCGCCGAAGATGGTGGTGGTCGTTCTCACGGTCGATCCTACCCGCGAACTCTTCCGGCAGGTTGCCACGTGGCCCACCGATAGCCCGGGCTCGGAGGTGGTGCTGGTCCGCCGCGACGGCGACGACCTGATCTACCTGACGGCCCCGAGCCTGCTCGACAACAAGCAGACGGTGCCCCTGTCACACCGCCTGCCCATGACGCGGACCGGACTGCCGGAAGCGCAGGCCATTCTCCACGGCGATGCCGTGCGCGAGGGACTGGACTATCGCGGCGTCCACGTGTTCTCGGCGTCCCACCATGTCACGGGCGTGCCGTGGTTCGTGGTCGCCAAGACCGACGTCAGCGCGCTCATGGCCCCGATATGGGACAAGACCCTGTCGCTCGCCCTGGCGGTCCTGGCGATCATCCTGGTCACTGTGTTCATGGTGCTGCTGCTATGGCGCGGCCAGCGCGCAAGCTACATGTCTTTCCGCGATCTCCAGATCGAAGAGCGTGCCGCCCTGGCGAAGCACTTCGAGGAACTCGTTCGCTTCGCCAGGACGCAAGGCAAGACCACCGAGGCCGCCGACCCCTGACCTGCGTCTCGGTAGGACTGCGGTTCGCGGCCCGGTTCGGGTTGTCCCGCCTTGTTGCGGGGTACGCCTCAAACCAGCGATGCGAGCCTGGCGGCGTGCCGGTTGTGTTCGGCCACCGTGCGTTCGACGTCGATGGTCACGACCTTGCCGTCGCGCACGATCGGCTTTCCGCCGACCACCGTGTGACGCGCCGTCTGCGGGGCGCAGAACAGCGTGGCCGCCACGGGATCGGCGAGGGCGCCGGCATAGGCCAGGCTGTTGAGATCGAGCGCGAAGAAATCGCATTGCTTGCCGACGGCCAGGGCGCCGATATCGTCGCGCCCCAGCAGCGCGGCGCCGCCCAGGGTGGCGAGTTCGAGCGCCTGGCGGGCGGTCATCCATTCGGCGTCGCGGCTCGGATCCGAAGTCGAGAGGGTCGTGTCGGGACCTTCCGGCGGGCGCAGGCCGATCTGCAGGCGGGCGAGCAGCATCGCCTGGCGCACCTCGCCCAGCATGTGGTTGCCGTCGTTGCTGGCCGAGCCGTCGACGCCGATGCCGACCTTCACGCCGGCGCGGCGATACTTCATCACCGGCGCGATGCCCGAGGCCAGCCGCATGTTCGAGCAGGGGCAGTGGCAGGCGCCGATGCCTGCGCGGGCGAACTCCAGAATCTCCGCATCGTTCACGTGGATGGCGTGGGCGTACCACACATCGTCGCCGGCCCAGTCGACGGAGCGCATGTATTCGACGGGCCGCATGCCCCAGCGCTGCAGCGTGTAGCGCTCCTCGTCGAGCGTCTCGCAGAGATGCGTGTGCAGGCGGACGCCCTCGCGCCGTCCCATCGTTGCCGACTGGCGCAGCAACTCCGGTGTCACCGAGAAGGGCGAGCAGGGCGCCAGCACGATCTGCGTCATCGAACCCGGCCGGGCATCGTGATAGCGGCCGATCACCCTCTCGCAGTCCTTCAGGATCTCGTCCTCGTCCTCGACGCAGGAATCCGGCGGCAGGCCGCCCTTCGACTGGCCGAGCGACATGGAGCCGCGCGAGACGGCGAAGCGGATGCCGATCTCCTTGGCCGCCGCGATCTGGTCGTCGACCGCGCAGCCGTTGCGGAAGACATAGGCGTGATCGAACACCGTGGTGCAGCCCGACAGCGCCAGTTCGGCGCATCCCACGAGCGTCGCCGTCCGGCTGGCCTCCGGCGTGCGCGCCGCCCACAGGCGGTAATGAGCCTGTAGCCAGCGGAAGAGATTGTTGTTCTGCGCCGCCGGCAGGGCGCGGGTCAGAGTCTGGTCGAGGTGATGATGGGCGTTGATCAGTCCCGGCAGGACGATATGACCGGCGAGGTCCATGACCGAATCGGCGGTGCCGGGCAGCGACGTGCTGGGGCCGACCTGCCGGATGACGCCATCGACCGCGTAGAGCCCGCCGTCGGCAAGCTCGCGGCGCTGGTCGTCCATCGTGACGACGAGTGCGTTCTTCACCAAAAGCGTCGCCATTCCGTAATCTCCCCCCTCCGCGTCGTCGGCGTTCGAGACCGTATCGTTTGGTCTGCCTCAATGCATCGACCGTTTTGTTGCCAGTCGAAGGGCCGCGTACTAGTTTGACCAAACACTGCAAATTCAAGGCGGTAGCATGATTCGGTGCGTGCGGATTTGGACGGGCGATGACCAGAATTCTCACGTCGAGGAAGGCTGGATCGATCTGAAGCCGGGCGCGCATGGCGACCTGCTCAGCGGCAAGATCGAAGTCGCCAGCGCCTCGCTGCAGGAAACCCAGCCCGGCGGCACCTATGCCTGGCACACCGCTCCGGTGCGACAGCTCGTCGTCACCCTGAGCGGTACACTGGATTTCAGCACCCGCGGCGGCCAGCACTTCGTCCTCGCACCCGGCGACATCCTGCTGGCCGAGGACACGACCGGCGGCGGACACACCTGGAGGCTGGTCGACGACCAGCCATGGCGCCGCCTCTACGTCGTGCTGGGCAAGGACGCGCCGGTGCCGTTCAAGCGCGCCACCCCCGAAGAACGGCGTTAGGAGAGTTCCATGGCAGACAATCATTCCGGCGACTTCGACGTCGTCCTGGTCGGCGCCGGCATCATGAGCATGACGCTGGCCACCTTCCTCAAGGAGCTGCAGCCCCATCTCAGGATCAAGATCCTCGAGCGGCTGGAAGGCGAGGCGCAGGAAAGCTCGGGCCCGTGGAACAACGCCGGCACGGGTCATGCCGCCAACTGCGAGCTGAACTACACGCCGCAGCGCGCCGACGGCAGCGTCGACATCTCCCGGGCGCTGGAGGTCAATGTCGAGTTCGACATGTCGCGGCAGTTCTGGTCGTACCTGCTCCGGAAGGGCGCGATCGAGCGGGCCGACTCCTTCATCCATCCCGTGCCGCACATGAGCTTCGTGATCGGCGCCGACCGCCAGGCCTTCCTGAAGAAACGCCACGCGGCGATGAGCGCGCATCACTGCTACCGCGGCATGGAATATTCCGAGGATCACAAGCAGATCGGCGAATGGGCGCCGCTGGTCATGGAAGGCCGCGATCCCAAGCAGCCCGTCGCCGCCACGCGCATGGTAACCGGTGCCGACGTGAACTACGGCACGCTCACCACCAACCTGCTGAACTACCTCCGCCGTCAGGACGGCTTCTCGATCGAGTTCTCGCAGGCGGTCACCGGCCTCCAGCGCCGCGCCGACAACGGCTGGACGCTCGACGTCAAGGACGAGAAGACCCACGCCAGGAAGACGATCGGCGCGCGCTACGTCTTCCTCGGCGCCGGCGGCGCGGCGCTCACCCTGCTGCAGAAATCCGGCATCCCCGAAGCCGACGGTTTTGCCGGCTTCCCGGTGAGCGGCATCTGGCTGCGCTCGGGCAAGGAGGAAATCGCCACCCGCCACCTGGCCAAGGTCTACGGCATGGCGGCCAGCGGATCGCCCCCGATGTCGGTGCCCCACCTCGACACGCGCTACGTCGACGGCAAGCGCTGGCTCCTGTTCGGACCCTTCGCCGGCTTCTCGACCAAGTTCCTGAAGCACGGCTCGATGTTCGACCTGCCGCTGTCGCTGCGGCCCGACAACCTCCTGCAGCTGCTGGCCGTGGCGCGCGACAACCTCCCGCTCGAGGAATATCTCGTCGGCCAGGTGCTGCAGACCAAGTCGCACCGCTTCGATGCGCTGCGCGAGTTCTATCCCGCCGTCGACGAGAAGGACTGGGAGTTCGACGTCGCCGGCCAGCGCGTCCAGATCATCAGGAAGGACATGGCGCGCACCGGCAAGCTGGAGTTCGGCACCGAGATCGTGCATTCGGCGGACTCCACGATCGTGGCCCTGCTGGGCGCCTCGCCCGGCGCCTCGACCGCCGTCTGGATCATGGTCCACATGCTCGAGACCTGCTTCCACGAGGAGCTGGTCGGCCACTGGGTGCCCAAGCTGAAGGAGATGATCCCCTCCTACGGCCAGGACCTGAAGACGGACGCCGCGCTGGTCGAGCGCGTGCGCAAGGACACAGCCGAAGTGCTGGGCCTGCATACGGTCTGATGACCGATCCGCGGGCGCCGCTCACCGAGACCCTCGACGTCCTGCTGCGGTTCGGCGCGCTGATGCTGCGCGCCGGCGATACGGCGTTCCGGGTGCGCGATGCCATGCGGCGACTGGCCCATGCGCTCGGCATCGAGCGGCTCGAGGTCGAGTTGTCGACCGTCGGCCTGGCCGCGACGGCGTGGACCGGAGGCGAGGCCACGACACTGGCACGCGAGATCGGTCCGCCCGGCGTCGATGCCTCGAAGATCGCCGCCCTGGAATCGCTGACGCTCCGCGCCGCTCCCGGCCTCGACACGGCGACGCTGCGAGCCGAGCTCGACGCGATCGAGAAGGCGCCCCCGTTGCACGGGCTGCTGCCGGTCGCCCTGTCGATGGCGGTCGCCTCGACGGCCTTCTGCTACCTCAACGGTGGCGACTTGCTGGCGACCGGTGCGGCGGCGGTCAGCGGCGGCATCGGCCAGGCGGCCCGGACCCTGCTGTCGCGCCAGGGCTTCAACCAGTTCGCCATGACCGCGCTGTGCGCCGTGCTGGCATCCGGCCTCTACTGCCTGATCGTGATGGGCTTCGGGGTGCATACCTTCGCCTTCGCCCACGCGATCGGCTTCATCTCGTCGGTGTTGTTCCTGGTGCCGGGCTTCCCCCTGGTCGCCGCGCTGCTCGACCTGACGCAGCACCAGACCCGGGCCGGCGTAACGCGTCTGTTCTACGGCGTGCTGCTGACCTTGAGCGCCGCCTGCGGCATGTCGGTCGTGGCGATGCTGGCCGGCCTCGCGCCGGCGCCCGCCGCGCCGCCGCCCGGCGCGATCGAGCCGCTCACCGTGCTGGGGCGGGCGCTCGCCTGCTTCGCCGGCGGCTATGGCTACGGCATCCTGTTCAACAACCCGCATCGCACGGTTCTTGCGGTGGCGCTGCTGTCGATGGTCGGCAACGAGGTACGGCTCGGCCTGCACGATCTCGGTCTTGCCCTGCCACAGGCGACATTCTTCGGCGCGCTGGCGGTCGGGCTGGGCGCGTCGCTGGTGCGCGGTCGCCTGCACGCGCCACGCATCGCGCTGACGGTGCCCAGCATCATCATGATGACGCCCGGTCTGTTCGCCTTCCAGACGATCGTGTTCCTGAACCAGGGCAAAGCGCTGTCGGCGGTCGAGGCCGCCGCGACCTGTGGCTTCGCGGTCGGTGGCATGGCGATGGGTCTGATCGCCTCCCGCTTTCTCACCGAGCGGCAGTGGCGCTACGAGCGCTAGAGTCTTTCCGAGCCCGATCGAATCACCAACACCAACCTCATGCTGAGGAGCGCTCCGAAAGAGCGCGTCTCGAAGCATGGGCACGAGCACCCCGTCTGTCACCCATCCTTCGAGACGCGGCCTGCGGCCGCTCCTCAGGATCAGGGGGTCCTGAAACGGAGAGCCTCTAGCGCCTGGACTCAGAACTCTTCCCCTTTGCGGGCTCCGCAAAGGGGAAGTGCCCTCGTCTTGCCCGCGCCTACTCCGTCGCGACGTAGGGGTGCACCATCTTCGACGGATCGACGACCTTGTCGAACTCGGCCTCCGTCACGTACTCCAGCTTCAGCGCGGCCTCCTTCAGGGTGAGGTCGTGGTCGATCGCGTAGTGGGCGATCTTGGAGGCCTTGTCGTAGCCGATCACCGGCGCCAGCGCCGTCACCAGCATCAGCGAGCGATCGACATACTCCTTGATCTTCTTGAGGTTGGGCTGGGTGCCCTCGACCAGGAACTTGCGGAAGTTGGCGCAGCCGTCGGTCATCAGCGTGATCGAATGCGCGACGTTGTAGATCATCAGCGGCTTGTAGACGTTCATCTCGAGATAGCCGCTGGCGCCGCCGAAGCCGACCGCCACGTCGTTGGCCATGACCTGCACCGCGATCATGGTCAGCGCCTCGGCCTGGGTCGGGTTGACCTTGCCCGGCATGATCGAGGAGCCCGGCTCGTTCTCCGGGATGTGCAGTTCGGCGAAGCCGGCGCGCGGGCCGCAGGACATCAGGCGGATGTCGTTGCCGATCTTGTAGAGCGAGACCGCGAGCGTGCGGAACGCGCCCGAGAGCTGGACCAGCGCATCGTGCGCGCCCTGCACGGTGAACTTGTTGGGCGCCGTCACGAACGGCAGGCCCGTCAGCTTGGCGATCTCCGCCGCCGCCGCCTCGGCAAAGCCGGGGGCCGCGTTGATACCGGTGCCGACCGCCGTACCGCCCAGCGCCAGGCGATAGACGCCCTTCAGCGCATCCTCGATCCTCTCGATATTGTCGGCCAGCATGCCGGCATAGCCCGACCATTCCTGGCCGAGCGTGATCGGCGTCGCATCCTGCATATGGGTGCGGCCGATCTTGACGATGTCCTTCCAGGCCTTCGCCTTGGCGTCGATCGCGTCGTGCAGCGCCTGCAGCGACGGCAGCAGGCGCTCCTTCGTGTTCACCGCGGCGGCGATGTACATGACCGACGGGAACGAATCGTTGGAGGACTGCGACATGTTCACGTGATCGTTGGGATGCACCGGCGTCTTCGAGCCGAGCGGCGTGCCCGCGAGCTGGCAGCAGCGGTTCGAGATCACCTCGTTCACGTTCATGTTGAACTGCGTGCCGCTACCGGTCATCCAGACGTGCAGCGGAAACATGTCGTGGTGCTGGCCGGCGAGAATCTCGTCGCAGGTCTCGAGGATCAGCTTGTGCGCCTCGTCGTCCAGTCGCTTGCCGTCATGGTTGGCGTTGGCGCAGGCCTTCTTCAGGGTCGCATAGGCGGTGATCATCTCGCGCGGCATCAGGTCCTTGCCGATGCTGAAATGCTCCAGCGACCGCTGTGTCTGCGCCCCCCAGAGCTTGTCGGCCGGAACGCTCACCTCTCCAAGGCTGTCTGTCTCTTTGCGAACGTCTGCCACGAGGCACCTCATCTGGTTTCGGCTGCGACAGTAGCCAACCTTCCACGCGCCGTCAGTCGTCCGATGACCGGGCCTTTCGCAGGGATTTGACAGTGCCGTGACGCTTCTTGTCGTCGACCCGGCGGCGCTTCGCCGCGCGGCTCACCTTGGTCTTCACGCGCGGCACCGGCTTGTGGGTCGCCTCGCGAACCAGCTCGATCAGGCGGGCGAGCGCCTCCTCGCGGTTGCGCAACTGGCTGCGATGGCCCTGGGCCACCAGCACCAGCACGCCGTCGCGCGTCAGGCGCCGGCCCGCCAGGCGTTCCAGCCGATACCGCACATCGTCGGGCAGCGACGGCGAACGGCGGACGTCGAAACGAAGCTGCACCGCCGTCGACGTGGTGTTGACGTGCTGGCCGCCGGGACCGGCGGCGCGCACGAAACTTTCCTGGATCTCGTCCGGGTCGATCGCCAGCGAACCGGTCACCCGGATCGGGGCCGCCCCGCCCGGCGTCATTCCTTGCCGCCGGCCTTGCGCAGCATCGCCTCGACGGATCCGCGGTTGTTCTGCTTGGCGTAGGCCAGCGCGGTGCGGCCGGTGAAGTCGCGCGAATTGGGGTCGGCCTTCTTGTCGAGGAGGAGCCGCACGATCTCGGCATAGCCACGCCCCGAGGCGATCATCAGCGCTGTCTGGCCCTGGCGATTCTGTCCGCGCGTGCTTGCGTTGCGACGCAGCAGGATGTCCGCGATCTCGACATCCCCCTTTTCGGCCGCGCGCATCAGCGCCGTGTAGCCTTCGCGATCCGTCGCATCGGGAATGGCACCGCCCTTGAGCAGGGTCTCGACCACCGGAATGTGTCCGGCACGGACCGCCACGATCAGCAACGGCTGACCGTTGTTGGCGGTCTGGTTCGGGCTCTCCTGCTTCAGCAGGGCCTGCCGCACCTTCTCCTCGTCGCCCTCGATGACTGACTTGACGATCTGCTTCTGGCCGAACACGTCCGAGCTGGACTGCGCGAGCGCGGCGCCTGCCGGAACGGTCATCGAGAGGGCAAGAAAAGCACGTCGGATCATGGCTATCTCCCGCGGGTTTCCTGATAGCGGACCTCGACACGGTCCCAGATCTGCGCCTCCAGCGAGACGCCGTCGAAGCGATTGATCTGCTGCAGGCCGGTCGGCGAGGTGACGTTGATCTCGGTGAGATAGT
>LNFM01001554.1_pt1 | contig 51557 bp, 46 predicted proteins | sample 596031 | NCBI WGS metagenome assembly LNFM01 (sample SAMN04254537, study PRJNA301005) | activated carbon metagenome | isolation source: dual media filters at the Ann Arbor, Michigan drinking water treatment plant | place: USA: Ann Arbor | reverse complement strand
AACTTCGTTGCCTCGCACCTCAGGATGACGGATCAGGGGTTTGCGCTCTGAAATTATGCCTTATGGATCGGGTCGATCCAGGCGACGTTTTCCGGCTTTTCGACCGGCTCGATGTCGAGATTGACCACCACTGCCTCGTTGTCGGAACGCACCAGCACGCATTCCAGTACCTCGTCGCGGCTGGCGTTGATCTCCTGATGCGGCACGTAAGGCGGAATGAAGATGAAATCGCCGGGCCCGGCCTCAGCCGTGAATTCGAGATGCTCGCCCCAACGCATGCGGGCGCGGCCGCGCACGACATAGATCACGCTCTCGAGCGCGCCGTGATGATGCGCGCCGGTCTTGGCGTTGGGATGGATGGCGACGGTGCCGGCCCAGAGCTTCTGCGCGCCGGCGCGGGCGAAATTGATCGCCGCCTTGCGGTCCATGCCGGGCGTCTGCGCGGTGTTCGGATCGAGCGAATTGCCCGGGATCACCTTGACGCCGTCGTGCTTCCACTTGTCGTGGGAGTGGTCGTGTGGGTGGTCGTGATCGTGGCTCATGGCGTTCTCCTCCAACCGTTATTCCGTCATCCTGAGGTGCGAGCGCAAAGCGCGAGCCTCGAAGGATGAGCGGCCGAAGTGCTGAAGCACCTGGGCCGTCGCCCTTCGAGGCCGTCGCTGCGCGACGGCACCTCAGGGTGACGGATCTAACTCACTGCCCGCGCTTCACCGCGCTGGCAAAGCGCCGCGCTTCTTCCGCGGCGCGGAACAAGGCCTTGGCCTTGTTGACGCATTCCTGCTGCTCGGCCGCCGGGTTTGAATCGGCGACGATGCCGGCGCCGGCCTGCACATACATCTTGCCGTCCTTCACCAGAGCGGTGCGCAGCACGATGCAGGTGTCCATCTCGCCGGCGGCGGAGAAGTAGCCGACGCAGCCGGCGTAGAGCCCGCGTTTTTCCTTTTCCAGCTCGTCGATGATTTGCATCGCGCGGACTTTCGGCGCGCCCGAAGTCGTGCCGGCGGGAAAGCCCGCGGCCAAGGCATCGAGCGCATCGTATTTCGGATCGAGCCGGCCTTCGACATTGGAGACGATGTGCATCACCTGGCTGTAGCGCTCGATAAAGAATTGATCGGTGACCTTGACGCTGCCGATACTGGCGACGCGGCCGACATCGTTGCGGCCGAGATCGAGCAGCATCAAATGCTCGGCACGCTCTTTCGGATCGGCGAGCAGTTCGACTTCCAGCGCCTTGTCCTCGTGCGGGGTCGCGCCGCGCGGCCTGGTGCCGGCGAGCGGCCGCAACTCGACAACGTCGCCGCGCACACGCACGAGGATTTCCGGGCTGGAGCCGGCGACCGCGAAGCTGCCGAAGTCGAGGAAGTAGAGATAGGGCGAGGGATTGGTCCGGCGCAGCGCGCGATAGAGCGAGAACGGCGGCAGCGTGAACGGCGCCTCGAAGCGTTGCGCCAGCACGACTTGAAAGACGTCGCCGGCGGCGATGTATTCCTTCGCCTTGGCGACCATCGAGGCGTATTCGGCCGGCGTCGTGTTCGACGCCGGCGGCACGTCTAGCGGGCCTTCGTCGTATTCGGCGAGCGACTTATCGAGCGGCCGGTCGAGCGCATCGACCACGGCCGACAGCCTTTCGGTGGCGCCCGCCAAGGCCGCCTTGGCATCGACGCCTGGCTCGGGCCGCACCGGCGTGACGATGGTAATCGAATCCTTCACCGCGTCGAACACCACGATCAATGTGGGCCGCAGCATGATGGCGTCGGGAATGCCGATCGGGTCGGGATTGGGCTCGCCCAAATCCTCCATCAGCCGCACCATGTCGTAACCGAGATAGCCGAACACGCCGGCCGCCATCGGTGGCAGCGTCTCGGGCAGATCGATGCGGCTTTCGGCGATCAGCGAACGCAGCGCGGCGAGCGGCGGCTCAGAGCAGGGCGTGAAGGCGTCGGGCTTCGCGCGCGCGGTGCGATTGATCTCGGCGCTGCGCCCATTGGTGCGCCACACCAGATCGGGCTCGATGCCGATGATCGAATGGCGTCCGCGCACCGCGCCGCCTTCGACCGATTCAAGCAGGAAACTGAGCGGCTTTCCGCCGCCAAGCTTGAGAAAGGCCGAGACCGGCGTCTCCAGATCGGCGACCAGGGTCGTCCACACCACCTGTGCTTGCCCGCGGCTGTAGCGTTCCGCGAAGGCGCTCTCGGATGGCTCGATCTGCATTGGCTTATCTATTGCTGGTGCCGCCGCCGACGACCTGGTTTAGGGCCGCCTGATTGAGCGTGACGCCGATATCGGCCTCGGCCTTGGCGATGTATTGGCCGACGATGTCGTCGGCGAACGAGTTCTGCAACGACGCCGTCAGTTGCTTGACCTCCGGCGCATTGGCATCGAACGTCGGATCGGTCACGTCGGTGACGACGATGACGTAACGCTCGGCCGCCTTGTCACCGTCGATGCTGGCCGGCGAGCCCTTCGGCAGCTTGAACGCGGCGTCGGTCACCTTGACCGGCAGGAAGCCGGCGGCGCGGCCGCGCGTCATGTCGGCGGCGGTATCGACCCGCAAATTGTTCTCGGCGGCGATCTGCGCCAAAGTCGCGCCGGCCTTGAGCTTGGTCAGCATGTCGTCGGCCTTGGCCTGCAAGCGCTTGGCGATTTCGTCGTCGCGCTGGCGCGCCGCGACCTGGTCCTTGACCTCGTCGAGCGTGCGGTCGCGCGCCGGCGTGATGCCGGTCATGTCGTAATAGAGATAGCCGTTCGGCGGCACCTGCAGCGCTTCGTTGTCGACGCCGACATCGGTCGCAAACAGCGCGCCGACGACATCCGGCGTTTTCGGCAAGGCCGCGACCGGCTGGCCATCGGGGCCGCGGCCGGAACGGTCGACCGCCTCGATATTGATCGCAGTCAGGTTCAGTTTCTTGGCGGTTTCGGCCAACGTGGCGCCGCCGGCGCGGTCGTCCTCGATCTTGTCGCGCAGCGCGTTGATCTCGCTGCGGGCGCGCAGTTCGGCGATTTCCTTTTTCAGATCGGCCGCGACGTCTTCGTAGGTTTTCTGCGTGCCGGGTTCGATTCTGCCGACCTGCAACAGCACTGTGCCGAACGTGCCCTTGACCGGCACCGAGATTTCGTCGGCCTTGAGCGCGAAAGCGGCATCGGCCACCGCCGGATCGATGATGTCGGTCTTGGCGACGGTGCCGACATTGAGGTCGGCCTCGCTGATGCCGCGCTCCTTGGCCAAGTCGGCAAAGCTCAGGCCCTTGGTAATGCGCTCATGCGCGGCGGTGGCGTCTTCCGGTTTCGGAAACACGATCTGGCGCAGTTCGCGCCTTTCCGGCGTGCCGAAACTGTCCTTGCGCTGCTCGTAAGCCGCCTTCGCTTCTTCGTCCTTGACCGCTTCCGGCTTGGCGAGATCGCTCGGCGACAATGGCAGCAACGTCGCCTTGCGATATTCCGGCGCGCGGAACAGCACCTTGCGGGTTTCGAAATACTGGGCGAGTTCTTCGGGAGTGGCGGCGGGCACGTCGCCGGCCTGCGCCGCAGTCAGCGCGATATACTGGATGGCGCGCTTTTCGCCCTGATACTGCGCGATCGACTTCAGCGTCGTCTCCGGCACTTTCAGATCGCCGCTGACGGTCTGCGCGATCTGCCGGCGCAGCATCACATTGCGCTGTTCGGCGACGAAACGGGATTCGGTAAAGCCGGCGTTGCGGATGATGGATTCAAAACGCGAGCGGTCGAACTGGCCGTTGATGCCGCGAAACGCCGGATCGCTGGTGATGCGATCGGCGATGTCCTTGTCGGAGAGGCCGAGGCGCATCTGCTTGGCCTGCTCGTCGAGCGTGGTCTCGGCGACCAACTGGCCGAGCAACTGGCGGTCGAGCCCGAGGGCGCGCGCCTGATCGTTGGAGATCGAGCGGCGCATGCGCTGGCCGAGCTGCTGGAGCTTTTCGGTGTAATAGTTGCGGTACTGCTCGATCGAGATTTCGGTGCCCCCGATCTTGGCGACCGAATTCTGGCCGAAGCCGCGGAAAATATCGCCGATGCCCCAGATGGCGAAGGAAATGATCAGGCCGCCCATGATGACGCCCATGACGGCCTTGCCGACCCAGGTGGACGTTGCTTTGTGGATACCGCGGAGCATGGGCTATCGTTCTCTCAAATCGGCTGGACTTTGCGTGACTGGTCGCCCTTATAGGGAGCGGTCTAAAGCCTTGCAACGACTAGGACATTAAAATGCCGACAGGACGCATTCGGCCTCTGGTCGCAGGCAACTGGAAAATGAACGGCTTGACCGCCTCGCTGGGCGAAATTGACGCCATGAAGGCCGGTGCCGGCGAACTGGCCGGCAAGGCCGATCTGATGCTGTGCCCGCCGGCGACCTTGACCAGACAATTCGCCGCAGCCGCTCACGGCTCGCACCTGTTCGTTGGCGGCCAGGATTGTCACGCCAAGGCGTCAGGCGCCCATACGGGCGATATTTCGGCCGAAATGCTGACTGACGCCGGCGCCACGGCAGTCATTGTTGGCCATTCCGAACGCCGCACCGACCACAAGGAAACCGACGCCGACGTCAATGCCAAGACGTTGGCGGCGTGGCGGGCGGGTCTGGTGGCCATCGTCTGCGTCGGCGAGCAGCGCGCCGAGCGCGAGGCCGGTTCCACCTTGAAGGTGATTGGCGGCCAATTGGCCGGTTCGCTGCCGAACGGCGGCACTGCCGCGAACCTGGTCGTCGCCTACGAGCCGGTCTGGGCCATTGGAACCGGGCTGACGCCGACGCCGGCCGATGTCGCCGAGGTGCACGCTTTCATCCGAGCCCAAGTCAAGGCCCGTTACGGAGCAGAAGGCACGGCCGTCCGCATCCTTTATGGCGGCTCGGTCAAGCCGACGAATGCCGACGAGCTTTTGACCATTCCGGACGTCAATGGCGCGCTGGTCGGCGGCGCCAGCCTGAAAGCCGCCGATTTCCTTGGAATTGCCGCGGTTTACCGCTAATCCGCGCTCCTCGGCTGTTCTTGCCACATTGGGTGGAAATCGCATCGACGATGGTGTAGAGACCGCGGCGAATTCCTATATGTATGGCCGGCAAAGTTTGAACGGAATGATCTTATGGCGCACGTGATTATCGTCATCCACCTGATGCTGGTGCTCGCCTTGATCGGCGTTGTGCTGTTGCAGCGCTCGGAAGGCGGCGGCCTCGGCATTGGCGGCGGCGGTGGCGGTGGTGGCTTCATGTCGAACCGCGGCACGGCCAACGTCCTGACGCGCGCGACCGCGGTCCTCGCCGGCCTGTTCTTTGTCACCAGCCTCGTTCTGTCGATTCTTGCCAGTTCCAACCGTGCACCGAGCACGATCATCGGCGGCAGCGGGCCGAGCGCTCCGATCAGCGCTCCCGGTTCGGCCCCGCCGCTGAGTGGTGAAGGCGGCCTGTTGCGCCAGTTGCAGGGCGCGCCGGAACCGGCCGCGCCTTCCGGGCCGCAAGTCCCGCAATCGAAGTAACAGACCTCCAGAGGGGCCGGGAAATCCGGCCCTTCTCATTTTTGCTCAAGGCGATGCCCGGCGGCCATCGCCGGATGTTGCATTAGGGCTTTAAAGACGCGATGCAAGTGACAGTAGATTCACCACAAATCGAAACTACACACAGGCGCAATCCTGCCCGGTGCTTTTCGCACTCGTCGAATCGATTCGCGGCGCTTAGAGGTTAGGCCCCATGGCTCGGTACATCTTCATCACCGGCGGCGTGGTGTCCTCCCTCGGCAAAGGTCTCGCTTCAGCGGCGCTCGGCGCGCTGTTGCAAGCGCGCGGCTACAAGGTCCGCCTGCGCAAGCTCGACCCCTATCTCAACGTCGATCCCGGCACGATGTCGCCCTATCAGCACGGCGAGGTTTTCGTCACCGACGACGGCGCCGAGACCGATCTCGACCTCGGCCATTACGAGCGCTTCACCGGCAATCCGGCGACCAAGAAAGACAACATCACCACGGGCCGCATCTATCAGGACATCCTGACCAAGGAGCGCCGTGGCGATTATCTCGGGGCCACCATCCAGGTGATCCCGCACGTCACCAACGGCATCAAGGACTTCGTCCGCGACGGCAATGACGGCTACGACTTCGTGCTGTGCGAGGTCGGCGGCACCGTCGGCGACATCGAGGGCCTGCCGTTCTTCGAGGCGATCCGCCAGTTCGGCAACGACATGCCGCGCGGCCAGGTCATCTACATCCACCTGACGCTGCTGCCGTTCATCCCGAGCGCCGGCGAACTCAAGACCAAGCCGACGCAGCATTCGGTCAAGGAACTGCGATCGATCGGCATCCAGCCGGATATCCTGCTGTGTCGCACCGACCGGCCGATCCCGGAAAGCGAACGGCGCAAGCTGGCGCTGTTCTGCAACGTGCGTGAAACCGCCGTGATCGAGGCGCGCGACGTCGACAACATCTACGCCGTGCCGGAGGCCTATCATCAGGCCGGTCTCGACCGCGAAGTGCTCGACGCCTTCGGCCTCGATAATAAAGCGGCGCCGAACCTGTCGCGCTGGCACACCATTAACGAACGCATCCGCAATCCGGAAGGCGAGGTCACCATCGCCATTGTCGGCAAATATACCGGCATGAAGGACGCCTATAAGTCGCTCAACGAGGCGCTGTCGCATGGCGGCATCGCCAACAAGGTGAAGGTCAATCTCGAGTGGATCGAGTCCGACGTCTTCGAGAACGAAGACCCGGCGCCGTTCCTCGAACAGGTCAACGGCATTCTGGTGCCCGGCGGCTTCGGCCAGCGCGGCGCCGAGGGCAAGATCAAGGCGGCGCAATTCGCGCGCGAGCGGCGCGTGCCGTATTTCGGCATCTGCTTCGGCATGCAGATGGCCTGCATCGAGGCGGCGCGCAATCTGTGCGGCATAGACGCCGCCAACTCGACCGAGTTCGGCGCGACCCAGGAGCCGGTGGTCGGCCTGATGACCGAATGGGTCAAAGGCAACGACCTTGAGCGGCGCGCCGCCAATGGCGATCTCGGCGGCACCATGCGGCTTGGCGCTTACGAGGCCATGCTCCAGCGCGGCAGCCGGGTCGCCGAGATTTACGGCTCGACCGATATCTTCGAGCGGCACCGCCATCGTTATGAAGTCAACACCGCCTACAAGGACCGCCTCGAACAGCACGGCCTGAAATTCTCCGGCATGTCGCCGGACGGCATTTTGCCGGAGATCGTCGAATATGACGATCATCCGTGGTTCATCGGCGTGCAGTTTCATCCCGAACTGAAATCGCGGCCGTTCGAACCGCATCCGTTGTTCTCGTCGTTCATCGGCGCGGCGGTCGATCAGAGCCGGCTGGTTTAAGTTTAAAAACAATAATCGGGGAGTGAGACGATGATCTACGAAATGCGGGTCTATCGCGTCGTGCCCGGTCGCATGCCGGCTTTGCTCAACCGCTTTGCCAACACCACGCTGGACATGTGGAAGACGCGCGGTATCCGGCAGGTCGGATTCTGGACCACGCTGGTCGGCGAATCCAACATGGAGCTGACTTACATCCTGGCGTGGGAGTCGCTTGCCGAGCGCGAGCAGAAATGGAATGCATTCATGGCCGACCCCGAATGGCACGCCAAGCGCGCCGAGAGCGAAAAGGACGGCCCGATCGTCGCCAACATCGCCAGTTCGTTCTTGCAGCCGACCTCGTTTTCGGCGCTCAAGTAGAGGGCCGCTGGCGTGGCGCGCGGTCTCGATCACATCGTCCATGCAGTGGCCGATCTCGACGGCGCCGCACAAGCGTACCGGCAACTCGGCTTTACTGTCGGTGCCCGCAACCGCCATCCCTGGGGCACACATAATCATATCGTGCAGTTGCCCGGCTTCTTCATCGAGCTGCTGACATTGGCCGAGCCGGACAAGATGACCGGCGATGTCTTTTCGGAAAAGTTTGGCGCGTATAACCGCGCTTTCGTCGATCGCGGCGATGGCCTGTCGATGCTGGTGCTGGAATCGCAAAGCGCCATGGATGACGAAGCGGCGTTCCGCGCCGCCGGCATTGCCGCTTCCGCCGCGACGCGCTTCGATCGCGACGGCAAAAGGCCGGACGGCACGCCGGTCAAGGTCGCGTTTACTCTGGCTTTTGCCAACGACAAGCAGGCGCCCGACGCCGGCTTCTTCACTTGCCAGCAGCATTACCCGGAGAATTTCTGGAACACGGCGTTTCAACAGCATGACAACGGCGTCACCGGCATTGCCGGTGTGGTGCTGGTCGCCGACGAACCGGCGCGGCACCGCGAATTCCTTCTTGCCTTTACCGGCGCGGCGGCCGCGCGCGACGAACGCGATGGCTTCAGCATCGATCTGCCGCGCGGCGCGATTAGCGTGATGACGCCTTCGGCGTTCCGGGAGCGTTTCGGCCAATATCCGCCGGTGACCGAACGCGGCGCGCGGCTGGCGGCCTTGCGTTTCAAGGCGGCCGATCCAGCCGCTGCTGGCGCGAAACTTGAGCAGGCGGGCATTTTCTATACCGCGCTGAAATCCGGGGCGATTTCCGTGTCAGCCGTCGGCGCAACCCTGATACTCGAACCCGCCGCCTAGATTGACCGCAGCGCGCTGCCGTTTCATGGTCCCGGCAACACGGCGCGAGGCACACCTTGGATCAATCCCTGCTTCCCAATGCGACGGTCGATATTGGCGGCGTCCGTTTCGGCAACGACCTGCCGCTGGCGTTGATCGCCGGCCCTTGCCAGCTCGAAAGCCGCGCGCACGCGCTGGAGATGGCCTCGGCGCTGAAAGAGATCGCCGCCAAGGTCGGCATCGGCCTCATTTACAAAACCTCGTTCGACAAGGCCAACCGCACCTCGGCCAAGGCGGCGCGCGGCATCGGCCTGGAGGCGGCGCTGCCCATTTTCGCCGAGATCAAGGAAAGCCTGAAGCTGCCGGTGCTGACCGACGTGCACGATGCCGAGCAATGTGCACGCGCCGCGGAAGCCGTCGATGTGTTGCAGATCCCGGCCTTCCTGTGCCGCCAGACCGATCTGCTGATCGCTGCGGCGAAAACCGGCAAGGTGGTCAACGTCAAGAAGGGGCAATTCCTGGCGCCCTGGGACATGCAAAACGTCGTCGCCAAGCTGACCGGCGCGGGCAACCGCAATGTGCTGCTGACCGAACGCGGTGCTTCCTTCGGCTACAACACGCTCGTCTCCGACATGCGCGCGCTGCCGATCATGGCGCGCACCGGCGCGCCGGTTATCTTCGATGCCACGCATTCGGTGCAGCAGCCGGGCGGACAGGGCACGTCATCGGGCGGCGAGCGCGAATTCGTGCCGGTGCTGGCGCGCGCCGCGGTCGCCGTCGGCGTCGCCGGCGTTTTCATCGAGACGCATCAGGACCCCGACCACGCGCCGTCGGACGGGCCCAACATGTTGCCGCTCAAGGACATGGAGCAGTTGCTGCGCACGCTGGTTGCGTTCGACCGGTTGGTCAAAAACAACAACAAATAAAATGCGCGCCATCGGCGCGGAAGTATCAGGCTCATGACGCGCACGCTCAATCTCATCGCCTTTGTCGTGTTCGCCAGCGCACTGTTCACGCGCTCGACCGATCCGATCATCCCGCCGATCGCCGCAGGCCTCTCCGTTGAAGCCTCGACCGCGGCCTTGCTCGCCACCGCTTTCACGCTGCCTTATGCGCTGATCCAGCCGGTGCTCGGCGCGCTCGCCGACACCATGAACAAGACGCGGCTGATGCTGCTGTGCATGTTCGTACTCACCGCCGCCAGCGTCGCGTCGTCCTTTGCGGTGAATTTCGAAATGCTGTTTGCGGCGCGCGTCATCGCCGGGCTTGCCTCTGGTGGCGTGGTGCCGATCTCGTTCGCCATCGTCGGCGATCTGGTGCCGGTGGCAAAGCGGCAGGTGGCGATGGGTCGGCTTCTGTTCGCCATCATGACCGGCAACCTGCTAGGCGCGACGCTCGGCGGCGTCATCGGCGATTTGTTTGGTTGGCGCGCCGTGTTCCTCGGCGTCGGCGCGGTCGGCGCCATTGTGCTGGTGGTCGCGGTGCCGGCGTTTCGCAGCGTCGTCGAGCAGCCGAAGAAGTTCGATCTGTCGACGCTCGGCCCGAACTACCGCACTATCTTCTCAAATCCCCTGGCAAAGTTCTGCTTCGGCGCGGTCTTCCTCGAAGCCTTGTTCATGTATGGCGTGTTTCCTTACATCGCCACGCTGCTGCATCAGGCCGGCGAAACCCGCGCCTCGATCGCCGGCATCATCATCGCCGGTTTCGGCCTCGGCGGCGCGATCTACGGCCTGACGATTTCGCGCATACTGCCGCTGACCGGCGAAACCTGGTTGATGCGCGCCGGCGGCATCATCATGGGACTGTGCCTCATTGTTACCGCGCTTCGATTGCCGTGGCCCATCGAGTTCGTGAACTTTATCGTGCTCGGCCTCGGCTTTTATTTCCTGCATGCCGTCATCCAGATTTACGCCAGCGAACTGGCCCCGGCGGCGCGCGGCACCGCTTTGGCGCTGCATTCGTTTTTCTTTTTTCTCGGACATGCGGCCGGGCCGATCGTGTACGGCGCCGGCCTCGCGACCATCGGTATTGAGCCAGTGCTCTATGTCGGCGCCGGCGTGCTCGCCGCTGTCGGGCTGATCTGCGCGCGGTACTTGCGGCGTCCTGCGAGTCAGACGGTCTAGCCGCGTCCGCGATAGGTCGCGACGCCCTGGTCCGGCACCCAGACGTCTTTCGGCAATTTGCCGGCCTGCCAGAACACGTCGATCGGGATGCCGCCGCGCGGATACCAGTAGCCGCCGATGCGCAGCCATTTCGGCTTGAGCAACGTGAACAGCCTTTTGCCGATGCCGACCGTGCAGTCCTCGTGGAACGCGTCCTCGTTGCGGAAGCTGGTCAAATAGAGCTTCAGCGACTTGGATTCGAGCAGCACCTTGGCCGGCACATAATCGATAACCAGATGAGCGAAGTCCGGCTGGCCGGTGATCTTGCACAGAGTCGTGAACTCCGGCGCGGTAAAGCGCGCCAAATAATTCGTGTCCGGGTGCGGGTTCGGCACGGTGTCGAGCTGCGCCTTCGACGGCGAATCCGGGGTCGGCACGGTGCGTCCAAGCTGCAATGTCTTTTTGGCCATGGCGCTGTCATTGCCGGGACACCGCGCCGGGGTCAAGTGGGCTTACCAATCGGCCCTTTGCCGCCGGGCTGTCCTCCTGTAGAAGCGCGGCAAATCGATCATCCTCAAGCCGCCCGGTGCCCCCATGACCGCCATTATTGACATTACCGCCCGCGAAATTCTCGATAGCCGCGGCAACCCGACCGTCGAGGTCGACGTGCTGCTCGAAGACGGCGCTATGGGTCGAGCCGCGGTGCCGTCCGGCGCCTCGACCGGCGCTTACGAAGCGGTCGAACTGCGCGACGGCGACAAGGCGCGTTACGGCGGCAAAGGCGTGCGCAAGGCGGTCGATGCGGTCAACGGCGAAATCTTCGACGCCGTCGGCGGCATGGATGCCGAGGCGCAGGCGCAGATCGATGAGGCGATGATCGAACTCGACGGCACGCCGAACAAGGCGCGGCTCGGGGCCAACGCTATTCTCGGCGTCTCGCTCGCGGTTGCCAAAGCGGCGGCGGTTGCCACCGATCTGCCGCTGTACCGTTATGTCGGCGGCACCTCGGCGCGGCTGCTGCCGGTGCCGATGATGAACATCATCAATGGCGGCGCGCATGCCGACAACCCGATCGACTTCCAGGAATTCATGATCATGCCGGTCGGCGCGCCGACCTTCGCCGAAGGCCTGCGCATGGGCGTCGAAGTGTTCCAGACGCTGAAGAAGGCGCTGCACGACGAAGGCCACAACACCAATGTCGGCGACGAGGGCGGCTTCGCGCCGAACCTGAAGTCGGCCGAGCAGGCGCTCGATTATGTCATGAAGGCGATCGAGAAGGCCGGCTTCAAGCCCGGCGTGGATATCGCGCTGGCGCTCGATCCGGCCTCGACCGAATTCTTCAAGAACGGCGCCTATGTCTACGAAGGTGAGAGCAAGACCCGCTCGATTGCGGAACAGGCCAAGTACCTCGCCAAGCTGGTCGGCGATTATCCGATCGTCTCGATCGAGGACGGCATGGCCGAAGACGATTTCGACGGCTGGAATCAGGTCACCGATTTGATCGGCAGCAAGTGCCAACTGGTCGGCGACGATCTGTTCGTCACCAACGTCAAGCGCCTGTCGGACGGCATCAAGCGCGGTCTGGGCAATTCGATCCTGATCAAGGTCAACCAGATCGGCACGCTCACCGAGACGCTCGCCGCCGTCGAGATGGCGCACAAGGCCGGCTACACCGCGGTGATGTCGCACCGCTCCGGCGAGACCGAGGATTCGACCATCGCCGATCTCGCGGTCGCCACCAATTGCGGCCAGATCAAAACCGGCTCGCTGGCGCGCGCCGACCGCACCGCCAAGTACAATCAGTTGCTGCGCATCGAAGAACAGCTCGGTCCGCAAGCGCAGTATGCCGGGCGGGGGGCGCTGAAAGCACTGCGGTAGACAGCTTGGAATTGTTCCAAGCGGTTTGTGCAATTGCAATGCGCGTCAAACCGCCGCAGATTGCTGTCCGATTCTGAAATTTTGGGAGCCGGACGCCCGCCATGGATCAGACCACCGGCTTGACCATCAATGATCGCAAGCGCGCGGTCGGACGCCTGTCGGCGTTCATTGCCAAGTCCGTCGATGAAGCGCGCGCCGTCGAGAAGCCGTTTTTTCATCTCGGATTCGACCGCGTGTTCCCGGACGACATCTATGCGCAGATCTCGGCGCTCAAGCCGGAGTCGCGCGACTACCGGCCGATGCATGGCCGCAGCAAGGGCCACGATCTCGACGACGGCACGCATACCCGCGTCAAGATCGACCTGTTCCCGGAGTACATCCGCAACCTGCCGGTGGAAAAACGCGCGCTGTGGGACGTGGTCGGCCGCGCTTTGTGCTCGGAGCCGGTCAAGCAGGCGTTCATCCGCCGTCTGGCGCCCGGCCTGTCCAAGCGCTTCGGCACCGACTTCGCTAAGGTCGGCATGTTTCCGATCGCGATCCTGACTCGCGACATTCCCGGCTATCTGATCACGCCGCACACCGATACGCGCTGGAAGGGCATCACGGTGCAGCTTTACCTGCCGGAAGACGCCAACAACACCGACATCGGCACCATCTTCCACGATGTCTTGCCGGACGGCTCCAAGCCCAGGAACACGCAGATGCGTTTTGCGCCGAACACCGGCTATGCTTTCGCCTCGGCACCGACACCTGGCATTCGGCCGATGCCGTTCATAACCGCGTCAAGACCCGCGATTCGATCCTGCTGACCTATTTCGTCGATCGGGGCCTGCTCAAGTTCCTGCGCAACCGCGGCAAGCGCCTCGGCAACTTCCTGCTCAACGAGTGACGGCACCGGTTTTAGGGACCTTAAACACCCCTTAACGCTGTTGCGGCATCCTGCCGCGCACCATGGTCTCGCATCGCCGCCGCCACGCCATCCTGACCGTTCTCGGTCTTTACGTCTTTGCCGCGCTGTTCATCGGCTATTTCGCCGTGAACGCGTTCACCGGCAATCATGGTTTGCGCGCACAGGCCGACCTCGATCAACAGTTGGCGGCGATGCAGGCAGAGCTTGCGACCATCCGGGCCGAACGCGCGGTATGGGAGCGGCGGGTGGCGCTGTTGCGCTCCGACGGCATCGACCCCGACATGCTGGACGAGCGCGCCCGCACGCTGATCGGCTATGCCGACCCGCGCGACCTGACCTTGCTGTTGAACCCCCGCTAGCTTCAAGCCTCTTCGCGCTGCACTGCGGCGCGGCCAAACGGCTGTTTATCAACATTTCCCGCAGGGCAGTCCCGCTCCCAGCCGCTTCCGCGCCCCTGCGATTTACGCTAAGGGACTAAAGACGGCTTTTGACGTTGTCATAGACGCGCACGAATCCGGCTCAATCGCCCCGGTATTTGAAAAGATCGTGCGCGGACAAAATGTTAGATACCGTCAGGCTTGGCCTTAAGACAGAAGCAAAGCCAAGCAAAAGCGTTTTAGGGAGCGCCCATGTCGGCCGTCAAAGCCAAATCGAATACCCAGACCTCTGACGACCCGGCGCCATCGACGCCGCTGATTGAATTCAGCAAAGAACAGGACCTTTCCGCCTACCAGACCATGCTGACCATCCGCCGCTTCGAGGAGAAGGCCGGGCAGATGTACGGCATGGGGCTGATCGGCGGCTTCTGCCATTTGTATATCGGGCAGGAAGCCGTCGTCGTCGGCATGCAAATGGCGCTCAAAGAGGGCGACCAAGTCATTACCGGATACCGCGATCACGGCCACATGATCGCCTGCGGCCTCGACCCGAAAGGCGTGATGGCCGAACTGACCGGGCGCGCGCACGGCCTGTCCAAAGGCAAGGGCGGCTCGATGCATATGTTCTCGAAAGAGAAAGGCTTCTACGGCGGCCACGGCATCGTCGGCGCGCAGGTGCCGCTCGGCACCGGCCTGGCCTTCGCCAACCGCTATCGCGGCAACGACAATGTGACCCTGGCTTATTTTGGTGACGGCGCCGCCAATCAGGGCCAGGTCTATGAGAGCTTCAATATGGCCGAGCTGTGGAAGCTGCCGGTCGTCTATGTGATCGAGAACAATCGCTACGCCATGGGCACGTCGTCGACGCGCTCTTCGGCAGAGACCAATTTGTCGCGGCGCGGCCTGTCGTTCAAGATTCCCGGCGAGCAGGTCGATGGCATGGATGTGCGCGCGGTGAAAGCCGCCGCCGACAAGGCGGTCGCCTGGTGCCGCGCCGGCAAGGGCCCGTATATTCTCGAAATGCTGACCTACCGCTATCGCGGCCATTCGATGTCGGACCCGGCGAAGTACCGCACCCGTGAGGAAGTCGATAAAGTGCGCACCTCGCACGATCCGATCGACATGGTGCGCCAGCGCGTGCTCGACAAGAAATTCGCCAAGGAAGAAGACCTCAAGAAGATCGATGCTTCGGTGCGCGATCTGGTCAACGAAGCGGCGGAATTCGCCACGCATGATCCGGAGCCGGACGTGTCGGAATTGTTCACCGACATTTACCGCTAGAATTCGCAGATAAGAAAAAGATAGTCGAGCAGGAAACCGTAGCGCCCATGCCCACCAATATTCTCATGCCCGCGCTGTCGCCGACGATGGAGAAGGGCAACCTCGCCAAATGGCTCAAGAAAGAGGGCGACGCGATCAAGTCCGGCGACATTATCGCCGAGATCGAGACCGACAAGGCGACCATGGAAGTGGAAGCCTCCGACGAGGGAACGCTCGGCAAGATTCTGGTCGCCGAAGGCACGCAGGATGTCGCGGTCAACACGCCGATCGCGGTCATTCTCAACGACGGCGAGAATGCCTCATCTATAAAGGCCGAGCAGCCGGCTGCCTCGCAGAAGGCTGCCGAATCCGCGCCGCCGGCGGCGGCGAAAGCCGAAGTACCTGCGCCGAAAGCCGATAAAACGCCCGCGCCGCAAGCGCCGGTCGTCGAAGCCGCCAATGACCCCGACATTCCGGAAGGCACCGAGATGGTCACCATGACCATGCGCGAAGCCTTGCGAGACGCAATGGCCGAGGAAATGCGCCGCGACGGCGATGTGTTTGTCATGGGCGAGGAAGTCGCGGAATATCAGGGCGCCTACAAAGTCACGCAAGGGCTGTTGCAGGAGTTCGGCGACAAGCGCGTCATCGACACGCCGATCACCGAGCACGGCTTTGCCGGCCTCGGCACCGGCGCCGCTTTGGCCGGCCTGAAGCCGATCGTCGAATTCATGACCTTCAATTTCGCCATGCAGGCCATCGACCAGATCATCAACTCCGCCGCCAAGACGCTTTACATGTCGGGTGGACAGATGGGCTGTTCGATCGTGTTCCGCGGTCCGAACGGCGCGGCCTCGCGCGTCGCCGCGCAGCACAGCCAGGACTACGCCTCCTGGTACTCAAACATTCCGGGTTTGCGCGTGATTTCGCCATCGACCGCCGCCGACGCCAAGGGCTTGTTGAAAGCAGCGATCCGCGATCCCAATCCGGTGATCTTCCTCGAAAACGAAATGCTCTACGGCCACTCCGGTCAGGTGCCTAAGCTCGACGATTTTGTCTTGCCGATCGGCAAGGCGAAGATCGCGCGCGCCGGCAAGGATGTCACCATCATCTCGTGGTCGAACGGCATGAACTATGCGCTCAAGGCCGCCGACGAACTGGCCAAGGACGGCATCGAGGCCGAGGTCATCGATCTGCGCACGCTGAAGCCGATGGACACCGACACCATCATCGCTTCGGTCAAGAAGACCGGCCGCGCGGTGACGGTGGAAGAGGGCTGGGCGCAGTCCGGCGTCGGCGCCGAAATCGCCATGCGCATCATGGAGCACGCCTTCGACTATCTCGACGCGCCGGTCGCGCGCATCACCGGCAAGGAAGTGCCGATGCCTTACGCCGCCAATCTCGAAAAGCTGGCGCTGCCGTCGGTCGCCGAAGTCGTCGAGGCGGCGAAGTCCGTCTGTTACCGGTAGGCTTAAAGCACCATGCCAACCAACATTCTCATGCCTGCGTTGTCGCCGACGATGGAAAAGGGCAACCTTGCCAAGTGGCTCAAGAAAGAGGGCGACAAGGTCAAGTCCGGCGATGTCATCGCCGAAATCGAGACCGACAAGGCGACGATGGAATACGAGGCCGTCGATGAAGGCACGATCGCCAAGATCGTCGTGCCGGAAGGCACGCAGGACGTCGCCGTCAATGCGGTCATCGCGGTGATGGTGGCGGAAGGCGAGGACGCCAAGGCCGCGAGTGCCGCCGCGCCGACTGCGAAAGCGCCGGAGAAGAAAGCAGAGACCAAGCCGGAAGCGAAAGCAGAAGCCAAATCGGAGCCGAAGCCCGCGCCGCAAGCTTCCGCACCAGCGAGCACACCTGCCGCCAAATCCGCCGCAGCCGATCACGGCGCCCGTGTTTTCGCGTCGCCGCTCGCCAAACGCCTCGCCAAGGAAGGGGGCGTTGATCTGTCGCGCGTGTCCGGCTCCGGCCCGCATGGCCGCATCATTGCCCGCGACATCGACGACGCCAAGAGTGGCAAGGGCGCCATGAAGCCCGCCGTCGCGCAAGCGCCCGCTGCTGCGGGCGCGCCCGTCGCCGCCAGCATGTCTGACAAGCAGATCCTCGGCCTCTACGAAGAAGGCTCCTACGAGTTGGTGCCGCATGACGGCATGCGCCGCACGATCGCGCAACGCCTGACCGCCTCGACGCAGACCGTGCCGCATTTCTACCTGACGATGGACTGCAACATCGGCAAGCTGCTGACCGCGCGCGAAGAGATCAACGCCTCAGCGCCGAAGGACAAAGACGGCAAGCCGGCCTACAAGCTGTCGGTCAACGACTTCGTCATCAAGGCGCTGGCCGTCGCGCTGCAGCGCGTGCCCGAAGCCAATGTGTCGTGGACCGAAGGCGGCATGCTCAAGCACAAGCATTCCGACATCGGCGTCGCCGTGGCGCTGCCGGGCGGCCTGATCACGCCGATCATCCGCCAGGCCGAGCTGAAATCGCTGTCGGTCATCGCCAATGAAGGCAAGGACCTGATCGCTCGCGCGCGCGGCAAAAAATTGAAACCGCATGAATATCAGGGCGGCACCTCGTCGGTGTCCAACCTCGGTATGTACGGCATCAAGGATTTCACCGCCGTGATCAACCCGCCGCAATCGACCATTCTCGCGGTCGGCGCGGGGGAAGAGCGCGCCATCGTCAAGAACGGCCAGATCGTGCCGGCGCACATCATGAGCGTGACCCTGTCATGCGATCACCGCTCGGTCGACGGCGCGTTAGGTGCCGAACTCATCGGCGCCTTTAAGAAGCTGATCGAAAATCCGGTGATGATGATCGTCTAGTTTTCGTCGGCCGCCGTTAGCGGCGCTGACGTGCGAGCAAAGGCAAGGCCATGGCCGATACCAATTTTGACGTCCTCATCATCGGCTCCGGCCCGGGCGGCTATGTCACCGCCATTCGCGCCGCGCAGCTTGGCTTCAAGGTCGCCGTGGTCGAGCGCGATTTTCTCGGCGGCATCTGCTCGAACTGGGGCTGCATTCCGACCAAGGCGCTGCTGCGCTCGGCCGAGATTTTCCACTACATGCAGCACGCCAAGGATTACGGCCTGTCGGCCGACAACATCGCGTTCGATCCGGCCGCCGTCATCAAGCGTTCGCGCAATGTCGCCGGCCGCATGAACACCGGCGTCGGCTTTCTGTTGAAGAAGAACAAGGTCACTTTGATCTGGGGCGAGGCCACCATTGATGCGCCCGGCAAGGTCACCGTCAAGGCGTCGAAGAGCGAAGCGCCGAAAGGCGCGTCCGGCCCGGGCGCCTACACCGCCAAGCACATTATCGTCGCCACTGGAGCCAGGCCGCGCGTATTGCCGGGCCTCGAGCCGGACAAGAAACTGGTCTGGACCTATTTCGAGGCGATGAACCCCGACAAGATGCCGAAATCGTTGCTGGTCGTCGGCTCCGGCGCCATCGGCATCGAGTTCGCCTCGTTCTACCGCACCATGGGCGCCGAGGTGACCGTGGTCGAGGTGCTGCCGCAAATTTTGCCCGTCGAGGATGCCGAGATCGCCGCCTTTGCCCGCAAAGCTTTCGAGAAGCAGGGCTTCAAGATCATCGCCAACGCCAAGGTGACCAAGCTCGACAAGAAGGCCGACAGCGTCACCGCCACCATCGAAGAGGGCGGCAAAACGCAACAGGTCACGGTCGACCGCGTCATTGCCGCGGTCGGCGTCGTCGGCAATATCGAAAACATCGGGCTGGAAAAGCTCGGCGTCAAAATCGAGCGCGGCGTCGTCAAGGTCGATGACTTCAACAAGACCAACATCCCCGGCATCTACGCCATTGGCGATGTCTGCGGCCCGCCGATGCTGGCGCACAAGGCCGAGCACGAAGGCGTCATTTGCATCGAGGCGATCAAGGGGATGCATCCGCATCCGATGGACAAATTGAAAATCCCCGGCTGCACCTATTGCACGCCGCAGATTGCCTCCGTCGGCCTGACCGAGGCCGCCGCCAAGGCCAAGGGCCTCGATATCCGCGTCGGCCGCTTTCCGTTCATCGGCAACGGCAAGGCGATCGCGCTCGGCGAGGATCAGGGCCTGGTCAAGGTCATCTTCGACAAGAAGACCGGCCAGTTGCTGGGCGCGCATCTGGTCGGCGCCGAAGTCACCGAACTCATTCAGGGCTTCGTCGTCGCGATGAACCTGGAGACGACCGAGGAAGAATTGATGCACACCATCTTCCCGCATCCGACTTTGTCGGAGACGATGAAGGAAGCGGTGCTGGATGCGTACGGCCGCGTCCTCAATATGTAAGCTGCGATAGGAGCAACACCGGGAGAGAACCGATGGCCAAATTCGATTCCATCCTCGGCACCGTCGGCAACACGCCGGTAGTGCGCATCAACAAGCTCGCTCCGAAAGGCATCAATCTCTACGTGAAGATCGAAGCCTTCAATCCGCTCGGCTCGGTCAAGGACCGGCTGGCGCTCGGCATCATCGAGGCCGCCGAGAAGTCCGGCGAGTTGAAGCCGGGGCAGACCGTGGTCGAAGGTACATCCGGCAATACCGGCATCGGATTGGCCATGGTCTGCGCCGCCAAAGGCTATCCGCTGGTGCTGACCATGGCGGAAAGCTTCTCGGTCGAACGCCGCAAACTGATGCGCTTCCTCGGCGCCAAGGTGGTGCTGACGCCGGCCTCCGAAGGTGGCCTCGGCATGGTCAACAAGGCGGCAGAACTCGCCAAGGTCAATGGCTGGTTCCTGACGCGGCAGTTCGAGAACGAAGCCAATCCCGACATGCATGCGCGCACCACCGCGCGCGAGATCGTCAACGACTTCAAGGGCGAAAAGCTCGATTACTGGGTCACCGGCTTCGGCACCGGCGGCACGCTGACCGGCGTTTCGCGGGTGCTGATAAAGGAAATGCCGAACACCAGGATCGTCGTTTGCGAGCCGGCCGATGCGCCGATGCTCACCAACAAGACACCGCAGGAGCGCAATCCGGACGGATCCCCGGCCAAGCCGAACACATCGTTCAAGCCGCATCCGATGCAGGGCTGGAGTCCGAACTTCATTCCGAAGATCACATCGGAAGCCATCGATGCCGGCGTCATCGCGCAGGTGATCACGATCGCCGGTCCCGACGCGATGAAATGCAGCCGCGATCTGGCGCAGCAGGAAGGCATCTTCGTCGGCATCACCGCCGGGGCGACCTTTGCCGGCGCGCTTGAAGTGGCGAAAACCGCCGCGCCCGGCTCGACCATTCTGTGCATGTTGCCGGACACCGGCGAGCGCTATCTGTCGACGCCTTTGTTCGCCCACATCGGCGCCGACATGAACGATGACGAGTTGGCGATCTCGACATCGACGCCGAACCATCGTCTGCCGCCGAAACCGGCCGCGTGAGGCAGGGCAGACCCGTGCCGCACGGCCTTGCGGCCCGCCGTCCGCGGCCGTAAGTATGCTCCATGGCTGTCGTCCTCGACCTGATCAACAATCCGCGCCCGCGCCACCCGGAAAAGGCGAACCGCCCGGATTCGGCCGTGCTGAAAAAGCCGGACTGGATCCGCGTCAAGGCGCCGGTGTCGGCGGGCTATGCGACGACCAGCGCCATCATGCGCGAGAACGGCCTCGTCACCGTCTGCGAGGAGGCCGGCTGCCCGAATATCGGCGAGTGCTGGGAGAAGAAGCACGCCACCTTCATGATCATGGGCGACACCTGCACGCGCGCCTGTTCGTTCTGTAACGTCAAGACCGGCCTGCCGGGCGCACTCGATGTGCTCGAGCCCGAGCATGTCGCCCAGGCGACCGCGAAACTGGGTCTCGCGCATATCGTCGTCACCTCGGTCGATCGCGACGATCTCGCCGATGGCGGCGCGCAGCATTTTGCCCAGACCATTCGCGCCATTCGCACGCACGCACCGGGCACGACCATTGAAATTCTCACACCGGATTTCCTGCGCAAAGACGGCGCGCTGAAAGTCGTGGTCGATGCCAAGCCGGACGTGTTCAACCACAATCTGGAAACCGTGCCGTCGCTCTATCTGACCATCCGTCCCGGCGCGCGTTATTTCCATTCGCTGCGGCTGTTGCAGCAGGTCAAGGAAATCGACCCCACCATTTTTACCAAGTCCGGCATCATGGTGGGCTTGGGAGAAGAGCGAAACGAAATCCTCCAGGTCATGGACGATCTGCGCTCGGCCAATGTCGATTTCCTCACCATCGGGCAATATCTGCAACCGACGCGCAAGCACGCCGAAGTGAAGCGCTTCGTGCCGCCCGACGAATTCAAGTCGCTCGAAACCATCGCCTATTCGAAGGGCTTCCTGATGGTGTCGGCGTCGCCGCTGACGCGCTCGTCGCATCACGCCGGCGACGACTTCGCGCGGCTGAAGGCGGCGCGGCTGGCCAAGCAATAGTCCATGCCGCAATTCGCCACCAAACGCCGCGTCCGTCATGCGGCCGCCGACATGTTCGATCTGGTCGCCGACGTCGATCAATATCCGGAGTTTGTGCCGCTGTGCACGGCCTTGAAAGTGCGCAGCCGCACGGAAAAGGGCGACACCATTGTCGTGGTCGCCGCCATGACGGTCGCCTACAAGGTTATCAGCCAAACGTTTACCAGCCGCGTCACGCTCGATAAACCGAACCTGCAAATCCTGGTCGAATATCTCGACGGTCCTTTCAGCCGTTTGCAGAACCGCTGGACCTTCAAGCCAACCGGCGACACGAGCTGCGAGGTCGAGTTCTTCATCGACTACGAATTCAAGAGCCGCACGCTCGCCATGCTGATGGGCGCGATGTTCGACACGGCGTTCCGCAAATTCGCCGTCGCCTTCGAGCAGCGCGCCGACAAGGTTTACGGCAAGAAGAGCGCATAGAGCGTTTTCGAGCGAAGTGGGAACCGGTTCGCGTAAAGAAAACGCGACAAAACAAGAGACCCTAGAGAAACCCGAGCGTTGCCACGGTCAGCACGGCATAGCGCCCAACTTTGGCGATGGTGACGAGCAATAGAAACACCGGCAACGGCTCGCGCATGACCCCGGCGATCACCGTCAGCGGATCGCCGATGATGGGCGCCCAGCTCAGCAGCAGCGACCACTTGCCGTAACGCCGGTACCAGCCTTGCGCGCGGTCGAGCGCCGCCTCATTGGCGGGAAACCAGCGCCGGTCACGGAAGCGTTCAATGCCGCGGCCGAGCAGCCAGTTGATGACCGAGCCCAGCACATTGCCGATGCTGGCGACGATCAGGAGCGCCCATGGCGAATAGCCGGACACCAGCAGGGCGACCAAAGCCGCTTCCGACTGCATCGGCAGGATCGTGGCCGCGATCAGCGCCGCCGCGAACAGACCGGCATAGGCGGCAAGATCGGTCATCCGCCGTTGAGCCGCCAGATCGCCGCGTTGAGAACGGTTGCGAAGCCAATCCAAGCCACCAGCGGCAACAAACAGATGCCGGCGACGCGGTCGAGACGAATAAACACGGTCGCTGTCGCCACCACCAAAATAACTTGCGGCACGATGTTGATCAGTCCGAGCAGCGGCGAATGCGCGGCAAAGAACATCCACGGCCACGCCGCGTTGAGCAGCAGTTGCAGATAGAACAGCACGAGCGCCGCGCGCCGCGCCGGCGAAGGCGGCAGCCGCGCGATGCGGAACGCTGCAAAGGCCATCAGGACATAGAGGGTCGTCCACACCGGACCGAAGATCCAGTTGGGCGGATTGAACGGCGGCTTGGTCAGGCCGGCATACCAGGGCAAGTTAGGAAAGGTGGCGAATTGACCGAGCAGCAAAGCGGCGAAGACGGCGATGACGGGGAAAGCGGCGATGCGCGCATGGCGCTGCCAGCCGGTGAGGTCGCTCATATTTTTGCGCTCAGCGCCGCTCCCGGTCCGGCCACGGCTTGATGACCACTTCCTCGATCACCGGACGGACCGGCTTTTGCGGCGGTTTCCACCGCGGCCGTTCGGCCTCTTCGCCAACCACAAGGTCGCGCAACATGCGCAATGCCTGCACCACAGACTGGTGCCGCACCTCTTCGCGGTTGCCTTCAAAGCGCTTGGCCGCAATCATCGAGGCGCCGTCGCGCGCCGCGACGGCGAAATGCACCAGCCCGACCGGCTTTTCCGCTGTGCCGCCGTCGGGCCCGGCAACGCCGGTGACCGCCACGGCGAAATCGACCTTGCTTCTGGTCAGCGCACCGCTTGCCATCGCCTCGGCCGTCTGCCGGCTGACCGCGCCGTAGCGTTTCAGCGTCGCCGGCGGCACGCCGAGCATCTGCTGCTTGGCGGCGTTCGAATAGGTGATGTAACCGCGATCGAACACGGCCGAAGAACCCGGCACGTCGGTCAAGGCGCCGGCAACCAGGCCGCCGGTGCAGGATTCGGCGGTAGCGAGGGTCAGTTTCTTTTCGATGCACAATTTGACCAGCATGTCGGCCGCTTCGGTTATTTGATATCTCATGGTTCGCTCCAGGGAAGTCTGACGGTCGCCGTCGCATAGGCGGCGATGCCTTCGCCGCGTCCGGTAAAGCCTAGTTGCTCGCTGGTGGTCGCCTTCACGGCGACGCGGCCGATATCGATGCCGGCGATGCGGGCGATCGAGGCGCGCATGGCGTCGCGGTGCGGGCCGATTTTGGGCCGTTCGCAAACAATCGTGAGATCGAGATGCGCGATGCGGCCGCCCCGCGCGCTCACGCGCTCGATAGCGAATTGCAAAAACCGGTCGGACGATGCGCCGCGCCATTGCGGATCGCTCGGCGGAAAATGCGCGCCGATGTCGCCGTCGGCCAGCGCGCCAAGGATGGCGTCGGTCAGCGCGTGCAAGCCGACGTCGGCATCGGAATGGCCGGTGAGGGCCTGGACGTGCGGAATGTTGATGCCACCGACGATGACATGGTCACCGGCTCCGAAGGCATGCACATCGATGCCGCTGCCGGTGCGTACATCACCGAGAAGTCCCATGGTCATCGCTTCGGCGCGCATGAAATCTTCCGGATGAGTGATCTTGATATTGCCGCTCTCGCCGTCGAATACGGATACCTGCATCCCGGCCCATTCGGCAATCGCCGCATCGTCGGTGAAGTCGTCGCGTCCTTCGCGCACCGCGCGGCGATGCGCCTCGAGCAAAGGTTCAAACGCAAAGGCCTGCGGCGTCTGCACCGCGCGCAGAGAATCGCGTGCCAGAGTCTCGCCGACAAAGCCGCGCCGGTCGATGCTTTTGATCGTGTCGGTCACCGGCAGTCCCGGGATCGCCGCGCCGGTTTTCCGCGCCGCGTCAATGGCGCGCGCGACCAGCGCGCGGCTGGCGAAGGGCCGCGCGGCGTCGTGCACCAGCACAACGTCCGGCGCATGCGGCACCAGCGCCTCCAGCCCGGCATGGACGGAGGCCTGCCGGGTGGCGCCGCCGTGCACCGGCGGCAACAGCGCAAAGCCTTCGGCGGCCTGCGCATAGAGCGCGGTATTGTCGGGATGGATGACGGTCTGAGCCAGGCCGCACAGGGTTTTGTCGGCGAACAGGCCAAGGGTCCGCCGCAACAGGGTCTCGCCGCCGATTGCGCGGAACTGCTTCGGCACATCGCTTTGGCCGGCGCGGGTGCCGCGCCCGGCGGCGACGATCACGGCTGCGACTTTTTCCCCGGTCTCTGACGCCATGCTAGGAGGCACTCCTGAACCACCGCTTTACCGCGTTCCGGGCTCCGGCGGAAACGCGCCTGATGCCTAAATGGCAAACCTGCATTCGGGCAAGGACCATGGCCAAAAGCGCGACTTATGCACCCCGCAAACTTAAGCATGAGCAAAATATTGCAGTGCAGCACTTGCACGGTCCGGTAAAATGGCTAAACTCTAAGCAATGAAAGGTATCGCCTAAATGATGGGCAGAGGTCTCAACGCGGGGGCAATGTTTCCGGCAGCGACATTGAATGTCGGTTCCGTGGCTGTGCCGAATCGCGTGATTTTGGCGCCGATGTCCGGCATTACCGACGCGCCGTTCCGCCGCGCCGCCGAGCGCCTCGGCGCCGGCTTGGTCGTGTCCGAGATGACGGCTTGCGCCGGCTTGGCGCAGGGCCAGCGTGAGGCCAATGTGCGCAGCCGCGGCGACGGTGTCGCCATCAACGTCGTGCAGCTCGCCGGCTGCGAAACGCACTGGATGGCGGAGGGCGCCCGCATCGTCGAGGGGCAGGGCGCACAGATCATCGACATCAATATGGGTTGCCCGTCCAAGCAGGTGACCAATGGTTCGGCCGGTTCGGCACTGATGCGCGATCTCGACCACGCTCTCACGCTCATCGACGCCACCGTCAACGCTGTGAAGGTGCCGGTGACCTTGAAGATGCGGCTCGGCTGGGACACGACATCGCTCAATGCGCCGGAGCTGGCGCGACGCGCTGAAAATGCCGGCGTCAAAATGATCACGGTGCATGGCCGCACCCGTTGCCAGTTCTATGACGGCAGCGCCGACTGGGCCGCTGTGCGCGAAGTCAAGCAATCGGTCGGCGTTCCGGTCATCGTCAATGGCGACATTCGCTCGTTCGACGATGCCGACCGCGCACTCAAAGCGTCCGGCGCCGACGCGGTGATGGTCGGCCGCGCCGCGCAAGGCCGGCCGTGGTTTCCCGGCCAGGTCGCGCGGTATCTCGACAGTGGCAAACGCGAAGGCGCACCGCCCTTGAGCGAACAACTGGCGTTGATCGATGCGATGTATGACGAGATGCTGACGCATCACGGCGTCAAAATCGGCCGCAAGCATGCCCGCAAGCATCTTGCCTGGGCGCTCGATGCCGCGGCCGAGAGCGCCGGCGCATCCGACGATCTGTTGAAGACGCACCGCGCCCGCGTATTGACCGCCGAACAGCCGGTCGATGCACGCAAGTTTTTAGCCGAGGCCTATGACGCCTTCGGCTGGAGGACTGCCGCATGAGCCGCGCTCACGCCGTTTCCACGCGCGAGACCATCTCCGCCGACGCCATGCTCAATGCACTGCCGCATCCGGTGATCATGGTGTCGCCGGACGGCAAGATCGCCGACGCCAATGTCGCCGCCGAACAGTTTTTTGAAGCCTCGATCCCGATGCTGCGCCGGAACATGCTGCGCGATCTGGTGCCGTTCGGCTCGCCGCTGTTGACCTTGATCGAGCAGGTGCGCCGCACGGGCTCGGCGGTCAACGAATACAAGGTCGATCTGGCGACGCCGCGCAATCCGGGCGAACGGCTGGTCGATCTGCACGTCGCGCCCTTGGCGGAATACGACAACCACGTCATCGTCATGCTGCAGGAACGCACCATCGCCGACAAGATGGACCGCCAGTTGACGCATCGCGGCGCCGCGCGCTCGGTGATCGCGCTCGCCGCCATGCTGGCGCATGAAATCAAGAACCCGTTGTCCGGCATTCGCGGCGCCGCCCAGTTGCTCGAGCAATCCGCCGGCGACGAAGACCGCCAGCTCACCACGCTCATTTGCGACGAGACCGACCGCATCGTGAAGCTGGTCGACCGCATGGAAGTGTTCGCCGACGAACGTCCGGTCGAACGCGAGCCGGTCAACATCCATGTTATCTTGGATCACGTCATGCGGCTGGCGCAGACCGGCTTTGCCCGCCACATCAAGTTCGTCAAGGAATACGACCCGTCGCTGCCGCCGGTGCTGGCCAACCGCGACCAGCTCATCCAGGTGTTCCTCAACCTCGTGAAGAACGCCGCCGAGGCGATCGGCGAGACCGCCGCCGACGGCGAAATCCAGTTGACCACCGCGTTCCGTCCCGGCGTGCGGCTTGCCGTGCCCGGCACCAATGCGCGCGTATCGCTGCCGCTCGAATTCTGCGTCCGCGACAACGGGCCTGGCGTGCCGGACGATCTCATGCCGCATCTGTTCGATCCCTTCGTCACCACGAAGCGGACCGGCAGCGGTCTCGGCCTTGCTCTGGTTGCCAAAATCGTCGGCGACCACGGCGGAATTATCGAATGTGAATCGCAGCCGCGGCGGACCACCTTCCGCGTGCTGATGCCCATCTACAGCGGCGACGGCGTCATCGACGATGCGCCGTCCGTCCAGAGCCCGTGAGGTAACAGAATGCCGACGGGAAGTATCCTTGTCGCAGACGACGACGCCGCCATCCGCACCGTGCTCAATCAGGCGCTGTCGCGCGCCGGCTATGAAGTGCGCTCGACCGGCAATGCGGCGACCTTGTGGCGCTGGGTCAGCCAGGGCGACGGCGACCTGATCATCACCGACGTCGTCATGCCCGACGAGAACGCCTTCGACCTGATCCCGCGCATCCGCAAGGCGCGGCCCGATCTGCCGATCATCGTCATGAGCGCGCAAAATACGTTCATGACCGCGATCCGCGCCTCCGAGCGCGGCGCTTACGAATACCTGCCGAAGCCGTTCGACTTGAAGGAACTGATCGGCATTGTCGGCCGCGCGCTGGCCGAACCGAAAGAGCCGCGCGCGGCAGCCGCCAAGCCGGAAGAATTCGACTCCATCCCGCTGGTCGGCCGCTCGCCGGCAATGCAGGAAATCTACCGCGTGCTGGCGCGCCTGATGCAGACCGATCTCACGGTCATGATCTCCGGCGAAAGCGGCACCGGCAAAGAACTGGTGGCCAAGGCACTGCACGATTACGGCAAGCGCCGCGCCGGCACCTTCGTCGCCATCAACATGGCGGCGATCCCGCGCGACCTCATTGAATCTGAATTGTTCGGCCACGAGAAGGGCGCCTTCACCGGCGCCAACACGCGCTCGGCCGGTCGCTTCGAGCAGGCCGAAGGCGGCACGTTATTCCTCGACGAAATCGGCGACATGCCGATGGAGGCGCAGACGCGCCTGCTGCGCGTGTTGCAGCAGGGCGAATACACCACGGTCGGCGGCCGTACGCCGATCAAGAGCGACGTGCGCATCATCGCCGCCACCAACAAGGATTTGCGCCAGCTCATTCAACAGGGCCTGTTCCGCGAGGATCTGTTCTTCCGCCTTAACGTCGTGCCGCTGCGTCTGCCGCCGTTGCGCGAACGCACCGAGGACATTCCCGATCTCATTCGCCACTTCTTCTCGCAGGCGCAGCGCGAAGGCCTGCCGCCGAAGCAGCTCGACCAGGGCGCGCAGGAACGGCTCAAGCGCCATCGCTGGCCGGGCAATGTGCGCGAGTTGGAAAACCTGGCGCGCCGTCTGGCCGCGCTCTATCCGCAGGAAACCATCACCGCCGCCGTGATGGACGCCGAACTGTCGCAGCCGGCTTTGCCGATCGGCGGCGATGAGCCGCGCGCCGATGAAAACCTGTCGGCCGCCGTCGAGCGTCATTTGTCGACTTACTTCGGCGGCTTCGAGGACGGTCTGCCGCCGGCGGGCCTCTATCACCGCATCCTGCGCGAGATCGAATATCCGCTGCTCACGGCCGCGCTCGCCGCCACGCGCGGCAACCAGATCCGCGCCGCCGATTTGCTCGGCGTCAACCGCAACACCTTGCGCAAGAAAATCCGCGACCTCGACATCCAGGTGTTTCGCGGCGGGAATTGATCCGACTCCGTCACCCTGAGGTGCTCACGCGCAGCGTGAGCCATCGCAAGTCGGCTATAGCCGACTTGCGCACATTTCATTCGGATGTCGGGTAAACCCGACATCCGTGGGCGACGGCCCGAGCGTCACAGGCCGTCCATCCTTCGAGGCTCGCCATAGCGCGTTAACGCGCTTATGGCTCGCACCTCAGGATGACGGGTTTGGGTCGTTGCATTTCAACCGATAAGGCGTATTTACCGCTCGCCCTGAACTGACAGGGACGCGCGAGGTATAATCCATGTGCCCACCCATCGAACTCGGCCTCGATACCTTCGGCGACATCACCGATGGCCCCGACGGCAAGCCGCTTCACGCCGCGCAGGTGATGCGCGATCTGGTCGAGGAGGGCGTTGCCGCCGATGAAGCGGGCGTCGACTTCCTTGGCGTCGGCGAACATCATCGCGCCGACTTTGCGGTGACCTCGCCGGAAATGGTGCTGGCCGCGATCGCCGCCCGCACCAAGCGCATCCGCCTTGGCTCCGCCGTCACGGTGCTGTCGTCGGACGATCCGATCCGCGTCTATCAGCGCTTTGCGACCTTGGACGCCGTGTCGAACGGCCGCGCTGAAGTCATCCTCGGCCGCGGCTCGTTCATCGAGTCGTTTCCGCTGTTCGGCTTTGACCTCAATCAGTACGAAGAGCTGTTCAACGAAAAGCTCGATCTCTACGCCAAAGTCATCCAGCAGCAGCCGGTGACCTGGCAGGGCCGCACGCGACCGCCGCTGAAGAATCAGCCGATCTTTCCGAAAACCGAATCCGACACGCTCACCACCTGGATCGGCGTCGGTGGCACGCCGGAGTCGGTGATGCGCGCCGCGCATTATGGTTTCCCGATGATGCTGGCGATCATCGGCGGCGAGCCGAAGCGCTTTGCGCCCTTCGCCGATCTCTATCGCCGCGCCTTGAGCGAGCAGGGCAAGCCCGCGCTGCCGATCGGCGTGCACTCGCACGGCTATGTCGCCGAGAGCGACGCATTGGCGCGCGAGGAGCTGTTCGCTGACTACAAGCGCATGCGGGACAAGATCGGGTCCGAGCGCGGCTGGCCGCCTTTCGGCAAGACGGAATTCGAGCGCGAGATCGAAACCGGCTCGCTTTATGTCGGCAGCCCGGAAACCGTCGCCCGCAAGATCGCTGCGACCATCAAGGCGATCGGCGCGACGCGCTTCGACATGAAGTATTCGGCCGGCCCGCTGTCGCACGCCAAAATGACGCGCTGCATCGAGCTGTACGGCCGCAAGGTCGCGCCTTTGGTGCGGGAGATGGTCGACGCCTAGTCGGCCCGCCCATTAACTGAAACTGTGGTTGAGCGCCGCACTGTTGTCGCAATTCGGCAACATTGTTGTATAAAAGCATCACAGTCACCGAAGGCAGCCTTTTGCGCAGGTTTGCCCTCCTTGGCGTCTCCGCGGCTCTCGCCGCCTCGCTGCCAAAAGCTCGCTGCCCTCGCTGCCAAGGATAGCCAAACTCAATGAGCGTCGATCAGGCCGTCACTGCCGACCCTGCGCTGGCCGCCCCGACGCGCCGCGAAGAGCGCCGTATCCTGGGGCCGCTGGCAGTCGCTTTGGCGCTGCTGTCGGCCTTCGCCACCTTCGTCGTGCTCGCCGACCTGACGCCGATCGCGCCGACCCACTACGTCGTCGTCACTTTGCTGCTGATCAACGCCGCCACCGTCGTCCTTTTGATCGCCATCATCGTGCGGGAAGTCTGGCAGGTGGTGCAGGCGCGCCGCTCGGGACGGGCCGCCGCCAAGCTGCATGTCCGCATCGTCGGCCTGTTCTCGCTGATCGCCGCGGCGCCGGCGATCCTGGTCGCCATCGTCGCCAGCGTCACGCTCGACCGCGGCCTCGACCGGCTGTTCTCGACGCGCACCCGCGCCGCAATCGAGAACTCGCTGGTGGTGGCGCAGGCCTATCTCAACGACCATGCCCAGATCGTGCGCTCGGACATTCTGGTCGTCGCCATCGAATTGTCGCGCTCGAAAGCCGTCTTCGACGCCGAACCCGAGAAGCTTGAGCAGTTCCTGACCTTCCAGGCCGCCGTGCGCGGTCTCGGCGCGGTCATCGTGCTGGATCAAAATCTCGATGTGGTGGGGCGCGCGGCCGTGCGGACCACCCAGACTTTCGCTCTGCCGCCGCGCGAGGCCTTGCCGACCATCAGCGATAAAGAGCCGCAACTGGTCCTTTTGCCGGACACCAATTACGTCGCGGCCATCGTCAAGTTGCAGAATTTTGACGACCGCTTTTTATATGTGACGAGACTTCTTGATCCGCGCGTCGTGCCGCAATTGCGCGCGACGCAAGAGAGCGTCCAGGAATACACCGCCATCGAGGCGCGCCGCACCGGCGTGCAGGTCGCTTTCGCGCTGATGTACACGGTCATCGCGCTGATCGTGCTGTTGTCGGCGGTGTGGATCGGTTTCAATTTCGCCAACAGGCTGGTGGCGCCAATCCGCCGCCTTATCGGCGCCGCCAACGCGGTGTCGGAGGGCAACCTGTATGTGCGGGTGCCGGTGCGGCAGGCGGAAGGCGATCTCGCCCATCTCGGCGAGACCTTCAACCGCATGACGCAGGAATTGCGCACGCAGCGCGACGATCTGGTGCGCGCCCGCGACGTCATCGATACGCGGCGGCAGTTCACCGAGGCGGTGCTGGCCGGCGCCTCCGCTGGCGTCATCGGCATCGACAGTTCCGGTCATGTCCGCATTCTCAACCGCTCGGCGGAAAAGCTGATCGGCCGCAACGAAGACGAGGCGCTCGGCAAGCCGCTCGAAGAAGTGTTTCCCGAGTTGAAACCCATCATGCTCGCCGCCAAGGCCGGCGCGCGCACGCAGGACCAGGTGACGATCTCGCGCAACGGCCGCGAACGCAATTTGTCGGTGCGCGTTACCGGCGAACAATCGGGCCAGGCCGACCATGGCTACGTCATCACGCTCGATGACATTACCGAACTGGTCGCAGCGCAGCGCACCTCGGCGTGGGCCGATATCGCGCGCCGCATCGCGCATGAAATCAAGAATCCGCTCACCCCGATCCAGCTTTCGGCCGAACGGCTGCGCCGCAAATACGGCAAGGTGATCGGCGAAGGCGCCGACGGCGTCTTCGCGCAATGCACCGACACCATCGTGCGCCAGGTCGATGATATCCGCCGCATGGTCGATGAGTTCTCCAAATTCGCCCGCATGCCCAAGCCCGTCATCGTTGCCGAGGACGTCGCCGACACGGTGCGCCAGGCGGTGTTCCTGATGCGCGTCGGCAATGCCGAGATCGATATCGAAGCCGAGATTGCCGAGAGCCCGATGCCGGCTTTGTTCGACCGCCGCCTGATCTCGCAAGGCCTGACCAACCTGATCAAGAACGCCACCGAGGCGATTGCCGCGGTGCCGCCGGATGAACTCGGCAAAGGCTCGATCAAGGTGTTCGCCGCGCGCGATGGCGGCGATATCGTCATCGATGTTGTCGACAACGGTATCGGCCTGCCGAAGGAAAACCGCAGCCGGCTGGTCGAACCCTATGTGACGACGCGCGAGAAGGGCACCGGCCTCGGCCTCGCCATCGTCGGCCGCATCGCCGAGGAGCACGGTGGTCATCTCGATCTGCGCGACGCCGCCGACAAGATCCCCGGGCAGCGCGGCGCCTGGGTGCGCATGCGGTTTTCCGCCGCCGGCAAGCCGGAAGTTCCGCCCAAGCAAGATACCGAACAAGATTCCGGTGCCGCAACGGCGCCGCAAATGTCGCTCAACGAGTAGTCCCCATGGCCGCAGAAATTCTCATCGTCGACGACGAAGCCGATATACGCGATCTGGTCGCCGGCATCCTGGAAGACGAGGGCTATATCGCGCGCACCGCGCGCAACAGCGACGACGCCATTGCCTCGATCGCCGCCAAGCGGCCGCACCTGATTTTCCTCGACATCTGGCTGCAAGGCTCCAAGCTCGACGGCCTGCAACTGCTCGATATTCTCAAAGCCGAGCATCCGGAAATTCCCATCGTCATGATCTCCGGCCACGGCAATATCGAAACCGCCGTTGCCGCCATCAAGCACGGTGCCTACGACTTCATCGAAAAGCCGTTCAAGGCCGACCGCTTGGTGCTGGTCGCCGACCGCGCGCTGGAGACATCGAGACTCAAGCGGGAGGTCAAGCAGCTCAAGCAACTGGCGCCGCTGCCCTCGACGTTGATCGGCAAGTCCGGCGTCATGTCGGTGTTGCGCCAGGCCATCGACCGCGTCGCGCCGACCAACAGTCGCGTCCTCATCGTCGGCCCCTCCGGCGCCGGCAAGGAACTGGCGGCGCGCACGCTGCATCAATTGTCGGCGCGCGCCAACGGCCCGTTCATCGTCATCAACGCCGCCGCCATCACGCCGGAGCGCATGGAGACCGAATTGTTCGGCGTCGAGGCCAATGGCTCTGACGGGCGCAAGATCGGCGCGCTCGAAGACGCGCATGGCGGCACCTTGTTCATCGATGACGTCGCCGATCTGCCGCGCGAAACCCAGAACAAGATCTTGCGCGTCCTGGTCGACCAGACCTTCATGCGCGTCGGCGGCTCATCAAAAGTCGCGGTCGATGTCCGCATCGTCGCCTCGACCTCGCGCAATCTCGAAGTCGCCATCGCCGAAGGAACCTTCCGCGAGGACCTCTATCACCGCCTGTCGGTGGTGCCGATCCGCGTGCCCCCTTTGGCCGAGCGGCGCGACGATATCCCTGAGCTGATCGAGTATTTCATGGAGCAGATTTCGCAAGGCTCGGGCCTGCCCAAGCGCCGCATCGGCGAGGACGCCATGGCGGTGCTGCAATCGCATAGCTGGCCCGGCAATGTCCGCCAGTTGCGCAACAATATCGAGCGCTTGATGATCCTCGCCGGCGGCGATGCCGACGCGGTGCTCGATGCCTCAATGCTGCCCCCCGATGTCGGCTCGATGGTACCGGCGATGCCGAATGGCGGCGGCGGCGAACAATTGATGGGCCTGCCATTGCGCGACGCGCGGGAAGTGTTCGAGCGCGAATATCTGGTGGCGCAGATTTCCCGCTTCGGCGGCAACATCTCGCGCACCGCCGAATTCGTCGGCATGGAACGCTCGGCGCTGCATCGCAAGCTCAAAGCCCTTGGAATTGGTTGAGACCCTTTATGTCCCGCATTGCTTACGTCAACGGCCAATATGTCCCGCACGCGCAGGCCATGGTCGGCATCGAGGACCGCGGCTTCCAGTTCGCCGACGGTGTCTATGAAGTCTGCGAGGTGCGCGGCGGCCGGCTGGTCGACGAGCGCCGCCATATGGCGCGGCTCGATCGCTCGCTTAAAGAACTGCGCATGGGCCATCCGATGTCGCCGAAGGCGCTGGGGCTGGTCATGCGCGAAACCGTCCGCCGCAACCGCGTCCGCGACGGCATTGTCTATTTGCAAGTGACGCGCGGCGAGATGCGCCGGGATTTTCCGTTTCCGCCGGCCGGGACGAGGCCGTCCGTCATCGTGACGTCCCGCAGCCACGACACCGCCAAGCTCGAAAAACAGGCCGCCGCCGGCATTGCCGTCGTCACCGTCCCGGACGTCCGCTGGCAGCGTGTCGACATCAAGTCGGTGGCGCTGTTGCCGAATGTGCTGGCCAAGCAACAGGCGCGCGAGCAGGGCGCCAAGGAGGCCTGGCTGGTCGACGGCGAGGGCCGCATCACCGAGGGCGCCTCGTCCAATGCCTGGATCGTCACCCGCGACGGCGTCCTGGTCACACGGCCGCTGCAAACCGGCATCCTGCCCGGCATCACCCGCTCGGTTGTGGTCGATCTCATTGCCCGCGAAGGGCTCGGTTTCGAGGAACGGCCGTTCACAGTCGAAGAGGCCTATGCCGCGCGCGAGGCCTTCGTCACCTCGGCCAGCCAGCTGGTCATGCCGGTGATTCAGATCAACGGCCGTCCGGTCGGCAACGGCGCCCCCGGCCTGATCGCTTCGCAGCTTCGCCGCGACTATCACAGCCAGGCCGAATTTTCCTGACAGGCTTAACGGCGAGGGCGCCGCCGAAGCCGCTGCAATTGCACGGAAAATCACATTTATTTCAGCAACTTGCCGCGCTGCACGGTAACTTCGCGCTTGCGTGCAACGGCCCGCTGCCCTCTAATGCCGGTTCCCAGACTTCAAGCCGCTATATGTTGAAGGACAAAGGGCAACGATTGTCTCGCGCGTTAAGATGCGAGCTAAAAAATGGATCACGGCCATGGCAGCCGAACGTGCACAAAACCTGCAAGACACTTTTCTCAATCACGTCCGCAAAGCAAAAATCCCGCTCACCATTTTTCTCGTGAATGGCGTAAAATTGCAGGGCGTCGTCACCTGGTTCGATAATTTCTGCGTACTGTTGCGCCGTGATGGTCATTCCCAGCTTGTCTACAAGCACGCCATCTCGACCATCATGCCGGGACACCCGATCCAGTTGTTCGAAGGCAGCGAAGAACCCTTCGCCGTGGAAAAAGTCTAGTTGGAGCCGCGCGACCGCGACGATAGCAAGGACAACCTGACGCCTTCGGGCTCGGGCAGCGGACGCGCGCTCGTCATTGAGCCATGGATCAAAAATCCGTCGACGCGGCACGGCGGCGGCCGCGCCGCCGGCGATACCCGCACCCCGGAAGCGCGGCTCGAAGAGGCGATGGGGCTGGCCCGCGCCATCGATCTCGACGTCGTGCACGGCGGCATCGTCATGCTGCATGCGGTGCGGCCGCCGACGTATATCGGCAAGGGCAAGGTCGATGAAATCGCCGGCCTGGCCAAGAGCCTCGACGTTTCCGTCGTCATCATGGATTGCCCGATTACGCCGGTGCAGCAGCGCAATCTGGAAAAGGCCTGGGGCGCAAAAGTCATCGACCGCACCGGCCTCATTCTCGAAATCTTCGGCCGCCGCGCCCGCACCCGCGAAGGCGCGTTGCAGGTCGAGCACGCGCATCTGACTTATCAGAAGGGCCGCCTGGTGCGGTCGTGGACCCATCTCGAGCGCCAGCGCGGCGGCGGCGCCTTTCTCGGCGGCCCCGGCGAAACGCAGATCGAGTCCGACCGCCGCATGCTGTCGGACAAAATCATGCGCATCGAGGAAGAACTCGAGCGCGTCAAGCGCACCCGCAAGCTGCACCGCGACGCGCGCAAGCGCACGCCCTATCCGATCGTCGCGCTGGTCGGCTATACCAACGCCGGCAAGTCCACACTGTTCAACCGCATGACGACGGCGAGCGTTCTCTCGGCCGACATGCTGTTCGCCACGCTCGACCCGACCATGCGCGCGCTCGATCTGCCGCACGGCAACCGCATTATTTTGTCCGACACGGTCGGCTTCATCTCCGATCTGCCGACCAGCCTGGTGGCGGCGTTCCGCGCCACGCTGGAAGAAGTCATCGAGGCCGATATCATCCTGCATGTCCGCGACCTGTCGCATGACGACACCGGCGCGCAGTCGCATGACGTCGAAAAGGTTTTGGGCGAACTCGGCATCGAGCCCGCCGATCCGCGCCTGATCGAAGTCTGGAACAAGATCGACCGTCTCGATGCCGCAGGCCGCGAACGCCTGATGAATTTGATCGAGCGCGTGCCTGCCGACCGGCGTCCGGTCGCGGTGTCGGCCTTGAGCGGCGAGGGGCTCGACGCTCTCATCGCGGCGGTCGAAGGCCGCCTGGCGCAAGGCCGCCAGACCATCGATCTTTTGCTCGATCCGTCCGACGGCGCTGGCTTGAGCTGGCTTTATCGCCACGCCGAAGTCCTCAGCAAAGAGATGGACGAGGACGGCAAGCTCGCCGTCACCGTGCGCGCCGATCCGGATCATGCGGCGCGGGTGCGAGCCAAGTTTCCGACCTGACTATCGCTCGCTTTATAAAAACATTCTGTGGGGAGACGTAACGTGGCCGACGCTCAATATCCGAGCCTCAAGGACAAGGTCGTTTTCATTTCCGGCGGCGCCAGCGGCATTGGCGAATCCATCGTGCGGCATTTCGCCGAGCAGGGCGCCAAGGTCGGCTTCATCGATATCGCCGACGATGCCGCCAAGGCGCTGGTCGCCGACATCGGCACGAAAGCCAAGGTTCACTACGAGCACTGCGACGTCACCGACATCGCCGCGCTGAAAGCCGCCATCGGCAAGGTGCGCCAGGCGCTTGGACCCATCACCATCCTCGTCAACAACGCCGCGCACGATCAGCGGCACAAGATCGACGACGTCACGCCGGAATTCTGGGACAACCGCATCGCCATTAATGTGCGCCATCAGTTCTTCGCAGCACAAGCGATCTATCCGGACATGAAGGCGGCCGGCGGCGGGTCGATCATCAATTATTCGTCGAGCGCCTGGCTCACCGGCGCGATGGATCTTGCCGCCTATTCGACGTCGAAAGCCGGCGTCCTCGGCCTCACCAAATCGCTGGCGCGCGATCTCGGCGTTCACAACATCCGCGTCAATGCCATCATCCCAGGCTGGATCATGACCAAGCGACAGCTCGACCTCTGGCTGACGCCGGAGGCAGAGGCGAACCTGATGCAGCGACAGTGTCTCAAGCACAAGCTGCATCCGGCCGATTGCGCGCGCATGACCTTGTTTCTGGCGTCGGACGATTCTTCCGGCATCACCAGCCAGAGCTTCGTCGTCGATGGCGGGCGCTTGTAGGGTGGGCTAGGTCGCGCTGGCGACGAGCCCACCGCGCGCCTTCGCGCCCTTGGCAATCGTCGGCGGCGCACTGTTGAGCTTCTCGATGGCGAAGCCGGCGGCGGCCTTGTAGCCGGCCATGAAGTCGGCGCGCTCCTTGGGCGGAATGACATCGTCGATATTGTCGAAGGTGCCACCGCAGCGCTCATCCACCATGTTCAGTATACCGAAAGGCCCGGCGCCGCGGTTGCGCAGGATTAGTTGCGAGATCGGTCCGCACAGTTGTTCGTCATAGGCCGCCAGCGCGTCCATCGTAACGCCATGGGCGACCATGGCTGCGCCGAGCACGCGGGCATCGACGATCGCCTGGCTGCCGCCATTGGAGCCGGTCGGATACATCGCATGCGCGGCGTCGCCGATCAGCGCTACCGGGCCGTCGCGCCAGGTCGGCACCGGATCGCGGTCGATCATCGGATTTTCGAAAACCGTGTCGGCCTGCCGAAGCAGGGCCGGCACGTCGAGCCAGTCCCAGATCCAATCGTCGAACAGATGCGCGAAATCCTCGACCGGCACCTGGCGGAACCAGCCGCTTTGCTTCCAGCCCTCGCTGTTGTCCATCGTCGCTTCGGCGATCCAGTTGACCTGTGCAAGGCCGGTTGTCGGATCGGGCTGCGAGATCGGATAGAACACTACGCGCTGCTTATGCGTGCCGAGGCCGACGAAGGAGGCGCCGCCGCGGATCGGCTTGGCGCGGGTCGTGCCGCGCCACATGATGGCGCCGCCCCAATGGATCGGCGGCTGGGCAGGGTGCATCTGGGCGCGGATCGCCGAATGGATGCCGTCGGCGCCGATCAAGAGCGCGCCGCTCTGCTCGGACGTCGTGCCGTCAATGTGCTCGACAAAAGCCGTGACGCCGCCATCGGCATTCTTGCGGTAGCCGGTGACGCGGCTGCCGAGCCGGACCGCATCCGCGCCGATGCGCTCGACCACTTTGCGATACATCAGGAGATGTAACTGGCCGCGGTGCACGGCATATTGCGGCCAGTTGTAGCCGGCCTTGAGCCCGCGCGGCTCGCTGTAGATGTCGTTGCCGTTGAGACCGACCAGCGCCCATTCTTTGGCCGGCACGCCGACGCCGTCGAGATCGGCCGAGGTGATGCCGAGGTCCTCAAGCTCACGCACGGCATTGGGTTGCAGATTGATGCCGACGCCAAGCGGGCGCATGTCGCGCACCGCCTCGAATATGGTGCAGTGCACGCCGATCTGGTGCAAGGTGAGGGCCGTCGCCAGCCCGCCAATGCCGCCGCCGGCGATGATGACGCGACGATCGCTCATGGGCCCCGTCCATCCCCAAATCTTTGAAATTTAGTAGCTTTGGCGGCGCTTGCGGGCAAGCACGGCGGCGACGGCCGGGGCTTCGCCCGACCGGCAGCGCTTATCCTTCGCCGGTCTTGGCCGCTTCCCACAACGCATCCATCTCGGCCAAGGTCGCATCTTTCGGGCCTTTGCCTTGGGCTGCCAGCGCCCGTTCGATCGACTGGAAGCGGCGTTCGAATTTCGCATTGGTCGCGCGCAGGATGGCTTCCGGATCGGCGCCGAGATGGCGGGCGAGGTTGACCACCGCGAACAGAAGATCGCCGACTTCCATGCCGGCCTTCGCCGTCTCGCTGCGATCCAGCTCCGCCTCGATCTCGTCGGCTTCCTCGCGGATTTTCGCCAGCACGGCGCGCGGGTCGTTCCAGTCGAAGCCGACGCGGCCGGCTTTCTCCTGAAGCTTCAACGCGCGGGTCAATGCGGGCAGGGCCACCGGCACCCCGGCAAGCGCGCCCGTCGGCTCCGCCTTGCCCCGGCTGGCCCGTTCGGCGCGTTCCTCGGCCTTGATGCGTTCCCAGAAGCCATGCCCGGCGTCTGCCGTGTTACCGTTAGCGTCGGCAAAGACATGCGGATGGCGGCGGATCATTTTGGCGGTCACGGCCTCGACGACATCGCCGAAAGAGAACGCGCCTTGTTCCTCGGCGAGCCGCGCGTGATAGACCGACTGCAAGAGCAAGTCGCCCAGTTCGTCGCGCAGGTCTTGAAGATCGCCGCGCTGGATCGCGTCGGCGACCTCGTAGGCTTCCTCGATCGTGTAAGGCGCGATGGTCTCGAAGCTCTGCTCGAGGTCCCACGGACAGCCGCTGCCGGGCGTGCGCAGCGCTGCCATGATCTCGATGAGCCTTGCAATGTCGCGGGACGGTTTCACTGGCTGGATGTCTCGGGGTCAGGCTTCTGGCGGGCGGCGAGACGTTAACGTGGCCGCGCGCGCAAAGCCCGCGCCAAGGCAGGCCGCGACCGGCTTATCCAAAGCCCCCGTAGTGCCGGGCGCCTATCCGTAATTCGCATAAGACATATTATGGAATATATTTGTACAGGGTACCCAGTGGGTCTGGGCTTAGGCCCTGGTTTTCCCCGCTGTTATGCAATGGCTTTGCACAGGCCTTGCGGCGTTTAAAATTGCGATATTTCAGTCAGATATGGGCGCTTTCAAATCATCCGATTTAACAGGCGTAACGGCCCGCAGTTTCTTCTTTGCCGACTCTCGTGACTAGATTGCATCGGGGAATAGTTCGCGTGATGCGTCAATCGCGCTTTTGTGGGGTGAGTTTCATGCGTCGGTTTGAGCGTATCCGGTGGCCCCTGGCGGCTGCCGTCCTGAGTGTCGCGGCGCTAGCCGCCGGTTGCGCCGACAGCACCATTCACAAGCAATCCAGCGTATCTGGCGTCGATACGCTGAGCGTCGATGCCAAGCAGAGGCTGGTTTACGTCGCCCCCCGCTCTGCCGGCGATGGCGAGCGGGTCACCTGTAGCGAGCCGATGCCGGATGGGCTTGTGGCTCGGGCCGCGGCCGGCGCCGCCAGCGGCAATTTCACTTTGGTTGGCGGCAATAGTGGCGGCGGCGGCGTTTCGGGTGGATCGTCCGAAAGTGCTGCGTCGATCGGATTTCGCAACGAGACGGTGCAGCTTCTGCGTGACGGCTATTTCCGCATGTGCGAGGCCTACATGAACGGCGCGCTGACGACCGAGCAATACCAGCACATGATCCTCAACGCCGACACCTTCATGGTGGTCGTGTCCGCGCTGCAGACTTTGGGCGGCAACCCGGTCGCGCCGGGCGTCGCCATCAACGCCGGCGGCGTCATCGCGTCGGTGCCAAAGGACGGCTCGGTGACCACGACAACGACCGGACCGACAGGCGACTCGATGAAGGTTGTAGCCGCCGGGGGAACAGCCCCGGCAACGCGCGACGCCAAATATGCGGAAATGGCGTCGCAGATTGTCCGCGATTATCTCAATTACCGCTATCGCTTGTCTCGCGACAACACGCAATTCCGGCTCGCACTGGACAAGAAGCGGTCGTCGACAAAATCCTATTGAAGCGCGGCCGGCGTCAGGCTTTCGGCGTTATGCTTGTATCGAACTGCATACCGTCAAAACCCGGCACGATGTGCTTCGGCAATTCGGCGCATAATGTTCGGTAGTCCATGTCGGTGTGCATGTCGGTCAGGATGGCGCGCTTGGGCGCTATGCGCGCGATCCATTCCAGCGTCTCCGGCAGATTGAAGTGGCTCAGATGCGGCGTGCGGCGCAGCGCATCGACGATCCAGACATCGAGCCCCGCCAACGCCGCGATGCTGGCGTCGGGCAGGCGCTTCAGGTCCGTGGAATAGGCCACATTGCCGAAGCGAAAGCCGAGCGAGGGGATGTCGCCGTGGTCCTGCAAAAACGGCAGAACCTCGATTCCGCCGCCCTTCCCGTGAATGGTCACCGGCGTGCCCGGCACCAAACGGTGTTCGGTCACGATCGGCGGATAATTGCTGTCCGGCGGCGTCATGAAGCAATAGCCGAAGCGGGCATGCATGGCGCGCGAGGTCGCGTCGTCCAGCCACATATCGACCCGGCGGCGTTTCTTGACGAAGAGCGGCCGCAGATCGTCGATACCGTGGATATGGTCGGCGTGCTCGTGGGTCACCAGGACGCCGTCAAGCCAGTCGATACCGGCATCGAGCAATTGCTCGCGCAAATCGGGCCCGCAATCGACCAATACGCGCGTCACGCCTTGTTCGCTTTGCCGCTCGACCAGCAGCGCACAGCGGCGGCGGCGATTCTTCGGTTCGTTTGGGTCGCAATCGCCCCAGCCGAGCGCCGCGCGCGGCACACCCATCGACGAGCCGCAGCCAAGAATCGTAAAACGCGTGGTGAAGTTCGGCGTCATGCCGCATCCGCCAGAGAACGCGGCACTTTGGCGAACAGCCGGAAGAAGTTTTCCGTGGTCTGCCGCGCGATTTCTTCCTCCGTGACGCCGCGCACCTGCGCCAACATTCTGGCGGTCTCGACGACATAAGACGGCTCGTTGCGTTTGCCGCGATACGGCAGCGGCGCCAGATACGGCGCGTCGGTCTCGACCAGAATGCGATGCGCCGGCAGCGCCGCGGCGATGTCGCGCAATTCCTGCCCGTTCTTGAACGTCAGAATGCCGGTGAAGCCGATGTAAAGGCCAAGCTCGATGGCCGCGAAGGCCAGGTCGCGGCCGCCGGTGAAACAATGCAGCACGGCCGGGAAGGCGCCCTGCTCCGTTTCCTCGGCCAGAATGCGTGTCATGTCGTCGTCGGCCTGCCGCGCATGAATGACCAGCGGCAGTCCGCTCTCGCGCGCCGCGGCGATGTGCTGGCGGAAGCTCAGCGCCTGATTGTCGCGCGACCCGGTGTCGTAGTGATAGTCGAGACCCGCCTCGCCGATGGCGACGACTTTCGGGTGCCTGGCGGCGGCGATCAGGTCGGCGGCGGTGACGTCCATTTCCTCATCGGCATAATGCGGATGGGTCCCGATCGAGCAGAAAATATCAGGGTATTTCTCAGCAATCGCAATGACCTGGGGGAATTTCCTCACCCTTGTCGAGATCGTCACCAGGCGGCCGATGCCGGCCGCGCGGGCGCGGCCCACCACGGCGTCGATCTCAGGCGCGAAATCCGGAAAATCGAGGTGGCAATGGCTGTCGACCAGCATGCTACCCCTTCGCCGCCTTTGGCGGCTTGGGTGGTTTTGCCGGCTTCTCCGGCGCATCGCCCTCCGGCTCGACATAGCGCGGGAACACGCCCTGCGGCGCCGGCAGTTGCACACCCGTCGCCAGACGATTGCCGCCTTCCAGCGCGGTGAAATCGCGTTCCGCCGCCGGCACCGCCAAAAGATCGAGCAGCTTGCCCGATGCCGTCGGCATGAAGGGCTGCGCCAGCACCGCCACTTGCCGGATCACTTCCGCGGTCACATAGAGGATCGTCCCCTGCCGCCCCGGATCGGTTTTGGCCTTGGCCCAGGGCTGCTCGGAGGCGAAATAGCGGTTGGCGTCGGCAACCACCGACCACACCGCATTGAGCACCTGATGCAGCTGCTGCGTCTTCATGTGCTCGCGGGCGACGCCGATCATGGCATCCGCTGCCGCCAGAATGGTCTGGTCCTCGGCCGTGAATGCGCCAGGCTGCGGCAGCACGCCGCCAAAGGCTTTCGCCACCATCGACAGCGAACGCTGCGCCAGATTGCCGAGATCGTTGGCCAGATCGGCATTGATGCGGTTGACGATGGCCTCGTGGCTGTAATTGCCGTCCTGCCCGAAAGGCACTTCGCGCATGAAGAAATAGCGCAGCGGATCGACGCCATAGGCCTGCACCAGATCGAACGGATCGATCACATTGCCGACCGACTTCGACATCTTCTCGCCGCGGTTAAACAGGAAACCGTGCGAGAAAATGCGCTTCGGCACGGCAACCCCGGCCGACATCAGAAACGCCGGCCAATACACCGCGTGAAAGCGCACGATATCCTTGCCGATAACGTGCAGGGCCGCCGGCCAGTAGCGCTTGAATTTCTCGCTGTTGTCGTCGGGAAAGCCGACGCCGGTGATGTAATTGGTCAGCGCATCGACCCACACATACATGATGTGTTTCGGATTGCCCGGCACCGGAATGCCCCAGTCGAAGGTGGTGCGCGACAGCGACAGGTCCTTCAATCCGCCTTTGACGAAGCTCGCCACTTCGTTGAGGCGTTCCTTGGGCAACACGAAGTCCGGCACTTTGGCGTATAGGTCTAGGAGCTTGTCCTGATAGGCTGACAGCTTGAAGAAGTAGCTCTCCTCCTCGACCCATTCGACCGGCGTGCCGGTCTTGGTGGCGAGCCGCACCTTGTGCTCGTTCACATGGGTTTCGTCCTCGGCGTAATAGGCCTCGTCGCGCACCGAGTACCAGCCGGCATATTTGTCGAGATAGATGTCGCCGTTCTTCTCCATGCGGCGCCAGATTTCCTCCGACGAGCGGAAATGCCGCTCTTCCGTCGTGTGGATGAAGTCGTCGTTCGAGCAGCCCATCGCCTGGACCATCGCCTCGAAGCGCGGCACGTTACGGTCGCGCAATTGGCGTGCGGTCAGGCCCTCCTTGGCCGCGGTCTGCTGCATCTTCTGGCCGTGCTCGTCGGTGCCGGTCAGGAAATAGACGTCATAGCCGTCGAGCCGCATGAAGCGCGCAATGGCGTCGGTGGCGATCGCCTCATAGGCGTGGCCGATATGCGGCACCCCGTTCGGGTAGGAAATGGCGGTGGTGATGTAGAACGGTGTTTTTGCGGGCATTTTCGGCTTTTTGCGAGAAGGGTAAGGCCGAAACGGCCTGGCCACGGCGATTCAAAGGTTTAGGTAACAACCGCGGGCGGCGGGGGCAAGCAAGGGACGAGAGGTTGGCCAAGCCTGCGCGGTGCTTTCCGTTTTTTATGGGCAGCGGCCAAACGCGGCGGGCGCGAAATTATGATTGTGATCTAATTGTGCACAAGTTAAGGTTGTAATCCAATGTCCACGAAGGAGACGTGCGATGGCTTATCCAATCTCCTACCTCGTCTCAAACAACCGGAAACCCTTGCGGACACTGCTGTTGACGGTGCTGAGTCTGGCGACGTTCGCCGCTGCCCCGGCGCCGCTGCTCGCCGCTAACGACGAGCCGATCGCCGGCATCGGCCATGGCACCATGGTCGATCGCGACGGCAAGACCATTTTCCCGACCGCCGACTTCGTCGCCAAGGCGCAAGCGTTTTACCGCGATAAATTGTTGTCCGGCCTGAGCGCGGCCAAGAAGCGCGAGTTCGCCGAATTCGAAAAGCAGTTGAACACCGGGATCCGCGCCGAAGGCCAGGCGCGCCTGATGGTCCAGCAGCACGCGCTGGAGTGGCTCATGGCCAATGCAAAGCTCAATGACGGCGGCCGCACGGAAGGCAAGATCAGATATCTGCGGCGTCAGTTGAACACGGTGCTGCCGGCGCGTGCCGACACAGTGCCGGATCGGCCGCGCGAGGAATTCAAGCTCGATCCGGCGCTCGAGCAGAAGCTCAAGTTACCGCAATTCAATCAAGGCGGCTTCAAGGTGCTGTCGTTCACGACGAACAGCGGACAGGCCTATATCAACGAATGCGCGGCAGCTGGCGTGCCTATTCCGCCGTCGATCGGACAACTCGATGCCGCCGGCCTTGCCGGCTGGAAAACGCAAGGCTTCATTCCGATCGCCAAGCAGTTCATCGGCCAGGACGAAGGTCCCTCGCCGGCCGAAATTCGCACCTTCCACGTGCCGGCGCCGTCGCCGCAGGAAGGCATGTGCATTGCCCTCCCGCGCTACAAGGCCTTTACCAACAAGGCGACCGTCAGGCTCGACGGTGTCATCTGCCTGAGCAAATTGACGTCCAAAGTCTGCTTTTGGGATAATCAGATACAGGGCGTCGGCTTTCCGTTTCCGGCTGGCACTGTGATTCCGATCGGCGTGCCGAGCGTTCCGGGCGGCTTGTATCAGGCCGGCGGTTTCGAACTGGAAGGCGGCGATGGCGGCGTGTGCACCGACTGCCACGCCGGACAAAACCCTTACATCGTTCATCCGCGCGCCGAGCTGGAAGACGCCAACGGCGTGGCGATCGGCCTCAAGATGGGCGAGTTGGCCGATCCGCCGCTCAACCTGCCGATGTTCTCGAACAACCGCTACGATCCGCTGGTGGCGGAAAGCTGGCCGCAGAACCAGCTTTCCCACTCGCCCGCGCTGGTACCGGATGTGTGCGTCGGCTGCCACCAGAACGGCGGTATCGGCGGCGCCTTCCCCCATTTGTCGACGGATCTGAACGGTTCGTATTGCGGCACCGTCCTCGGCCAGGCCATTACCCGAACAATGCCGCCCGGCGCCGAAGGCACTGAAGCGGGAAACTCCGACGTCACCAACTTCCGGAACATGTGGTGCGGCATGGCGCCGGATGCCGGCCCTGCCAATCGCGGCGATCCGCACCTGACCACCACCAACGGCATCAACTACGACTTCCAGTCGGCCGGCGAGTTCACCGCGCTCCGCAACTCAGCCACGGGCTTTGAACTGCAGACCCGCCAGACGCCGGTGTCGACGACCTTCATGCCGGGGCCCAACGCCCATACCGGATTGGCAAGCTGCGTCAGCTTGAACACGGCGGTCGCGCTGCGCGTCGGCAAGCGCCGTGTCACCTATCAGCCTATCCCCGGCCGGCCGCTCAGCGCCGACAAGCTGCAACTGCGCATCGACGGCGCTTTGGTCAATCTGCCGGCCAAGGGTCTCAATCTCGGCAACGGCAACCGGATCGCCAGGGCCTCCGTAGACGGCGGCATCGACGTCAGCACGGTCGACGGCACCCGCGTGATCGTGTCGCCGAATTTCTGGACGTCGCAAGGCTACTGGTATCTCAACGTCGAAGTGCTCAATACGCCGGCGCGCGAAGGCACGATGGGACCGATCTTCGATGGCCACTGGCTGCCGCTGGCGCCGAACGGATCGTCGTTCGGTCCGGCGCCGGCGTCGATCCCCGACCGCCACGCATTGCTCAATCAGAAATTCGCCGACGCCTGGCGCGTCAAGACAACCAATAGCCTGTTCGATTACGCGGCCGGCACATCGACCGCCGACTTCACCGACCGGAATTGGCCGCCCGAGCCCGGCAAGGCCTGCAAAGCGACGCTCAATCCGAAAGCGCCGGTCAAGCCGCTCAATCGTGAAACCGCGCAGCGCCTGTGCCGCGCCATCAAGGACAAAGTGGCGTTTGAAAATTGCGTCTTCGATGTCGTCGTCATGGGCGACACAGACGTGCTGAAAGCTTATGTGCAGAGCCTCAAGCTGCGGGCCGCCGCGGGCAATTGAACGTGAGCGGCCCCTGCACTATCAGTTCCCTTCGCTTGGCGCGTATCCCAAGGCCGGGTAGCTATTGGCCGGGCTGTAGGCCGGCTCGTCGCCGAAGAATGTGGCGTAGCGGCTGCGGCGGCTTGACGGCGAGGCAAAGCGGCGGGCCGGGACGTTGACGCCCTCGGCCTGCAAGGCCGCCGTTTTCCAGTGCGCCTTGCCGAGATCGGCAACGACGACCAGCTTGTCGACCTTGCCGTCGAGGAAGGCTTGCAGGAACTTGTCATAGTTCTTGAACGACACGCAGCCGTTCGACTGGCCGTTCGGCCCGAGCATATAGGAATGCGCCAGCATGCCGTCGCGGCCATACATCTTGTCGCGATCGACCGGATTGAGGCGGATGGCACGCACGCCGTGGAACAGGCTCTCCCGCTCGGTCAGCACATACACATTCGGCGGCGTCGGCCCGCGCATACGCAGCTTGATGTGGCGCGGATCGTCCATCTTGTCGTGCAGGCCGGAATGCGCTTCGAGCTTCTGCCCGTTCGGCATGTACACCGTGCTGGTGGTGATGTCGTAGACGGCGGTGCGGCTGGTCGAGTCCGACAGCGCCGGTTCGCGGTTGTGCGCTTCTTGCGGCGGCGCAAGAGCGGCCAGCTGGCTGGGCTTCTGGCTGGCGGCGGTTGACGCGGGCTGCGGCGCGGTCCGGCGCGCCAGCTCCAGATGCGCCGGAACCGAGCGCGCCAGCGGCACCGGCGCAAGCGGCACGGCGGTCGGCGCCGTCATGGGCGGCAGCACTGGCGCCATAACCGGCGCCGCTTTTGGCGCCTCAAGCGAGGCGACCTCGACGGCGGTTGTTTTCGCCGTCAGCACGGGCGCGCTTTCCGGCACCGCAACGATCAACCGCCCGCCGCCGGCAAAGTGTGATCCTTGCGAACGCACCCACTTTGTCTCGAAACTTGGAATGCTGCCGGTCGCCGCAGGATCGAGGCCGGCAAGCGTCAGCCTGCCCGGCCCTTTGGAGGCATGGCCGGGAAGATAAGGGTTGGACACGGTGGCGGAACTGATGAACCAGAGCGCCGCCAAAATCACCGCCGCGCCAATGACGGCGACAGTCGCGGCGGCGGCAACGCCCAAAGCGAGATGACGCAGGGTCGCGCGCAAAGCGCGGCGGCCAATCCCGCTCGCGACGCCACGGCCCTGAATGCAAGCTCCGCCGTCGAACGTCGCGGTTCTGTACGCCATTACGCTTACCCGAACTCAACTCGAAAAAGACGCCACAGGCGTCCGCGCGCGTGGTTGCGGCGCGGACCTCGTTCGGGAAACTATGCAGGGGTTAGGGTTACGCGAAGGTTAAGCGAAAGCGGCCGACTCAGTTTAAGATTTCACGATGATCGCATCGCCCCAATTGTTCCGTTTCGCGCTTGGCGCCTGCGCCCTCTTGGCGCTCCTAACCACTGACGCGGCCAATCAAACGGCTACGGCCGAGCCGATGAAATGCAGCGGCGAGGAAAAGGCCTGCGTTACCGCCTGCCGCAAGACCGCGCGCATGTCGGTCTCGGTCTGCCTTACCGGCTGCGGCGCGCGCCTGTCGGCCTGCGTGAAAACCGGCTGCTGGGATGACGGCACGCAGCGCTATTGCGGCCTGTCCCGGAGCTGACGCCCCCGCGCCTTACGCCGCGGCCGGCGGCGCGACGAGGCGGCGGTACAAGTGCCAGGAGGTATGGCCAAGAATCGGCAACGTCACCAGCAGGCCGATAAAATACGGCAGGCACGACACGATCATCAAAACCACGATCGCCGCCGCCCAGCCGATCATCGGTATAGGGTTCATGACCACCGAGCGCACGCTGGTGATCATGGCGGTGATGAAATCGACATCGCGGTCGAGCAGCAGCGGAAACGACACCACCGTCAGCGAAAACAGTACCAGCGATAAAGCCGCGCCGACGACATTACCGACCATCAAAAACACGAGGCCTTCATTGGTCGTCAGCACCACGGTGATGAATTGCTGGATGCTGGCGAACGACATCTTCAATCCGAGAAACAGCGCCATCAACAGGCGCACCTGATAGATCCAGATCACGAAAATGAAGATGGTGACGAAGGCCATCCAGGCGATCTCGCCGCGGCCGATGATGGTCGTCCACACCTCGCGCAACACGATTTGCCGCCCGGCCTCGCGGCGGCGGCTGAGTTCATAGAGAAAGATCGCCGCGAAAGGCCCGATCAGGACAAAGCCCGCGGCCAGCGGATAAGACAGATAGCTCATGCCGAAGACGGTCGTGGCGTGAATGACGGCGTTGCCGCCAGCGGCAAACAGCACGCCAAGCGCAAGTCCGCAGAGCGGCATGGCCTGAAAATCGCGCAAGCCCTTGCCGAGCGCATCGATGATGTCGGCGGGGCCGATGCGCTGGACCACCGGATCGGTCTTGCCGGAAATCGATGCCACAACGCCCTCCCCCATTTATCGTGGCGGGCATTGCGGCAGGTCGCGGACTAGGGCGCCTTGATCGGCGTCAAATTCCCGGCCGTGTCTCGGTCCGGATCGTCGTCCGGCACCGTCGGCGGGCTCGTCCCGTCCAGCGGCAAAACCATTTGCGGCGGTGAACCCGGTTGCGGCGGCTCGGCCAGTTCGATGCGGTTGCGGCCGTTGCTCTTGGCCCGGTACAGCGCTTCATCGGCACGCGCCAGCAGAGTTTCCGCGGTGTCGCCCGGTTGATAATGCGCGACGCCGAAGCTGCACGTAACCGAGCCGACCTCGGCGAATTGCAGCTTGCCGATGCCGGCCAGCAAGTTGCCTGCTAACAGGCAAGCCATCGGGCCGCTATTGCCGGGGCTCAGGATCACGAATTCCTCGCCGCCCCAGCGCGCCAGCACATCGGAATTGCGGATATGGCCGGCGACAAAGCGCGACAGCTCGATCAGCACGTTATCGCCCATCTGATGGCCGAAATTGTCGTTGATTTTCTTGAAGTGGTCGACGTCGAACAGCATCAGCGACAATTGAGTCTTGTAGCGCTCCGCCCGCGTGATTTCCGTCGCCAGGCTGCCGTCGAATTTTCGCCGGTTGAACAGGCCGGTCAATGGATCGGTCGCAGCGCGCTTGTCGAGACGGCGCGCCAATTCCTCCAGCTCAAAACGTTTTTCCAGTTGCACATTGTCGTGCATCCAGCGCTGGCGTCCGATCAGATAGAACAGCGCCAGCACCGCCATTTGCAGCGTAATGACGATGCCGACGACGCGGCTGGCAAAAATTCCCCGCGTCACCCGGCGGGTCACCCGCCACGTCACCAGCGACCAGTCGCCGTGCGCCAGGGCGCGGCGCTGCACGTAATCGCGCTCGCCGTCGAAAGCCGTCCACACATTGCCGACTATTTCATGCTGCAACGCCGGCGTCGCGTTCAGCGCGCCGTAAGTCCCGGTCAGCGCGCGGTGCTGCTCCTGCGGCAGCGGCCATAAGGTGCGCAAGCGCATGGCGGGGCGATTGCTCAACAGCACGACGCCGTAGGCGTCGATCATTGCGAAGGAGCGGTTGAAGCCTTGCAAATCCGCTTCGAAGCGATCGAGCGCTTTCTTGAGAACGGCGACGCCGGTGACCTCGCCATTATTGGAACGAATGGGATGGCTGACGAAATAATTCGGCGTCGCGCTGGCTAAATTCATCGCGAATTGATGGCCGGTTGTGCCTGTCATCGCGCTCTTGAAAAATGACGTCGCGCTGAAATCCTGCCCGATCCTCACAATGTCGCTGTTGGACGCCAGCGCCCTGGCGGTTGCGGCAATGGCCTGGCCTTCGGCGTCGAGAATAAAGCCGATATCGGCGCCCGAGGCTTTGGTTTGCAGCGCAAGAACGTCGTCGACGCGCGTGCGGTCGGCTTTCGCATCGCCGGCCGCCAGCAGGCGAATGGAAGCCGCGCCGGCCAGCGCCTTGACCATGCCGCCGGTTGGCGCGATTTCGCTGTCCAGCCGGCTGGCGATCAGATTGAGGTCGCCAAGCGAAGTTTCCTCGATGTTGCGTTTGTAGATTTCGCCGAGCGCCTGGGTCAGCGCCCAGCCGGCGACCAGGATCGCGCCCATCGCGGCAATCGTCCAGACGAACTGGCGATGCTGGAGTTTGGCATAGCGTAGAGAACCGGCCTCGACGATCAGGCGCTCGCCCCAGTAAGCCCATAGGCACAGCGCCGCAAAACAGGCAATAACGCCGCGCACGAATTGCACCGGCATGCCGAAGGTCGCGATGAACAGCGGATAGTTGAGGAAGTCGGCGTGCCAGTCCGGCGTGTTAGGCACGACAATGCCGGCGGCCAGGCCGTACAACGCGAAGACTATGGCGGCGGCGGCCAGCCAACGCCGCTCCGGCGGCCGCTCTGCCCGGCGCGCATGTAACGCCAGCATGCTGCAAACCAGGGTCGCGCCGGGAAACCCCAATACGTAACGAGCGAAAGTATTGGCGCCGCTAACGCCGGCGAGATGCCAGCCGAGCACGACCAGCGCAACCGGGGCTAAATAAATCCAGCGGCCCGGCATCCTGATGCCGTGACGCAGCGCATCCAGCCGGCCGAACTCCATCAGCGCCACGAATGAGACGGTCATCAAGGCGGTGCGCGCCAGCGCGAAAGCGGGGCTATCGCCGAGGATCAGCGCCAAAAGGTCGAGCCATTCGCAGACGCCGTGGATATAGCCGAAAGCGGCGAGCATCGGCCACGGCATGGCATTCTGCGTGGCGCGCGACGCGGCGGCGGCCACCGCCCCCAGCAATAAAAAAGCGAGCCCGTAAAAGAACAGGATGAAGTCGAGTTGGGTGTTCAAAAATTCCGCCATTGGCCCCGGGCAAGGTGCGTCGCGTGCGCAACGCGCAGCGTTAGTGGAATTTGTTACAAAGGCCGTAAAATAAACCCATCAAATTCCATCCCTATGTGGATTGCCGGATTTATTAACCGGCCATCAGCCTGCCGGCAGGCCACACGGCGCAGCGAAGTTCCCCTCGCATCGCAATAATTTTCAGGAATCCGTCACGCGAATCGCCTAGCTTTTGTCCATGGCGGTTCGTCGATTTCGGATCGATAAGGTCAACCGGGTCAAGCGGGACCAAAGCGCTCCCGGATGCCGGTTTGCCAGCCGCCACAAACGCTTATCCCGATATTCCAATTGGCACGTTCGAT
>LNFM01003819.1_pt1 | contig 51561 bp, 49 predicted proteins | sample 596031 | NCBI WGS metagenome assembly LNFM01 (sample SAMN04254537, study PRJNA301005) | activated carbon metagenome | isolation source: dual media filters at the Ann Arbor, Michigan drinking water treatment plant | place: USA: Ann Arbor | reverse complement strand
CCTCGGCCTTGTAGAGCAGGCTCAGGATCATCGCGTTGATGCCCACGCTCTTGCCCGAACCGGTGGTGCCGGCCACCAGGCAGTGCGGCATCTTGGCCAGGTCTGCCACCACCGGGTGGCCGACGATGTCCTTGCCCAGGCCCATGGTCAGCGTCGAGCTCGAATCGTTGTAGACGTCGGAGCCCAGGATCTCGCTCAGGCGGATGGTCTGGCGCCGGGCGTTGGGCAGCTCCAGCGCCATGTAGTTCTTGCCCGGGATGACCTCCACCACGCGGATGCTGACCAGCGACAGTGAACGCGCCAGATCGCGCGCCAGGCCCACGATCTGCGAGCCCTTCACACCCGTGGCCGGCTCGATCTCGTAGCGCGTGATCACCGGTCCCGGCGAGGCCGCGACCACACGCACCTCGACGCCGAAATCTTTCAGCTTCTTCTCGATCAGCCGGCTCGTCATCTCCAGCGACTCGGGGTTCACGGACTCGGTGCGCTGCTGCGCGGCGTCCAGCAGGTCGACCTGCGGCAGCTTGGTGTCGGCGAGTTCGGCGAACAGCGGTTTCTGCCGCTCCTTGACCACGCGCGGCGACGGCGGGATCTCGGCCAGCGGCGCGGCGATGACCAGCGGCACGTGGTCCTCGACCTCGGCGCGCTGCTCTTCCACGACGTGCTCGCGCTCGCGCGCGGCCATCTCGCCCAGCCGTTTGTCTTCTTCGATCTCGCGCTTGTCCTGGCGGCTCTCGCGCAGCTGGTCGAGCCGCTCGCCGATGTTGTCGGCCAGACGCAACCAGGAAAACCGCAGCGCCAGCGACAGGCCCACCACCAGCGCCGCGATCCACAGCACGCCCGAGCCCGCAAAACCCAGCCAGCGCATCGTCAGCGGCCCGAGCGTGTAGCCGAGCACGCCACCGGCATGCCCTGGCAGAAGCGACTCCCAGCGGTACAGGCGCGTCCACTCGAGCGCTGCACTGGCGGCCAGCAGCAGCGCCAGGCCGACCCAGAACATCCAGCGGGGCTGGGCCTCGACCGCCGGCTCGTTGCGCAGCGTGCCGGCCAGCGCCGACAACCAGGCGCGCAAGGCCACCGGCACCAGCCACCACGCGGAGAAGCCGAACAGGAACAGCGCCAGGTCAGAGATGCGCGCGCCCAGCAGGCCGGCCTTGTTGCGCAAGGCATCGCCAGTGCCCGAGGTGCTGAACGCCGCATCGCCCGCGTCGTGCGTGACCATCGCCAGCACGAACAGCAGCCAGGCCAGCGCGCCGGCCAGCAACAGCACCTGGCGACGCCAGCGAGGGGCCGGCGCAGCGCCTGCGCCAGGCAGCGCGGCAGCGCCGTCGCCGCGCAAAGAACCAAGAGGAAAACTCATGGGCGGCATTCTGGCCGATCGGCCCCCTGCCCCCGTGTGTTCAATCGTTCTGCAGGCGCTCCTTGATGATCACCGAGCCGTTTTCCTGCGTCTCGATGACACCCCGGTCTTCCAGGTCCTTCATGACGCGGCTGACCATCTCGCGCGAGGCGCCGACGACCTTGGCCATGTCCTGGCGGCTGACCTTGTGGCGGATGATCTTGATGCCGTCGATCTCTTCGGCCATGTCGAGCAGCGTGCGCGCCACGCGGCCGTACACGTCGAGCAGCGCCAGCGACTCGATCTGCCGGTCGGCATTGCGCAGGCGCTTGACCAGCCCGCGCATGACACCGTAGGACAGCGTCGAGTTCTCGGGCAGGCAGCGCGCAAAATCGGCGCGGGCCAGCACCAGCATGTCGGTCTGGATCTCGGCACGCACCGTGGCCGAATGCGGCTCGTTGTCGATCAGGCTCATCTCGCCCACGTAGTCGCCCGACTCCAGCACCGCCAGGATGACCTCGCGGCCGCGCGTGTCGGAGGTCAGCACCCGGGCCCGGCCGTTGAGCAGGATGAACAGCGCGTTGCTCTTGCGCCCCTGCTCCACCACCAGTTCGCCGCGCCTGAAGCGGCGCTTGACCACGCTGTCGGCGATGGCCTGCGCCTGGTCGGCGGTCAGCATGGAGAACAGCGGCACGCGGCGGATCAGGTCCAGGTTGGACAGCATCGACATCGAACGGGCTCCTCTTGTTGTGGCAGACACACCCTCCAGATCGCCAACAGCACGCGGTCTGCAAGAATCGAGCTATTGTGCCCATAGCGGGGCTTGCCTCCGCCGTGTGGCGCCTCGATCTGACAATGGTCCGTCTTTTCGACGCGACGCCCCCCTACCCCATCACTTCCATGACCACGACCACCCAACACGCCCGCGTCCTCATCCTCGGCTCCGGCCCGGCCGGCTACACCGCGGCGCTCTACGCGGCGCGCGCCAACCTGCAGCCCATGCTGATCACGGGCATCGCCCAGGGTGGGCAGCTGATGACCACGACCGAGGTCGACAACTGGCCCGCCGACGTGGCCGGCGTGCAGGGCCCCGAACTGATGCAGCGCTTCCTGGCTCACGCGGAACGCTTCAACACGAAGATCGTGTTCGACCACATCCACACCGTCGACTTCAGCAAGCGGCCGTTCACGCTGACCGGCGACTCCGGCGTCTACACCTGCGATTCGCTGGTCATCGCCACCGGCGCCAGCGCCAAGTACCTGGGCCTGCCGAGCGAACAGGCCTTCATGGGCAAGGGCGTCAGCGGCTGCGCCACCTGCGACGGCTTCTTCTACCGCGGCGACACCGTGTGCGTGGTCGGCGGCGGCAACACGGCCGTGGAGGAAGCGCTGTACCTCTCCAACATCGCCGGCAAGGTGCACCTCGTGCACCGGCGCGACAAGTTCCGCGCCGAGGCGATCCTGATCGACAAGGTCATGGCCAAGGTGGACGCCGGCAAGATCGAGCTGCACCTGTGGAACACGCTCGACGAGGTGCTGGGCGACACCACCGGCGTCACCGGCGTGCGCCTGCGCAGCACGCAGGACGGCAGCACCCGGGATCTGGCGCTGAAGGGCTGCTTCATCGCCATCGGCCACCAGCCCAACACCGACATCTTCAAGGGCCAGCTGGAGATGAAGGACGGCTACATCGTCACCAGGACCGGCCTCGACGGCATGGCCACGATGACCAGCGTGCCGGGCGTCTTTGCTGCCGGCGACGTGCAGGACCACATCTACCGCCAGGCCATCACCAGCGCCGGCACCGGCTGCATGGCGGCACTGGACGCACAGCGCTTCCTGGAACAGCAAACCGCCTGAGCTCGCGGAAAGCGGGCTATAATCGCGGGCTTTGCCGGGTGTGACGCAGATTCCGACCTTCAAGGCGGTGATCTCAGAATAACCGGCCACGAACAACACTCTTTCGGAGAAGCGTCCATGGCACGCGTCTGTCAAGTTACCGGCAAGGGCCCCATGGTGGGCAACAACGTTTCGCACGCGAACAACAAGACCAAGCGTCGCTTCCTTCCGAACCTGCAATACCGCCGGTTCTGGGTCGAGACCGAAAACCGTTGGGTGCGCCTGCGCATCAGCAACGCGGCCTTGCGCCTGATCGACAAGGTGGGCATCGACCAGGTCGTTTCCGACCTGCGCGCCCGCGGCGAACTCTGAACCCCTGAAAGACTAGGAGAGCATCATGGCCAGCAAAGGCGGACGCGAAAAGATCAAGCTGGAGTCCACGGCGGGCACCGGTCACTTCTACACGACCAGCAAGAACAAGAAGACCACGCCCGAAAAGCTGGAATTCCTGAAGTTCGATCCCAAGGCACGCAAGCACGTGCTGTACAAGGAAATCAAGCTGAAGTAAGACCGCCCCGGAGCGGCTGGCGCCGCTGCCCCTCCAGGGGCAACGCCAGCAGCCCGGCGAAGCCGGTTCCACGGCGTTCGCTGGATGGTCAAAGACAACCCGCCGCTGGCGGGTTTTTCTTTGTCCGTTCATCGGCCGATGCCAGCGACCGCCATGAAAAAGGGCCCCGAAGGGCCCTTTGGACTGGCTGCCTGGCTGAAAGATCAGCGCACGACGGCCAGCTGGTCGCGCTTGCCACCCTTGTAGGTGTACAGCGTCAGGGCGCCGTTCTTGATGTCGCCCTTCTCGTCGAAGGCGATGTTGCCGGTCACGCCCTTGTGCTGGATCTTGGCCAGCTCGGGCAGGTACTTCGCCGGCTCGGCAGAGCCGGCCTTGACCATGGCGGCCACCATCACGTTGACGGCGTCGTACACGTAGGGTGCATACACCTGCACGTCGGCGTTGAACTTCTTCTTGAAGGCGGCGTTGAAGTCGTCGAGCGACTTCTTGGCGGCACCTTCGACACCACCGGCTTCGGCGCAGACGACCTGGCCGTCGGCCATGGTGCCGGCGGCCAGCTTGGGCAGCTCGCCCGAGCAGATGCCGTCGCCGCCCATGAACTTGGCGTCGATGCCCAGCTGCTTCATCTGGCGCATCATCGGGCCGGCCACGGCGTCCATGCCGCCGAAGAAGACGATGTCCGGCTTCTTGGCCTTCAGGCTGGTCAGGATGGCGGTGAAGTCCGTGGCCTTGTCGCTGGTGAATTCACGACCCACGGTCTTGCCGCCGGCGGCCTTGACGCCCTTTTCAAATTCGTCGGCCACGCCCTGGCCGTAGGCGGTGCGGTCGTCGATGACGGCGATGCTCTTGCCCTTCAGGTCCTTCACGGCGTAGCGGCCCAGCGTGCCCCCCAGGTGCACGTCGTCAGCGACGACGCGGAAGGTGGTCTTGTAGCCCTGGCGCGTGAACTTGGGGTTGGTGGCCGAGGGGCTGATCTGGGGGATGCCGGCGTCGCTGTAGATCTTGGAAGCCGGAATCGAGGTGCCCGAGTTCAGGTGGCCGATGACACCGTTGACCTTGCTGTCGACCAGCTTCTGCGCGGCGGCCGTGCCCTGCTTGGGGTCACCGGCGTCGTCTTCGGCCAGCAACTGGAACTGGGCCTTCTTGCCACCGATGGTCACGCCCTTGGCGTTGAGTTCCTCGATCGCCATGCGGGCGCCGTTTTCGTTGTCCTTGCCCAGGTGCGCGATGGCGCCGCTGGTCGGGGCCACGTGGCCGATCTTGACGACCAGGTCCTGCGCGAACACGGAACCACCCATCAGGATGGCGGCGGCTCCGACGATCACGTTCAGCTTGACTTGCATGCAAATACCTCCGGTTGAGATTGATCGAGTACACAAACGACAAAACACAAGCGCGGGACGATACTCGAAAAGCGCCCCCCCTCAGAACGGGGATTACGCTGCAGCGACCACCGGAACCCGGCACCAGACCCCCTAACGCGGCAGCGCGAAAACGGGCCTACAAAGGTCGCAAGCCGAAGCCCGGGCGCCGGCATCAGAGGTGCGTGCGGCGCTCCAGCGCGCGTGTCACCGCGTCCTCGACCAGCTCCCGCAGCGCCCCGCCCAGTTCCTGCCGCGCCTCGCGGATCAGCCCATCGGCGGCGCGCGCCAACGCCGGGGCCAGGGCCTCGCGAAGGCGCGCTTCGAAGTGGCTGTCGATGCGCTGCTCCAGCTCGAACAGCACCTCGGCCGACAGCTCCGCAGCCACGACGGCGCCTGCCACCGGCGGCGGCGCCGCCTGCTCCGGGTCGACGGCGCGTGATGGCGTCTGCGCCTGCAGCAGATCGACCACCTCGGTCAGCGTCGGCACGCGGTCCGCGGCCCGGGACACCGCGTCAGCCACCGCTGCCTGCCGTGGCGGGGTGGTGCTTCAAGGGCAGGCCCAGCAACTTGTAGTCGCGCCAGCGCTCGCGTCCACGCGCGGCTTCGTCGGGCTCGGCAGAGACGATCTCGATGACCCGGTCGAGTGCGGCGCTGTCGGACGGCAGCGCCGCGCCCAGGTTCACCAGCACGCGGGGCGCGTTCACCGCCTGGACCTCGGTCGCCAACCAGACCGGCGTGCGGGCCGCCACCGCCGCGGCCGCGCCAGGCATGCGCACGTGGGGCACAAAATCGCGCTCGTCGGTGGTCCACAGGCTGAGGTCCAGGCTCGCCAGCACCTCGGGCGGCGCCGTCACCTGCACGCGCACGCCCTGCCGCGCCGCCTTGCGAAGCAGGCGGCAGGCAAAACCGACGGGGTCGGCCACGCCGGTGTGGAATTCGACCTCGGTCATGGCGGACTCGGCTGTCAGGCGGGCGGCAGCCGGCTCGGGACCGGCGCCGCGCCGCGCTTCACTTGGCGCGCGACAGCACGAAGTGCGTCAGCAGCGGCACCGGACGCCCGGTGCCGCCCTTGGTGGGCGACTTGGTCCAGGCGGTGCCCGCCACGTCCAGGTGCGCCCAGCGGTAGGCACCCGTGAAGCGCTTCAGGAACATCGCTGCCAGGATGGCCCCGCCGTAGCGCGAGCCGACGTTGGCCACGTCGGCGAAATTGGTCTTCAGGCTGTCCTCGTACTCGTCGTCCAGCGGCATGCGCCAGGCCAGGTCCTGCGACTTCTCGCCCGCGGCCAGCAGCTCGGCGGCCAGCGCGTCGTCGGCGCTGAAGAGGCCGCTGCGGTGCTGGCCCAGCGCGATCATGCAGGCGCCGGTGAGCGTGGCGATGTCCACCACCACCGCGGGCTTGAAGCGCTCGGCATAGGTCAGCGCATCGCACAGGATCAGCCGGCCTTCGGCGTCGGTGTTCAGGATCTCGATGGTCTGGCCGGACATGCTGGTGACCACGTCGCCCGGCTTGATGGCGCGGCCGCTGAGCATGTTCTCGCAGCTCGGGATGATGCCGATGACGTTGACCTTGGCCTTGAGCTCGGCCACCGCACGCAGCGTGCCCAGCACGCTGGCCGCACCGCCCATGTCGTACTTCATCTCGTCCATCTCGGCCGCCGGCTTGATGGAGATGCCGCCGGAGTCGAAGGTGATGCCCTTGCCCACCAGCACCACCGGCGCCTCGGTCCTGGCGCCGCCCATCCAGCGCAGCACGATGAACTTCGGCGGCTCGTCGGAACCCTGCGAGACCGACAGGAAGGAGCCCATGCCGAGCTTCTCGCAGTCCTTGCGCTCCAGCACCTCGACCTTCAGGCCGTGGTCCTTGGCGAGCTTGCGGGCCTGCTGCGCCAGATGCGTGGGCGTGCAGTGGTTGCCGGGCCGGTTGGCCCATTCGCGGGCCAGCGTGGTGCCGGTCACCAGCGCCTGGCCGATCTGCAGGCCGGTGGCCAGCACCGCGGTGTCGGCCTTCTCGCACACCAGGCTCACGCTGCGCAGCCTGGACGGCGCCGCCGCGCTGGGCTTGGTCTCGCGGTAGACGTACAGGCCGTCGGCCACCGCCGTCACCAGCGCCTCGCCGTGGGACGCATCGAGCGTGGCAAAGCCCACCGGCGCCACGGCCAGCGCGCGTGCGCCGCCGGCCTTCAGCAGGTTCAGCCCCGCGGCCACGGCCTTCCGGAAGCCCTTGGCGCTGCCGTCGGCGGCGCAGACGAAGGCCACGCGCGCGGCCTTCACACCCGCCACCCGGTGGGCGTAGAGCGACTGTCCGCCCTTGCAGGTGAAGTCGCCGTCCTTGATGGCGCGCGCCAGTTCGTCGGCCAGCGGCTTGTCGAGCGAGCCCGCCGCCTCGGCGGAAGCCAGTACCACGAGCAGCGCGTCGGCAGCCAGCCCGGACAGGCCAGCAGCACCGGCCGATTGCGTCTTGAAGTCCATAATTCCGCCCAACCAGAGAAAACCGCGGATGTTATTCGAATCAACTGTGAGACGAGAGCTGGCGCGGGGCTTCGGCGCCACCTTGGTGGTCATCCTGACCATCGTGCTCACGACCTTCCTGATCCGTACCGTCGGCCAGGCCGCCAGCGGCGCCGTGGCGCCGCAGGACGTGGCGCTGCTGCTGGGCTACGTGACGCTGCAGCACCTGCCGACGATGCTGGCGCTGTCGCTCTTCATCGCGGTGGTCGTGACGCTGGGGCGCATGTACCGGGACAGCGAGATGGTGATCTGGTTCGCCGCCGGCGTGGGGCTGTCGCGCTTCGTGCGGCCGGTGCTGCGCATGGCCTGGCCGGTGCTGCTGGTGGTGGCGCTGCTGCTGCTCTTCGTGTGGCCCTGGGGCAACCGCAGCAGCCTGGAACTGCGTGACCGCTATCAGCAGCGCTCCGACCTGTCGCGCGTGACGCCGGGTGTCTTCCAGACCTCCAGCGACGGGCGACGCGTGTTCTTCGTCGAGCGCGAAAGCACCGACGGCATCAATGCCCGCAACGTGTTCATCCTGTCGCGCCAGGACCAGGGCGAATCGGTCACGTCGGCGCGCTCGGGCCGGCTCGAGGCCACGGAGGACGGCCGCTACCTCGTGCTCGAGCGCGGCCAGCGCAACGACGTCGACCTGCAGCGCGGCGAACGGGCCTTGTCCAGCTTCGAGACCTACCGCGTGCTGGCGCCCGATCGCGCCACGCGATCGGCCGACAGCCAGCCGCCCCGCGTGATCAAGACCATCGACCTGATCCGCCAGCCCACGCCGCGCAACCAGGGCGAGCTCGCCTGGCGCTTCGGGCTGCTGCTGGGCGCCGCCAACCTGCTGCTGCTGGGCATCGGCCTGTCGGCCACCAACCCGCGCCGCGCCAGCAACTGGAACCTGCTGTTCGCGCTGCTGGCGTTCCTCGTCTACTACAACCTCGTCAACCTGTCGCAGGCCTGGGTGGCCAGCGAACGCGTGGGCATGGGGCCGGTGCTGCTGACGCTGCACGGCGGCGTGTTCCTGCTGGCGCTGGCCCTGCTGTGGTGGCGCGACCATGGCCTGGTGGCCCGCTGGCGCCTCAGGGGAGCCGCATGAAGACGATGCGCCGGCTGCTGTACCGCGACATCGTCGCGTCGGTGCTGTTCGTGGCGCTGGCGTTCCTGTCGCTCTTCTATTTCTTCGATTTCGTCGACGAGCTCGAGAGCGTCGGCACCCGGGGCCGCACGGTGTGGCATGCGGCGCTGTCGGCGCTGCTCGAACTGCCTGAACACCTGTACGACCTGGCGCCGATCGCGGTGCTGATCGGCACCATTTTCTCGCTGGCGCGGCTGGCGCAGTCGTCGGAGTTCACGATCCTGCGCACCGGCGGCCTCGGACCGGGGCGGGCGCTGGGGCTGCTGGCGATCCTGGGTCTGGGCTTCGGCCTCGTGACCTTCGTGCTGGGCGACTTCGTCGCGCCGGCGGCCAAGCACCAGGGCGTGCTGCTGCAGGCACGATTTGCCGGCAACCTGCAGATCGGCGGGGCTGGCGCCTGGCTGAAGGAGCGTCGCGTCACGCCGCAGGGCGAGCGCAGCTACTCGGTCAACGTGGCGGGCACCGGCCCGGGCGCCACGCTGCTGGGCGTGCGCATCTTCGAGTTCGATGCCGATGGCGCGCTGGTGTCGCAGATCGAGGCCCGCGAGGGCCGCGTCGGCGACGACGGCACCTGGACGCTGAGCGAGGCCCGTGTCGCGCAGTGGCCGGCGGCGCGCAGCCCCGGGCTGCCGCAGGTGCAGGTGACGCAGGAGCCGACGCTGCGCTGGCCCAGCACTTTGAATCCGAAGGTGGTGGCCGCCGCGGTGCTGCCCGTCGGCACCATGACCACGCTGGAGCTGTGGCGCTACAGCGCCCACCTCAACGACCAGGAGCAGGCGGCGCAGAGCCACCAGATCCGCTTCTGGCACAAGGCGCTGTACCCGCTGGCCTGCCTGGTGATGGTGGCGCTGGCGCTGCCCTTTGCCTACATGCACGCGCGCTCGGGCAGCGTCAGCTACAAGGTGTTCGGCGGCATCATGATGGGCATCAGCTTCGTGCTGCTGAACAAGCTGGCCGGTCACATCGGCATGCTGCGCGGCTGGACGCCCTGGCTCGCCGCCGCGGCACCCAGCCTGATGTACCTGCTGCTGAGCATGGCCGCCTTCGCCTGGCTCGTGCGTTACCGTTGACGGCATGAAGAACCCGACCGGCCTCATCCTCTTCGCCCACGGCGCCCGCGATCCGCGCTGGGCCACGCCCTTCGAGGCCGTGGCCGCGCAGGTGCGTGCGCAGCGGCCCGGCGTGCCGGTGCGCCTGGCCTACCTGGAATTCATGGCGCCCACGCTGCCCGAGGCCGGCGCCGAGCTGGCCGTGCAGGGTTGCACACGCGTGCAGGTGCTGCCGATGTTCCTGGGCGCCGGCGGCCACGTGCGCAAGGATCTGCCGCTGCTGCTGGAGACGCTGGCCGCGGCGCACCCCGGCCTGGCCGTGCAGTTGCTGCCCGCGGTGGGCGAGATCGCCAGCGTCACCGCCGCCATGGCAGGCGCCGCGCTGGCGCTGATCGACGTGGATCAGCCCGCGCCATGAACCTGCACCAGTTCCGCTTCGTGCAGGAGGCGGTGCGCCGCAACCTCAACCTCACCGAGACGGCCAAGGCGCTGTTCACGTCGCAGCCCGGCATCAGCAAGGCGATCCTCGAACTGGAGGAAGAACTGGGCGTGGACATCTTCGCGCGCCATGGCAAGCGGCTCAAGCGGGTCACCGAACCCGGGCAGCTGGTGCTGAAGTCGGTGGAGGTGATCCTGCGCGAGGTGGCCAACCTCAAGCGCATCGGCGAGGAGTACTCGAAGCAGGACGCCGGCACGCTGTCGATCGCCACCACGCACACCCAGGCGCGCTACTTCCTGCCCGAGCCCGTGGCGCAGCTGCGCAAGCGCTATCCGCGCGTGCAGGTCGTGCTGCACCAGGGCATGCCCGACCAGGTGGCGCGCATGCTGCTGGACGACGTGGCCGAGATCGCGCTGGCCACCGAAGCGCTGGCCGCGCACGACGAGATCATCTCGCTGCCCTGCTACGAGTGGCAGCACGTGATGGTGGTGCCAGCCGGCCACCCGCTGGCGGCCGAGGAGCGGCCCACGCTGGAGCAGCTGGCCGCGCACCCGCTGGTGCTGTACCACCCCACCGTGACCGGCCGCACGCGCATCGACCAGGCCTTCACCCGCGCCCGGCTCAAGCCGGCGGTGGCGCTGGAGGCCATCGACTCCGACGTCATCAAGACCTACGTCCGCCTGGGCCTGGGGGTCGGCATCGTCACCGAGCTGGCGATGCAGACCGAACCGCCCGAGCCCGACCTGGTGGCGCGCCCGCTGGGCCACCTGTTCGGCGCCAACGTCACGCGCGTGGCGTTCAAGCGCGGCGCCTACCTGCGGCAGTTCGTGCTGGCCTTTGCCGAGATGCTGTCGCCGCACCTCAGCGCCGCGCTGATCGAGCGTGCGATGGCCTCGCAGGGCTCCGACTACCAACTCTGACTCCACCCACCGAAGCCCCTCATGAGCACGCTTGCCGACCCCCGCACCCCCGCCATCCAGAGCCGCCTGCCGCAGGTGGGCACGACGATCTTCACGGTGATGTCGGCGCTGGCGCAGGAGCTGGGCGCCGTCAACCTGGGGCAGGGCTTCCCCGACTTCGACTGCGACCCCGCGCTGCTGAAGCAGGTCACTGACGCGATGCACGAGGGCCTCAACCAGTACCCGCCAATGGCCGGCGTGCCGCAGCTGCGCCAGCGCGTGTCGGACAAGATCCAGGCGCTCTACGGCCGTCGCTACGACCCCGCCACCGAGATCACCATCACCGCCGGCGCCACGCAGGCCATCCTGACCGCCGTGCTGGCCTGTGTGCACCCGGGCGACGAGGTCATCGTGCTGGAGCCCTGCTACGACAGCTACGCACCCAACATCGAGCTCGCCGGCGGCACCGTGGTGCGCGTGCCGCTGACGCCGGGCAGCTTCAGGCCCGACTTCGCGCGCATCCAGGCGGCGATGAGCCCGCGCACGCGGCTGATCATCGTCAACAGCCCGCACAACCCCAGCGCCACCGTGTGGACCCGCGCCGAGATGCAGCAGCTGGCCGACCTGCTGGCCCCCACCGAGGTGCTGCTGATCAGCGACGAGGTCTACGAGCACATGGTGTTCGACGGCGCCGAGCACGTCAGCGCAGCGTCGATCCCGGCGCTGGCCTCGCGCGCCTTCGTGGTCAGCAGCTTCGGCAAGACCTACCACGTCACCGGCTGGAAGGTGGGCTACGTGGCGGCGCCGGCGGCGCTGTCGGCCGAATTCCGCAAGGTGCACCAGTTCAACGTGTTCACGGTCAACACGCCGGTGCAGCACGGGCTGGCGCGCTACATGGCCGACGCCGCGCCCTACCTGGAACTGCCGGCCTTCTACCAGCGCAAGCGCGACCTGTTCCTGGACGGCCTGGCGCGCACCCGGCTGCGGCCGCTGCCCAGCCAGGGCAGCTATTTCCAGCTCGTGGACTACAGCGCCGTGAGCGACCTGCCCGAGGCCGATTTCTGCCAGTGGCTCACGCGCGAGGCCGGCGTCGCGGCGATCCCGCTGTCGGTGTTCTATGAAGGCGGGTTCGAACAGCGCCTGGCGCGGCTGTGTTTTGCCAAGCAGGACGCCACGCTGAGCACCGCGCTGCAGCGCCTGGCGCGGCTGTAGCCGCCGGCGCCGGCGCGCAAGCGGTTCACGGCCGCCGCAGCGGCGTCAGCGGCTGCTGCGGCTTGTCGTCCAGCAGGTCGAAGATGCTGGTCGCGCGCTCGGCGGCCGAGACGTCGAAGTCCAGCGGCACCGTGGGCAGGTCTTCCGGCGGCAGCGTGTCGCGGAAGGCGCTGCGGTTCAGCCCGGGGTGGGCCGAGACGCTGGCCTGCAGCGCCCCGTCGTCGGCCAGCGGCAGCAGCAGGTCGACGTTGCCGTCGTCGGCCGACGAGCGGTCGAGAAGGTCGCGCGCCAGCGAATACAGGAACAGCACCTCGCGGTAGGCCGGCAGGTCGAAGAGCTCGCCGCGCGACTTGCGGAACAGCAGCGCCTCGAGCTCGGCCATGGCGTCCAGCGGCCGCGGCCACACCTGCGACAGGCGCGGGATCACGCCCACGTAGTCCTCGAGCGACCGGCCATGGCCCAGGTCCATGCCCCACTCGGGCGCGTAGGCGTTGAAGCGCTGGTTGAAGCGCGAGCGCATGCGCTCGTAGGCCTCGCGGTCGTTGCAGCGGTGGTGGATCTCCAGCAGCTTCAGGTAGGGCAGCGGACTGCCGCCCCCGGTGCTGCGCAGGTGTTCCACCAGCAGGTCGATGGCGGCGTCGTCCTGGCCGAGCACGACGAAGAACTCGGCCTGCTGCTCCAGGTCGATCAGCTCCTCGATCGACACGTCGCGCGGCGCGCCCTCGTCGTGGCGCAGACCGGACTGGATCGGCTCGGTGCGCTGCACCGGCGGTTCGGGCTCGGGTTCGGGCGTGCGCCCGGTGACCGGTGCGGGCGGTGCCGGCTGCAGGGTCGAGTCGGCCGGCGGCCAGGCCACCGGCGGTGCCGCTGGCGGCCAGGCTGGCGCCGCACGCCGCGGCGTGATCAGCGGCGGCTGCTGCGTGAGCTCCGAGGTCACGAACGGGATCGGCGCCGTCGGCTGCCGGCTCGGGCTGGCCTCGGGCTGCACCACCGCCGGCTTGTCGACCGCGTCCTGCCAACCGCGCTGGCGCTCGGCCTGCGCGCGGCCCAGCCGCCAGGCCAGCCAGGCCGCCACCGCAGCCAGCAGCGCGGCCAGGGCCATCAAGGGCAGCAACCAGGTGCTGCGGCCTTCGGCCTCGGCCAGGCGCTGACGGAACTGGGCGGCCAGCTCGCGGCTGGACTGGCTGTCGGTGCGCAGCTGCTCCACCGTGCGCTCCAGTGTGGCGATGCGCGCGGCCGAGGCCGAGGCCGCCGATGCGGCGGCCTGCGCGGCGCTGGCCGCATTCGCCACGGCAGCCAATGCGTCTTCCACGGCGCTGGCGGCGGCCGCCGCTGCCGGTGGCGGGGGCTCCACCGCGTCGAGCTTCAAGCGCGGTGCCGGAGATGCAGCCGCGCCCGACACTGCCGCGGTGCGGGCCTGCGCCTGCGCACGTTCGCGAGCAGCCAGCCGCGCCGCCCGGCGCTCGGCGCGGCGCTGGGCCATCGCTCGCGCCTCGGCACTGTCGGCAGACTGGGTGCTTGCAGCACCCGGGTTCGTGCGTGTCGCGGCCGATGCCGTGCGCCCGGCGCCGGCGCCCGTCGTCGCTTCGGCGTTGGGTGCGGCATCGCCGGCGGTGCGCACGGGCGCTGCAGCGCTTTCCGCCGCCCCCGCACCCGTCCCCGCTGGCGCCAGTGCCGGCGCCCAGGCGGCGGGCCCGGCCACCGCGGTGCCGGGCGGATCGGCCAGCACCACGTAGCGGCGCGACAGGCGCACCGCGCAGCCCACCGTGAGCTGGATGCTGACGACCGGCTCGTCGATGGAGGGTTCGGTCAGCACGCGCACGCGGGCGGTGTCGAGGCTGGTCATCTCGACCACAGCGCGCACCAGGGAGGCCGGCAGCCGCCGGTCGCCGGCGGTGACTTCGGCCGACACGCAGGCCGCAGACAGCGGCTCGGCCGCGTCCAGCCGCACCTGCACCGCAAAGTCCAGGGGCTGGCCCAGCACGGCAGAGGAAGAGCCGGGGCCGAGGCCCGCTGCCGATGCCGCTTCGATCGCGAGCGCCATGGCAGGTCCAAACGTCAGTGCCAGCCAGGGCCGCGTGGTGTGCATGCAGTGATTCGTGCGTGTAAGCAAATTTTCTCGGACGACTCTAGCAGAAGGCCCTGCGGTCAAAGGGCCAGGGAACGTCGAGAAAACCGCTGAATCGTGGCCTATTTCTGGCCCGGCAGGACGCTGCCAGCACGGCCCGCGCCGGCCCGCCGTGATCTGGTGTCGTCAGCCCCCCACGGGCCGGGCACCGGCCCCCGTATGTGCCGCGGTGCATGTGCCTGAAGGGTGATGCCGGACCGCCCTGCTGCACCGGCGCCGATGCAGGCTCCGCAGGTGGCGTCGCAGGCCCCGGGTCTTGCCCGGTTGGGCGCAGCGGTGGACACGGGGACAATGCACGCTCGCTCTTCTGTCGCCTCAGGGACAAGCCATGAATACCCCGGTTCTTACAATCGAAGAGCTTCACAACATCGAGTCGGGCGCGTGGTTCAGCAAGCTGTCGATCAAGCTGAAAAGCGCCATCCTCTCGCGCGCCCTGGTGCGGCGCCTGGGCGACGGCGACCCGCTCGCCACCCGCGGCTCGCAGGCCGAAGAATGGTGCGGCGTGGCTCGCGGCGCGGTGCGCATCAGCTCGGTGTCACTGTCGGGCAAGCAGGTCACGCTGACCTACGCCGAGCCCGGCACCTGGTTTGGCGACATCGCGCTGTTCGACGGCCTGCCCCGCACGCACGATGCCGATGCCCACGGCGTGACCACGCTGCTGGTGGTGCGCAAGCCCGACTTCAAGGAACTGCTGGCGCAGCACGTGGAGCTGTACGACGCGTTGCTGCGACTGAACTGCCGTCGCCTGCGGCTGATGTTCGACCAGTTCGAAGACCTCAACACGCGGCCGCTGCAGGCGCGGCTGGCCAAGCAGATCCTGCTGCTGGCACGCAGCTACGGCATTGCGCAGGGCGAAGAGATCCGCATCGGGCTGGCGCTCGCGCAGGAAGACCTGGCGCAATTGCTCGGTGCTTCGCGCCAGCGCGTCAACCAGGAGCTCAAGGGCTTCGAGCGAGAGGGCGCGGTGCGCGTGGAGCCCACGCGCCTGGTGGTGCTGTCGCGCGAAAAGCTGATGGCCATTTCAGACCGCTGAACCCACCGCTCAAGCGGCCGCTGCATTGAACGAGACAAGCTCCTGATGGAACAGTACACCGGCACCCGCGCCGTTTCCGACAGCCACGCCTTCGACGTGGCCGCGCTCGAGGCCTACCTGGCCCGCCAGCTGCCCGGCTTCGCCGGCCCCCTGAGCGTGGAGCAGTTCAAGGGCGGGCAGTCCAACCCGACCTACAAGCTCGTCACGCCGCAGCGCGCCTACGTGCTGCGCAGCAAGCCCGGCCCGGCCGCGAAGCTGCTGCCGTCGGCGCACGCGATCGAACGCGAGTTCCGCGTCATGCATGCCCTGGCCGGCACCGACGTGCCAGTGGCGCAGATGCTGCTGCTGTGCGAGGACGAATCCGTCATCGGCCGTGCCTTCTACGTCATGGAGTTCATGGACGGACGCGTGCTGTGGGACCAGTCGCTGCCCGGCCTGACGCTGGCCGAGCGCGGCGAGATCTACGACGAACTGAACCGCGTGATGGCCGCGCTGCACACGGTGGACGTGGCCGCCGTGGGCCTGACCGACTACGGCAGGCCGGGCAACTACTTCGAGCGCCAGATCGGCCGCTGGAGCAAGCAGTACCTGGCGTCCGTCACCGAACCCATCGAGGAGATGGACCGCCTGATCGCCTGGCTGCCGGCCAACATGCCGGCCACCGCACGCGACAGCACCCAGGTGGCGGTGGTGCACGGTGACTACCGGCTCGACAACGTGGTGTTCCACAAGACCGAGCCGCGCATCATCGCGGTGCTGGACTGGGAACTGTCCACGCTGGGCCACCCGCTGGCCGACTTCAGCTACCACTGCATGGCCTGGCACATCCCGCCGGGCACCTTCCGCGGCATTGGCGGGCTCGACCACGTGGCGCTGGGCATTCCCACCGAGGCCGAGTACGTGCGCCGCTACTGCCAGCGCGTGGCCGAGCGCAGCGGCCGTGCCGTCGACGCCCAGGCGCTGGCCGCCGACTGGAATTTCTACCTCGCCTACAACCTGTTCCGCCTGGCGTCCATCACGCAGGGCATCGCCAAGCGCGTGGTCGACGGCATCGCGTCCAGCGCGCAGGCCCGTGCCACCGGCTCGTCGACACGCCCGCTGGCACAGATGGCCTGGCAGTTTGCACAACGCGCGCAGTAGGCATCGCCAGCGCACGCCCCTTCGATCCGCTTCCGGAGACACGTCCCATGGACTTCAGCTACTCACCCCGCACACAAGAACTGCAGGCCCGGCTCCACGCCTTCATGGCCGAGCACGTGTACCCCGCCGAGGCCGCCTACCACGCCGAGATCGAGGCCAACACGCAGGCCGGCAAGCGCTGGACGCCGCTGCAGGTGATCGAGGCCCTGAAGCCCAAGGCGCGTGCCGCCGGGCTGTGGAACCTGTTCCTGCCGCCCAGCGCCGAGGGCTCGCACGGTGGCGGCGACGCCGAGTTCACCTTCGGCCTCAGCAACCAGGACTACGCACCGCTGGCCGAGATCATGGGCGCGGTGCCCTGGAGCAGCGAGGTCTTCAACTGCTCGGCGCCCGACACCGGCAACATGGAGGTCTTTGCCCGCTACGGCACGGCCGAGCACAAGCAGCGCTGGCTCGCGCCGCTGCTGGACGGCCAGATCCGCAGCGCCTTCGCGATGACCGAGCCCGCGGTGGCCTCGTCCGACGCCACCAACATCGAAGCCGACATCCAGCGTGACGGCGACCACTACGTCATCAACGGCCGCAAGTGGTGGACCAGCGGCGCTGGCGACCCGCGCTGCGCCGTCTACATCTTCATGGGCAAGACCGACAAGTCGGCGCCCCGCCATGCACAGCAGAGCATGATCGTCGTGCCGGCCGACACACCCGGCATCACCATCCTGCGCCCGCTCACGGTCTTCGGCTACGACGACGCGCCGCACGGCCACATGGAGGTCGACTTCAACAACGTGCGCGTGCCGGTCAGCGACATCCTGCTCGGCGAGGGACGCGGCTTCGAGATCGCGCAGGGCCGCCTCGGCCCCGGGCGCATCCACCACTGCATGCGGCTGATCGGCATCGCCGAGCGCGCGCTCAAGCTGATGTGCGAGCGCGCCACCAGCCGCACCGCCTTCGGCAAGACCATCGCGCAGCAGACCGTGACGCAGGAACGCATCGCCGAGGCGCGCTGCATGATCGACCAGGCCCGCCTGCTGACGCTGAAGGCCGCCTGGATGATGGACATGGCCGGCAACAAGAGCGCCAAGGCCGAGATCGCGATGATCAAGGTGGTGGCGCCCACGATGGCCTGCCAGATCATCGACTGGGCGATGCAGGTCTACGGCGGCGCCGGCATGTGCCAGGACACGCCGCTGCCGTACTTCTACACGCTGGCGCGCACGCTGCGTTATGCCGACGGCCCGGACGAGGTGCACCGCAATGCGATCGCCAAGATCGAGCTCGGCAAACACGCCCCGCCCAAGGCCTGAAGCGCGGTTCCTGCCGCAAAAAAACGGCGCCCTCGGGCGCCGTTTTTTCATCGTGAGGCCGGCCTACTTCTGGCGTTCGTCGCCGGGCAGCGCGCTGCTCGCCCACGAGCTGGGCTGCAGGCTGGAGGACTGCGGATCGCCGTTGTCATTCACCACACGCCGGGCTTCGCGCATGGCCGACTCGAACAGGCGCAACCAGCCCTGCAGCGCGGCCAGTTCCACCTCGGGCAGGGCGGTGCGCAGCATCAGGCGGCCGCGGCCGATCATCAGCACCACCGGCGTGGCCGCATCGGCGCGCACCGCCGCCAGCGCCTGGGTCAGCGGCCCCTGCAGCCATTGCAGCAGCCAGCTCTTGCCGCTGGACAGCGCCATGAAACGCTCGCGCAGCTCGGGCATCTCGGCGCCGGCCAACTTGGGGTACATCACCAGCCAGCGCATCTCGGGCGGCGTCTGGTTGTCGATGCGGGTCTGCACGCCTTCGACGTACTGGTCGAAGACGTCCTTCTCCATCTGCTCCTGCAGCTGACGGTTCATCACCACCAGCTGCAGGTCTGCGCTCAGCCCGAGCTCGGCGCGGATGCGCAGCTCATGGCCCTGGATGTAGGGCCGCTGCGACGGGCCCCACTCCAGCCGCCAGGGCGCGGTGCCGAGCTGCCCGTCGATGACAAAGCCTTCGTGGTGGACACTGCGAAAGGTGTACTGCCGCGACTCCGCCCAGGGCGTGATGAGGCCCCAGTCTTCGGGCTGTCCGGCGGGGCCGCCGAACAGGCGCTTCAAGCCGTCGAGCATGGTGGGGTGTCCATTGGGCCGGCGCGCCAATGGTGACGCGCCCGGTACAGATGCATGGCGGAGAACAGCAATGACCGAAGTGTATTCGTGGGCCACGCCCAACGGCCACCAGGTTCACGTCATGCTGGAGGAATGTGGCCTGCCCCAACGGGCGCACGCCGTCGACATCGGTGCCGGCAGCCCGTTCAAGCCCGAGTTCCTGAGCATCAGCCCCCACCACAGGATCCCCGCCATCGTGGATCCCGACGGACCCGTCGGCCAGCCGATCTCGCTGCTCGAGTCCAGCGCGATCCTGCTGCAAGTGGCCGGGAAGACCGGCCCGTTCCTGCCTGCCGACGTGAGCGGCAGCTACGAGAGACGACGTTCCCCACCTGCGCGGCCGGTTCGACGAGATCGCCGCGCGCCCGGCCTTGATGCGCTGCACAGAGGTGCTGGCGGCGCGGCGCAAGCCGGGTCTGGACGACGAGGCGCGCGAGAGCCTGTCTGGCAGCGCGCAGCACCGGCAGCGCTGACGCTCGCGCCGCGGCCCGCGCCATGGCATCCGCCCGCTCCTAGAATCCGCGCTCACGCTGCCCGTAGCTCAACTGGATAGAGCACCAGCCTTCTAAGCTGGGGGTCGCAGGTTCGAGTCCTGCCGGGCAGGCCATGTGGCCTGGATGCGCATACAGTGGCCGATGCGCCCAGGCAGGGCGTGCGCTCCGTGTTCACCGTGTCCTTCACCGCGACCCTCAATCCCCAGCAGGCCCAGGCCGCCACGCATCCGCCGGCAGACGGCCCGCTGCTCGTGATCGCCGGCGCCGGCACCGGCAAGACGCTGACACTGGCCTCGCGGCTGGCCTGGCTGGTGCAGCAGGGCGCAGACCCGCAGCGCGTGCTGCTGCTGAGCTTCTCGCGCCGCGCCGCGGCCGAGATGGCGCGCCGGGCGTCGCGGCTGCTGCACCAGTTGCTCGGCCTGCCGGCCAGCACCGCGGCGCCCACCCTGCCCTGGTGCGGCACCTTCCATGGCGTGGCCGCGCGGCTGCTGCGCGAGGAGGCACCGCGCATCGGCCTGGCGCCGGGCTTCACGGTGCTCGACCGCAGCGACGCACAAGACCTCATGGCCCACACGCGCCAGGCGCTCGGGCTGGCCGAGGCTGCCAACCGCGTGCCGCTGGCGCCCACCTGCCTGGCCATCCACTCGCGCTGCGTCAACACGCGCCAGCCGCTGACCGAGGTGATCCAGACCACCTTCCCCTGGTGCCTGGGCCACGAGGCCGACCTGGCGCGGCTCTTTGCCGCCTTCGGCGAGGCCAAGCTGCAGCAGCAGAGCCTGGACTTCGACGACCTGCTGCTGGCCTGGTGGCACCTGATGCAGCATGCCGCGCTGGCGGCGCGCGTGGGCGGGCGCTTCGACCACGTGCTGGTGGACGAGGTGCAGGACATCAACCGCCTGCAGGCCGACATCCTGCATGCACTCCGGCCGCTGGGCACCGGCCTCACCGCGGTGGGCGACGACGCGCAGAGCATCTACGCCTTCCGCGGCGCCGAGGTGCGGCACATCCTGGCCTTCCCGCAGCGCTTCGACCCCCCGGCGCGTGTGCTGACGCTGACGCAGAACTACCGCAGCACGCCGCAGATCCTGCAGGCTTCCAACGCGGTCATCGCACTGGCCAGCGAGCGCTTCGACAAGGACCTGTGGAGCGAGCGCGCCGCCGGCTGCAGCCCGCGCCTGCGCGTGGTGGAAGACGAGGCCGCGCAGGCCCGCGGCGTGGCCGACGCGGTGCTGGCCCAGCGCGAAGCGGGCCTGGCGCTGAAGCGGCAGGCGGTGCTGTTTCGCACCGGCACGCACAGCGCGATGCTGGAGCTGGAGCTCACGCGCCGCGGCATCCCGTTCGTCAAGTTCGGCGGCCTGAAGTTCATGGAAGCGGCGCACGTGAAGGACCTGCTATCGGTGCTGCGCTGGGCCGACAACCCGCAGGCGCAGCTGCCCGCGCTGCGCACCGTGCGGCTGGTGCCCGGCCTGGGCCCGGCGAGCGTGCGGCGCCTGCTCGAGCACACGCGCCAGGGCGGCCTGCTGGAGAGCTTCAAGCCGCCGCCGGCCGCGGCCGAGCCCTGGCGCGCGCTGGTCATGCTGATGAATCACCTGCGCAGCGAACAGGCGCAGTGGCCCGACGACTACCGGCGCGTGGCCGCCTGGTACCAGCCGCACCTGGAGCGGCTGCACGACGACGCCCGCGTGCGCGCTGCCGACCTGGCGCAGCTGGGCGCGGTGGCGGGCACGCACCGCAGCCGCGAGCGCTTCGTCACCGAGCTCACGCTCGACCCGCCCGAGGCCAGCAGCGACGAAGCCGGCGTGCCGCTGCGCGACGAGGACTACCTGATCCTGTCCACGCTGCACTCGGCCAAGGGCCAGGAGTGGAACGCGGTGCACATCCTGAACGTGGTCGACGGCTGCCTGCCCGCCGACATGGCCACCGGCAGCCCGGCCGAGATCGAGGAGGAACGCCGTTTGCTGTACGTCGGCATGACCCGCGCCCGCGACGACCTGAGCCTGTGGATGCCGCAACGCTTCCACGTCACGCAGCAGCGCACGCTGGGCGGGCGCCATCTGTACGCGCTGCGCTCGCGCTTCATTCCCGACGCCCTGCTGCCGCACTTCGAAGCCGACGAAGCCGCGCCGCGGCAGGCCGAGCAGGCCGTGCCCGCGGCCGGCGCAGTGGCAGCGCCCCTGCTCGACCTGCGGGCCGCCTTCCGCCAGGGCTGGCCTGCGGCCGGCGAGCCGGGCACTTCCTGACGTCCGGCAAGCACGATGAACGACGCCCGTCCCACCGCCGCGCGCCAGGCCAGCGGCGCCGACACCTCGGAAGCCACGCAGCTGCTGCGTCATGTCGGCGCGTTGGCCCATCAGCTGCGTGCGGCCACCCGCGCCGCCGACCACTACAACGCGCAGGACGCGGCAAGCGACCGCGACACCGGCTCCTGGCTGATGTCGTGCGCCGTGACCATGGCTGCCGACGTGGCCGCCGAGCTCGACGGCCTGGCGCGCGCCGTGAAGGAGCGTGCGGTGGACGCCGCGCTGCTGCAGCGCCTGTCGGCGCTGCGCATCCGCGCCCACCAGCTGCACGCGGCGGCGCGGGCCGCCGACCACTTTCTGGACCAGGACTCGCTGGAGGACCTGGACACCGGCACCTGGCTGATCGCCACGGCCCACGCGCTGGCCGTGAAGCTGGCCGCAGAGGCCGACGACAGCGTGTCCGCGACACGCCGCGTGGCGCCCGAGAAGGCCGCCGAACTGCACGACCCCACGCCGGCGCGGCGCGTGGGCGGCGCCGGCAGCAAGCCGTTCTGGGGCGCGGGCGGCTGAGCACGCCAGGCCGGCCGGACGAAAAAAAACGGGCGGGCAGACAGACTGCCGAACCCGTGGTTCCTTCTGGTCGGGGAGACAGGATTCGAACCTGCGACCCATGCGTCCCAAACGCATTGCGCTACCGGGCTGCGCTACTCCCCGAACCGCTGATTGTAGCCGGGGGCCCGGCGCCAGCAGGGCCGGCGGGTCGGGCCGGTGCTGGCGCGTGCAGCCGGCCTCAAGCCGGGGGCGGGGGCGGCAGCTGCAGCAGCCGTGCCACCGCCAGGCACTGCTGGATGTGCTGCTCGCACACGTAACGCAGCGCGCCGAAGGTCAGCACCGCCGACACCGCCTGCCCGGCCAGCGGCACGTACTTGGCGGCCTGCTGCGCCGTCAGCCGCACGCCCACCAGCTTGACGAGGCGCAGCACCAGGTCCTTGGTGATGACCTTGCCCGCCACCATCGCGCCGCCGGCGCTGATGGCCTTGTAGACGACGATGCGGCGCTCGGGCGCCAGGCGCTCGATCTGCGCCGGCGAGAGGCCGAACTCGGCGCTGATCTGCGGCAGCACCTTCATCAGCACGCCGACGTCGGTGAGCCAGTCGAGCCCCGGCAGCGGCACCATCGCCACACCGGCGGCAAAGGCCGCGCGGCGTGCCACGAGCTGGCGGCAGCGGCGTGCCACGTGCTGCAGGTCGCCGGGCTGCGCGGCGGCCTTCTCGTCCACCACCTCCCAGACCGCGGCCTCGGCGTTCACAGCAGCGCCCGTGCCGAGACGACGATGCCATCGGCATCGGCATACAGCCAGTCGCCCGGCCGCACCCACACGCCCTGCAGACACACCGGCAGGTCGGCCTGGCCTTCGTTGCGCTTGGCCGGCGGCACGGGAATCGCCGCCAGCGCGCGGATGCCCACGTCGCACAGGGCCAGCTCCGCCACGTCGCGCACGCAGCCGTGGATGACGACACCGGCCCAGCCGTTGCGCACCGCGGCCGCGCCCAGGTTGCCGCCCATCAGCGCCTTGCGCAGGCTGCCGCCGCCGTCCACCACCAGCACGCGGCCCTGCCCAGGGGAGTCGACGGCGGCCTTGACGAGCGAGTTGTCCTCGAAGCAGCGCACGGTGGCCACCGGGCCGCAGAAGCGCAGGCGCGCGCCGTAGTCGCGGAAGACCGGCGGCAGCACGCGGAAGGCGTCGTCGGCGCTGTCGCGGTGGTCGTCGCAGAAATCGCAGGTGGCGAAGGCGCGGTCGTCGGTGTGCGGATTGACGGGGGCAGTGGCGGTCATGCGGGGGTCTCCTTCACACGCGGCAGCATCGCCTGATGCTCGCGCAGGGTCTTGAGGATGATCGATGTGGAGGTTTCGGCCAACAGGCACATCTGCGAGACCACGGCGTCGAGATGGGCCACGTCGGCCACCGCGATCTCCAGCGCCCAGCTGTCTTCGCCGGTGATGTTCCAGGCATTGACGACCTCGGGTGTCTGGTCGATCAGCTGCACCATGCGCTGGTAGTCGGTGCGGCCCACGCGCACCAGCGCGCGGATGCCGTAGCCCAGCGCTGCCAGGTTGACGGTGGCGCGGTAGCCGCTGATGACACCCGCGCTCTCGAGCTTGCGCACGCGCTCGGTGACGGCCGGCTGGCTGAGGTGGACGCGGCGGCTGAGTTCAGCCCAGCTCAGGCGGGCGTCGGCCTGCAGCTCGGCCAGGATGCGGGTGTCGTAGGCGTCCAGGGTGGGCGGGGTCGTCATCTGAAGGAATGTGCCGCAGCGAACCATGAAACGCAATGCGATCGGGTTACAAAACCTTCAGCTGTTTCTGGCCCCCGCAGCACCGGCTGTTTAGCATCCAGGCCATGCCTTCCGCCGCCCTGCCCGCCCCCGCCGCACCGCGTGTGCCGCCGCTCATCATCGCCTGCCTGGCCGCCGTGTGGCTGATCTGGGGCTCCACCTACCTGGCCATCAAATGGGCGCTGGTGAGCTTTCCGCCGTTCTATCAGATGGGCACCCGCTTCCTGGTGGCCGGCGCACTGATGGCCGGCTGGATGCTGCTGCGCGGCGCGCGCTGGCCCGATCGGCGCGAGTGGATCAACGCCACCATCCTGGGCACGCTGATGCTCAGCGTGGGCTACGGTTTCACCGCGCTGGCCGAGGTGTCGGTGAGCTCGGGGCTGGTGGTGGCCTTCATCGCCATCGGGCCGGCGCTGCAAGCCGCATTCGAGTGGCCCTACGGCGTCAAGCCCACACGCTCCGAGGCGCTGGGCATCGGGCTCGGGCTGCTGGGCGTGCTGGGGCTGGCCGCGGGCCAGGGGTTCTCGGCGTCGCCGCAGGGCCTGCTGGCCGTGCTGGTGGCCTCGGTGGCCTGGAAGCTGGGCAGCGTGTGGAGCCTGCGCGGCCTGCCGCGTGTGCTGGGTGGCCGCTCGCTGAGCCTGGCGCCGGGTGCGATGGGCTTTGCCAGCCAGATGCTGGCCGGCGGCGTGGTGCTGATGGCGGCTTCGGCGCTGCTGGGCGAAGAGCCGGGCTGGCCGATCGACCCGCGTGCACTGGCCAGCTGGGCCTATCTGGTGGTGGCCGGCTCCATCGTGGCGTTCTCGGCCTTCATGGTGCTGCTGCAGCGCACGCCCACCGCGGTGTCGTCGAGCTACGCCTACGTCAACCCGCTGATCGGCCTGGTGCTGGGCGTCACGCTGGGTGGCGAGACGCTGCACTGGGGCGAGTGGATCGCCGCCGGTGTGGTGACCGGCAGCGTGGTGCTGATGCTGCGCGGGCGGCGCTGATCGCCACCGCGGCCGCTCGCGCGGCTGCCGGTGCCTTCAGCCCTTGCCCGCCGCCGCGCGGATGGCCGCCAGCGTGGTGCGCGAGGTGATGACGTTGGCGTCGAGCTTGACGTGCAGCAGCGTCGGCGTGCCGGCTTCGATGGCGCGCTGCAGGGCCGGCTCGATGTCCGCGGTGGTGGCCACGAACTCGCCACGCCAGCCGTAGGCGCGCGCCAGCGCCGCGAAGTCGGGGTTGAAGAGGTCGCTGCCACTCACACGGCCTGGGTACTCGCGCTCCTGGTGCATACGGATCGTGCCGTAGGTGCCGTTGTCCACCACCACGCTGAGCAGCTTCCTCGCGCCGTAGCCGGTGGCGGTGGCCAGCTCCTGCCCGTTCATCAGGAAGTCGCCGTCGCCGGCGATGTTGACGGCCCAGCGCTCCGGGTGCAGCAGCGAGGCCGCCACTGCGGCAGGCAGGCCATAGCCCATCGCGCCCGAGCTCGGCGCCAGCTGCGTGCGGCCATGGTGCTGCAGGCCCGGGTGGCTGCAGTAGCGGTGCAGCCAGCCGCTGAAGTTGCCGGCGCCGTTGGTGTAGACGGTGCTCTCCGGCAGCAGCCGCTGCAGCGCCTTGATCAGCACCGCCATGTCGAAGGGCTCGGCCGGCGGCGCCACCAGGTTGGCCTCGTAGTCGGCACGGGCCGCGGCGGCGTGGGCCGTCCAGGGCACCTCGGTCGGCGCGGCCAGCGCTTCCAGCGCCTTGGCGGCGCAGGCCATCGAGGCCTGCAGCATCAGGTCGGCCTGGTAGACACGGCCCAGCTCCTCGGCGCCGGCGTGGATGTGCACCAGCTTCTGCGTGGGCCGCGGCGCCTGCAGGACGCTGTAGCCCTGCGTCGTCATCTCGCCCAGGCGCACGCCGAGTGCGATCACCAGGTCGGCGTCCTTCACCCGTGCCACCAGCTTGGGGTTGGTGCCGATGCCCACGTCACCGGCGTACAGCGGGTGGCGGTTGTCGAAGGTGTCCTGGAAGCGCCAGGCGCAGGCCACGGGCAGCTGCCAGTTCTCGGCAAAACGCTGCAGCGCCTGGGTCGATTCGGCCGTCCAGCCCGAGCCGCCGGCCAGCACGAGCGGGCGCTGCGCGGCCATCAGCATCGCGCGCAGGTCGCGCAGGCCGCCGGGCGCGGGCCAGGCATGCACGGGCTCCACGCGCGGCAGCACCGGGGCGCTGGTCAGCGTGGTCAGCATGTCCTCGGGCAGGGCCAGCACCACCGGGCCCGGGCGGCCCTGCATCGCCGTGTGGAAGGCGCGCGCCACGTACTCGGGCAGGCGGTCAGCGCTCTGCACCTCGGCCACCCACTTGGCCAGCCCCAGCGTGCCGGGGCTGAACATCTGGCGGTAGTCGATCTCCTGGAACGCCTCGCGGTCGCGCTGGTCGCTGGCCACCTGGCCGATGAACAGCACCATCGGCGTGCTGTCCTGGAAGGCCGTGTGCACGCCGATGCTGGCGTTGGTGGCACCGGGCCCGCGCGTCACGAAGCACACGCCGGGGCGGCCGCTGAGCTTGCCCTGCGCGTCGGCCATGAAGGCGGCGCCGCCCTCCTGCCGGCAGGCGATGAAGCGGATGCGGTCGGCGTGCTGGTGGAAGCCGTCGAGCACCGCGAGGTAACTCTCACCGGGGACGCCGAAGCAGGTGTGCACGCCCTGCGCGATCAGCGCTTCGACGAGGGCGTGGCCGGCGGGGCGGGCGGATGGTGGGGGGTTGATGTCAGCCATGGCGGCACTGTAGCCGCAGGCCGGGGCCCGACGCGCCGCCCTCAGGCTGCCGCCAGCGCGGTGCGCCGCACGCGGCCGACCCGGAAAGCGCTGACGATCAGCACGCCCTGCAGCAGCGCCAGCGCCAGCCACACGCCGGCAAAGGCGCCGCGGTCCATCAGCAGGCCGATACCCAGCGGCACCAGCGCCTGGCCGATGTCCAGGCCGCCGTAGACGACGCCGTAGACACGGCCCGATGCGTTGTCGGGCGCGGAGCGCTTGACCAGCAGGTCGCGCGAGGGGCCGGAGATGCCGGTGGCAAAACCCATCACCCCGAAGAGCACCGGGACCAAAGCCGCCGGCACCGACGCGAAGCCGATCGTCAGCGCCACCAGCGCCGCCGCGACGAAGGCCGCGCCGACGATGCGCTCGCAGCGCTCGGCCTGGGCTGCCAGGAAGCCGCCCAGCACCATGCCGCTGGCGCTGCACACCATGTAGATGCTCAGGCACAGCGCCGCCAGGTGCGCCGGCACCGCATGCAGCTGGCGCGCGGCCTCGGGGCCGAAACTCTGCACGATGGACAGCGCACCGGCGTAGAAGAAGAAGAAGCCGAAGCACATCCACACCGAGGGGATGCGCAGGAAGGCCAGTGAACCGCCGTCGCCCACGGCCGGGCCGCCAGCCGCCGGTGCGGCCAGCGGCGGCAGCGTCAGGCGCCGGCGCTGCAGCAGCAGCACCAGCAGCACGCCGAACGCCAGCGCCGCCGCGGCCAGCAACGCCACGCGCCACGAAAACGCCAGCGTCAGCGGCACCAGCAGCGCCGGTGCCAGCGCCCAGCCCAGGCTGCCGGTGATGCCGTGCACGCTGTAGGCGTGGCCCAGCCGCGGCTTGGCGATCTTGCGATTGAGCAGCGTGTAGTCCACCGGGTGGAACACGCCGTTGCCGGTGCCCGCCACCACCGACCACAGCGCAAGCATCCAGTAGCTGGTGCTGGTGGCGTAGCCGATGGCGGCCACGCCCAGCAGCGCCAGGCCGGCAAAGAGGATCGGACGCGGCCCGTGCCGATCGACCCAGAAACCCGACAGCGCCTGCACGACGCACGAGGTGACGAAGAACACCGTGAGCAGGAAACCCAGCTGCGCGTAGCTGACGCCGAAGTCGTCCTTCAGCCACGGGAACAGCGGCGCCAGCAGCAGCTGGCTGAAGTGGCTCAGACCGTGGGCCAGGCCGACCAGGCCGATGACGGTGGCGTCCTGGCGCAGGCCGGGCTCGCGGCCTTGCAGGGTGAATGTCGACATGCCTTCATCGTAGCGGGGCCGGCAACCGGCCGTCTTGAGCGCGCGCGCCGGGCCGGCCCTGCTACCGCGGCTGCTGCGCCGTCAAGGCCATGACCCGATGCGCAGCACGCCGCGGCACTACCATTGCGGCCATGGACCAAGTGCTCTTCGACTACACCCGCCAGGACGCCACCGGCGGCAGCTGCACCGCGCACGCCTGGGCCAAGGTGCCGCCGGCGCTGAACGCCGCCGATCGCCAGCGTGCGCTGGACCGCGCCGCCGATTTGCTGAAGGCGAAGGGCGCCGTGCTCGTGGCCCACTACTACGTGGACGGCGACATCCAGGACCTGGCGCTGGCCACCGGCGGCATCGTCGCCGACTCGCTGGAGATGGCGCGCTTCGGCCGCGAGCACCCCGCGCAGACGCTGGTGGTGGCCGGCGTGCGTTTCATGGGCGAGAGCGCGAAGATCCTGTCGCCCGACAAGCGCGTGCTGATGCCCGACCTGGAAGCCACCTGCAGCCTGGACCTCGGCTGCCCGGCCGACGCCTTCTCGGCCTTCTGCGACGCCCACCCCGACCGCCAGGTCGTCGTCTACGCCAACACCAGCGCGGCGGTGAAGGCGCGCGCCGACTGGATGGTGACGAGCTCGTGTGCGCTGGCCATCGTCGGCCACCTGAAGGCGCAGGGCCACAAGATCCTGTGGGCACCCGACCGCCACCTGGGCCGCTACATCCAGGAGCAGACCGGTGCCGACATGCTGCTGTGGAACGGCGCCTGCATCGTGCACGACGAGTTCAAGGGCATGGAGCTCGAGCTGCTGAAGCGCGAGCACCCCGGCGCGCAGGTGCTGGTGCACCCGGAGTCGCCCAAGAGCGTGGTGGAACAGGCCGACGTCGTGGGCAGCACCACGCAGCTGCTCAACGCCGTGGTCCAGGGCAACGCGCCGGCACGGCATCCTGCACCGCATGCGCCAGCTGGCGCCGGGCAAGACGCTGATCGAAGCACCCACCGCCGGCAACAGCGCCACCTGCAAGAGCTGCGCCCACTGCCCCTGGATGGCGATGAACGCGCTGCAGGGCGTGGTGGCCTGCCTGGAGCAGGGCAGCGGCGAGGTCTTCGTGCCCGAACCGGTGCGCAGCCAGGCGCTGGGCTGCATCGAGCGCATGCTGGATTTTGTGCGCCAGAACCCGGGCAGCGTGGCGCAGCCGAAGTCCGGCTTCGTGCCGCAGGTCGGCGCGGCGTGAACCGCCGGGCCTGATCGTCGCACCGGGCGCTTCAGTCGGCGCCCGCCGGCGCCGATAACGGCTCAGCCCCGGGGCCGGGGTGGAGACCGACCATGACCGTGACCGCTGATTTCACCTCCGTGCGCAACCACAACGAGCGCGCCGTCTATGAAGCCGTGATCCGCCAATCGGCGCAGTTCCCGGGCGTGGCGCACAGCGAAGAGCTGCTGGCCGACGTGGCCTGCGTGGCGCTGAACCGGCTGCCGCCGCGCTACATCCGCCACGAGGTCGACTTCGTCTTCTATCTCAGCGAGCGCGAGCGCGGCGACAGCGAGCGGCAGCTGTCCGAGGCCGTGGAATACGCTTTCGGCTTCGTGCAGGCGCGCACCGCGATGCGGGCGCGCGGCTGAACCCCGCTAGCGGCCCTTGCCGCTGCGGGCCGGGCGCGTCAGCACGGTGGGGAAGCTCACCGGCAGCGTGTTGGGGAAGTCGCGGCTGTAGTGCAGGCCGCGGCTCTCGTGGCGGCGCAGCGCGCTGCGCACGATCAGCTCGGCGCACACCACCAGGTTGCGCAGCTCCAGCAGGTCGCGGTTGACGCGGAAGTTGGCGTAGTAGTCCAGCGTCTCGCCGCGCAGCAGCTTGATGCGGTGCAGCGCACGCTCCAGCCGCTTGGTGGTGCGCACGATGCCGACGTAGTTCCACATCAGCAGTCGCAATTCGTCCCAGTTGTGGGCGATGACGACCTGCTCGTCGGCGTCTTCCACCTGGCTCTCGTCCCAGGGCGGCAGCGAGGGGTCGGCGGTGGCCGGCTGCTGCTCGATGGCCAGCGCGCAGCTGCGCCCCAGCACCACACATTCCAGCAGCGAGTTGCTGGCCAGCCGGTTGGCGCCGTGCAGGCCGGTGTAGGTGGTCTCGCCCACTGCGTACAGGTGCGGCAGGTCGGTGCGGCCGTCCAGGTCGGTCACCACGCCGCCGCAGGTGTAGTGCGCCGCCGGCACCACCGGGATGGGTTGTTTCGTGATGTCGATGCCCAGCTGCAGACAGCGCGCGTGGATCGTCGGGAAGTGTTCCTTCACGAAGGCCTCGCCGCGCTCCTTCACGATGGGGCGGGCGTCGAGCCAGACATGGTCGATGCCGTGCTTCTTCATTTCGAAGTCGATCGCGCGGGCGACGATGTCGCGCGGCGCCAGTTCCAGGCGCTCGTCGTGCGCGGCCATGAAGCGGGTGCCGTCGGGCAAGGTCAGGTGCGCGCCCTCGCCGCGCAGCGCCTCGGTGATCAGGAAGCTGCGCTCCTGCGGGTGGTACAGGCAGGTGGGGTGGAACTGGATGAACTCCATGTTGCCCACGCGGCAGCCGGCACGCCAGGCCATCGCGATGCCGTCGCCGGTGGCGGTGTCCGGGTTGCTGGTGTAGCGGTAGACCTTGCCGACACCGCCGGTGGCCAGCACCACGGCCGCCGCGGGCAGCGTCTCGACGCGGCCGCGGTCCATGTCCAGCGCGTAGACGCCGTAGCAGCGCGGGGACTCTTCGCGGTGCAGGTGGCGCGAGGTGATCACGTCCACCGCCATCCAGCGCTCGCGCAGCGTCACGTTGGGGTGGGCGCGGGCGCGCGCAAGCAGCGCGTCGTGGATGGCCTTGCCGGTGGCGTCGGCGGCATGGGCGATGCGGCGCACCGCGTGGCCGCCCTCGCGCGTGAGGTGCAGGCCGAGCGGGCCCTCGGGGTCGGCCGAGAACATCACGCCGGCATCCACCAGCCACTGCACGGCGGCGGCGCTGTGCTCGGCGATGTAGCGGGCGGTGTGCTCGTCCACCAGGCCGGCGCCGGCGTCCTGGGTGTCGCGCACGTGGGATTCGACGCTGTCGTCGCTGCCCAGCACGCCCACGATGCCGCCCTGGGCCCAGGCGGTGGCACTTTCGCTCAGGCCGCGCTTGGCCAGCACGATGACGGGGCGGTGCTCGGCCAGCTGCAGCGCCACCGTGAGGCCGGCAAGCCCGGCCCCGATGACGACCACGGGACCGGGGGGCTGCACAAAGGCGGTGATGGACGTCATGTCGTGCAGCACCCCGCGGGGCCCCATGCGGCCGGAAGCGGCCTGTTGCGCGGATTCTACGAAGGGATGGGCGCCCGCCCTGCCAGCCACGTGGTGCGGCGCCTATCATCGCCCCGACACCCCGGAGAAGCCCCCCATGAGCGCTGGTCGAGACGACAACCACTGGCCGGACACGGCACGCATACCCAGCCGCGAGGACCTGCTCTCGCCGAGCACGCAGGTCGTCAGCGACCGCGACGCCTACCTGGGCCAGGGCAGCCGCGACATCGGCCGCAGGATCTCCGAAGACCAGGTCGAGCTCTTCGTCACCGGCGAACCGGGCCAGTCGCTGCAGCAGGAATTCCAGCTGCATGCGCCGGAGTTCATCGCGCTGCACGACGTGGGCATCAGCGCGTCGCTGCGGCTGCTGACCACGCTGGCCAGCGCGGCCGGGGCGCGGGTGCAGCGGCTGTCGATCCGTCGCCAGGGCCATGGCGTGGCGCTGGCGGTGGTGCAGTTCGTCGAGATGCCGCTCGCCGACGGCACGCCGGTGCGCGTGTACGCCACCGACGTCAATGCCGACGGCCCCACGCGCAGCGGCCTGGCGCGTGCGCTGCTGGGCTTCAGCCGGCTCGGGGTGCTGATGGTGGGCGAGCTGCCGGCCCACGCGCTCACGGCGCAGCTGGCGCCGCTGCACGAGTTCCTGGTGCGCGGCCCCTGGCCCAACCGCGACCTGCTGCTGGTGCCGCTGGGCTCCAGCATCGGCCTGGCGGCGCCGGGCGCACAACTGGCGCACCAGACTGACGTGGCCGTGCACGTGACGCCCCACGCGGCCAAGCCCAAACACGTGTGGACCTTCATCGGCGGCGCCTGGAACCGCCTGCACGGCGCGCCCAACGGCCAGCGCGCCCTGCCCACGGACATCGAGCGTGCGGTGCCCAAGCCCCGGGTGCCCGATGCCGAGGCCACCACCGAGCCGATGCCGCTGGACGGACTGAAACGGGCCGCGGCGCCGCCGCCCCGAATGGCCCCGCCAATGGAAAGCATCACGCCGATGCCGGTGCCGGGCACCACCAGCTGGAAGACCTACGTCGACCGTTGCGCGCTGATCAAGGGCACGATCAGCTGCTGTGTCTTCGACACCCACTCGATGCAGGTCATGGCCGCTGCCGGCGGCCCGCCGGCGGCCGACCGCTTGGCCCAGCAGGGGGCGGCCCTGCTCACGGCGATGAACGACGCGTCGCGTGCGCTCGGGCTGGGCCCGGCGCGGGCCGAGGCCAGCATCAGCACCACCAGCCACCACCTGCTGCTGCGCCCGGTGCCGGGTCACCCCGGGGTGGCGCTGCACATGGTGCTGCAGGCCAGCGCCGGCAACCTGACGCTGGCGCGCATGCAGCTGGAGCGGGTCGAGCCACCCCGCTGAGGGCCGTCCAGGTCCGCGCAGGCGGACCTGGAGCCGCGGCCCTCAGCGCTCACGCGTGAAATCGCGTTCGGGCCTTCGCCAGCCGTGCAAGGCCTTACGGCCTTGCACGCGCGGGCTCAGTGCACCACGCGCGAGAAGCTGAAGTCGCCGTCGAGCACGTCCACCGGGATCACGCTCTTCGGGCCGAAGCGGCCCTGCAGGATCAGCTTGCTCACCGGGTTCTCGATGCGCTGCTGGATGGCGCGCTTCAGGGGCCGCGCCCCGAACACCGGGTCGAAACCCACCTTGGCCAGCTCGGTCAGCGCCGCCGGCGAGACCTCCAGCTTCATCTCCAGCTTCTCCAGCCGCGACTCCAGCAGCTTGAGCTGGATGGCTGCGATGCTCTCGATGTGCTTCTGGTCGAGCGCGTGGAAGACCACCGTCTCGTCGATGCGGTTCAGGAACTCGGGCCGGAAGTGCTGCTTGACCTCCACCCACACCGCGTCACGGATGTCGGCGCTGGGCTGGCCGGCCATCTGCATGATCATGTGCGAGCCGAGGTTGCTGGTCATCACGATCACGGTGTTCTTGAAGTCCACCGTGCGGCCCTGCCCGTCGGTCAGGCGGCCATCGTCCAGCACCTGCAGCAGCACGTTGAAGACGTCGGGGTGGGCCTTCTCCACCTCGTCGAGCAGCAGCACGCTGTAGGGCTTGCGGCGCACGGCCTCGGTCAGCGTGCCGCCTTCGTCGTAGCCCACGTAGCCCGGCGGCGCGCCGATCAGGCGGCTGACGCTGTGCTTCTCCATGAACTCGCTCATGTCGACGCGGATCATGTGGTCGTCGCTGTCGAACAGAAAGCCCGCCAGCGCCTTGCACAGCTCGGTCTTGCCGACGCCGGTCGGGCCCAGGAACAGGAAGCTGCCCAGCGGCCGGTTGGGATCGCTCAGGCCCGCGCGTGAGCGGCGGATCGCGTCGGCGACCACCGTGATGGCCTCGTCCTGGCCCACCACGCGCTGGTGCAGCTTGTCCTCCATCTGCAGCAGCTTGTCGCGCTCGCCCTGCATCAGCTTGCTCACCGGGATGCCGGTGGCGCGGCTCACGACTTCGGCAATCTCTTCGGCGCCGACCATCGTGCGCAGCAGTTGCGGACGGCCGGCGTCCTTCTTGCCGGACTCGACGTCTTGCGCCTCCTTCAGGCGCTTCTCGATCTCGGGCAGGCGCCCGTACTGCAGCTCGGCCACCTTGTCGAAGCTGCCCTTGCGCGTCAGCTCGTCGATCTGCGAACGCACGCGGTCGCGCTCGGCCAGCAGGTCGGTGGAGCCCTGGGCGGTGGCCTTCTCGGCCTTCCAGATCTCATCCAGGTCGTTCAGCTCGCGTTGCAGTCGCAGCATCTCTTCCTCGATCAGGTCGAAGCGGCGGATCGACGCCTCGTCCTTCTCCTTGCGCACCGCCTCGCGTTCGATCTTCAGCTGGATCAGCCGGCGGTCGAGCCGGTCCATGGCCTCGGGCTTGGAGTCCTTCTCGATCTTCACCTTGGCCGCCGCCTCGTCGATGAGGTCGATGGCCTTGTCGGGCAGGAAGCGGTCGGTGATGTAGCGATGGCTCAGCTCGGCCGCGGCCACGATGGCCGGGTCGGTGATCTCCACGCCGTGGTGCACCTCGTACTTCTCCTGCAGGCCGCGCAGGATGGCGACCGTCGCTTCCACGCTGGGCTCGTCCACCAGCACCTTCTGGAAGCGGCGCTCCAGCGCGGCGTCCTTCTCCACGTACTTGCGGTATTCGTTCAGCGTGGTGGCGCCGATGCAGTGCAACTCGCCGCGCGCCAGCGCCGGCTTGAGCATGTTGCCGGCGTCGATGGCGCCCTCGGCCTTGCCGGCGCCCACCATCGTGTGCAGTTCGTCGATGAACAGGATGATGCGGCCCTCGTCGGCGGCCACTTCCTTCAGCACGGCCTTCAGCCGCTCCTCGAATTCACCGCGGTACTTGGCGCCGGCCAGCAGGCCGGCCATGTCGAGCACCAGCACCCGCTTGTTCTTCAGCGAGTCGGGTACCTCGCCGTGGATGATGCGCTGCGCCAGGCCCTCGACGATGGCCGATCAGCACCGGGTTGTTCTTGCTGCGCCGCTGCAGCACCTGGATGGCGCGGCGGATCTCGTCGTCGCGGCCGATCACCGGGTCGAGCTTGCCTTGCCGGGCGCGTTCGGTGAGGTCCAGCGTGTACTTCTTCAAGGCTTCGCGCTGGCCCTCGGCCTCGGCGCTGTCGACCTTGCTGCCGCCGCGCACGGCATCCACGGCGGCCTCCAGGCTCTTGCGCGTGAGGCCGTGGCCGCGCACCACGGCGCCGAGGTCGGTCTTGGCGTCGGCCAGCGCCAGCAGGAACATCTCGCTGGCGATGAACTGGTCGCCGCGCTGGCCGGCTTCCTTGTCGGCGGCCTGCAGCACCTGCATCAACTCGCGGCCGGGCTGCACCTGCTGACCTGCGCCCTGCACCGTGGGCAGGTTGCGGATGGCGGTTTCCATCGCGGTGCCGAGCGCGGCCACGTTGGCGCCGGCGCGCTCGAGCAGCGAGCGCGGCCCGTCGGGCTGCTGCAGCATGGCGGCCAGCACGTGGCTGGGCTCGATGTAGGGGTTGTCGCGGGCCACGGCGGCGCTGCTGGCGTCCTGCAAGGCCTGCTGGAAAGCGGTGGTGAGCTTGTCGAGTCGCATGGTGGGACCTCCGGGTTGCTCGGGATATTGGGAAGCCGCCGGGCCTTTCAAGAGCGTGGATGTCGCGACGTACACTGACCTTGACACAGAACAAGAACATCACGGCCCCTCATGGAGACCCCCCTGGGCTCATCGCCCCACGCGCCTCGGCATCCGTCCCGGCGAGTGCGCAGCACGACGGTGCGCCCGTGAGCGCCGTGCCCATCGGCCTGGCCTCGTGGCGGGCCTGGCCGCAGCAGCTGCTGGCCGGGGCCATCGGGGCCGTGGTGAGCGTGGCCATCGTGCTCACGCTCGGCCTGCTGGCACTGGCGCCGCTGGGCGCCCAGGCCGCCGAGGTGGGCGTGACCGCCAGCTTTGCCTGCGTGGTGGTCAGCGGCCTGGTGTTTGCCGTGCTCGGCCGCAGCCTGATCCCCAGCGGCGGCCCTTCGTCGGCCACCGCGCTCATCATGGCCGGGCTGGTGGCGCAGGTGGTGGCCGCCACGCCGGCGGGTGACGAGATCGGCCTGCTGGTGCGCGTGTCGGTGGCCATGGGCAGTGCGGTGGCCTGGATGGGGCTGCTCCAGATGGTGATGGCCGTGCTGCGCCTGAGCCGCCTGGTGCGCGTGGTGCCGCAGCCGGTGCTGGCGGGCTTCATGAACGGCATTGCGCTGCTGATCCTGCTGTCGCAGCTGCCGGCCTTGATGGCGCTGCCGCTGGCGCAGTGGCAGGACCAGGGCTGGCGGGCCCTGCAGGCGGCCTCGCCGGGTGCCTTGCTGCTGGGGCTGGGCACGGCGGCGGTGGTGTGGCTGCTGGCGCGGCGCGCGCCGCGTGCGCCCAGCGCGCTGATCGGCCTGCTGGCCGGCGTGGCGGCCTACCACGCCGGCCGGGCGCTGTGGCCCGCGCTGGAGCTGGGCGGCACACTCGGCAACGTCAGCGCGGCGCCCACCCTGCCCGGCCTGCTGACGCTGGCCACCCACGGCAGCACCGGGTTGCAGGCGCTGGGGGCGCATGCGGGCGCGATCGCCCTCACCGGCGCGCTGCTGGCGATCATCGGCACGCTGGAGAGCATGCTCAACCTGCGCGCCACCGACCAGAGCCAGGGCTCGCGCCACGACGAGCAGCACGAGCTCTGGGCCATGGGCATGGCCAACCTGCTGGGCGGCCCGCTGGGCGCCCTGCCCATGGTGCAGCTGCGCGCACGCGCCACGGCCATCCTGCAGGCCGGCGGCCACGGCAGAGCTGCGGCCGTGGCCGCGTGCGCGGTGTCGGCGCTGATCATCACCGTGGGCGCGGGCTGGGTGGCCGCGCTGCCGCAGGCGGTGCTGGCCGGCGTGATGATCACCGTGGCCCTGGCGCTGGTGGACCACTGGTCCGACGCGCTGTGGGGCCGCTGGCGGCGCGGGCCCGGCCGGCGCCAGGTGCGCATCAGCCTGGCCATCATGACCCTGGTGTGCCTGCTGACGCTGTGGCGCGGGCCGGCGCTGGGCGTGCTGGCGGGCATGGCGCTGTCGATGGCCGCCTTCGTGCAGGGCATGAACCGCTCGGTGCTGCGCGCGCGGCGCGATGGCGTGGCGCTGCCGTCGCGCCGCGTGCACCCGGCGGCGGCCGAAACCTGGCTGCAGACCGCACGCCGCCGCATCCTGGTGCTGGAGCTGGAGGGCGCGCTGTTCTTCGGCAGCGCGGAGCGCGTGGCCGACGAGGCCGATGCACTGCCGGCCGGCTGCCGCTTCCTGGTGCTGGACCTGCGGCGCGTGGGTGCCATCGACGATTCCGCGGCGCGCGTGCTGCAGCAGATGCGGGCGCGTCTGGCGCCACGCGGCATCACGCTGCTGCTGGCGGGCGTGGGCCCCGGCAGTGTGCAGCGCGCCCAGCTCGAGGCCTTCTTCGACGCCGGCGGCGAAGCCCGTGCCGACTGGTTCCGCGACACCGACCACGCGGTCGAGGCCGCCGAGCACCAGCTGCTGGACGAGTGCGCGCCAGACACCTCCCTGCCGGCCTTTGGCAGCGCCGTGTCCCTGGCCGGCAACTCGCTGATGCAGGGCCTGAGTGCAGCACAGCTGGCCGCCGTGCAGGCCCGGCTGCAGACCCGCACGCTCAGCGCGGGTGAGAGCCTGTTCCAGGCGGGCGACGCGGCCGACGGCCTGTACCTGCTGAGCGAGGGCTCGATCAGCGTGCTCGGGCCGGGCGGCCAGCGCTACGTGAGCTTTTCGCCGGGCACCATGCTGGGTGAGCTGGCCATGCTGGACCGCCAGGGCCGCAGCGCCAGCGCCGTGGCCGACAGCGCGGTGGTGGTGCATCTGCTGACACACGAGGCCCTGGCTGCGCTGGCGCTGGACGAGCCCGCGCTGTGCACGCTGCTCTACCGCAACATCGCGGCCCACCTGGCCACGCGGCTGCGCGTGGCGTCCGAGGCCTGGAGCGGCGCGGCGTCCTGAAAGCCCGGCGGCGCGGCCTTCGGCCTCAGCCGCCGGCGGCCAGCCGACTGCGCAGCTCGCCGCGCGCCACCTTGCCCAGCGCCGTGGTCGGCAAGGCCGGCATGAAGACCACGCGCGTCGGCCACTTGAAGCGCGCCAGCCGCGGGCCGATGGCATCGACGAGGCCTTGCGCCAGCAGCGCGTCGCCCGCGGGGCCTGCGGCGCGCACCACGGCCAGCACCGGCACCTCGCCCCAGCGCGCGTCGGCCACGCCCACCACCGCGCAGGCGGCCACGCCGGGCAGCGCGGCCACGAGCTGTTCGATCTCGGCCGGGTGGATGTTCTCGCCGCCGCTGATGATGAGCTCCTTGCTGCGGCCCACCACCTCGATCAGCCCGCCCGGGTGCACCCGCGCCAGGTCGCCGGTGTGGAACCAGCCGTCGGCGTCGAAGCCCGTCTCTGCACTGCGGTGGTAGCCGCGCATCAGGTTCGGCGCCTTGAGCCGGATCTCGCCATCGGCGGCCAGGCGCAGCTGCACACCCAGTGCCGGGCGGCCCGCCATGCCCGGATGCGCCAGGGCTTCCTCGGGCTTCAGCACGATGGACACCGGCCCGGTCTCGGTGGCGCCGTAACACTGCGCCACCGGCACGCCGCGGGCGTGGAAGGCGTCGATCAGCGCGCGCGGCACGATCTGCGAGCCGCTGTTGATGAACTGCAGGCTGGACAGGTCGGCACCGGCCCAGCGCGGGTGCTCGATCAGCGCCTTCATCACCGCGGGCACCAGCAGCGTGGTGCTCGGCTTCCACTGTTCGACCGCATCGAACCAGGCCTCGGGCGTGAAGCGCGGCTGCAGCGACACCTTCGCACCCACGGCCAGCGCCGGCAGCGTCTGGATGCACAGGCCGCCGGCGTGGAACAGCGGCAGCACCGACAGCACGCGCGTCTGCGCGGTGAATCCCTGCGCCGCGACGGCCGCCGCCGCGTTGGCCTGCAGGCCGGCCGCGGTGTGCATGGCGCCCTTCGGCGCGCCGGTGGTGCCGGACGTGTAGACGAGCAGCAGGTCGCCATCCTGCACGCCATCCGCCGGGCCGGGCTGCAGGGGCGTCAGCGACAGCAGTTCGCCGGCCAGCGCCTCCAGCTCCGGCGTGCCCATCAGGTGGCCCGCGCCGGCGTGCTGCACGATGTGCGCCAGCTCGGCCGGCGCCAGCCGCCAGTTCAGCGGCAGCAGCACCGCGCCCAGGCGCTGGCAGGCCACCAGCGTGGCGATCAGGTCCCAGCTGTTGTGGCCCAGCCAGGCCACGATGGCGCCGCGCTGCACGCCGTCGGCGCGCAGGTGCTGCAGCGCGGCGTCGGCCAGAGCCGGGGGGACGAGTCGGTCGAACACGGGATGGGGCGTGTTATTCGATTGCTTCGTCGCGCTCGCCCGATTCGTACAGGCACTCGCGCCCCAGGCGGTCCATGCACAGCTCGGCGGTCCAGGGCAGCATCAGGCTGCCGCAGCGGCTGTCGCGGTACAGGCGCTCCAGCGGCAGGCTCTTCAGCATGCTCTGGCCGCCACAGGTGCGGATGGCCAGCGCGGCCAGCGCGTTGGCGTTTTCCATGATCGTGAAGTGCGCCGCGTACAGGCGCATGCGCGTGTCCTTGTCGGGGTCGACCTGCGCGTCGCGTGCGTTCTGCAGGAAGATCGATCGCGTCTGCTCCAGCTTGATGCGCATGTCGGCCACCGCGATCTGCTTGGTGGGGTACATGCGGCGCTTCACGGGCGGCATGCCGGGCACCTCGGCGCGCAGGTAGGCCACCGTGAAGTCGTAGGCCGCCTGCGCGATGCCCATGTAGGTGGGGCTGAGCGTGGCAAACATGTGCGGGAAGCGCGCTGCGGCCTGCCAGTACAGGCCCTCGGGCATCAGCCGCGCGGTGTGCGGCACGAACACGTCGTGCAGCAGCAGCGTGCGGCTGACGGTGCCGCGCATGCCCAGCGGGTCCCAGTCGCCGACCACGCTGACGCCATCGGCCGTGGCCGGCACCGCGAGGTAGAGCGAGTCGCGCTGCGTGGCGCCGGGCTTGTCCAGCGTGCAGAGAACCCCGTAGAAGTCGGCCGCGCCGGCCAGCGACGCGAAGATCTTCTTGCCGCTGACGATGTAGCCACCATCCACCGGCCGCGCCAGCGTGCCGAAGGGCGCCTTCCCGGCCGCGGCGGCGCCGCCTTCGCTGAAGGGCTGCGAGTACACGAGCCCCTTGTCGGCGATGTTGGCGTGGTGGATGCGGCGGTTGATGGCGTGGTCGGCGCGCTGCTCGGGCGTCATGTCCAGCGCGTCGGCGATGAAGCCGCTCCACATGCTGCTGCTGACGTGCATGTTCCAGCTCAGCGCGGTGGCGCCGCAGTGGCGGCCGATCTCGGCGGCCACCATCACGTAGGTGGCGAAGTCGGCGCCCAGGCCGCCCAGGTCCTTGGGCACGCAGATCTTCAGCAGGCCGGCCTCGCGCAGGTCCTGGTAGTTGTCGAAGGGGAACGTGGCGTCGCGGTCGTGCTGCGCGGCGCGCGGCGCAAACTTCTCGCGGCCCAGCGTGGCAGCGATCTCGATCAGCTCGCGCTGCTGCGCCGTCAGGTGCGCGGGGTTGCCGGCGATGTGCATGGGGTCAGTCTCCGGTGGGGTTCGCGAAGTGCCGGCGCAGGAACGACACCACGGCGTGGTTGAAGGCAGCCGGCGCCTCGACGTTGGCGATGTGGCCGGCGCCGGGCAGGCAAACGTAGGCGCTGCCGGCAATCCGTGTGCTCATGCGCTGCATCACCTCGGGCGGCGCGGTGCGGTCGTGCTCGCCGGCCAGCAGCAGCGTGGGCACGGTGATGGCGGCCAGCGCCTCGCGGCGGTCGAAGCCGGCGATGGCCTGCAACGCCACGCGGTAGCTGGCCTCGGGCACCCGCGCCATCACGCTGCGCGCCTGCTGCAGCGCGGCCGCTGGCGCCTGCGGCGACACCATGCCCGGCACCAGCCTGTCGGCCATGCCGGCCATGCCCAGGCCGGCGTCCAGCGGCGCCAGGCGCTCGGCGACGAATTGCGCCTGCCAGGCGCCATCGGGCTTGCCGAAGGCGCTGCTGGTGCAGGCCAGCACGAGGCCCTGCACCACATGCGGCGCGCGCAGCGCCACCTCCTGCGCCACCATGCCGCCCATGCTGTGGCCCAGCAGCACGGTGCGCCCGGCACGGGCGTCAGCGGCCAGGTCCAGCACGGCCTGCACCATGGCGCCCAGCGTGGGCTGGCCGGGTGAATCGCCGTAGCCGGGGAAGTCCATCGCCAGTGCGCGGAAGCCGGCGTCGGCGATGGCCTGGGCGGTGCCCGATCCATCGGGGCCCCAGATCGACCGCCCGCCGCCGATGCCGTGCAGCAGCAGCACCGCGGTGCTTCCCCGCCCCAGCTCGAAGCAGGCGGGCCGGCTCACACCAGTTGCCCCCGGTCCACCACCAGGCTGCCGTCCAGCGCCACCGTGCAGCCGCGCAGCGGCAGGTCGAAGTGACCCAGGGTGTGGCGGTCCGCCACCTCGTTGGCGCCGGTGCTGTAGAGGAAGTTGCCGGCAAAGGCGCGCAACTCGGTGCCGTTGAAGTCGGCCTTGTCGTAGAAGGCCATGGCGTCCCAGCGCGCGCGGCGGTTCAGGCCCCAGCCCACGTGCGAGACGGCATAGGCCGCCGCATCGCCCCAGGCCGCGAAGTAGCCGCGCATCATCTCGGCGTCCACGCCCTCGCCTTCCACGCGCACCGCGTGGTCGTTTTCGATCACCAGGCGCACGGGGCTTTGCAGATAGCTCTTGAAGGTCAGGTTCACGTCGCCGCGGTCCAGCACCAGCGTGCCGTTGACGCTGCCGGCCGCCGGAAAGGCCAGCACCAGCCCGCCCGGCCAGTGGCTCAGCGAGCCGGGTTTGCTGGTGAAGCCCCAGACGCCGCCCACCCGCGCGCCGGCCAGCGCGATGTGCAGGTCGGTGCCGGCGGCCGATGTCACGTGCATCGCCTTCGCAGCCTTGAGTCGGCGCATCGCGTCGCGCACCGGCGCTTCGTCTTCGGCGCGCGGCAGGCAGCGTTCCAGGATCTCGGGGTGCTCGTGGCTGATGGCCAGCACCCGCGCGCCACCCTTCAGGATGCGCGGCAGCTCCACCGCATGTTGCAGCCCTTCCACCGTGCAGTCGGCGATGAACACGCTGGATGCCAGCGCCTGCACCACCGGCTCGAGCTGGCCGATGGCGTCCGACGCGCCCGTGCTGCGCACCGGCACCGGCGCGCTCAGCGCCCGGCCGGGCATCACCAGGTGGAAGGGCCGCGCGCCCAGGCGCAGCAGCGCCAGCTCGCTCAGCTTGGGCAGTTCGGGCCGCGTCTGCGTCTCGGACAGCACGGCGCACACGTCGCCGGGCTGCACGCCGCACAGGCTGAAGGCCTGCACGAAGACGTCGATCCAGCGACCTTCCAGGTTCACAGCACCTCGCCCAGCAGGTGGTAGTGGCCGGCCTGGAAGACCAGCGGCGGCAAGGCCGATTCGGTGCAGGCCAGCACGCGGCCGATGAAGAGCCGGTGGTCGCCGGCCACCTGCTGGCTCACGAGCTCGCACTCGAACACCGCGGCGCTGCCAGCCAGCACCGGCGCGCCGTGCTCGCCCAGCGCCCAGGCGCCTTCGGCAAAACGGTCTTCGGCCTTGGACGCAAAGCGGCGCGACAGCTCCACCTGCGCCTCGGCCAGCACGTTGACGGCAAACCGCGGCGCGGCCTCGAAGGCGGCCACGCTGGGGCTCACGCTGCGCAGCGACCACAGCACCAGCGGCGGGTCCACCGACAGCGAGTTGAAGGAATTGGCGGTGAGGCCGACGAACGTGCCCTGCGCGTCGCAACAGGTGACGATGGTCACGCCGGTGGTGAAGCGGCCCAGCGCGTTGCGCAGCTGCCGTGCGTCCACGGGCGCGGTCACGCTGCACCGCCCGGATTGGGTGACACGGGCGGTGCGGGCACATCGGCCGCACCGGGCGCGTTGCTGGCCGCGATGCCCCAGCGCGCCAGCGCGGCGTCGTCGGCCACACGCGCGTCGACCCAGCGCGCGCCTTCGGGCGTGGTTTCCTTCTTCCAGAACGGCGCCTGGGTCTTCAGGTAGTCCATCAGGAATTCGCAGGCCTGGAAGGCCTGGCCGCGGTGGGCTGATGTCACGGCCACCAACACGATCTGCGCCAGCGGCTGCAGCAGGCCCACACGGTGGATGACCCGTGCGCCGCGGATGTCGAAGCGGGCATAGGCCTGGTCGATCATGGCCTCGATGGCGCTTTCGGTCATGCCGGGGTAGTGCTCCAGCTCCATCGCGCTGATGGCCGGTCCGCCGCCGGTGCGGTCGCGCACGGTGCCGGTGAAGGTGGCCACGGCACCGACGCCGCCGTCGCCGGCGCGCAGCGCGTCGACCTCGGCCGAGAGGTCGAAGTCGTGGGTCTGGATCGACACGCGGGGTGGGCGGCTCACCATCTGGTTCATCCGCCGGTGACCGGGGGAAAGAAGGCCACCTCGGCCGGGTCGGTCAGCAGCGCCGATTCGTCGCACAGCGCCTGGTTCAGCGCGCAGCGCACGGCACGGCCGCGGGCCAGCAGTTCGGCGTGGCGGCCGCCGCGCGCCAGCAGCAGGTCGCGCAGCGCGGCGACGGTGCTACCTTCGGGCATGTCGAGCGACTCCGAAGCCCCCAGGGCCTCGCGCAGCGACGCAAAAAAACGCACCTGGATCTTCATCGGGCCACCAGTTCCGACAGCGGCAGGAAGCGCACCGTGTCGCCATTCTTGATCGCCTGACCCGGCGGGTTGTCCAGCAGACCGTCGGCCCACACGGCCGAGGTCAGCACGCCCGAGCTCTGGTTGGCAAAGAGCTCCAATCCACCGGCCGGGGTGAGCCGCACACGCAGGAACTCGCGCCGCTTGTCGGGCCTGGGCCAGTCGAAATCGGCGCGCATCGGCAGGCCCGACGGCAGCGTGGCCGGCATGCCTTGCAGCGTGCGCAGCACGGCGGTCACCGCCAGCAGCCAGGTCACGAAGGACGACACCGGGTTGCCCGGCAGGCCCACCAGCAGCGCCTGCGAGCCGTCGGCGCGGCGGATGGTGCCGAAAGCCAGCGGCTTGCCCGGCTTGATGGCGATCTGCCAGTGCTCGATGTGCCCTTCGGCCATCGCCGCGGGCTTGAGGTGGTCTTCTTCGCCCACCGAGACACCGCCGCTGGTGACGATCAGGTCGTGGTCCTGCGCGGCGCGTCGCAGCGCCTCGCGCGTGGCGTCCAGCCGGTCGGGCACGATGCCCAGGTCGGTGGCCTCGCAGCCTGCCGCCTGCGCCAGGCCGCGCAGCACGAAGCGGTTGCTGTTGTAGATGGCGCCGGGGCGCAGCGGCTCGCCGGGCATCATCAGTTCATCACCGGTGGAAAAGATGGCCACGCGTGGGCGGCGCAACACCGTCAGTTGCCCGGCGCCCACCGACGCGGCCAGCCCCAGCGCCTGCGGCGACAAGCGCTCGCCGGCCAGCAGCACCGCGGCGCCCTTCAGCACGTCTTCGCCGCGGCGGCGGATCCACTGGCCCGCGGTGGGCACGGTGTTCACGCGCACCGCGCCCAGGCCAGCGCCCGATGAAGCCGGAATGGCCTCGCACTGTTCCTGCATCACCACCGCATCGGCGCCCGCAGGCACCTGCCCGCCGGTGAAGATGCGCGCGGCCGTGCCCGGCTGCAGCGGCTGGCCGACCTGGCCGGCCGGGATGCGCTGCGCCACCGCCAGCACGGTGCCGGCAGCGGGCACGTCGGCAGCGCGCATCGCGTAGCCGTCCATCGAGGTGTTGTCGGCCGGCGGCACGTCCAGCGTGGACAGCACGTCCTGGCCCAGCACGCGGCCCAGCGCGTCGAAGGTGGACAGCGTTTCGGTCTGCGTGATGCGGTGCGGCGCGGCACCGGCGGCCAGGCGCGCGAGCGCGTCGTCCAGGCTCAGCATCGGGCGGTGTTCAGCCATGGGTGTAGTCGAATCGCTCGGCGTTGTTCAGCAGGAAGGCGGCCACGCCTGCGGCGTCGTCGCGGTGGAAGACCGGGCGCATCGTGGGTTCCGGCGGCTCGGCGCCGGCGCAGCAGACGGCCAGCACGAAGGGATCTTCGGGGTACAGCGGCGGCGTGCCTTCCTGGCAGAGCTCGATGCGCAGCAAGTCGGCGTGTTTGAAGCCTTCCACCAGCGCCCAGTCGCAGTCCACCAGCTCGGCCAGCAGCTGGTGCACGTTCAGGTCCACCGGGGCCTCGAACTCGCGCACCTTGGCCAGCCGGTGGGCGCTGGCCACCACCACCTCGAAGGCGCCGGCCTGGCGGTGGCGCCAGCTGTCCTTGCCGGGCGTGTCGATGTCGAAGCCCTCGTGCGCGTGCTTGACCACCGACACGCGCTGCCCCGCGGCCTTCAGCGCGCGGATCACGCCTTCCATCAGGGTGGTCTTGCCGGCGCCGGACGGGCCGCTGAAGCCGCAGGCCTTCATGCCGCGCAGTGCGTCTCGATGAAGCGCTTCACGGCCGGCACGTCGGGCGCCATCACGGTGAAGCGCTTGGGCAGCTTCTCGATGCCGCGCAGCGCGGCGGGCGGCTCGGGGTCCACGCCCGTGGCTTCGCGGATGGTGGCTGCAAACTTGGCCGGCAACGCGGTTTCCAGCACCAGCATCGGCACGCCGGGCTGCAGGTGTTCATGCGCGACCTTCAGGCCGTCGGCGGTGTGCGTGTCGACCAACACGCCGCTGGACTGCCAGGTGTTGCGGATGGTGGCCAGGCGGTCGGCATGCGTGCTACGGCCCGACACGAAGCCGAAGCGCGCCACCGGCGCGTGTTCCGCAGCCGGCAGCGTGAAGCCGCCGTCGCGCGCCACGGCGTCGCCGAACAGCGCCTTCACGCGCGCGCCGTCGCGGCCCAGCAGGTCGAACACGAAGCGTTCGAAGTTGCTGGCCTTGCTGATGTCCATGCTGGGGCTGGAGGTCTCGTGCGTCTCGGCCGTGGCGCGCACGCGGTAGGTGCCGGTGCGGAAGAACTCATCGAGCACGTCGTTTTCGTTGGTGGCCAGCACCAGCTGCGCAATCGGCAGGCCCATCATGCGCGCCACGTGGCCGGCGCAGATGTTGCCGAAGTTGCCGCTGGGCACCGCGAAGCTGACGGTCTGCGTGTTGTTCGTCGTGGCCTGGAAGTAGCCCGCGAAGTAGTAGACGACCTGCGCCAGCAGCCGCGCCCAGTTGATGCTGTTGACGGTGCCGATCTTGTGGCGGCGCTTGAAGTCCAGGTCGTTGCTGACGGCCTTGACGATGTCCTGGCAGTCGTCGAACACGCCGTCCACTGCGATGTTGTGGATGTTGGCGTCCTGCAGGCTGAACATCTGCGCCTGCTGGAACGGGCTCATGCGGCCGTTGGGCGAGAGCATGAACACGCGCACGCCCTGCTTGCCACGCATCGCGTATTCGGCCGCGCTGCCGGTGTCGCCGCTGGTGGCGCCCAGGATGTTGAGCTCTTCACCGCGGCGCGCCAGTTCGTATTCGAACAGGTGGCCCAGCAGCTGCATCGCCATGTCCTTGAAGGCGAGCGTGGGGCCGTTGGACAGCGCCTGCAGGTACACCGGCGTGGCGCCGTCCTGCAGCTGCTTGAGCGGCACGATCTGCGGCGTGCCGAAGACGGCCTCGGTGTAGGTGGCCTCGCACAGGCGCTTCAGGTCGGCGGCCGGGATGTCGTCGATGTAGAGCGACAGGATCTCGAAGGCGAGGCTCGCGTACGGCAGCCCGCGCCAGCGCGTGAGCGTGGCGTCGTCGACCTGGGGGTAATGCGTCGGCAGGTACAACCCGCCGTCGGGCGCCAGGCCTTCGAGCAGGATGTCGGAGAAGCCGCGCTGGGTCTGGTCGCCGCGGGTACTGATGTACTTCAATTCAGCTCTTCCTTGCGGATCTTGACGATGGGGGCCAGGACGGTCGGCAGCGCCTGCATCTGCGCCAGCGCGTCGGTCATGCGGCCTTCCACGGTGTCGTGCGTCAGGATGATGAGGTCGGTCTGGTTCTCGCCCTCGGCGCTTTCGCGCTGCAGCACGGCGTCGATCGAGATGTCGTGTTCGGCCAGGATGCCGGTGATGCGCGCCAGCACGCCGGCCTTGTCGGCCACCACCAGGCGCAGGTAGAAGGCCGTCACCACCTCGCTGATCGGCAGGATCGGCGTGTCCTGCATGCTGCCGTGCTGGAAGGCCAGGTGCGGCACGCGGTGGTCGGGGTCGGCGGTGGCCAGGCGAGTGATGTCCACCAGGTCGGCGATCACCGCGCTGGCGGTGGGCTCGCTGCCGGCGCCCTTGCCGTAGTACAGCGTGCTGCCGACGGCGTCGCCCTGCACCACCACGGCGTTCATCGCGCCTTCGACGTTGGCGATCAGGCGCGTGCTGGGGATCAATGTCGGGTGCACACGCAGCTCAATGCCATGGTCGCGCCGCTTCGTGATGCCCAGCAGCTTGATGCGGTAGCCCAGCTGCTCGGCATAGCGGATGTCGGCCGCCTGCAGCTGCGTGATGCCCTCCACGTGCGCCTTGGCAAACTGCACCGGCACGCCGAAGGCGATGGCGCTCATGATCGTGGCCTTGTGCGCCGCATCCACGCCTTCGATGTCGAAGGTGGGGTCGGCCTCGGCGTAGCCCAGCCGCTGCGCCTCTTTCAGCACGACGCCGAAGTCCAGCCCCTTGGAGCGCATCTCGCTCAGGATGAAGTTGGTGGTGCCGTTGATGATGCCGGCCACCCACTCGATGCGGTTGGCGGTGAGGCCTTCGCGCAGCGCCTTGATGATCGGGATGCCACCGGCCACCGCCGCCTCGAAGGCCACGACCACGCCCTTCTCGCGCGCGGCGGTGAAGATCTCGGTGCCGTGCACCGCCAGCAACGCCTTGTTGGCCGTGACCACGTGCTTGCCAGCCGCAATGGCCTCCAGCACCAGCGCCTTGGCGATGCCGTAGCCGCCGATCAGCTCCACCACGATGTCGATCTCGGGGTTGGCGATGACCTGCCGTGCGTCGGCCACCACCTGCACGCCGTCGCCCACCACGCTGCGTGCGCGCCCGGTGTCAAGGTCGGCCACCATCGTGATCTGGATGCCGCGGCCGGCGCGGCGGCGGATCTCTTCCTGGTTGCGCTGCAGCACCTTGAAGGTGCCGCTGCCGACGGTGCCGATGCCGAGCAGGCCGACTTGGATGGGTTTCATGCGATCAGGTCTCAGGCGAAGTGACGTTTGCGGTAGTTCGAGAGGAACTTCTCGATCCGCGTGATGGCCTCGGTCAGGTCGTCGACGTTGGGCAGGAAGACGAGCCGGAAGTGGTCGTGTGCACCCCAGTTGAAGCCGGTGCCCTGCACGATCAGCACCTTCTGCTCGGCGAGCAGTTTATACGCAAACTGCTGGTCGTCGGCGATCGGGTAGACCTTGGGGTCGAGCCGCGGAAACATGTACAGCGCGGCCTTGGGCTTGACCACGCTCACACCCGGAATCTGCGTCAGCAGGCTGTGCGCCAGGTCGCGTTGCTTGCACAGCCGGCCGGTCGGCGCCACCAGGTCCTTGATGCTCTGGTAGCCGCCCAGCGCGGTCTGGATCGCCAGCTGCCCCGGCGTGTTGGAGCACAGCCGCAGGCTGGCCAGCATGTTCAGGCCCTCGATGTAGTCACGGGCGTGGCGCTTCTCGCCCGACACCACCATCCAGCCGGCGCGGTAGCCGCAGCTGCGGTAGTTCTTGGACAGGCCGCGTCGGCCAGGCTGGCCATCGCGGTGTGGGTGTGGCCGTCGTACAGCGTCTTGTCGTAGATCTCGTCGGCAAACACCACCAGCTGGTGCTGGCGTGCCAGCTCGATGATCTGCAGCAGCAGCGCGTCGGGGTACAGCGCGCCGGTGGGGTTGTTGGGGTTGCAGACCATGATGCCGCGCGTGCGCTCGGTGATCTTGCTGCGGATGTCTTCGATGTCGGGCAGCCAGCCGGCCTGCTCGTCGCAGAGGTAATGCACCGGGCGGCCGCCGCTCAGGCCCACCACCGCGGTGTAGAGCGGGAAGTCGGGCGCGGGGATCAGGATCTCGTCGCCATCGTTGACCAGCGCACTGATCGCCATCTGGATCAGCTCGGACGCACCGTTGCCCAGGTAGACGTCGTCCACCGTCACGCGCCTTGCGCGGCGCGAACAGGCCCTTGCTGTCGGTGTAGCCGGCGGCATCGGGCAGGTTGCGGATCATGTCCTGCACGATCTCGTCGGGCGGCATCAACCCGAACGCGGCCACGTTGCCGATGTTCAGCTTGATGATCTTGTGGCCCTCTTCCTCCATCTGCCGGGCCTTGTCGAGCACGGGGCCGCGGATGTCGTAAGCCACGTTGGCGAGCTTGGCGGATTTGGCCAGGGGTCTCATGGTCGGTCTCACTGCAGGGGCACTCGAGGCGGAACCTAGAATTATCCACCCATGAAGTTTCAACCCGACACGCTCAGCGGCGTCAACGTCATCACCCGCCACGACGCCGGCCGCCTGTGGGTGGCCAGCACGCCGTTCGAGCACAGCGTGATCGTGCCCTGGGTCGGCGAGGTGCTGCCCTGGGGCGCCGTGGAGCCGGACGATCTGCAGGCCAGCCACTTCGAGCGCATCCTGGCGCTCAGGCCCGAGGTGGTGATCTTCGGCAGCGGTGCGCGCCTGCGCTTCGTGCATCCTGGCCTGATGCGCGCGCTGATCGAGCAGCGTGTGGGCGTGGAAACCATGGACACCGCGGCGGCCTGCCGCACCTACAACGTGCTGGCCAGCGAGGGGCGTTCGGTGGTCGCTGCCTTGCTGCTGCAGGGGGGCGCCGACACCGGATCTTGAGGGACAGGCTCGCGGACACAATATAATTCGTCATTAAGCCGGCTTCGGCAGTCAGCAGTCCGAGAAAACCACCCCATGACGCCTGTCATCAACAAAGCGCTCCCGGAATTCGAGGCCCTGGCCACCGGCGGCGTGAAGTTCACCCCCCAGTCGCATGTCGGCCACGCCGTGGTGCTGTACTTCTACCCGAAGGACAACACCCCGGGTTGCACCACCGAAGCGATGCAGTTCCGCGATCAGCACAAGGATTTCCTGAAGGCCGGTGCGGTGGTCTTCGGGGTCTCGCGCGACAACATGGCCTCGCACGAGAAGTTCAAGACCAACCTCGAGTTGCCCTTCGAGCTGATCGCCGACACCGAAGAAAAGCTCTGCCACATGTTCGGCGTGGTCAAGAACAAGATCATGTACGGCAAGAAGGTCAAGGGCATCGAGCGCTCGACCTTCCTGATCGACGCTGCCGGCGTGATGCGTGCCGAGTGGCGCGGCATCAAGGTGGCCGGCCACGTCGACGAAGTGCTCAAGGCAGTGAAGGCGCTGAAGAAGGCCGCTTGAACAGCCGCATCGCGCCCGGCTTGCGCCACGGCCTGCGCCGCAGGCCTGCCGATTGCCGGGCCCCAGCAAGCCGCACGGTCGACCGTGCGGCTTTTTTGTTTCCCACCCCCTGTTGAACCATGCCCCTGCCCAAGCCACCGTCCAAGAAGGGTGACCTGCTGCCCAGTGCCGACTACGAAGCCCAGGCTGCACCACGCACCGGCAAGCGCGCCGGCAAGACACGCGGCACCGAGGCGCCGGCACAGACCGCGCTGGACCTGCACGACGGCCTGACCCCCGTCGTGGCCCGCGCCCCGACGCCAGTGGCCGCGGCGGCCCCGTCCCCTGTGTATGCCGCCCCGCGTGCAGCCGCCCCGCCCGTGCCGGCACCCACGCCCCGCCCGCGCAAGCCCCGCAGCACCGGGCCGGCCAAGCTCTTCGTGCTGGACACCAACGTGCTGATGCACGACCCGATGAGCCTGTTCCGCTTCGAGGAACACGACATCTTCCTGCCGATGATCACGCTGGAAGAACTGGACGGCCACAAGAAAGGCATGAGCGAGGTCGCGCGCAGCGTGCGCCAGGTCAGCCGCGAGCTCGACGCGCTGGCCTCGCTGGCGGCCAAGGACGGCAGCCTGGACGCCCACGCCGGCATCGAGCTCGCCAAGACCGGCCATCGCGAGGCCGGCGGCAAGCTGTACTTCCAGACCACCTTCCTCGACTTCAAGCTGCCGCCCGGCCTGCCCCAGGGCAAGGCCGACAACCAGATCCTGGGCGTCGTGCAGAGCCTGCGTGAGCAGCAACCCGGACGCGACGTGGTGCTGGTGTCGAAGGACATCAACATGCGCGTCAAGGCACGCGCCTGCCGGCCGAGGACTACTTCAACGACAAGACGCTGGAAGACGGCGACCTGCTCTACACCGGCGTGCTGCCGCTGCCGGCCGACTTCTGGGAGCGCCATGGCAAGACCATGGAAAGCTGGCAGCAGGGCACGCACACCTTCTACCGCATCAGCGGGCCGCTGGTACCGGCGCTGATGATCAACCAGTTCGTCTACCTCGAGGCGCCGGGCGCCGCGCCGCTGTACGCGCGTGTCACCGAGATCACCGGCAAGACCGCGGTGCTGAAGACGCTGCGCGACTACACCCACGGCAAGAACGCCGTCTGGGGCGTGACCGCGCGCAACCGCGAGCAGAACTTCGCACTCAACCTGCTGATGGACCCGGACTGCGACTTCATCACCCTCACCGGCACCGCAGGCACCGGCAAGACGCTGATGACGCTGGCCGCCGCCTTGAGCCAGGTGCTGGACGAGCGCCGCTACAGCGAGATCATCGTCACCCGTGTCACGGTGCCGGTGGGCGACGACATCGGCTTCCTGCCCGGCAACGAGGAAGAAAAGATGGGCCCCTGGATGGGCGCGCTCGACGACAACCTGGAGGTGCTGGCGCGCACCGATGCCAGCGCCGGCGAATGGGGCCGCGCCGCCACCAACGACCTGGTGCGCAGCAAGATCAAGATCAAGAGCCTGAACTTCATGCGCGGGCGCACCTTCCTGAACAAGTTCGTGCTGATCGACGAGGCGCAGAACCTGACGC
>LNFM01001805.1_pt1 | contig 51585 bp, 77 predicted proteins | sample 596031 | NCBI WGS metagenome assembly LNFM01 (sample SAMN04254537, study PRJNA301005) | activated carbon metagenome | isolation source: dual media filters at the Ann Arbor, Michigan drinking water treatment plant | place: USA: Ann Arbor | reverse complement strand
TCCTTTACGCCATGCACCACCTTGACGCCCCGTGGCGGCCGGCAGACTTGGAACAGCGGGACGGGCGTATTCTCCGGCAGGGGAACAAGAACAAGGAAGTGCGGATATTCCGCTATATCACGGTCAAGAGCTTCGACGCCTACCGCTGGCAGTTGCTTGATCGCAAGTCGCAGTTTATCGGCCAGTTATATGCCGGTGCGGCCGGTGTTCGCCACATGGAGGACATCACGCCGCCGCTGCCGGAAGCCGCAGAATTAAAAGCCGCCGCCACGGGCAACCCGCTTATTATTGAACGGGCCGAACTTGAGCGGGAGGTGAGGAAGCTAGAAGTTGCGGAGCGCGCCCATTACACGTCGCAGAAGGCCGCCGCGAAAAGCGCCAAGGCCCTGCAAGATAAGGTCGCCTCACTCAAGGCGTTCAACGTCCAGTACGAGCAGGACGTTCCGCGCGTTGAAGACATGCGGGGCGATGCCTTCAAGGTCAAACTGGAAACCACGGGCAAGCCCACGGTTGTCGATGACCGCAAGAAAGCAGGCGAGTTCGTCAAGCGCTATCTCTTAGGGGCTGGCCAGCAGTGGTATAAGACTACGGTTGACCTTGGCGAAATCTCATCGTTTGCGATGCGGGCCGAGGTTAAAAAGACGATCGGCGGCGTTGAAGTCATGCCGATCATCGAGGGAACGGCCACCTACCAAGCCGATCAGGCATTTGTGCTTGGAGAGGATGCGGACCCCGGACAGGTGATCCAGCGTTGGGTTCGGGTTTTGACAGGTGTTCCGGCCTACGCGGCAAAGGTGTCGGCCGACATCGCACGCGACGAAGACACCCTTCCCAAGATGCAGGAAGCGGCAACACCTAAGCCGTTCCCACAGACAGATAAGCTCGTAGACAAGCGCAAGAGACTGGAAACGGTTGTCACGGAACTGAACCGGAAGCCGGTCAACGCAGCGGACCTGATGCCTAAGCCGGGCAAGCCGGTCCTGTCCGAAGGGCTCGATCCGAAGGACTGGCGCGATCTGAAACTGGCGATCAAGAAATCACAGGGCGACGCGGACTTCGAAGCGCTCTACCCCCGCGCTGTTGAGGCTCATGCACAACTCACCGCATTTGCCAAAGAGATTGCCGATCAGTTCGGCGTCCCGATTGCCGATCCAGGGCCGAAGGGCCGCGCACGAGCCGAAGAAAAGCTGCAAGGCCGGGAAGCCTGGAACCTGACAGACCTCGCGCGAGCGGGCTTCACCGTGCCGTCGCGGGCGGTTTCCGATGCCATGGTGGATGCCTTGGCGCAGCGATTCGCGATCGTGGATGAAGGGTGGGCCGTCACGCCGTCCGGCTACTTTGACCGCAAGCTGATGGTGATCCTCGATAATGGCGTTGTGGCCGAGTTGCAGATGTGGCCACCGGGGATGTATGACGCCAAAGAAAACCGGGGCGGCCATAAGCTCTATGAACAAGAACGCGCCGAGGGCGTCGATGACGACACCAAGGCGCGTCTACAGGCGCTACAGAGGGAGCTTTACGCGACAGTCGTTGCCGACATGCCGATGGACTTTCAGGAGTTGGCGGTCAGCAAGGCTTCGGCGGCCGAGAGGTCGGCGGCGGGGTACAGTGCCGAGAGTTCGTCGCGCGAGACCTCGGGGGCCTCTCTCCAGGCTGCACGGAGTATGGGCTCAGGGCTCGCAAGCAACCAGTCGCCAGACTTGACCACCGCTGCCTTGTCGGCCTCCACCACTGCGGGCGAACCATCCCAATCGAAGTATCTCATGGCGGGGTCTCCTTCCACTGAGAATATAGGCGAAACGGGAGAAAATCGCAAGGCAAGTGGACAGGATGTCGCGCTAGAAGATGCGATGATGTCGCTCGCAACTACCCGTGCAGTCAACGACTGGTTCGAGTTCACCCAAAACCTCAAGATGGTGGCCATCCCTCCCCGTATCATCCTGGGAGAATACCGGGTGGAAACCCGTGCTGGCCATGGCACGCTGACCTATACCGTCCATCGCGGACGTGCCCGGACCTCACGCGAGGTGGTTCCAACAATGTCGGCCGCTGATGAAACTCAGATTGGCCGGTTCTATCTACGCACCGATGCGGCCCCGGACGGTTTTGCGGTTTCAGTGCAGAACATGAGCGTCGATCCTGAATACCAGGGCCGGGGCATTGCCACGACGGTATTCGACATGATCGAGCGCGACATCGCGACGACGGGTGTCCGCTTCCTCCCGCCACCTGTCGAAACCCTTTCAGAAGATGGCAAGGCATTCTGGAATGCCCGTGATCCTGAAGCCCTGGCGAACCGGGAGCGGATGGAGCGGGATGTCTATTTCGGTGACGACGTTGCAGCCCGCATCGGCGTCAACGCTCCGGGTGTAGTCACAACTCCGGCATTTGACGCCAAGCGCGGCGAGTTCGAGGCCGAGCTTCTCAGGATCGCAAAGCGCATCAAGGATAAGGGCGTTCAGGTTGAGGTTCAGAACCGTATCCAGATCGGCAAGTATGAACTGAACGGCTACTACGACAGCGGCCGGAAGCTCATCAAAATTGCGCTAGAAAGCGGTCTCGATAACGCACTGACGACGATCCGGCATGAGGAAATCCACGCCCTGAGAGATCTGGGGCTCATCACAGACGCCGAATGGAAGCTCCTGACGGAAGCGGCGAACAAGGCCCGTGTCCGTTCCGACATTGGCCAGGACAAGCTGGTCGAGTACCGCCAGAGTTACGCCGCCAAGGTCGCCAAAGAGATGCTGACCCGTCGCGGGTTTGTGGATCTCGTGAAACTGCCATGGGCGGACGTTGAGACAAAGCTGGTCGAGATGTTTGGGTTCGATCCGGTAGACCGGGTGGCCTCGCTCCAATCCATCAACCTTTGGGATGAAGCAATCCTTCAAGATTTGCTGGATGAAGAGGCCGTCGCGGTTCTGGTATCCGAACGGATGGGTGGCCAGTCCTACGGAACGAAGGTCGACGCCATCGTTGACCGGATTGCGCAGTTCCTTGAACGCCTCTCTAACGCCCTCAGAGGTCTAGGCTTCCAGACTGTAGAGGATGTGTTTCAGGCTATAGATGAAGGGGCCATCGGAAAGCGCGATCCAGCACTTGAGGGAATGGGAGGGACGTTCGTTCCGAAGGGCCTGATGTTTGCCATCCGGGCCTACCATGGCTCACCGCATTCGTTCCGCAAGTTCCGCATGGATCGGATCGGAACCGGAGAAGGAGCGCAAGCCTATGGATACGGGTTCTATTTTGCTGAATCTGAAAGCATAGCGAAGTGGTATCGAGTACATCTCGGCCTTGGCAATAATCCGAGAAATCATGCTGCAATGGATCAGGCCAAGGAAGCGCTTGATTTTACAAACGGTGACACGCAGCTTGCACTAAAAAGAATTGACGACATCTTTGCAAATTCGCCAGAAGATCGTCGGCACGCCGAGCTGTCGAAGCAGTACGTGATGGAGCCCCCCGGCCACTTGTACGAGGTTAGCATTGATGCTGACGAAGAGCGCTTCTTGGACTGGGATAAGCCGCTCGCCGAGCAAAGCGATTTTGTAAACAAACGAATGCAGTCCATTTTAGGAGATGGATGGGATCAAGGCCCGCACGAGTGGAAGGGGGTCGTCACCAAGGGGCAACCCGTTGGGCCAGCCTTTATGAACGGTTTGCTTGCAAAAAATCCTGTCGAAGCGGCTGAGAAGTTAAAAGCCGCTGGCGTGGTCGGAGTTCGCTATCTTGACGCAGACTCGCGCGCCCGTGGCGATGGCAACCGAAACCTAGTCGTGTTCGATGAGAACCTTGTCCAGATTGTCTCAGTCAACGGCCAACCTGTAGAAGCAGAAGAAAAGGCAGAGATCCTTTCCGCTGCACAAGAGGCAGAGCAGCAGCCGGGCGGTATGTTTGAGAACGTCATGGCGTCGTTCGCTGGCCCCTCGGCCTTAACAGCAAACCTTTCCGCACTTGAAGACGCTCAGAAGATGGAGGTCAACGGGCAACCACGCGAGGCGATCTGGAAGTCGACGGGCTGGTTCCGTGGCGTTGACGGCCAGTGGCGGTTTGAGATTGATGACAGTTCGGCCGCGCTGACTGGTCGTCGTTCTGGCGATCTTGTGGACGTGATCGATGCCTCTGGCGTGTTCGAGGCATACCCCGATATGCAAGCCTCTGGCGCGAGAACGCGCCTCTCGGAGCGCACAAGCGGGTATCAATCGAGCGCACCGGGCGAAACATTGTTTGCCGAGGGGCCTGACGCAGCAGCCATCCGGCGCATTCTTCTGCATGAAATCCAGCATGGCATTCAGGATCGCGAAGACTTTGCCGCTGGTGGCAATCTGTCAACCAAGGGGCCGACCAAACGGCTGACCGGCATACAGGCTCGGCGCTTTGTCCAGGCCAGCGAGCTACGCAGCGCCGCCGCTCACCTCAAGATGGGGGTTGATGAATACGTGGCATGGCGGCGGGACTGGGCAGCCGATCAGTCAGACCCGCGTCCCTTTACCGACATTGACGATCGCCCAATGGACGAAAAGTCCATCGCGCTGGCCAAAGACGATGCAGCGTTTGAGGCTCTGCGCTCCAAACAGGCCATGGGCGGTAGTGGGTATCACATCTACAATCGACTGGCAGGCGAGGTTGAAGCTCGTGCAACAGCGGCGCGGGCAGGCCTAACCGCAGATGAGCGCAGCGCCCGCCCCCCGTGGCTTGACTATGATGTTGCGGAGTCCGATCAAATCGTCCTGTCCCCTCCCCCAATCCTATGTAGACTCACTCAATAGAAGAATTGAAGAACTGGGGAGAGCGCCGACTCCTTCTATTGCATACGATCCAGTCAACCCGAGGCATGTAGCGGCGCGTCATTTGGCAGAGAAAGGAAATAAAGACAAGGCTATGGCGTCTCTGCAAGAGTTTGTAGAGCGTTACAAAACCTCTATGCCGCCAATTTCACGCCGCTATGCAAAAGCTAGAGACCTGCTTGAATCCGGCGCAGACTTAGGTGTTGATTTCTCTGACGTGTTTGGAGAGGCGCAACCATCGCGCGACGCCAAGTCTGGTAAAGCCACGACAAAAACCAACAACCTAGATATGTCGCAGGCGGCTAAACGTCACCGCGCCCAGAGCATGGGATTTGACACTTCGCGCGTGTTTTTCCGTGGCGATGACAACATTCGAGACATTAAGGCGTTTGATTTAGAAAAAGTCGGGTCGGCACGTAAAGGACTCTACGGAAACGGGATCTACCTTTCTGCATTGCCAGAGGTGGCGGAAAGCTACGGCCCTGTGGGCATGTTCTACGTTCGAGCCAAGAAGACATTCGTGTTTGATGATCGCGACCCTAACATGATCGCCAAGATCGAGGCGATTTTCCCATCTGCGGACACGACCATAACGGCGGGAGACGGGCTGTCTCTCCGGCAGACGGCAGAGTGGACGCAGGCGCTCAAGGATGCAGGCTATGACAGCATAGCGGTTAAGAACCGCCGTGGAGAGGATGAGGAATTTGTCGTCCTAGACACCCGAAACATCCGCAGCGTAGATGCTGCCTTTGACCCTGCACAGTCGGATAGTGCAAACCTCATGTTCTCTCTAGCAGGGGGGAGAGATACGGGCTTACTTCCCGACAACATCCTTGCCTCTCTCGCCAAGTGGGGCAACTACCAGCCTCTAGGTATTGGCACCAACCCGCAGTATCCGAACAGCGAAACCGAAGCCCCTGAGAAGGGGCTTTCTGATGTCGTAGCCGATACTGTCAAAGCCCTCGATCTTGAAGGTATGGCACGCCAGGGCCGTCTCGATCCGGACATGAAGCGTGCCGCCCGCAAGATGGGCGGGGAAATGATGGGGCAGACCAACCGCGCAACGGGCGTGGTCCGGCTTGCGCTCAAGAACGATATGGCCACGCTTGCCCATGAGGGCGGCCATGCGCTCGAAATCCGCGCCTCTGTCCGCGATGACTTGTCCGCGATCAAGACGCAGTTTGCCGAGGATTTGACCGTACCCCCGGCAGCTAACGCTCCGGTGCCGATGTTCCCGCAAACCGGGTTCTCCGGCATCGAACTGGACCAGGACTCTATCCGGCTTGCCATCGAATCGGTGGATGCCGAGCGGCAGATGCGAACCTTGGCAGCAGAGCTTGCGGTTCTGAAATCCCGCCCCCGGTCCCGCCAGCAAGAAGCCCGGTTCCAGCAGATCACCCCGATGTACGAGCAGTTCCAGAGCGTCGCCGGGGGCAATCGTGAAACCCTGGTCCGCCGCTTTGGAGCCGATCGCGCCGATGCTGTGTTGCTCGACCTGATGCCGGTCGACCGGGCAACCGCCCCGGCCTATGCCGCAACCCGTTTCTCCAAATCAGGCCAGCCGACGCCACGTGTCGTCATCCCGCCGACAGATGTCGAATTGTCGGAAGGGTTTGCCGAGTGGTTCCGCATCTACCTGACCAACCCGAAACAGGCGCAAGCTCTGTCCCGTGGCTTCTACGATGCCTTCGAGGACATGCTGGACGCAGCCGAGCCGGAAATGCTCACCCGGTTCCAAATGGTGCAGGAAGGCGTTGGCGCGCTCGCCAAGGCCGCCCCGGTCTCGGCCGTCCGTGCCCGCGTGCAATCGACGGTACAGCCTGGATTTATCGAGGCCATCCGCCTCGGTCTCTCAGAAGCCGCAGAGGCGGGCCGCATTGCAGCGGAGACGGCGAGACGGACAGGCGACGGCAATCAGGTAGCCGCGATGATCTCGGGCTTCTCCGGCGAAATCTGGCGGCCCATGGGCGATCGGCTCTATGGGTTCTACCATGCCGCGTTCGATGCCCGTCACCCGATGAAAAAGGCGGTTCAATTCCTGATCGATAAGGCCGTCGAAAACTCCGGCGTGAAGCTCGGCAAGGGCGAGCGGGCCGTGGTCAAGGCCCTGCACGATCCCTACAAGCTCTGGCGTCTGGCAGAACACTCCAAGACGCACGCCACGGCGGCCTTGCAGTTCGGCATCGTCCACAAGGGTCAGATCGATCCATCCGGCCCGTCCTACTGGGATGCGCTCACGGAAGCCTTTGGCGGGTCTCGCCGGGGCCAGTGGAACGACGACATGGCCGAGATGTTCGGCTCTTACTTGATCGGTCGCCGGATGCTGGCAGAGTTTAGCCGGTATGATCGTGGGGAATTGGAGAACGTCCCCGACACGATCATCTCGCGGGATGTCTGGCAGAAGTCGACGGCACAACTCGAAAAGGAATACCCGCAGTTCAAGCGCGCGGCACAGACCATGTATCGGTTCGGCCAAGAGCTTCTGAGATACAAGTTCGAGGCCGGGTTCCTGACGCAAGAGCAGTTTGACGAATACCGCAACCGGGTGGACTACACCCCGTTGAACCGCATCATGGACGCCGGAACACCGTCGATGCTTGGTGGAAGTTCAAACGCGAACAAGCGCCGCCTGATCTATCGCTTCCAGGGCTCGACACGGGACTTCATCAACCCGCTCGAAACCATCGCCCAAGATATGTTCGCGACACAGCAGCGTGTTGAAATGAATCGGGTGATCGGGGCCATGGATCGGGTGGCGCGTGCAGCAGGACCGGGCGGTGGAGCGATTGCCGAGCGGATCCCGGCCAAGCAAATGAAGGCAACCCGCATCCGGGTGGCGGACGTGGCGAGCCTCGCCAAGCCGCTGCGTGGAGCATTGGCCCGGACAGGTCTCGACAAGGCCGATCGGGATAGCCTCCTGGCAGACGCACAAAACGAGATGCGGGACACCATGCGCCTCACCGCCATGCAGTCCGGCCTGTCGATGGACGATCAGCAAATGTTGCTTGATACCATCGATCTCCTGTTCGACGGGGAAGCATCTAAAACGATCTTCCAGTCGACGGACATCTCTGAAGCCGGTGAACCGATTGTTTACCTCTGGGAAGGTGGCCAGCGGATTCCCATCCGCATGGGCGACAATGAGATTGCAAAGGACATCTTTGAGGGCTTCCAGGCGTTCGGCTCCAACGATACTAACCCGCTTGTCGATGCCGCAGCGCTTGGCACTCAGGCGCTCCGGGCCGGCATTACGAAGGCCCCGTCTTACGTGCTGGTGAACTACCTCAGAGACCAGTTGTCGACGTGGGTTCTGTCCGACAACTTCGTTCCGTTTGTCACGGGCGCGAAGGGGCTCAAGAGCGCACTGACCAGTGATGCGGTCGGCAAGCGGTACGCCGCATTCGCCGGGCTCATGGGTGGTGTCGACGCCAACCTCATCGATCAGGCGGCCAACAAGCACGACGTTCTGACGCTGCGGACGAAGGGGTTCTTTGCGGTCCCGGCCAAGTCGGGCATCGGGCAAGTCTGGCAGCGTTCGCTTAAGGCTATGGAGATCACGGAAGCCGGGACGCGGTTTGGTCACTTTGAAGCGGCCTTCAACCGCGCCAAGGCGGACGGGATGTCGGAAGAGGAAGCCGCGTTCGAGGCCGCTTATGCCGCCCATGACGTGATCGACTTCTCACGGCGCGGGTCTAAGACGATGGAAGTCTCTCGGATTGTGGCGTTCCTCAATGCCGCACTTCAAGGTCTCGACTCAACCCGCCGCGCCTTCACGGGGGAGCGGGATGCGTTCACCGGATACCGGGCTCTGATTACCCCGTACATCAAAGCCACGAACGGCACGCCATTGTCAGTGGCCGAGCGCAAGGGCCTCCCGATGGCCGCGCGCACGTTCAACAAGATGGTTGTGCTTGGGATGATTGGACTAACATTGTCCATGCTCTACAAGGACGACGAAGAATACGAAGAGTTCAATGACTACATGAAGGCCACCCATTGGTTCTTTAAGATCGGGGATACGTGGTATCGTTTCCCGAAACCGTTCGATCTCGCCATCTTCTCGCAGATATTCGAGGGCGCGTTTGATCGGGTTGTGAAGCAGGATCCACGTGCGGGCGAGAAGTTCATGCAGTCGCTCAAGCACACCATGGTTCCGCCGCATGAGGTCAATGTGGCCAACCTCTACTATGAGATGGTCACGGGCATCGATACGTTCCGGAACCGTGAGATTGTCCCGATGGATCTCTCCAAACTCCCACCGGAACTACAGTTCGGCGCCTACACGTCGGAGATGGGTCGGATGATAGGCTCGATTACCGGTATGTCGCCGCAGAAGGTCGACCACCTCATGGGTGGGTTGCTCGGGACGATCGGGCGGGACATTCAGACCGTATCGGATGCCGTTCTGCCCATGGCCAACGAGGCTTTGGGTGGGCCGCTCCCCGGCGTGTCGGATCGTCCGCGCGCAGATAAGTCTTTCGAGGACACTGTGATCCTGTCGCGGTTCACCCGCCGCGCCGGCCGTGGGTCTCTATCCTCTGAGACCTTCTGGAAGCAGATGAAAAACGAGGGCGGCGAATACACCTCTGCCGCCGAAGGCTACAAGTCTCTGCGCAACTCAGGCCGTGGGGCTGAAGCCCGCGATCTCCTGGCCAACGTCTCTGACGATCAGAGGGCCTATGCCATCCTTGAGGTCGAGTTTGCCGAAAAGGAACAGGACATCAACCCCCTCAACCGGGCCAAGCAGGTCATGTCGGCCATGTCCGGAATCCGGAAAGAGATGGTTCTGGGACGGCTCTACAAGGGCAACATGACCTCCAAAGAAATCTACAAGGCCGGGGACGACGCCGAAGAGATCGTCTTGCAACCGTCCAAGCAGAAGATCGTCAATGAGATCCTTGAGGACTTGTCCATGCGGGAAGCCCGGAACGCCCTGGTGGCGGTCGGTCTCCCCGGCTGGGCACAAAAGGACATCATGCCGACCGATGGCTTGATGAAGGAGCTTGAAGCCGCCGCCCCCGAGGTTGCCGAGGAATTAGCGCTCCGGCTGACCAAGGGCCGGAACAAGGTCTATCCGTTCGAGGGCGTTCGCCGGGCATGGGCCGGGGCTCGGGAGGAACTTCTGGCCAAGGGCGCCGAGGCAGATTTGAGTGAGTTTGTCGCGGACGCCAAGGGCTGGGAACCCGATGATGCGCCGGTCAGCCGTCCAGCCGGAATGATGCGCCTTGGTGGTCCAGTAGAGACAAACCCGACGATGGAAGTATCCGACGATCTGGCGGCTGATCTTGAGTTTTCAGCAGCCGGACGGCCATTTCTCCCAGAACCGGATGAGGACACCGAGGGCGGATGGATGGACGGGGTAGGCCAAGAGCGTGAGGCATTTACGCCGAGCGGCCCGTAGAACCGATTTGTCAAGCGGAAAGTTGCGTTTCGAGGCAAATCAGGCTAAACCCGTAACATAGCGACGGCTGCCCCGGAAACAGGGTGGCCGTTTTGCGTTCTGGAGGCGTCCATGCAAATCACTAATGGACGCCTATCTGGCGTTCGTTTTGTCCCTGCCACCTCATCGGGGGCGGCTCTGACCCCTAGCCTGATCGTCGTGCATGACACGGCCGGGCGGCTCGACAAGTTCTCGTCCGTCAACTGGTTCGCCAGCAAGGGCTGCAAGACATCGGCCCATTTCGTGGTCGAATTGGACGGGACCATAACGCAGATGGTCCGCACGGATCGCCGCGCGTTTCATGCTGGGCAATCTGTCTGGAAGGGTCGCCGGTTCTGCAACTCGTTCGCCATCGGGATTGAGATCGTCAACCCCGGCAAGCTGTCGGCAGATGGGCGGGCATGGTTCGGTAAGGCAACCGATGAGCCTCTGACGAAGCGGAAGACCAAAGAGCATGGCGACGGGTTTTGGATGGCGTACCCCCCGGCCCAGGTCGCAGCGGTCAAGAAGCTCTGCCGGGCGCTCATGGAGGAGTACCCGGACTGCAATGAGATCGTCACCCACTGGATGATCTCGCCGGGCCGTAAGATCGACACCAACCCACTGTTCCCGTTGGATGAGGTTCTCGCCTACGCGGAAGGGCAGGACGACCCCCCGGTAGATACGCCAAGCGACACCCCGGTTATCCGTCCTCCGGATCCCGTCCCGGTGCCGGTGGCCGATGCCACAACTGTAGTGCAGGCGTCTCGTAAAGCCCGGCGTCTTTCGCGGGCGAAGAACTTCTTACACGGCTTATGGCTTTCGGTTGTCGGGTTCACGGGGGCGGACAGCCTCACCGGCAATCTCGCTTGGGCGAAGGGGATGCTCGATGACATCAAGATTTTCATTGCTGATCATGCGGCTGCGATCACTGTTCTCGGTGCCATCGTGGGCGTCGTCATTATCCGAAACATTATCGACCTTCTTGTCGAGGATGCGCGAGAGGGTCGGTACGTACCTTCTGGGGCTGCAAAGCTGGTTGCTGGAACTTCTGGGCAGTCTGTGGAACCGGCTGGGTCGGTTCCTCCGGTGGGCCAAGCGGAGTGAACCAACCAAAGAACCTTTGGTTAGTGCCGCCGATGTCCCGGCCGATCTCCTGCCGATACCTCCCGGCAAAGTCGTCGCCGTTGACGCTCAACCCGTAGGATTCGTGGCCATGCCAAACCCGTTCGCTTTCGGGCTCTACATCAAGGCTGCCTTCCTCTGTGTAGGCGTCGGATTTGGCAGCTACATGCTCGGTCTCTGGGTCGGTGACGGCTACGGTTACAAGCGCCGTGACATAGAGATTGCCAACGAGCGGGAACGCATCAACGAGCAGATCACGGGCTTGAATGCCGCCCTTGATGAAGCCCTCGCCAAGTTGGAAGCCGGTCGCGAGCAGGCGGCGGCTGATGTGACCAAGACGCTTAAAGACATCACCCCGGCCGTGCGCGCCAAGTGCTCGAAAGAGTGCTCGCTACCCCAGTCTACACGCGAAGCCTTGGAGGCCATTCAATGACACGTGTTCTCGCAACCATGGCCGCCTGTCTGCTTCTCGCAGGATGCGGTGGGCCACCTGTCGACGTTGCTAACCTCAAGCCCCCCTCTAAGCGCCTCATGGCGGCCCCCTGCCGCCTTCCGGCCTATCCTAAAGAAGACGGGGATCCGGTTGTGCGCGCCAACTACGACGCAGCGTTACGCAAGTGCGCCGCTCGCCGTGGGGATCAGACACGGGGTCTACAGCAGTACGCCCGTACCGTCGTTAAGGCGGCAAACAAATGAGCGCCCGGCCGGAATGCCTCAACACTCCGGCCGGACTTGCGCGAGACGCAGCAGATAGGAGCCGCGAAACACGCCATGAAGAAGATACCACCTGGGGACGGGGAAAGTCCTATGCCAAATAGCTCAAATTGGATTCAGACCCTCGCCAAGCACGATACGGCGATTGAGCATCTTGGCAGCGAAGTTCGGACGTTAAAGTCTGAGGTGCATCAGGGTTTTTCAGCAATCAACACCGCTCTGATCGGGCTCGGCTCCAAGTTCGACAAGATGGACGCCGCGCCGAAGTTCGACATGGGGCGAACCCTGGCAGTAGTCAAAGACCTATTCGTTCTCTTTGCGATGACGGTGGCTGGGATTTTGTACGTCGCTGGCAACCAAAACGCCACCACCCTGGCCAAGCAGGAAATGCTGAACAATACGCGAACACAGCAAATCGAACAGATCAACCGCCGCCTAGAAGTTCTTGAGCCCTGGCGCGCAACCGTGACCAAGAAGGACTAATCCATGTCAACGCAGACTGATCGGCTTGGCGGGGCTAAGGGCTCGCTGGCGCACAAGGCTCCATGCCGAGTTGCGACCACGGCAAACATTACGCTGTCTGGATTGCAGACCATTGACGGCGTATCTCTGGCAGAGGGCGATCCGGTACTCGTCAAGGACCAATCAGACCAAAAACTGAACGGCATTAGAATCGCCAGCACTGGGTTATGGCAGCGGCGGAAGGATTGCAGCGGTTCCGACGACATCGTGAAGGGGACGCGGGTTTATGTTCACTCCGGCTCTGTAGGTGCTGGAGAGTACGAATTTACCGCGACTGATCCAGTGATTGGAGTTAGCAACATCACCATTGCGGTAGCGCAGTCGGGGGCCAATAGCGCACTCGCTGCCGCAGCATCGGCTTCTGCGGCTGCTTCTAGTGCATCGAGTGCGGCGACCAGCGCAACAACAGCGACAACTCAAGCCGGAATTGCGACAACTCAAGCCGGGATCGCCACAGCCCAAGCAGCAGAAGCCGACGCATCCGCTGATCTTGCGGCGTCATATGCTAACGCTGCTGGCGTCATCACGACAGCTTTGCCTCGTGTCGATAGGACAGCACTGAAAGCCCTCAACACAGCATCATTCCAGACCGCCTATCTGACTGAGGTAGGCCGCGAAGGGATGTTCATGTGGAGGACTGGAAACTATAGCTCACAGATAGCGGCTGACACATCGGAAGGCGTTTACATCAAAGCCAACGCTGTGGCGTCGTCATCTGGTTCTTGGGTGCGAGCGAATGACAAACCCGTCAATGTGAGGTGGTTTGGCGCGACTGGTGACGGATCGACAGACGACCGAACAGCGATTCAAGCCGCGTTTGACCTTGTAAAGACGACAGGCGGGAAACTGGCGTTTCCCAAGCCTTCCGTTAGCTACAGGATCAGAGACCGGATTGGCACGAACCAGCTAACGGCTGGTGACTTGGCCGACAATGTTGAGCTTTGGTTTGAGCCAGGGACAACAGTTTACTTTGACCCATCTAGCGCACCAGCATTTGGCAACGGGGCCATTGTTCTTGAGGGCAACAACGTCGCCATCACTGGCGGGTTGATCCTTAACAGCTCTAAGACCATCACGTATGCGTCTGATCCAACGCCGCAGCGAACGTCATATTACAGCGGCATTGTCATCGGCGGTAAGGGCAACCGGCGAATTACTCCGGCGCTCGGGCTAGAAAAAGCCGGTGTTCTTGTGGAAGGTGCTACTGTTAAAAACTTTAATGTGCCTATAATAGTATATGCTGCCTCCGATGTTGTCTTGCGCGGGAATACGGTGTCAGACCTTACTGATACGGGTATTCTGCTTGACGACTGCTTAAGCAACATTGAAGTGTGTCACAATAAAGTGACGCGAGCGCACGACGATTGTTTTTTTGCGCGCCACTATTATAACTCACCGTGGGCGCTAGATAACCGATATGTGGGTGATTATAGAGTTCACCACAATCATTTGGCTGACACATACGCAAAGAGCGCCGGTTTCGGTGGTATTGCTGATGTCAACTTCCATAGTAATTTTTGTAAAAACACATGGTATGCAGCCGTCAATGTGGAAATCGATGGCCCCACAGGGTGGTACGATAACTCCAAGCGCATTAAAATAAATAACAATATTATAATCGATGCAGCTAGAAATTTTGACCCACTAAATGCGGCGTTACCGTTGGTGCAGCAGGCCCCAGTAGCCGACACGACACAGCGGGCCGGTGTTCTGTTTACGACTGCGTTAGCGTCGCATCCCGCGCATACATTCCGCGACATTTCAGTTTACAATAACACGATTGTTAATCCTGGCTGGCATGCTGTCAGCGGTAGGCACGCGATCGGCGTTTCGGTTGATTGCAACTATATGGTGCCGGGTCGGACAACTAAAAACGGTGTTAATTATGATACTGGTGGCGGCGCAATATTATTGGATGAATGTCGCCGTGTAGATGTGTCAGCAAACTCAATCACCACTGATGGAACGTATTTGTTTCCGCACTGTTATGTTTTTAATGGTGGCACATATTCCCAAAAACTAAGGGTTGGATTGAACGAAATCGAGGAATTTGCTACTGCTCTTTATTCAATCGGAACATCGGCTATAGCAATTAGCGAATTCAGCTATTCCGGGCAAAACATGGTGGCCCAAGCGGCATGGTCGCCAGGGGGATTTTTGACTGGTACGACTACGACATTTGCGCTCTCGGTTCCGCTTGCTCGCTTGGGTGACTTAGTGCGCGCCACATACTCGCAGAGTCTTCAGGGGCTTCAGCTTAGTGGATACGTATCATCGGACGGTGTGGTTACTTGTGCCTTTACGAACGTAACCGGCGCAACTGTTGCGTTGGTAGCTGGAAACGTGAGGGCCGTTGTTCAGCGCCGAAACTGATAAATGGCTTTGTGCGTTAGGCATGGCGGGGAATACCTTCCATCATTCGTCGTTGATAATTTTCGAGCGGGCGAAGTCCCGCACATGATCTGGCACGTTCTGCATGTGCGAAGCTATGAAGTGCAACGCGCCCTCCAAAATGATGCCCCAGCGGACAACCTCTTTAGCCTCATCGCTCAACTCTGAAACGCGATCCAGCTTGTCCATGTCCATCGAGGATTCCCTTTACGTTTCAGTTTTAACAGTTGTCCGGGTCCGCAGAAACGCGCTTACAAAACCCAACGCACCGCCTAGCTGCCACATCGTCAAGTCGCGCGGCACGCCAAACGCGCGCAGAGTATTCAATATCTCGTCGCCCCAAAATAGGGAGACGGTCCACCCGGCGAACGCGCCAAGCAAGGCGTTCAACGGCGCAATGATCAACAGGGCGGCGCTGAAAAGAACAGCAGCGCCTATCGTTTTCGCAAGTCCATTCCAGAAATCACTCATTGCGGGGGAGTCCTTACGCCAATTCAGCTTCAAATTCTTGCGCCGTGGACGGGTGTAGCCAGACCTTCACCGGGAGCGGCGTTGCACAGATCATTTTTACCCATGCGCGCCCTTTGTCGGTGGCCTTGTGTTTGCCATCAACTAGGCCGTTCACAATCATCCATTCGCGCGCCTCTTGTCCGGCCGGGCTGTCCCAATGGTGTTCCCCTAGTTGCGCGACCGGATCGGGAGAGAAGTAGCACGTTAGCATGAAATTGATTTGCAGCGGTGACACGCTCATCCGGGGAGTCTCCTACTAAGGTTAGTGGGGCGCTACCAGCGCGCCCCATCCAGCCACATTTTGAAGTTTTCAGGGAAGGCGGCGGGGTTGCGCTTGCTGTCCCCGGCCTTGTTATCCCGCATCCACTGCTGAAACTCTTTGAAGCGGGGATGTGCTGCCCAGTCGTCAGACACCTTTTGAAAGGTGCGCTGAGACAACCAGTCCTCCCACCGCGAAGCCTGAATCATCAGGCGATTACAGCTAGAGCGATGCTCCATGTATGCGGCGAAGTCCGGGTGAGCCCGTGCCGTCTCTGGGATCAGAGGTTGGCGCGGGGCGGTTGCTGCTGCTGACATATCCATGTGCTGTCCTCCGTGCGTTGTCCCCATCTATATGCCATTTCGCGCTTGCGCTGTCAACCAAGGTTGTAGTAATTTGTCCACAAGCAGCGTTTACAAAATAGGTCAGCATGGCGCGCGTACCAACCAAAACGGATAGAACATTGATCGGCTACGCCCGCGTCAGCACCATAGAGCAGAACTTAGAGATGCAGGTCGAAGCACTCAAGCGCGCGGGCGTACATCCCGACGCGATCCACGAGGAAAAGGTGAGCGGTGCGGCATCGAACCGGCCTGTGCTTGAGTGGGCTTTGGATGAGTTGCGCCCTGGCGATACGTTTGTTGTCTGGAAGCTCGACAGGATGGCCCGCAGCTTGACCGATTTGCTGAACAGGATGGAACAGCTACGACTGGCTGGCGCCAGTTTCCGCAGCCTTACCGAGCAAATCGACACAACCACGCCGGGCGGGCGGCTGATCTTTCACGTCATGGGCGCGATAGCCGAGTTCGAGCGTGACCTAATCCGGGAGCGCACAAGGGCGGGCGTTCGGGCGGCGATGGAACGGGGTGTGCGTTTCGGGCCAAAGCGGCTTCTCACGCCGAAGCAAATCAAGGAAGCTCAGGCCATGCGCAAGCGCGGCCTCAGTCTCCGCACCATCGGCAAGCACTTTGGCGTGAGCCACACGACGATTGAGGATTACACAGTTGGCCCTGGCCGACGCAGGCAGAGGTAGGAGACTTTCATGGAAGCAGTTCAGAACGGCGCATTTCACCACGTCCCAACGTTGCGAGAGCGCATGTGGAGGCGGCTTGGATACCGTTATCATTTGGGACGTGATCCGGATGGCGTCGAGGGCATGAACGGCTGGACGGTCACAGAAAGCCGACTGCATTTCGGATGGGCGGATCGCTTGCGCCTGCTGTTCTCTGGTCGTCTACACATGCGTCTGACGCAACACACTACCGTCCAGGTCGAGGGGACGAAGAACCGCTTCGACTGGCAGATCATTCCGCCTGGAGAAACGTCATGAGCATTCAATGGGGACCGGCCACGAAGGCCGCCGCCGAGAGGCAAGCCGCAGCCATTCGCGCGGTGGCAACAGAGGCGCGACATCACAAGCTGGCAGATCGCGCGGCGACGGGTGAGTTCACCGACTACGCCGACACGCACGCCTGCCCGATCACGGAGCTTCACCGGCTGTGCCGCCAGTACGGCTTGCACGCCATTGCTGAACGTGTCGCGAACGGAGATTTCGACGCGACGAAGGAAGAGAGCGACGAGTGGGCGAAGTCCGCCAGCGGGCAGAGCATCGCGAAAGAGTTATCGCCAGAAATGCGCGACGTGCTCGGCCTGAAACTGAACAACTAGCTGGAAGAGAAAGCAGGGGCAAGATGAGCGACATGCAGATGCCGAAGCTGCCGCAGTCGATGGAGTCGAACGGGTGGCAGTTTGTGACGGACCAGACGCCACGAGATTGCGATTTGCTGTTGTGGCACGCGATGCTTGCGGTCAATGACGACGGCGACCGCACGGACCGAGTTGTCGGGTTTGTCGTTTACGTAGGGTCCAGATCGCGAGGCTCAAGCCATTGGGATGAGCCGCACCACATGACGAACAAGCCGTCAGCCGATTGGCTGGGGGATAGCTGGGAGTATGCAGACGCCCCGTCGCTGTGGCGCGCGATGCCGCCGCTCATGGATATGTCGGCGCTTGATGCGCTTGAGGAAGTCTACTGTAAACCATAGGAGGAAAACATGTTGCCGATTGAGAGAGCGGAACGAGTTGTGAGTGCGTGGCGGATGGGGCAGCGGATAAGCGATGAGGAAGCCGATGACCTAACGCAAATGATCGATGAAGCGATATGGGATGCGATCACAGCGGATCGAGTTGACCGCAACGCACCCCAGACGCCGGATGATGTGGTTGTGCCCACGTCTCAATTCTGACCTTGGAAGGGAAAGCAGCCTCTCCCCGTATCTGCCGGCGTGCGCCATGTCCTAGCGGATGTGGCGTTGTTTTTGTGTTTCATCGACATATCCGTGAGGACGTGTCGATTGGGTCGGTGTGTCGCTCAATGCTTTCATCTGCACCTCTGCTGGGGTTCCAAATGGGGTTATCCGCTGCAAGCCGATCCGGCGAGGTACTGGCGTACCTGCCGGATGCCTTACACTTCTTTGGTAAGTTATTGAAAAGGTTGGTGCCGACTCTCGGGCTCGAACCGAGGACCCCCTGATTACAAATCAGCATCTCCCTTTGATTTTATAGTGCTTTTAGTGACCAGCCAAAGGGTTTCGTGCTGTATTTATTCATCTTTTGATGCTGCTTCGTTTTCGGTGGTTGGTACTGCCGTACCCACCGGCAACCTTATTAGGTCAAGCGCCTGCGAAGCATCCCGAAGATACTCCGGGTGAAACTTGGCGTAGTGCTTTCGCGTGGTCTCAACCGAAGCGTGCCCCATATATTCCGCGATGCGCGCGAGGTCGACGCCAGCGCGCGCCATCCAGACGCCCGCCGTGTGTCGGAGGACGTATTGGGACACGTCCGGCATTCCCGCCCGCCTAGCGCTTTCCTTGATGGCCCTGCGGATGCTTTTGATGGACCGGCCGTCCACCTCGATCACCGTCTCCCCAATCGCCAGATCCTTCGCCAGCGACAGGTGTGTGATGGCGGTGTCGTTCATCGGCACACGCGCCCGGCCCTTGCGCGACACGTGGCGCTTGGGGTCATCGAAGTTGATGAGCCGGTGCTTGAAGTCTACCCGATCCCAGGTCAGTTCGAGGATGTGTTTCGGGCGAGCCGCCGTCGAAATGGCCAGGACGATAAACAGCTTGGCATAGAGCATGGGGCAGTTGGCCAGCAGGGCGTCGACCTCGTGCCGCTCAAGGTAGCGCTCGCGCGGGCGCGGCGGGGGCGGCTTACGGATGTCGGGCACAAACTGAATGATCCGCTCGCGCTTGGCGACGTTCAGCGCCGCCGTGAGATAGGCAAGCTCCTGGCGGATGGTGGCGTTGCCGCAACCGTCCTTGCGCCGCAGGCTTGTGAATCGGGCGATCTCTTCTTTGCTTAGATCGGCCGGCGACAGCGTAGGCCAGACCCGCTCGATCACCTTGCGCACTTCCTTGACACGGGTGAGGTTGGCAATCCCCTCTTGGGTGCGATCCTTGATGTAGAGATCGTAGATGGACAGGACGGTATTGTTGCGGAGTGCGGCCTGCTTATTGGTCTCAATGTTTAGACGGCGGACAGCGCTTTGAGCGCTCGCCGGGTCTGCTTCATCGAGTTTAATGCGGCGGCGGCTGGGTCCGCTTCCGGTGACGGCGGCGTAGTGTCCTCGATGTTTACCGAGACGCCATGGGCCGGTTTCATCGTGCATGTGGCGGCAAGCCTCTCAATGTCTTCCTGTTTGACGCGGACCATGCGGGGGCCAAAGCGATAGCCGACAAGCAGGCCGTCGCGGATCATGGCGTAAACTTTCGGGCGGCGACAGCCCAAGCGTTGCGCCGCTTGCTCGGGTGTGAGGTACTGGCTCATGGCTTCCCCCGTTTGTGAAACTCAAGCACGATCTTCGTTCCCCTCGCGACATCGGGGCTTGCTGAGTAGAGTGCGGCGGCGAGGTCGAGCGGGGCCGGGATGCCCCGGTCTTTGAACCAGCCCCCCTCTCTCTTGGAACCTAATCGATGCAGTTCCATGTGGAGCGCGTGCGTTAGTGGAACCGCCCAACGGTCGGTGGAACGCTGCTGCATTCCTCTTTCGCCGGTTCCGGCTTGAAGGTGGTGAGCCTCTCCGCATGGTGTGCGGAGAGTGATGCAGCATGGCAGCTTTCGGATGTAGGCCAGATGCTCCTCTGAATTGCCCTCCCGGCCCTCCCGCTTTAGGCGTGGCTTGGCCGCCTTCGCCTTCTGCTTTTCCGTGGCCGATGGCTTAAAATTTGCCAACAGTTTATCTCGCAGGTAGGCCATCTCTAGACATCCTCATCGTGGATGTGGCCGCACCGCTCGCAACGCATCACGTAGTAGTATTGCGTCGGAACCTTTTTGATGTGGGCCTTCCGGCACAAGTGGAGCCTGCAAAGGATGGCGTCTATGAATCGCATGGCGATCAATCCCTCTGTCCAAATCGCTGCGGCCGGTCAACGATCCTGGGCTGAACGCGCGGGCCTTTCAGCCACCGCTCGAACAGGATCGCCCCCACCATGGCGACGAACAGGCACGCTCCGAAGAACACACCCGACACGAAGATAAATGCAACATCGTTCATCGGCCTGTTGCCTCCCGCATGATCGCCTGAAACACGTCCTTGCCGAGCCGCTTCTTGGCGGTCTCGAAGAAAGCCACCGCGCCAACGTCCCGCTTGGGTATGGCCTCTAGTAAGGTTTTGAGCCGCGTCTTTACCCGCTCCTGATTGGTCTGGGCGTACTGCATCGCGTCCCGGCACCGGATCATCTGGTCGCGCTCTAGCCCTTGTTCGTTCATGCGCCGGGCGATCCGCTCAATCCGCAGTCTCAGGGCAAACAAAACCTCATCGCACTCCTGCACCGTTCCCAATCGCAAAGCGTCAACCTTACGGATGTCGACGGTTTGGTTGCGGGACGTGATGATGATGCAGTCGTTCTTGGGATCTGGTACACGGTACATGGTTACGCCCCCGGCGCTTTATGTTTGGTGGCTTGGTCGGTTAAGAACCGGAGCATGTCGTCAACGTTGGTGAAGCCCCACGAACGCGGTGTCCGGCCGCGTTCGTCACCAAGGCCGCCAACGTAAATGACATAAGAACCGTCTTCACCCGGCTCAACACGAAATGGGATAGCCAATAAAGTCGCGACCGGCGGTCTGTGATCGTTCATGCCACCACCTTCAACGCTTTCCGCATGTCCGAAACAAAGTCTATGAGGGTCCATTGCTCGGCGGTTGGCAGCCATATGGCCATCCATTCCCCTATCCTGTCGCCGTTCATTACGGCCAACTGATCCCGTGGGACGCGCTGAAATTTGCAGCGACGACTCTCCATGTCGTGGATTGTGACCGGCACCATGCGCGGGTCCTCAGGGTTCGGCCACCCCACGGCCACCCTCACCCGTTCCGCTTTCAATTCCTGCATCGTTGCCCCCTCCAAAATAACTGTCTAGCGCCCGTCTGATTTGCTTCGCCCTGGTTCCGTTCGGTGACATCGTTCGGCCTCGGTAGCTGACGATGTGCCAAAGTCCGCTCTCAAGTCTCTCCGCCGTCCACCATTCCGCCCGGCACGTAGAAACCTCGAACGTGTTCAAGCTCGTCTGCTTCACCAACATTCTCTGCCCCCTCTAACTCTGCATCTGGAAATGCTTGCAGTACTGACATCAACGCAATGAAGGCGTCCCGGTGGTCCCGTAGGAATGTCATACTGGCGATGCCAAATTCAGCGTTGCGAACAACGTCCTCACCAATCCCATGCGAACCGGCATAGGCTACGCAATGACGGAGGGCTCCTAACTGCATGGCAATGGACGGGCGGTTGCTCATGTCTCGCCTCGTGCTTTCGCAAGAGCGGCGCGGCCGTCCTTTATGAGATCGTCAACGTCCCATCCCGCACAGGCATTGCACAGCCTTTCCAGCGCCTCATACAGATCAGGGGCGGCGGCGATCAGATGGGCGTTGGCGGTGGCTTCATCGGAACCTATCAGGCTGTGCTGGCGTATCTCGGCAATCTCACAATAATTGTGATGGTCCGCAAAATCGCCTTCAACGCCAACAGACCATGAACCTGTAACCCAAGGCCCCGGCGTGTGTTTTGTCTTTGTCACCGCACCATCCTCCGTTCCGCCCTCTCCGTCGCTTCGTGGGAGACGTGAGCCCAGTAAATGCGATCTTGGTTCTGGGCTTCGATCCATGCTTCTTCGGCTTCCAGCTTGGCCGTGTGCATCGCCTCGACATGATCGCCAAATGTCTTCGACGCTCGCGCTTCCATCTCTGCTTTCGTCACGGCCATGCCTCCGGCGACCAACTGCTTTGTCAGGACGGACAGCAGAATTTTCCGGCCTTCATCAAGCCGTTCAGCAACGTCCCTCTTGCGGGCCGCAGAGAGGGCCGCCAGCCGCCAAAGTTCGCGGAGGTCGTCCCGGTTCATGTGGTCCGGTTCGCGATCCTGTGAGGCCGCTATCGCGCGCTGGGAGGTGGTTGTCATGCGCGGGGCTCCGTGTTGTGACGGGCACGGTAGCGAGCGCGTTGTTGTGCCTGTTCGCGTTCGCGATAGGCTTTGTCAGTCTGCCGCTTCCTCCTCATCCATTCGGTCTTATAGCCCGGGCGAGCGGCCACGCAGATTTGAACGCGAACGTAATTGATCGAGCAGTCAAGAAGCGCCGCGATCTCGTCGCGTTGCAATGGCGATTCGTTCCAAAGGCGGCGGATTGCTTCAGCCTTGGTCTCACCGTCGAGGATTTGCTGGGGCGTGCTCATTCCGTTTCCTCCAAACACTTGAGGCGGGGAAGGCTCGGCTTTGGCCGCTCTGTTCGTTCCCGAAAGGCTGACGATTGCGTTGCATCTAACGTTCGTGCCCGTGCATGGACCGGGTAGCGCAGCCGGTCGCACTCGATCTTGCCTGGGTAGCCTTTCCGGGTTTTCAGGTAGGTGATGACCTCATCGGCGGTGAAGCCGATATGGTCCGCGATGGCGGGAATATCCCGGCCGTTGTTGTGCAAGCGGACGGCGGTGCTGCGCTGGCCTCGGGTCATTCTGCGTCCTCAGTGGCTGGCGTGATTTCTCGGTCGTTGAGCAAGCCATTGTCCGCGATCCGTTCCAGTTCGCGCGCAAGCAAAAATCGATTGCCCTCTGGGATTACCAGCACCGGATTGCCGTCGTGAAACTCGACGTAACAGCCGGTTGTGATCAGGAAGACCAATCGGCTTGCCTCCACACTCGCGGACGCGCGGACTTGCGTCACAGCACTGTGCTCGGCTCGCACAAGATGTGGCTGCTGAGATATGAAGGTCTGCTCTATGAGCATCACGCAGCCTCTTGCTTTCTGAACTTCGCGACCAGCGCGGCCATGTCGGATTCGACCTCAGCCAGAAACAGCCGGACGGCGTGTTCAAACTCCGCAATCTGGATCGGATCGCGCGGCACACGCTGAATGTGGATTTGCATGTCGGGCGGCATCCGGGGATCGAACGAAACGAAGTCCGTCCATTTCCGGCCCGTGCAAGCCATCTGCCACTGAATCTGTTTCAAGTAGTCAGGCTCGATCGGTGCCCCTAGCAGGGTGGCAATGTGGGTCGAACTATTGGGGCACTTGATTTCAAGCTGCCCGTCCTCACCGATCAACCGATCCGGGGAAGCTCCCGCCATCTCGATTGTCGGGTGGACGACAAACCCCACCTTGACCGGCTCTACATCCCGCATGAAGGCGTAGTAGTCGCGGGCCTTGTCCTCTTGCTCGTGTCCCCAGTCCATCGCCTTCGACGTGAAGCCGGACGACACCTGTCCGCTTAGACGTTCAGCGACAAGCTCGCCCTTGTAGGTCGCGCGGGATGCGCTGACACCTGTCTTGGTCTTGCGAACGATGTCGGCCACACGGGACGCCGTAACTCGGCCGCAGCGGGCGGCGTGCCATTCTGTGGTGTTCTGCTCGCAGTCGATAATCTTCATCGTCGCCCCCTCAGTACGAGATCGAAACGTGCGGCACGGCTTTGGATGCGATCAGCATCACAACCGACTTGGCCACATCTTCTGTGATGCCGGCCGCGACCAGTGCTGCCAGAGCTTCGTTGTTGATCTTGGCGCAGTGCTTCTTGTTGGCTTCGCGCTTCTCGGCCTCTGCTTTCTCAGCGGCGGCCTTGTTTTCAAGGTCTCGTATCGCTTTGTCGTGAGCCTCTTTGGCGCGGCGCTCGGCATCCTCGGCGGCGGCCTGCGCTGCTTTGGCGGCGGCGTCGGCCTTGGCGGCTGCTTCCCGTTCACCTTCCGCTTTGATGGCCGCTTCACGGTCGCGCTTGTCGCGTTCGGCCTTCTCTGCCCGTAGGGCTTCAAGCTCGGCCTGCTCGGCTTCGCGCTTTTCGGCATCGGCAATACGGGCCGTTAGTCGCTCAATCGCCGTGGCTTTAAGCTCTATGGCTGCGCCGACGTATTCCCCAAACCGGGCCTCGCTGTATTCATCGCGCTCGATTTCCCCCAGCCGATCCCGCAGGACTTCCGCCGTGCGCGGTGCGGCGTCGTCAACCGTGCCTTGAAGTTCGGCAAGGTTGGATTTGATCGCCTCGACACGGGCTTCTTCGGCCGCCTCGTATTCGTCCACCGGCTTGCGGACTTCATCTCGCCATGCGTCCAGCGTATCTTTGATCCGCTTGCGCGTGGCGTCGATACGCTTGGGGATTTCCTTTTGCTCGTCTGCCAGCCGCTTGCCTTCGGCTTCAAGTGCGGTTTTGGCCTTGGCGACTTTGAACGCCATGGACTTGATCGCCTTGCGGCCCTCCTCCGTCGAAGCGTCTGCCTCGAAAGCGTCGATAGCCTCACGGATGCGCGCCAGATATGGCTCGATCGCCCCGTCCGTGGTGAACACCGTCAAGGCATCTTGTGGCAGCGGTAGTGCGATCAGATCGCGTTCAAGTATCTCGTTCATTGTGCGTTGCCTTTCTTCGCCAGCAGGACTTTCCGCAGTCCTTCAAAATCCTTCGCCAGAATGTCGGACACGCTTTCGGCCTGGGCGATCTTGAGGAAGGCGGCGATGTTGGCCCCAGTCTTAGAGATGAGGTCGCGAAGCTCGGCTTGCTGCTTGTCGTTCAGGGTCGCCAGTTCGTCCGGCGTTGCCTCTGCCGTTTTGGCGTCGTCGTCTTTCGCCGCTGCCAATCCAAGCGCGGCCTTGAGCGTGTACCGTTGCAGGTAGGTCACGGAACTACCGATTGCCTGGATCGCGTTCTTTCCGCCGCTGTCATCGCGGCCGGCAGTGAGGGTGGTTTCCTCGAAATAGCCTTGCTCGTGCGCAATGATGCACGTGACGCTGACCGGCTCATTCAGTTTCGATGATGTGCGGTATCGGTAGGAAAGACCAAACTTGGCAAGGATCGGATCAACGATCTCGGCAATCCCGCCCAAGTCTTCGTGCTGATACGTCGTCTCTTTGCCCGGTGCCCCATACTTGACAGTGCGCTTTTTGATAATGACGGGGATCTCGGCTTTGGCGGCCGCCATGGCAGCATCGAACGCCTTGCGCGCTTGGCTGGCCTGCACTTTTTCGTAGAAGGCAAACGCCTGTTCGACCCGCTCAATAGAGATTGTCGGGTCCGTACTCATGCGCTCGATCATCGCCATGACCGCGCCAGCCTCAGACACAGGGGCCGCGACCGGCGCGCGCACTGGTGCCGCTTTCGCTACGGCAGTCCCGGCCTTGGGTTTCTTTGGCGTATCCATCGGTTCAACTGCGGCGTCCATGGTGTGCGTCCTCCCATCGTGCGGCGGTTCCAACGTAGGCCCGGAGGGGCAAATTGCTTGTCGGAACTGTCCGCACGAGTTCCAACAAAGCCGCGCAGGCGGTTTCAAGTTTTTCAATCCTGCGCGTAGCGAGTTCCATCAGGCTGCACCCGCCTTTGAGCGTTGCGCAGCGACCATTGATTTCGCGGTGTGGACAGGTGAGTCCATGTCGAGCTTTGATCGGTCATAGACGCCGATCCGCTCCATCCACCGCATCATCTGGTTGGGCCGATCGAGGCGCTCCAAAAAGATCAGAGCCCCCGCGCAGTGCTGGCTATCCTTGGTTTCGACGGTGCCGCTGTCGTCAAACTCATTTGTCTTGTGGCAGGTGAACGTAGCCTGCCCGCGCGTGATCCCATCGACGATCTCGCGCACCCGCGCTTTCGTGAGATAGCCGGGGATGTCCGACCGAAACGGACAATCCTTGCATGGGCTCGTCATGTCGAACTTCATGCCGCTGCGTCCTTGATCTCTTGCTCCAACTGGTCGAGCGTCTGTTGGAACAGCCTCATCCAGTCGGCGGCGTTGGCTAGGATCGTGCGCAGTTCTGGCGTGGTGCGAACGATGTCATCCGCAACCAGCTTTGAGGCCCGCGTCATCAGTTCGTGGCTGTCGACAATCACGTCGAGCAGGTAGGTCTGGTTGGCGGCGGCCTTCTTGATGGCGATGTTGCCGGGTAGGAAATGCAAGGCAGCAGGCATGGTGTTCACTCCGCAGCTTCGGCCATGGCCGCCGCGATATGCCGGCGGATTGAGGCTTGGGTGGTTTCGTAAATCCGATGATCGAGCCCGAGTGCATCGGCTAGGATGGCAAGGTCACGATCGGAAACGGTCAGTGTGTGGGAGATTTGGCCGCCGACGTTTTCGGTCCATTCGGCGCGGCTCATGAGATCAAGAAAACACTCGCGGGCGGTTTCCACCGTCATGCTGCAATCTCCTCGGTTTGTGCTTTAAGGATCGCGATCTCGCGCCGCTCCAAATCGAGGCAGTAGAGAACCGACGTATGGAGCCCGATGTCGTAGCTGTGGTCTCTGGCAAGCCCGAGCTTGCGCATATGTCGGCAAAGCCGGATCAGGTGGTTTTCGGCCTCAAACCGGGAGGCGAGGTCGGTGCCATATCGGGGGACGCTGATCTTTTTCAGATCATGCGCTCGGCGCTCATCAAGGCGGACACGGGAGAGTGCTTGCCGTGGTGCCGGGCTGCATTGCCCCTCGCCCGCACAACTCGTCTGGCCCTCTACAGACACCGACATCTGCACTCTCCCGATCTCTGAAATTCAAAGGACCGGAGGCCGCCATCGCGGGTCTGGGAGGACCATTTTTGGACCCCCGGTCGCCAGGGAGGTCGCAACCCCGACGCCGCAACGATGCGAAATTCGCAACCTTCTGTCAACTATAAAAATGCGAATTTCGCATCGTTGCGAGCATGAGTTGTGGCTTATGTCTAAAATGCAACGAACCGAAAGAGTTAATCAGGAGGCTCCAGACGCACTCTGATCTACGTCGGCTGACTATCAAATTTTTGTGAATTATTAGAACGACTGATAGCGCCCGATGCACAGCCCTATAATTCTTACATCATTGGCATTCATAAGATAATCTACGTATGGCGCATCGCTCGTTGTGAGGTGCCACTCACCGTCCGCCGTCAAGAGAACCGTACACAGGAAAAACTCACAGAGGTCATCCCGTGTGCGTTCTACCAGCACCACGTCCCAGGGCGCGGCATGGCGCGGGCTTGCTCATAGGCCACGCACACGACGTAGGCTTGGCTGGCGTCCATCCTTGCGGCCCACTGCTCCATGCCTGCATAACGGCTGTCGCAGACGATTGGTATGTTCGACAGATTAGTAAAAGGCACCACCCCACGCTCCCGCCAAAGACCCCGCGCTACGACGTAGCGAACCGGAATTGTCTGAACTCGTTCAATCGGCTGTCGTCCGACGAGCGGGGGAGGCACATTCAAGTATATCGCAGCTTTAGCAATTTCGTTCGCTAAAAGTTCCCGCTCGCCACTCAATAACCGTGACACAGCGGACGGCGCAACGCCAAGCGCTTCAGCAAGTCCCCTTTGGGTCTTGTGTGGTTGCGCAAGGCCGTTTCTGAGCCATTCGATGAACATGCGTGCTCTCTGGAGCACGTCGCCTCCCGTGTCGATTAGCAATATCGCAACTGTTCACTATACAATCAATGCAGTGCCGCAAGTCTGGTGTTGACAGGAGATGCGATATTCGCAATCCTCCCGGACATGCACGACGAATACCTCGAACCAGCAGCATCGGTGATTGAGAAGCTCGGCGGTCTCGATGAGGCCGCTGAAGCCGCTCGCGTCCACAAGTCTCAACCGACTCGTTGGCGCTCACCCGTGAGCAAGGGCGGAACGGGCGGACTGATTCCTGCGAAGCGGCAACAACTGATGTTGGCGTGGGCGCGGGAGAAAGGATTGCCACTCCGACCGGAGGATTTCTTTCTGTCCGGCAACGGGTCCGGCCAAGCGGCGTGAAAGGCGCGTGAAACGTAAAAGGCGAAGTTAGCCGCGAAGGGGCGGTCAAGTGGAGAACTATACCCGTTGCGTCCCGTCGCAGGGACCATAGGCGGTGACGTTCTTCCAGTGCGATCAGCCGGGGTAATTGCCGGCGAGGCAGCCCCTTCTCGGGTGACTTCGGTCACTTGCAACGGCGAGCTTGCTCGTCCTCTTGCAGCCCTCTCGGGCGTTTCCTCCCTAGACTTGGACCGTCTTTGTTTGAGTGGCGGTCTCTTCTTCCCCCGACTGATTTGTACCTGTTGCGTGCTGGCCGTGTCCCCCTGACCCCCTGACGGCCGGAGAGTCTTTTTTGTGCGCGCGTATCAACAAAAAGGACGGTCAGGATGACCAAACCTAGCAATAAATATGGGCTCCTTTTGGGCGCAGCTCTCTGCGCTCTATCGAGTCCCGCATTCGCCGCTGATCTTGGCGGTAACTGCTGTGCCGATCTTGAAGAACGGATCGCAGAGCTTGAAGCAACCACGGCAAAGAAGGGAAACCGCAAGGTTTCGCTTCAAGTCTACGGACAGGTGTCGGCGGAACTTCTCCACGTGTCGGTTGCGGATTTCGATGACACGAAGGTTTCGCAGTCCGGCTCCGACTCGCAGGGCACGTTCGTTGGCTTCTCCGGCAACGCAAAGATCAGTTCGGAAATGTCGGCGGGTTTCGTTCTCGAAATCGACATGCGTCAGCGCGGGCTTCCTGATGATCTCTTGGGCGTCGGCATCGGCGGCAACCCCGATCCTGGCATCCGGCAGTCGTTCGTTTGGGTTCGCTCTGAAACGGCCGGCACGCTCAGTCTTGGTCGCGCGGGCGTTGCAACAAACAAGTTCGATGAGATCGGGACCGCTCCCACCTATCTCGTCTCGCGTCCCAACTCGTTGCAGCCCATCAGCGATGCCTATCTGACCGGCCTCGATGTTCCCTATGACGGGACATATCGGGATTTGATCCGCTACGACTCGCCAACACTTGCGGGCTTCACGCTGTCGGCAACGTGGGGCGATGCCATTTCGGCAACGGACCCGGACGGCAACGGCAACACCTACGATATTGCACTTCGGTATGACGGCGAGTTCTCCGGCTTCCAGATCGCGGCCGGTCTGGGCTGGCGTCACGACGAAGATTTCACCATCACCCTTCTTGACGTGACCTCTATCACGATCGGAACGGGCGACGTTGAAACGATCCTCGGCTCTGCATCCGTCAAGCACGTTCCCACGGGTCTGTTCGTGTCGGCTTACTACGCCGATCAGGATTGGGAACTTGGTCTCAATCTCAAAACATGGACGGTTCAGGGCGGCATCTCGTCCAAGTGGCTGACGCAGGTTGGCGCGACGACGGCCTTCGCTGAGTATTCGGAAACCGACATTGACCTCGGCGGGTCGGCCAACGTGCCGGTCTACGGCGTTGGTCTCATCCAGTCTTTGGATGCGGCGGCCATGGATATGTTCGTCGGCTACCGCCAGTACGATCTCGATGAGCTTGTGGGTGAGAAAGTCGACCTCATCCATGGTGGCGCTCGGATCAAATTCTAACACTCGGGGGAGTGCGGGGTCGGGCGCAAATGCCCGGCCCCATCCAAATCACCATGCTCAAAGCCGGACAAAAACAGAGAGAGGCCGTCGCCCGCGTCGTGGGTGGCGAGACCTATGCGCAAGCCGCCGTTGCCACGGGGTTGACCCGCAGTGCCGTGGCCAGCGCGTGCCGCAAGGCCGGTGTCAAGGTCGGGTTTCGTCCTGCCTCGCGCGAGGCTATTCGCGCATCCAATGATCGTATGTGGGGCGACCCTGAGCGTAAGGCGCACTACTCCGCGCGGCTCAAGAGGCGCTGGAAAAAAGAGCGCGCGCAACTGCGTGCGGGGCTCGATGCCTACCGCGAACAATCCAAGGAGGCCGCCCATGCGTGACCTCTTCAATGCCAAGCAATTCCTTCTGTCCCGTTGGCGCGCACGTCGCGACGGCAACACACCTGTTCCAGTTGGTTCTATCCGTGATCTTGAAGTTCCAACACCGGGAGCGCGCCATGTCGTGGACCGATGAGCGGGTCGAGCTTCTCAAAAAACTATGGGCCGATGGTCTGTCATGCTCGCAAATCGCCGCACGACTTGGCGGCGGCATCACGCGCAACGCTGTCATCGGCAAGCGCGTGCGGCTCGGCATCCCCGATCGCAAAATAAACCGGCCACGTATGCGGCGCGGCAAGCCTCCGGCGAACGCGGCGCTATGGAACGGCCGGCAGAGCAAGCGCGGTGCGCCGAAACCAGCATCCAAGGTCGCGGAGCAACCGCCACCTCCAACGCCCTACGTTGAAGCCCCGACCAACGACACAGCAACGCGCACCCTGGTCACGCTCGGGCGCAACGAGTGCCGCTGGCCTATCGGTGATCCCAAGGTCGCGGGCTTTGGTTTTTGCGGCTGCAAGATCGTCCCTGGCAAGCCGTACTGCGAGGCTCACAGCAAGCGGGCGTTTGTGCCGGTAGCACTAGCCATGAGGCGCAAAGCAATTCAGCCTGATCAGTCCGTTTCCGTTGCAGCGGAGAGTATGCGTTCGCGCGAGGGGGTTTCCTAATCATGGAGACCAATATGTGGATGCCATGGGGCGATCCTGCCCCGACAAGCCTAAGCGGGGGTGTCTCATTTTATGAGCCACCTGTCCGCGATGACATAACGCCAGGAGAACAGGTGTCTCAGATTGTTTCCGATCTGCAAGCCGAGGGGCTGATCGGGATGGTCGAGCGCACCGAGATCCTGCGTCGATACCCGGAGTATTGCTGGATGCACGGATGGATGCCGCTCAGTGAAAACCATTTATTTGAGGCTCTAGGGAAGGTCGTCGCCAAGCGCCGGCCGTTCCACATGAAGCAGCGCATCACTTGCTACGTGATCCCACCCGTGCTCGCCGCACAGGTGGCGCACAAGGCGAAACTAGAAGCAGTCATCAACGCCCGGCCGCTAGGGCGCGAACGGCTGCGTAGAGCCGCCTGAAAGCGCAGAGCCCCCCGTCTTGCAGGACGGAGGGCTCGAAATGGGGGTTGGTTGGGTTTGAGGTTTGAGGATCGAAGTCGAGACTGGCCGGTCGAGACTTCCAACACTGAGGAGAAGATGGGCCGTGAACCATCTACGGGATAGACATTTACCCCTAAATAAAGGGGTCGACAAGGGGGATGCTAACAAGCTCTCCACAGGTCGCGCACAGATGCCGAGGTCATCGCCATGACCGGCATAGGCCATAACGGAGCCCCACTGTCTGAGGGATGGATCGCGCGCCACCGTGCCGTGCGCGACCACTGGCTTGTGGGGCATGGACTGCACGTCAAGCCAGCCGACCCTACTCGCAAGCGCACCTCCACTCAGGGCGAGGCGTGGGAGGATTTGTGCATGGAGTGCCGCTACTCAGACGGCACTGTGATGAACGGCGGGCGCAAGATGGAGCTTCGCCGGGGCGAGCTAATTGGCGCTGTTTCCTGGCTTGGAGCCCGCTGGAACTGGACCCCAAAAACAGTCCGTAGATTTCTCGATCAACTCGAAGCGGACGGGATGATTGAGCTTAAATCGCCGGGTGTTCAGAACGGCACGCAAAAGGGCAAGCAATCGACGGTCATAACCGTTTGTAATTATGAGCTTTATCAGTCTATGCGCCCCCATGAAGGGCAAGCAAAAGGACACGCAACGGGCGAGCAAAGGGCAAGCAAAGGGCAAGCAGAGGGCACGCAAGGGGCGAGCAAGGGGCAAGCAGAGGGCAACATATATAAGGAAGAACAAGGGAACAAAGGAACCAAAGAACAAGATCCCCCCATGGGGACGCGGGCCGCTGCGCGAACCAGTCAGGACAAGGGCAGGGAGTTCTGGTCGAGCGCCATGGCCGTGCCGGGGGGCTACAACCCAGACGATGGCGTGGAGCGCGATCCCGTCACTGGACTGATCGAGCTTAAAAACGGCGTGAAAGCCTCGTGGGTCGAAAAGTTCGGGGGAGACGACGCCCTTGAGTTAGCACTGAAACAAGCCGCGCCCTACGTGAAGCCCAACGCAGCTATTCCGTTGCGAGCGCAAGTGGAAAGCCAGCTAGCAAAACAGCTAGGCTGGAAGGCTTTCGACAAAGCCAAATCCGAAAAGCAAAAAGCGTCAGCGCCAACCAGCTTGGCCGCACAAATTCGCGCGCACAAAGAGCGTGAGCAGTCGAAAAAGGGAGCCTGAACATGTCAGAGAAAGTCGAGCGATTACTGGCACGGTTGGGCAACATTTGGCCCAAGAAGGTGGCAGATGAGACGTTGGGTGAGTGGCTGGCGGATTGGGAAGGCACGCTGAAGCCTTTCGATGCGTGGGTTATCGATGCCGCCGCAACGCGGATGGTTCAGTCGCGCACGAAGCCGGGGTTTCCTTTTCCCGGTGAGGTGGCTGAAGTCTGTCGTCAGGTGGTTGCTGACGATCGCGCGTCCAAGCCACGCTTAGGCGTCGAGCCCGATAAGTCTAACCCCTACAAGCTCGCCAGTGAATTGATCCAGTGCGAGCTAGGTCGACGTGCCGCCCGTGAAGGTTGGGTTCTAACCTTGCGCGACTTTGTGGTCCGCAACGGGCGGCTGCCGCAAGGCGATGCCGAGATCAAGAAACTCATCAACATCCGCAACCAGTTTCAGCAGAACCTCATCGACTGCATCGACGGCAACGGTGGAGCCTTTAGCCGGTCGTTCGCCACGCTAGGGCGCACGATGGCCCGAAAGGAATACGACCTAGCACAGCGCGTCCTCGGGACAGATGCGGAGGACTGGTATGCGACAAGACTGTGATGGGAACCGCGCTATGACCCCGACCCTCGCCCAACTGATTGAAGCCGCCGTTCTCGTCCTCGACATCGAGGAGAAAGAATTGCGGGGGAAGGGATCGCACAAGTACGCGACCACCTATCGGCAGTGCTTGATGTGGCTGGCAGTACGTAGGTGCGGACAGTCTGTTTCAACCGTGGGGCGCGTGTTTGACCGGGACCATACGACGGTCATCTACGGCGTTCGGTGCGTTCAAAAGAGAATTTCAACACACTCAGTCGAGACGATCGGAATCGTTGAGGATGTGTGGGACGCAGCAAGAAAGCTCGCCCGTGGGGAAGGTGTTCGGCGGAAGGTTAAGGACATCGAGCCTGCACCGATCCGAGCCAACCCGCCACCGCCGCCAGTGTCAAAGCCTGAACCGTTGAAGCACTGGAAGCACTACGAGGTTTGCAGCCCGAATTGGTATGCGGCGAACCACGCAGAATTTGTGAAGGGAATGCAGAAGGCGCGTGCTGGCGTACTAACCGAGGCAGGGGAATGACAATGGACGAAGATACAAAACGCCACTTCTCACGGCAGTTGGACGAGCTTACCCGGCAGAACTTTGAAGCCGTCGCCCGCATGGGATCGATCTCGGCAGACATGACGGTGGAGCGTTACCTAATCGACAACATCGTGAACCAAGCGCGCGATCTGGCAGCGGCCAGACAGTCTGCCATGCGGGAAGTCCTGCAACTGATGGGGCCGCCGCAGACGCCACCCCCTCTGCCACGTGTCGATGATGTGGATGATTTCGTGGGAAGGATCGCCGCCAGATGTTCGCCGTACGCAAACGGCGAGCCGCATCCTTCCGATCCCTACGACATCGGTAGCTGGGCAACGCAGCGCAGAGCGGCGGAGTAATCGCCATGACCCGTGATCTGGTTCACGAACGGTACGAAGCATGGAAGCGCAAGGTTGAAGCCTTGCACGGAGATCGTTTCAGAAAAGACCCATGGGTAAACGGTCGGTACGCTTTCGCCGGGATCGTCGCGGGTCTCGTTGTCATGTTCTTGGTGTCGGTGGGGGTGGGGCTGTGAGCAAGGTGAAACCGATCCTGTTTTCAGGCCCGATGGTGCGAGCCCTGATCGAAGGTCGCAAGACGCAGACGCGGCGGATCGCAAAGCGGCAGGATATTTTCTTCTGCAACTGCCAGCCGTTCGTGCCAGTCGGCATCAACGGGCAGAAGGGTTTTGAGCTGCCCTATGCGCCGGGTAATTTCCTCTACGTGCGCGAGACGTTCGCGACGGACCATTTGGGGAACTACCGCTACGCGGCAACGGATGACATTCACGAACTGAGAAAGAAAAAGCCGGGCATCCATCTCCCGCGCGCCGCGTCCCGCCTGACCTTGGAAGTAACCGGCGTCAAGGTGGAGCGTTTGCAGGACATCACCGATGACGACGCCAAAGCAGAGGGCGCTACAGGCAAGCCATGCCCGGACATTTGGCGCAGGGGCGCAATCGGCTGGTCGATGAATTGGCCGGATGTGGAGCCTGAAGAGGGCTGGGGATACGTTTGCCTTAACTCGCCCCGCCTCGCATTCGGAAGTTTGTGGAATGACATCAACGGGGAGGACGCTTGGAACGCCAACCCGTGGGTAGTGGCCGTCACCTTCGCCGTCCATCATCAAAACGTCGATGCGTACCTCGCACAACAGAAGCAGGTAGCAGCATGACCTTGAAAGCCCCACCGTCTGCCGGTCGACACTTGCAGGCAAAGAAGAATGCAGGCGAGCATCTAACCAACGTCCGGCCGCCGCCGCGATCTGCCGAACAAATCAAGCAGAGCGCAAAAGATTTCCGGGCATGGAGGCTTGAGCAAGCCGCCGCACAGAAAGACGACGACTCCAAGCTCCCTGATCCAGCCGAGTATTGGGTGGATGAAAATGGCCATGTGTCTGAGGTGGTGATCGATGGGCTCGCCAAGGGGTTCGAGGAAGTAGCCAACTCTGCGACACGTGTCGCCGCGTCCCGCGCTCGATTGGCCGCTGCTGGCAACCCGCGCGGGAGTAAACCATCATTCCCCGACGACGAAGGCGGCCCCACACCGCAGCGCATGGCCAAAGAAGCGCACGGCATGGCGTCGGCAGCCGTCCCGCAAGGGAAAGGCGCGGCACCGCTCAGAGCCTACCGGACCAAGCCCCCAGTAGAGCAATACACCGGGCAATGGGGCGATCATGTCGAGATCGCGTTTGCCATGTTCATCAAGGACGCAGCCGTTCTCGATGGGGTGCGGATGACCATCGACTACGATTCAACGGGGGGCGGTGTTCCCGGTCGGCGCGTCGGCGGTCTCGGGTCCGCTGCTGACTATCAGCGCGACCAACTGGAAAGGTACCTTTGGGTTCGCGAGCGGATGCCCGCGAAGTTTCAGCGGGTGGCTGATTGGCTCCTCATCGAAGTGCGCTCTGAGATTTCTGGCCGCACCGTGTCGTGGGGAGACGCGGGCCGGATGTTGTTCCCCTCGATCCGCGATAAGGCCACGAGCAAAGGGATTAGTATTGGCGCTTTGCTTATGACCGGCGAGCTTATGGCGTCTCTTTACCGGAAGTACGCAATCCTATCGAACGCAGAAGCCGGAGAGATGAAGCCGCCGCCGTACCGCATTATCAGGGGGGAGTGATGCGAGATCGCGGATCACATCGGCCTAGCGGCTCAATCGCTGACATCACAACGAAGCCACGTAACCGTGTGCGCGGGACATGCGAGCGGTGCGGGTGTGGCGTCGACAAGAAGAAGCGGCTCTGTCTCCCGTGTGCTGCGGACCAGTACGACGAGAAGTTAGCAGCCCGTCGTGAACGGGCAAAAGCGCGGAGGGCTGCTGCGCCATGACCGGCTTAATGATCCTCATCATCCTTGGCGGGTGTCTCATTGTCATCGTATATCGTGACACCTGTCGTGCATCAAAGATGGAACCACCTCTACCTGTTCAGACACCTGTTCCAGAACTTAGGATCGAAAAACGGAACGGGGTCATGTGGAGCGTGGCTACTTATGAAACTGGGGCAGAGGTTTGGCAGATCGTAAGGAGGGCGGCATGAAACTATCGAGGCGAGGATTTATCCAAGCGGCACCGGCGGCAGTAGTCGCGGCCCCAGCGGTTGCGGCCAAGATTGCACAGGAGATCGGCGGCTCCACGCTGTCTAGCAAGTATGCGTATGAGGGGACCATGGTGAACCAGACAGCAGGGTACCCTACCCCCGAAGGCAGTGGAAATTGGGCCGAAGAAGAGATCAAGCGTCTCATCAAGAACCGCGCAGAGGTCAAGGCAGGCTTTGGGGAACTTGGCGATTCCATCCGCTATGTCGAGGCGCAACGGATCGACGGGCTTCGCTCTGTATCCCCTGTCAGCAAGGCGCGCATGGCAGCCGAGGCCGAGCGTCGGCGGGCCATGGAGAGTGAACTGCGGTGGATGGATCGCAGGATCGCAGAAATCAAAAAGGACAACCCCGTGCTCGCGTATCTTACGGAGGCATTGACGTGACCACTATCGCAACAGATGGAAAAACAGTAGCGGCAGATACCCTGGTTCTCTACGGAGACGAGAGGGGCATGGTTCCGTATCTCAAGATCAAGAAGGTCGGGGATACGATCTACGGTGTGGCCGGGTCGGGAGGTCTGATCGACACGCTGATCGATTGGGTGCGGGAGGGGGCCGGTTTGCCACCCCCGCTCAAGGATTACCCAGAGGTCGACTGGTCAATGGTGGTGATCTCGCCAGACGGAGTAAGGGGCTGCTACGCTAAAGCCCCCTACTTCTCGCCGTGCGGTCTGCCGTTCGCGGTCGGGTCGGGTGCTGGATATGCCCTCGGTGCCATGCACGCGGGAGCTTCGCCAGAGGAAGCGGTTCGGATCTCTGCCAAGCTCGACCGCAACACGGGTGGGGAAATCACCGTCCTATCCCTTGATGAAGTTGAACTGAGGGAGGCGGCAGAGTGACCACCTACAAATCTGATCTTGTCGACATCGCTTGCGAGATTGTCCGCCAGACGGACAAGGCTGTGGGGATAGCAGACGACACCGAAGATATGGACTTGGACGGAAAGCAAAAGCTGTTCTGGCTTCCCAAGTCGCAGATTGAAATCAACGACGATGGCACAATCACCATGCCGGAATGGCTGGCACATGAGAAGGGGTTGATCTGATGGGCTACGATAGCGAACCCGAGACCCGAGAGCACATTACGCAAGTCGCTAGGCGGCTGCGGACTGTCTGTATCGAGTTGCGCGAGCGGGGAATCCGTCACGACATGAGCAAGCTAGGTGTCGATGAAAAGCCAATCTTTGACGAGATGACGCCGAAGCTCAAGACGCTGGTGTATGGGTCAGAGGAATACAAAGCCTCTCTTGCGGCACTAGGCCCGGCGCTACAGCACCACTATCGCGAAAACACCCATCACCCCGAGCACTATCCGAACGGCGTGTCCGGCATGGACTTGCTTGATCTGGTCGAGATGTATTGCGACTGGGCGGCTGCGTGTCTTCGCAACAAGGGCGGCGACATGGGCAAAAGCCTGGAGATTAATTTCGAGCGGTTTGGCATCACCGGCCCGCTGGCTGACATCCTTCGGAACACATGGCAACGCCATGGCGGGTTTGCTGGATACACGGACCACCGGATGATGAATGAGGGCGACACGCTCAAGGCGCACGGCGAATGGACCTACGATTGGGATTACACAAGCGGCGGTCTTAATGTGATGCGGCGGCCTAAGCCGAATGCGCCGATGCAGCCGTTCTCGGATGAGCCACGCGAGGCGGCAGAATGAAAATCCACATCAGCGAAAAGCAGTGGTCCAGAAAGAAAGTCCGTCTCCCTAAGAACGTCGCTATAGCGAAGTCAAAGGGCAAGAAAAGGTACGCATCTAGGGCTAAGGCAGCATCGATAAAGGCGCAGAGACCGTGAGGTGGGAGTGGCGCAACGGGCTAATCTGGTGCGGCTATGACATGCTCCGCGATGGATACACATTGGCCCTTCACTGGAACAAGCGCGAGAACTTGAATGATCCGCCCGGAGAGGCGGAACTGATCTACGCCGACAATATCGGGTTCAGTGTGTGGCGGGGCCGATGGTGGCCTGCATATTGGAGCCTGAGATTGAACCTCATCACATAGGACCGCAACCATGACCCTACAAGCATCAACCCAAGCCCAACTCCGGCAGTTTATCGAGCAGATCGAACGGCTCGAAGAGGAAAAGAAGGCGCTCGCCGCTGACATCCGCGACAAGTACCTAGAAGCCAAGGGCATAGGATTCGACGTGAAGGCGATCCGCAAGATCGTGATGATGCGTCGGAAGTCATCGGCAGAGCGGGAAGAGGAACAATCGATCTTGGATGTCTACATGCACGCGCTCGGCATGTTAGCCGACACCCCGCTTGGAGAGGCGGCTATTAGATCGGCAGTGAGGGAGGCAGCGGAATGATCTCGGATCGATTTCTTGGTAAGTTGCTCGGGCTCGGTGCATGGCTTTGCTTGATAGTGGGGTGGTTGCACATGGCCGTAGCCGCGCTCGGGGTTCCGCTCGGGTATCGCTTCTCTGAGCAGCTTATCCACACGATCATAGGGCTTGGCGCGGCGTCCTGCTTCATCGTTCTTGCTGAGTGCATGAAGGTGTTAGCGGCGCGATACGCCAAGAAAGAAGCCGCAGAATGACAGAGCGCGAATACGTCCTCACCCTCAAGGCCGCAGCCGAGGATTATATCTCTCAGGTGCGGGTGGTGGATGATGGCTACAAGCAAGCGGCAGACAGGTGGCACCTTCTACGGGACAAGCTGTCGCCATTTACGTTTCTCGACTTGTGCAACGCATGGCTTGAGACCAATAATGAAAAGGCAAAAGGAAACATCGATTGACGATCGACGACACCAAGGCATTCATCCAAAAAGCTCACGCCGGACAGACGGACAAGAGCGGTGCCCCATACTGGCATCACCCTGTAGCGGTCATGGAGATCCTTCAAGGGATGCACCCGGACGCCACAGAGGACGAGCTACACGCCGCCCTCTTGCATGACGTGATCGAGGATACAGATGTCACGGCAGTAGATTTGATCGTCGCGGGGTACAGCGAAAGGACGGTCGATTTGGTTGTCGGGCTGTCCCGGCCGACCGGCCCGCGCCCTACCTACATGGACTGGATACGCTCGATCGCGGCCTCTGGGGATCACGATCTCATACGGATCAAGCTGGCAGACAACATCCACAACTCCCACCCGGATAGGATCGCAAAGCTACCGGAGGGGGAGAGGGGCATTGTGGACCGCTACCGGCGCTCGATCAGCATTCTTATGGCGGCATTGGAGGGGCACCATGGCCGGGCTGCGGCGGATTTGTAAGCTCTACGGCGGCATGAAGTTTAAGGGTGCCGATGGAAAGACGGTAGAGTGGGTGTGGGACTATGTGCGCGACGAGCCCCGGCTGAAATCCGATATGGACAAAGAGGCGAGGGCGGCATCCGAGCGCAAAAAGTACGAGAAGCTACGGGCCGAAGCTGATAAAAAGAACCAAGGCGATTTGTTCTGACAGGAGGCGAGCAATGAAGTTTCAGATCATGGATCAGACCGGACACTCAGAACAGGTGTTCGACAAGGCCGACGTGGTGTCCATGGACGACGCCATGAAGCGGTTCGAAGAACTGACGGCCAAAGGATACCGGGCAGCCAAACCCGGCCAGGGCGGCAATCCTGGGGCTCTGATGAAGGGTTTCGATCCGAACGTCGAAACGGTGCTGTTTATCCCGGCTCTTATGGGTGGGTGATTGCTGCACGCCCCCGACAACCTGATCGCGCATTATCTGCGGGATATGTTTCACCGGGTACTGGATGAGGCGGGCGACAATGACCCGCCCCATCCGACCGGGGAAGCGATCGCAGAATACGATTTGATGCGCGATGAGTATCGGATGGTTGTCCCGTTCCGAATGCCGGACGGAGGCGTCAGGGACTACGGCACTAGCATTCACCGCGAAAGCCTGTTTCGGACCTATGGCGTGGGGCCGCCCAGCGGTCGACAAAGATTCGCGATCAGCGATTTGTGGTCGCGGGTTTACGAAGACCACTACATGCAACGGATGGAGCGGGCGGCGCGGAGCGCGATAAACACAGCCCCCGACTTTGAAACCTACCAGATTAGGCAGCGGGCTTGGCTAGAGGTCAGAGACCACGCCCTAAACGCTCACGCCGTTCCATCCCCGTTCATCATGCGGGACGAGGATTTAGGACCGGAGACCGCCACTCAAGTCCGGCACCGTCAAGAGATCGTTGACCGGCACGTGCGCAGCATGTCTCGCCGGGTAGACGAACACTTGATGCAGGCCATGTTTGGCACGATGTCGTCTAATGTCGAACCGGCCCCATCCGGTGAGCGAACAGGCTACGAGATCGCCCTGGAAGCCCTGCAAAGGCTGGGGGATTTCCGGGCGCGCAATCCGTGGCAAGATGCGTGGCGTGACGCCTTCGCGTACGGGCGGTCTCCGGCCCGGATGATCCTTGACGAAATCGCGAACCTCAACCCCGAGGTCGGCACGAAAGAAGCCCAAGCCCGTGGCATTGAACTCCTGAAAGAAAACCTCACCCCGGAACAGTTGACCAGCTACGAAAAGAACAAGCACTTTGACGTGAAGGGTGGAGAGACTGGCAAGACGTACCGCATCCGGCACGGTCGGCAGATGAACATTACGGAGTTGGACGCCAGCGGCAACCGGGCGTGCGGCTGGTGCTTTCTCCCGCAGGGCGCACTTGTCTCTGGCGATTGCATGTTGGCGCAGAAGACGGCGCTCGAACTGTTCGAGACTGAGGCGCTGGGGATCGCCAATCGGTTCGCTTGACCCGCGTCGCGCAAATCACTTAGCCTTTCAACCTTGCAGCACCGTCCGATCCGCACCGAACGTGAGCGCATACGCCCTCCGGTTTTATTGCCGGAGGGCGTCGTCATTTAAGGGCATTGGTTCACGTGAAACAGGTTGTTGACTGAACAATGACTAAACACAAATCTCTAATGGGGCAGCGTTTCGGACGGCTGGTGGCTGTTCGAAAGGTGTTTGCGCCGGGCCATGGAATTAAATACCTCTGCTACTGCGATTGCGGCACATCAAAAAATGTTCTGGCCACCAATCTGAGTAAGGGTAATTCGCAGTCATGTGGCTGTTTGCACCGCGAGATCATCAATCAACCGATCAGTCACGGCATGTCGCGGACAAATCCCTACGCTGTGTGGAGTATGATGATCCAGCGGTGCGAAAATCCTAGCAACAAGAGTTACGTAAACTACGGAGGGCGCGGGATACGAGTGTGTGAGCGGTGGAGAAGTTCTTACGAACAGTTTAGGGCGGACATGGGAGACTGCCCGCCAGGACTTAGTTTGGATAGGATCAACAACGGTGGTGATTATTCGCCGGAAAATTGCCGGTGGGCTAATATCAGTCAACAAGCTCGCAACCGCACCAACAACCGCATCCTTGAATGCGGGGGCAAACGGCAATGCTTGGCGGCTTGGGCTATTGAAATAGGGATTGAGCGCCGGTCAATTATGTCCCGGCTGAAGCGCGGTTGGTCGGTGGAAAAGGCACTAACGACGCCGCTCCAGATACAAAAACACCCCCGGCCGGTCTCCCAGACGGGGGTGTGAGGTCTTAGGCGGCAACGCCAAGTTCAGCCATGACTTCCTTGCGCAGTCGGCTGGCCGTCGCGCGTGGCAGGCGATACTTGCCCATCACAACTGAGAACGCCGGGGGATGTCCATTCTTGAGCGTGTAGGCTCGGATGGCTTCCGTGGCGCGCTCGTTCTTGTCCTTACGCTTGCGGCGCTTCTTTCCAGACCCAGGCGGCACCGGTTGCGGCCCAAGGACCGCTTCCTTAACCGCCGAAAAGTCTGACTGACCAGTGTCGTCCGACACCTGTTGAGGGGTGTCAGCCTTCGCTGGAACAGGTGTCACCGTCTCAACCCTCGCAAAAAGGGCAGAGCCAAAGGTGGCAATGAAGACCGTACCGAGGCCCATGATCCAGGCCCAGAGCCCTGCCACCGCTTCCTCCGTCTCGGCCACCTTCTCCGGTCGGGTCATCCCGGCCAGTTCCGTTCCAAGGCGGGCGACTTCCGGCTCCAACTCTCGCTTGCGGATCGCCTTCGCCATCTCCTGGCGAAGATCGAGGACCGGGCGGCAATCCTTGAAGCTGTCATCGCGGGTTACGTCCGTGCATTCCGCCGTCCGGCGAAACACCGTGCGCGTGACCGGGGCGGCGTCCAGCGCGGCCTTGACGGCCTCGATGGTGCGGACCCCGGCGAGGGTGTCGAGTTCAACCTTGGCCTTCTCGTAGGCGGCCAGGGTCACGTCGTAGCCCGTCCGTTGCCCGCCCTCATCTGCAACCTTGGCACGCTGCGCTTCCAGCAAGTGGGAGGACATGGCCAGGATCGAGATTGAGAGAAGTAGGACCGCCGCCACACCAGCGACGATGCGCTGGCGCATGGGGGCCATAGGGGTCAGGGCTACCCAAGCCGCGCGGGCCTGGGTCAAGGTCACGGCGCAAGCTGCCAGGACCAGAACCGCGCCCGCGATGGACACGTCATAGCCCTGATAGTGAACCGTGAACTTTTCAAGATGCGTCCCCAGCCCGTAGGCTCGTAGGGAGTTTGATACTGCCTCGGCAATGATTGCCAGGGAGATCACCCCCCACGCTACTGGCGGGACACGCCATTGCATGTTAGTAGACATTTCGTGGTTCCTTTCATTTAGACGATGGGATGGACTCACAAACCGAGGCCGGCACGGTTGCTCCCGTGTTCGGCCTCTACTTTTTATGCCTGCGTATTTGGCGCAGGGGATGGGGTTTATCGAAACTTTATAAACTCGATAAACTCGATAAACTCGATAAACTCGATAAACCCACACCGCTGCGTCATATCAGCGAGAGATACCGCTTCATGGTGCAGCCGGTTGCCCGGCTGTCCCGTCTCATGCCTCGAACACGACAACCTCACCCTCGATCTTGAAGGGCGCGGCTCCCGAAAGAAGCGCCTTGGCGGCGTCCTCTGGGATGCTCCAGCCAGTGGTCACAACTTCCAGCATGTTCTTGCGATCACGCTTGAAGCCGTACCCATTCTTTGCCCAGGCAACCACGCCAGGGGCAAAGATCATCGGGCTAGAACCTAGTCGGTAGGTCTTCTTGGCAGGCTTCATGGCCTTCACCGCGAACTTGCCTTCGATCACCTTCTGCATGTTTCGTTTCTCCATCGTGGGCTGCACGATGAAGCGGTATCTTATTCGGAACGTCTCAGAAGACGGCCGCTACGGCGGCCGGGGGTTACTCGTCAATCTCTGTGACAGTGATGCTGTCGCCAGAGACAAGGACGTGAGCCATGCGCAGAAGATCCTGCACCGCGCCGACTGTTTCCTCTTCGGTAGCCACGATCTTCTCTCCGATCTTGCCTTCCGAATTGTTGAGCGTAACCTTGAATGCCATTTTCATTCTCCCAGTGGTTGGTTGCCGTCCACTGAGGCGTTCCGATAGTTTTCCATCGAGACTTCACCGAGCAGCCTTGCTATCGGCTCCCGGTCGGTTTCCCGAGGGGTTGAAGGCTCACCGCGTTTCCGCGTCAGTTCCGGTTGGGACCAATTTCGCAACTTGCCGGCGGGGTAGGCCAGATCTCGCGTCGATCCCTGCTGCCTTCACTTATTATACTACGCGAAGATTCTTCGTGTTGCAATAGGCTGAACGGCGTTTTAGCTGTAACAATTATCACATTTTCGTGAAGTGACTTCGTGCCGAGGGGTGTTTATATGCAATCCATGACCAATCCAGTTCGACAGTGGCGCGAGACGCTAGGCTTGACCCAAGAGCAAGCCGCACACCGGATCGGCGTGACCGGCCGGAACTATCAGGCATACGAGGCTGGGGCCTATGACCCGCCCGTGCCGGTGCGCAAAGTCATGCGGGCTTTGGCGCTGGGGATCGAGCTAGAGCCGTGGCCCATGGAAGTGCAGAAGGGCAAGCGGCGATGAACTACCCCGGCATGATCGTGGCTTTGATCGAGCATTTCATTGTCAATGAAGGCACGGACTATCTGGGAGACAAGGGGCAGCCCGAGGACGGGCCGGAGGGTCTAACGTCCGATGAGCAGCTAGAGCTAGGGCGGCTCCGAGACATGGCCCGCAAGAATGTCGGGTGGCACGGATACGAATAGGAGGGGCAGCATGTCGGAGAAGCCGAAAGGCCCGGTTACTCTGTGGCTAGACTACGGATACGAGGGGTGGCACCCAAAAGACTTCGAGACCGTGCAAGAGGCGCTAGAGGCAGAGAAGCATGTCTCGGCATGGGTTATTATGATGCCAGCCAAATACACGGTCACGGTGGGAGACGAGCGATGACGTGGTAGGCAATCGACACAGCACCAAAAGACGGAACTGAGGTTCTTTTGTTCGGGGAGCCTGAAGGTGAAATCAACGGAAAGTGGGGCTTTCCCGCGATCGTCGTTGGCAGTTTTGGCGGTGGCGCTTGGAGTGCAACAGTGACGGACGCCTACTCTGTGCAGGTTCACGCCACCCACTGGATGCCCCTACCTTCTCCCCCAGAGGTGGAGCCATGATCGATCCAAGCACAACGCGATTAGACAGCGCAGAGGGGATGCAGATGCTTTTGGATTTCGCCCGCGCTCACAGGTTGGTGCTTGGTGGATGGCACAAGGATCTTACTGAGAAGTATGCGCTCGATACGTCGGGGGTTACGTTTAGCTCAGAGATGCCGGTCAGCTTTCGGGGAGGCGTGAGCAAATGACTCGCTCGGACAAGGCTAGGGAGATCGTGCGGCAACTCAACAATGACCTACTAGGCATTGACGATGACGGCGATCCGTTTTTGTTTAAGTTGGAAGCTGCCGAAGTCATTGCCGCCGCGCTCCGTGAAGTAGAGGCAGCAGCTTATGAGAGGGCGGCACAGGTGGCGGACAAGTGCGATGATCCCGGTGGGCGAAATGACGGAGCCTGGATCGCTAGGGAAATCCGGGCTTTGAAAAAAGAGGCTTGACTTTTTAACCCACTAGACTTTCGAGGCAAATCACCCTAAAAGACGAACATCCGAATTAGCGCCTGGGTCCATCCGACTCGGGCGCTTTTTGCATCGGCCACGACCCCACCGCAGTCCGACACCCACGCCACCCCATTGCGTACCGGGACTTTGCGAGGTGAGGAAACGGGCCGATTTATCTCTTCATCCCCGGACATATGAGCGCCCGCCGATGACCCCAGAAGCCTACGAGTTGATCGTGGTGGTTTTGGCTTTTGCAGCTCTGTTCGGATGTATCGTTGTCGCATTCCTGACACCCCCATAGCCGGACCAACCATCCCCGGCGACACCTGTGCGCGTACCTTCACAGGAGGTTTTGCATGGATGGACACCTGTCGCTGACCTATGGCCCCCCGTTTGACCGTGTGCTGCGCCACATACAGCACCTCCAAGCGCCGCCGTAACCACCAGCGAGCCGTCACAACCTGCAACCGCGCTAACCCAGGGGAGGGGCAACCTTCCCCTGGTCCTATTCCATTGGAGCCCCATGTCTCTGAACCGCATCCTCGGTGAAAAGCTCGACGGACTGGATGACCCGTTCTCAGTCGAGCCGTTCGAGCGGTGGCTCGACACCCCGTTCATGGAGATCGCGTCGACCAAGGCCGCCGACGCCTTCATCAAATCCGGGGCGCTCCGGCCCATCAGCTTTGATCAGGGTGACATCCTGATCCAAGCCTACCATCGGGTGGGGAAGCCTGGGACGGGAAAGCTGGCCTTCATCTTCCAGCGCAAGATCGCCGGGGATGAGAAGTTCTACGCCTACACCTTCGTTCTCGACCGCAACGCCATCGCAGAGCTTAAGCAGACTGGCCGCTGGATCGAGCCCACCAACCACTGAAACACCAGAACATGCACGCGCGGCCGGTCCTCATTCACCGCAGCGGCATGGGCGGCGGCTTGCCGACCCCCTCGCCCCGGTAAGTCGCCGCCACCTAAACTCAGGAGAACACCTTGGCTCACGGATTTACCCTCGAACTGAAGGAAATCACCCCTCAGATGTGGTTCCTGCCCTCTCGGGAATACGCCAAGGGTTGCTTCTCCGGGATCTGCACCAAGGCTACTTCCCGCGCCGCCCGGCGCAACCATTACCGCAACATCAAGCGAGGCTCCAATGGCCGCTCATAAGCCCGACGCCCCGGTCTCGGCCGCCGTCAAGACCATCGACGTGACGATCGCGATCAACCAGAGCCTTTCCGGCACTATCGATCTCACCGGCTATACCCTGGTCGGCATCGTCACCCCGGCCGCATGGACTGCCGCCGACATTACGCTCGTCGCCGCAACGACGGACGGCGGCACGTACAATCCCGTGTACGAGAACAGCGATACGGAGTTCACCCTTCAGGTGGGCGCTTCTCGTTTCATCGTGCTCCCGGTGTCCTTGACCCACCCATTGCGATTCATCCAGATTCGCTCTGGGACGGCTGGGGTGCCGGTCACTCAGGCAGCAGCACGCACGTTGAACTTGATTGTCCGGCCGATCTCGTAACCCGCGTACCTCCACAAGCAACAAACAATTCTAGCAATCTGGAGATAGCACCATGTCTGTTAAATCCCTCGCCGGTCGCCTTCTGGGCATCAGCGGCACTCGCGGCAACCTTGTGGCTAAGGGTGGCGCTCTTGATCTCACGGCTCGCTGCGCCGATGCGTCCATCACCGTTGGTGCAGAAGCCGCCGACGTCCGCGCCATCACCATACAGCTGAAGGACGCGCTGGGTAATGACGTGAACGAAGTTACGTCCTTCTGGGTCGCCGTGTTTCTGGATGCTGCTGGTACAGCCTTCGCGGCTACGGGCGGTTCCACCGGCATTGCAATCGGCACTGACGGCGCGCTTCTTGCGGTCGTCGCAAAGAAACTGTTCCTCGCAACCTCCGAAGCAGATGGGGATTGCGATCTCACTTGGACGGATACAGGCACCGAGGCGGCTTACATCGGTATTATCCTCCCGAACGGCCGCACCATCATCTCGTCAACAGCACTGACGAACGCCTAATGGTAACTCGCGAGCGTTTGACCGAACTACTGGCTTATGACCCGGAGACGGGCATCTTCACGTGGAAGGTCAAGCGCCGCGCTCACGGCGGACGAGTGTACCCTGGTGATGTTGCGGGTTTCGTAAGGGAAACGGACGGTTACGTTTTTATCGGCATCGACGGCAAGGCTATCCCGGCTCAAAAGCTGGCTTGGCTGTATATTACCGGCGAGTGGCCAATAGCCGTTGTTGACCATAAGAACCGTCAGCGCAGCGACAACCGATTTGCCAACCTTCGGGCGGCAACTTGGATTGACAACTGCCGTAACAAAAGCCGCAGAGCGGACAACCAGAGTGGTGTGACGGGGGTGTCTTATGACGCCGCCCGCACTCGCTGGGTTGCCCGCATCCGGGTAGGCGACAAGTATCTGATGCTTGGTCGCTTCAAGGACAAGGAGCAAGCGATCTCGGCACGTCTTGATGCCGAGCACCGATACTTCGGTGAGTTCGCCCCAAGTCTCATTCAGTCCGTCGCGGCGTAGGTGAAGGCCCTCCCGTGACATACAACCGAACCGCCTCAGGAGAAATCCTGGGGCGGTTTTCGGTGCATCACGAGGGGAACTACCAACCATGGCAAGGTTAGCCAAAAAGCGGATGTCAAAGGACGACATCAAAGCCGCAGCAAAGCGGGCAGAGAAACGGTCCAAAGGCGAGAAGATCACGAAGGACGCATCGCCACTTGAGCCACCTGTGACTGCCGGTCGGCCGACAGAATACGACCCGTCATATTGTGACATTGCCGCCAGTGCATGTGCAAGGGGAGCGACTATCGCAGAAGTGGCCGATATTCTCGGCGTTGCTCGATGGACGATCTATCGCTGGATGGCTTTGCACGAAGCATTTGGTGCCGCAATTAAGGTGGCCCGTGAAATTGCCGATGAACGGGTGGGGTTTAGCCTCTACGAACGGGCAGTTGGATACACCTACGATTCCGTCAAGATCATGCAGTCGGACGGTACGCCGCTGATCGTCCCATACAAGGAACACGTGCCGCCCGATGTTGGCGCACAGAAGATGTGGCTCACGAACCGCGACCCCGTGAACTGGAAAGAGCGGGTGTCTAAGGAAATCAGTGGGCCGGGTGGGGGTCCGATTGAAGTATCGTCTGTCGATAAGTTGGCTCTGGCGCGGTGGATCGCGTTGCAGCTTATTACGGTTCCAGAAGTCAGAACGATCGAGTAAAATGCGAACGCCGCCGCGACTGGTCCTCGCGACGGCGCTCTTGACACAAACACCTGTAAGGAGGTGCCCATGCCCGAACTATTGCCTATCCCAAAAAGCAAGCGCTTCAAAGACCTGACCGGCACTAAACACGGTCGGTTGACTGTTCTGGGGTATCTGGGTCGTCCTGGCCACGTATCTCGATGGCTTTGCAAATGCGATTGCGGGACAGAGATTGAAACCTCTGGACCGACCCTGGGAAAGACGACGTTCTCGTGCGGATGCTTTCGTGCCGACCGCATGTCGCGCCTGACATACAAGCACGGCGGTAGGTGCCGAGACGGAAGCCAAGCGCCTGAGTGGAAGGTTTGGGAAGGGTTTCGTTCTCGCTGTAGTGACCCGAAGAACCCCGCGTACAAATGGTACGGAGGTCGGGGTATTCGAGTGTGCGCTGAGTGGCAGAACGATTACGCAGCATTCTTTGCTCACGTCGGGCCGCGTCCGTCTAAGAAGCATTCTCTGGATCGCATAGACCGCAATGGTCACTACGAGCCGGGAAATGTGCGGTGGGCGACATGGACGGAGCAAGCCCGCAATAGACGGAACAATCGTATTGTTGAGTTTGATGGTCGCTCAATGCCACTGATCGAGGCGGCAGAGGCGGCCGGTATCCCGTACAAGTCCGTGAAATCCCGACTGCTCCACGGTTGGACAGTTGAGGAGGCGCTTACGACGCCTCTCAATATGAACAAGGTCAATGCTGCTAGACGAAATTCTCGCAAAACTTGAAGCTCTGCCACCCGATAAGATCAAAGAGCTTGATGCTGCGAGAATGAAGTCGGCCCCCGTGTGGGTACCAAACATTGGCCCGCAACTCTCAACCGTGGAGAGCGAGGCGGATGAACTGTTCTATGGCGGGAGCGCTGGCGGAGGAAAAACGGACGTACTCGTTGGATTGTCGCTGACTAAGCACAGACGAGCGCTTTTGCTGCGCCGGACGAACAAGGAAGCATCAAAGCTAATTGAGCGGTTCGTGGAGATCCTGGGGCACCGTGATGGGTGGAACGGACAGGACAACACATGGCGCTTTCCTGATGGTCGGGTGATCGACATCGGCGGGGTGCAGCACGAGGACGACAAGCAGAAATACAAGGGCACACCACACGATCTGATTTGCTGGGACGAGATTTCAGACTTTAGCGAAACTCAGTTCCGCTTCATTAACACGTGGAACCGATCAGCAGACCAGCACCAGCGCTGCCGCATTGTGTGCGCGGGAAACCCGCCGACAACGGCAGCCGGGTTGTGGGTTATCAAATACTGGGCTCCGTGGCTTGATCCGACACACCCGCGACCGGCCAAGCCCGGTGAGTTGCGTTGGTTCACTACAATCGGGGGGCAGGACACTGAGGTTGACGGACCCGGCCCGCATCTTGTGGACGGGGAAATGATCCGCGCCAAGTCTCGGACGTTCATCCCGGCCAAGTTGTCGGATAACCCGGATTTGGCACGCACCAACTACGCGGCGACCCTTGCGGCACTGCCGCCCGAGCTTCGGGCAGCGTACAAGGAAGGGCGCTTCGACGCTGGCCTAAGAGACCAAGCGTGGCAGGTGATTCCGACGCAATGGATCATCGAAGCGCAAAACCGTTGGAAGCCAGACGGGTGGAAAGATTTCGCCATGACCGCGATCGGATACGATCCGGCTGGTGGTGGGAAAGACGCCGCCGAATTGGCCCGTCGTCATGGGCATTGGTACGCTGAACTGGTCTCTGTGACCGGAGCAGAAACGGCGGACGGTTCGGCCTCGGCGGCGACGATCATCAAAAATCGGCGCGACAACGCAGCCGTCGTGGTCGATGTCGGTGGTGGATACGGCGGAGCGGTAACGCTTCGTCTGAAAGACAACACGATTCCGTTCCTCGCGTTCAACGGGGCGAGCGCGACGGGAAGCAAGACCAAAGACCGCCAGCTTGGTTTCGTCAACAAGCGGGCAGAGACATACTGGAAATTTCGCGAAGCATTAGACCCTGATCAAGAGGGTGGTTCACCCATCGCCTTGCCCCCGGATCCTGAGCTACGCGCCGATCTCGCCGCGCCAACTTACGAGGTTGGGCCTCGCGGGATCATCCTTGAAAGCAAAGAAGATTTGCGCATTCGCCTTGGCCGATCCCCTGGCAAAGGCGATGCGGTTGTCATGGCGTACAGCGAAGGAAACATCGCCGTGAAACGACAGATGTCATCGTCAGCAAGCCAAGGCCGACAGGTGTTCGCCACCACTAAGACCAGCCCCTACAAGTCCAGAAGGAGATAGCAGATGGCAAGTATGTTCAAGCCGAAAATGCCCGCAGTCCAGCCGACACAGCGGATGCCGGACCCCGAAGGTAAAGAAGCCGTCGAAGCCCGCAAGAAGCGCGTGGCAACCGAGATGGCAACGAAGGGCCGCGAGTCCACGAACCTCTCGGCCGGCGCTCCCGCCTACGCTGGCACCGTTCTCGGAAAGTAAAAGTCCATGGCAGGCGATGCGCGCGCGAAAGAACTCTGCGGGATTGGGGACGCTCTGTTCTCAAAAAAAGCCCCGCTGGATTCTCTGAACCAAGAGATCGCAGAGAACTTCTACCCGGAACGGGCGGATTTTACGCGCGACCTATCGCTTGGCCAGGAGTACGCCGAGCATCTCATGGACAGCTACCCGGTGATGATGCGCCGGGAGTTGGGCAACAACCTATCGGCCATGCTCCGCCCAAAGGACAAGCCGTGGTTCGCCTATTCGACACTGAGCGAAGATCGGGACCAGAGGCCGGAGAACGCCGCCTATCTCGAATACCTGACGAAGACCCACCGCACCCGGCTCTACGACGCCCGGTGCAAGTTCGTCCGGGCGACAAAGCGAGCCGACCACGACTATGCGGCGTTCGGCTATGCCATCCTATCCGTGCAGGAAGCGCCCAGCCGCGAGCATATCATTTTCAAGGATCACCACCCCAAGAACATCGCGATCCTCGAAAACGATGTGCAGGAGATCGACCACCTTCACGAACGGGGCAAGATGTCGGCCCGGTCCATGGTGGCTCGGTTCGGATCGAAGAACGTCCACGCCACGGTGAAGAAGGCCGCCGAGAAAGAGCCCGGCAAGGAGTTCAACGTCCGCACCATCGTCATGCCGGCCGAAGAGTATGACCTGATCTCTCGGGACGGTAAGGGCAAGAAGATCGGCAAGAGCAAGCATCCTTTCGTCTGCCTCTACCTCGACAGCGACAACCAGCACATCCTCAAGGAAACGTCGCTCCCCATTTTCCCGTATGTCGTGCCCCGGTGGCACACTATCACGGGATCGCCTTACGCCTTCTCACCCGCTGCAATGGTCTCCCTTCCCGACGCTCGATTGGCGCAGGCCATGGCCGGGATCATCCTTGAAGCCGGTGAGAAGTCCATCGATCCGCCGCTGGCCGCGATCGCGGAAGTGGTTCGTTCTGCCGACATCCGGGCCGGTGCGATCTCTTGGATCGACGCAGAGTATGACGGCAAGGTTTCAGACGCTATCCAGCC
>LNFM01001552.1_pt1 | contig 51605 bp, 52 predicted proteins | sample 596031 | NCBI WGS metagenome assembly LNFM01 (sample SAMN04254537, study PRJNA301005) | activated carbon metagenome | isolation source: dual media filters at the Ann Arbor, Michigan drinking water treatment plant | place: USA: Ann Arbor | reverse complement strand
CTGATGCTGGCGCGCGGCGAAGGCGTGGCAGTCGACGAAGCCCGCGCACTGGCGCTGCTCGAACCACTTGCGACAGGCCGCGACGACGCCGCCCTGCTGATCGGCGAAATCCACCTGCGGCACATCGAAGACCCGGCCCGCGCGACGCAGGCGCTCGCCGTGTTCAAGCGTCTCGCCGAATCCGGCGTCGGCGAGGCCCAGTCCGCGCTCGGCATGATGTACGTGATGGGCACCGGCACACCGGTCGACGCCCAGGAAGGCCGGTTCTGGATCGAACAGGCCGCGCGCCAGGGTCTGCCGGGTGCGCAGATGAGCCTGGCGAACCTCTACGCGCAGGGCATCGGCACGACGCGGGATCTCAGCGAAGCGCATGCGTGGTATTCGCTGAGCGCCGAGAACGGTGAGAGCAATGCGCAGCAATTTGCTGACGCGCTGGCGGTGGAACTCGACACGGCGGGTTTGCTGAAAGCGGCGACGAGGCTCGGCGAACTGCGCGCCCTGATGCCCGACGCGCCCTGACTGGTGGTCGGGCGCGGCGGCTCAGCCGCCGTTGTCGCGGAGGCGCGCGAGCACCCGCCGCACCGCGTCGATCACGACGTCCGGCCGGTCGCGGTGGATCTCATGACCACTGCGCGCAGCGGTCCACCACTCGCCGTCCGGCACCAGCCTCGCAAGCAACTCCTGGCCGCGCTGCCACTGTGCTTCTGCCGCAGTATCCGGCAGGCCCCGGGCCGGATCGCGCGTGACCACGACCAGCGGCACCGCCGGCAGCGCACCGGCCGCGGCGGTTTCGTCGCCGCTGCGCCCGAAGTTGCCAAGCTCGTCCATCTGCGTGAACACCGCCTTGCGCCGCGAATTCAGATAGCGGGCGATCGCGAATTCGTCACGATCCGGTTCGCCGCTGAGTGCCGCGGTATCAAGTGGGTGCCGAGCGCCCGCGATGGCCGCGGCCGGCGCACCCGACAGGGTCAGGCCCGGCAGCGAGGAATCGAGCAGCACGAGCCCTGCCACCGCCGTCGGATGGCGAGCTGCGAACGTGCGGACGTCGAAGCCGCCGAAAGAGTGCCCGACCAGCAGCAGCGGCTCGCGCCAGCCGGCCGCCTCGGCCAGCGCCGCCAGTTCGGTGGCCGCCTGTCCAGCGGTGCGCGGTGACGGACCCGGATCGCTCCAGCCGTAACCGGCCCTGTCGTAGACGCAGACGGTGGTCTCCCGGGCGAGCGCCTGCTGGATCCTGCCCCACTCGATCGCGGCGCCCGCGATCCCGTAGTCGATCAGCACGCGCGGCGCGCCGGTGCCCTTGCAGTCGAAGTACAGCCGGTGTGTGCCGAGGCTCGCGAACGAACCGGGCGGCACGAACGCGTCAGGGTCGAGCGCCGGGGAGTCAGCGATCCAGCTGCACGCCAGCAGCACGAGGGCCAGCGGCTTGCGCACACGCGGGGTTTGAGGCTTCATGTCCGGCTTACGCTCGCTGCCCGGTCCGGGATCAGTGGCCGCCATCCGCGGCACCCGGCCCGCGCCTTCGAAGAGAAAACGCATGACCACCCGAACCGAGGCCGGTGCGCCGGCCACCCCGCTGTCTGCCGTGATCCTGGACATGGACGGCACCCTGCTCGACCTGCATTTCGACGATCAGGTCTGGAACCATCGGCTGCCCGCGATCCTCGCGGCGCGCACGGGCTGCGCGCACGAGGAGGCCAGAAGCGAAGTCGCTGCCACGATCGGGGCCGCCCGCGGCACACTCGAATGGTATTGCCTCGATCACTGGGGCCGCGTGTTCGGCGTGTCCATTCACGATCTCGAGGCCGAACTCGCCGACCTGATCCGCCCGCGGCCCGGCACCGTCGAGTTTCTTGTGCACCTCGCCGAGCGCGGCATCCGCACGGTGCTCGCAACCAACGCCCATCCGCGCAGTCTCGGGCACAAACTGGGGCGCACTGGTCTCGCCGCCTATTTCACGCACATCCGCAGCGCGCATCCCTACGGCGCGCCGAAAGAGCACCGGGCCTTCTGGGATGCACTGGCCGCCGATGTCGGCGTCGATCCGGCGACCTGCCTGTTCGTCGACGACAATGTCGGGGTGCTCGACGCCGCGCGGGCCTGGGGTCTGCGGGAGCTCTACGGCATCCATCGTCCGAGCAGCAGCGGCACGTGGCGCGACTATGCCGACTATCCGGCGGTCGACGCACTGACCGAGCTGATCCCGCGCTGCCAGTCGCCGCTGGGCTGACGCCCGGGGCCCGGCTCGCTCAGGCCGGCGCGAACACGAAATCGGCGATCGCCCGCCCTTCGCGGATGGCCTTGCGCTCGAACTTGGTGAGGATGCGGGCTTTCAGGCGCGGTGCCGCGCGACCCCGCCCGGCCAGATTGATCCAGCCCGCAGATACGTCGATCAGCGCCCCGACCTCCGCGGCGTATTCGGCCCAGTCGGTCGCCACGTACAGCCGGCCTTCGCGCGCCAGCACGCGCGCGATCGCGGTCAGAAAACCCGCCTGCAGCAGGCGCCGTTTGTGGTGGCGTTTTTTCGGCCAGGGATCGGGAAAGAACACCGACACCGCGCTGAGCGCGCCGGCCGGCAGAGCGCTCAGCAGTTCGAAGACGTCGCATTGCGCGACGCGGATGTTCGTCAGCGCCGCGGCGTCGATGGCGTTCAACAGGTGGCCGACGCCGGGGCCGTGCACTTCGCAGGCGATGAAATCGCGTTCGGGTGCGGCGCGCGCGGCGGCCAGCACGTTCTCGCCATCACCGCAGCCGACTTCCAGGCACAGCGGCGCCGCGCGCCCCGTGACGGTGGCGATTGGGCTGCCGTCCAGCGGCCAGCGGTAGCGTTCGGTCAGCTCGGCGAGCGCGCGGCGCTGCGAAGTCGTGATGCGACCTTCGCGCCGCACGAAACTGCGCACCGGACGGCGAGTGCCAGAGGGAAGCGGGTGCTCGGCATTCACGTGTGTGGTCGCGCCCGATTGCACTCAGGCATGGAAGCGACCGTCGAGCGGCGACGACGCCGAGGCGTGCGTCCGGCGCGGCATGCGGCCCGCACGCGCGGCCAGCCGGCCGGCGATGATGGCATGGCGCATCGCCTGCGCCATCAGCACCGGATCGCGCGCTTCGGCGATGGCCGTATTCATCAACACCGCGTCGCAGCCGAGTTCCATCGCAATCGCTGCATCCGAGGCCGTGCCGACCCCGGCATCGACAATCACCGGCACCTTCGCCTGCTCGATGATCTCGCGCAGTGTGTAGCGGTTCTGGATGCCGAGCCCGGAGCCGATCGGCGCCGCCAACGGCATCACCGCAACGCAACCGATCTCTTCGAGACGACGCGCGAGGATCGGATCGTCGGTCGTATAAACCATCACCTCGAAACCGTCGGCGACGAGGATCTCGGCGGCCTTCAGCGTTTCGATGACGTTCGGATAGAGCGTGCGCTGATCGCCGAGCACCTCGAGCTTGACGAGCCGGTGATCGTCGAGCAGGTCACGCGCGAGGCGGCAGGTGCGCACCGCGCTGTCGGCGTCGTAGCAACCGGCCGTGTTCGGCAGGATCATGTAGCGCGCCGGGTCGATGACGTCGAGCAGGTTCGGCTCGCCGGGGTTCTGGCCGAGATTGGTCCGACGCACCGCGACCGTCACGATTTCGGCGCCGCTTGCCGCGATCGCGCGACCTGTTTCGTCGAGGTCCTTGTACTTGCCGGTGCCGACCAGCAGACGCGACGAGTAGCGTCGGCCCGCGATCACCAGTGAATCCTGATCGTCGATGACTGTGCTGTTCATGTTGCTCTCTGGGGCTGCGCCGGGCGCGGCGGGGGTCAGGTCGCGCCAGCGGCGGCGCTGGCCTGTCCGCCGCCGATGGCCTGGACGATTTCGATGCGGTCACCGTCGGCCAGGGCGTGCGTCGAGTGCGTGCTGCGCGGCACGAGTTCGCCGTTGACCTCGACCGCGATTCTGCCACGGATTGCGAGGCTGGCCAGCAGCTCGGTGATGGTCTGGGCAGCGGGCGCCTCGGTTGCCTCGCCGTTGACGATCAGGCGCACGGTCAAATCTCCACGACCATGCCTTCGCGGGCCACCACACAGCGCAGGCTGGACTTGCGTTCCGCGATGATGCGTTCACAGTCACGGTGAATCGCCTCGACCTTGGCATCGTCATAGGTCGGATCGTGATGGTACAGGTACAGCGCCTTGACGCCGGCATCGATCGCGAAATGCACGGTGTCGACGTAGCACGAATGGCCCCAGCCGCGCTTGCGATCATAGTCGCAGGGCGTGTACTGGGCATCGTGAATCAGGATGTCGGCGCCGCGCACGGCAGCGAGTTCGCTTTGCCGTTCCTCGAGTTCGATGCGTTCGAGGAAGCTGCGTTCATCGGCGTCGAACTCGCCCGCCCGACGTTCAATCGACGACTTCAGGAAGTCGATTTCGTTGTCGGACATGTAGACGACGCTCTTGCCGTCGATGCTGATGCGATAGCCATAGGTCACGCCCGGGTGATGCACGTTGTGAAAGTGAATCTGCATCGGGCCATGCGTCAGGCCACCGTTGACCGGCGCGACGTATTCGATGTTCGCCATCCAGGTCTCGATCTCGACCGGGAAATACGGCGCTTTCATCTGGTTCGACAGGCGTTGTTCGATATCGGCGGCGGACTCGCCGGGCCCGAAGAACCGGATCTTCCAGTCCGCCGAGAACGCCGGCGGAAAAAAGGGCAGACCACAGATGTGATCCCAGTGGTAATGCGTGAAGACCACCAGCATTTCGCGCAGCGACGTCGCCTGCAGCGCCTCGCCGAGCGGAATGATGCCGGTGCCGCCGTCACAGATCAGCACATGATCCCCGGCCCGGATTTCGACGCAGGACGTGTTGCCGCCGACGTTCAGGTGCGTGCGGTGCGGGGAGGCATAGGAGCCGCGAACGCCCCAGAAGCGCAGGTAGGGCCGGCTCATGCCCGCCCGGGCGCGGGCGGCGCGGTGTATTTGACGATGGCGTCCTGCAGCGCCTTGCTGGTCATCGGTTTCGGCATGTACTCGACGACTCCCAGCTCCTTCGCCGTGGCCCGGTCCTGCGCATAGTCCTTCGAGGAGATGACGATCGTCTGCGTTGCGGCGTGCAGCGGCATCCGGCGCAGCTCCTGCAGAAAGGTCAGGCCATCCTTGTCCGGCATGATGATGTCGAGGAACAGCAGTGCGGGCTGGCGGCGTTCCAGAAAGTCCATCGCTTCGGCGGCCGAAGCGTAGGTCCTGAGGTCGACGCCCAGGTTCGAGGTGATCTTTTCGAAGAACACGCGCACCGCCGCGCTGTCATCCACGACTACGATGATTGGTGTGGCGGCGGTCATCTCGCGGGGTCACCCGTCGCGGTTGTAAGCCCGGGCCGATGCGGCCGGGTTGCGCATCCATAAGCTCGCGGAACTCGGGCCATTATAGACAACGTGTTGATTCGCACCACTGGCCCCTGCGCGTCGCCAGTGGGCGGGAGACACCTGCGCTGCTTTGCCTGTCGCAGGCAAATGACTAGAATGCTCGCGCGCTGCGGGTGTAGTTCAATGGTAGAACATCAGCTTCCCAAGCTGAGAGCGTGGGTTCGATTCCCATCACCCGCTCCAGTTCAGGTTCCATGGAGTTCCAAGGAGTTCCATGAACCACTATCAGCAAAGGCTTTTTCGCCGGATGAGCGTCCAGTGAAGGCCACCGGAATCCACCGACAGATGGACTGATTTAGTCCATCCAGTAGTCCATCAAGGCGGTTGGGTTCGAGTCCGGATTGTTGGTAGGGACGAGCGGGCCATGGGATGACGATCTGACTCCTGACTCAGTTCAGGAGCAGACATGGCACTTTCTGATGTCGCCGTTCGGCAGGCCAAGGCCACCGGGACGGACTACACCCTCCCCGACTTCGACGGCCTGTCGCTGGCCGTCTCGGCCGCGGGCACGAAGACCTGGCACTTCCGCTATACCTGGCTCGGCCGGCAGAAGCGGATGTCCTTGGGGGTGTATCCCGAGATCAGCCTGCGCGAGGCACGCACCCGCCGCGACGAGGCGCGGGCGCTCGTCGCCAAGGACATCAACCCGCAGCGCCAGCGGACGAGGGACCGACAACTGGCGACCCAGGCCGAGCAGAACACCTTCCAGGCGGTCTACGAAAAGTGGCTGAAGTTCCGGGAACAGGGTCGCCTCAAGAGGGGACGGCAAACCACGCTCGCCACGCTTCCGCGCATCTTCGGCAACGACGTGCTCCCCACGCTGGGCAAGCGCTCGATCCACGTCATCACTCGCGCCGACCTGCTGGAAATCGTCGGTCGGATCGAGAAACGCGGTGCGCCCTCGGTGGCCGAGAAGGTGCGTACCTGGCTCAACCAGCTATTCCGCTACGCGCTGGTGGTCGTGCCCGGCCTGGAACGCAACCCGGCTTCCGACCTGGATGTGGTCGCCATGCCGCAGCCGCCCGTGCGCCACAACCCGTTCCTGCGCATGTCGGAGCTACCCGAGTTCCTGCAACTGCTGCGCAAGTACCCCGGCCGGCTGCAGACCCAGCTCGGCGTCCGCATGTTGTTTCTGACGGGCGTGCGCACGGGCGAGCTGCGGCTTGCGACGCCGGATCAGTTCCACCTCGATGACGGCCTGTGGATCATTCCGCCAGATGTGGTGAAGCAGCTCGAACTGAAGATGCAGAAGGAAAACCTGCGGACGGAGGACATCCCGCCGTACATCGTGCCGCTGTCCCTGCAGGCGGTTGAAATCGTCCGGCACATGCTGGAGCGGTTCAAGCAGGGACAGAAGCACGTGTTCCCGGGGGCCAAGAGCCTGAAGCAGCGCATCAGCGAAAACACGCTCAATACGGCAGTGAAGCGGCTGGGTTACGACGGCCGGCTGACGGGCCACGGTATCCGCGCCACCCTTTCGACCACGCTCAACGAGTTGGGCTATCCTGACAAGTGGATCGACGCGCAGCTCTCGCACGTCGACCCGAACCCGGTCCGCCGCACCTACAACCATGCCGAGTACGTCGAGCAGCGTCGGTGCATGATGCAGGACTGGGCCGATCGGCTGGACCTGTTGGAGCAGGGCCAGTTGGAAGCGGCCAGCAATCCTCTGGCCCTCCACTTGGAAGGACTGCCGATGGCTGGTGACGGATCGAACACGCAAGGATCGCCTGCGAGCATAACGGTGCAGACCTTGGTGCTGTCCAAGCCGCACGACGCGCCGCCGCAGGGAGCCATCCAAATGCAACGGCTGTCTGCGGTGCGCGCTCCCAAGACGGAACCGACCATCTCGAACGTCCAGCGCGAGCGGATGATCCTGCTCGACATCCTGGAGTCGCCCCACAACCTGTCCGTCGCCGACTACGCCAAGCTCGCCGGCAAGTCGCGGCGCTGGATCACCTACGAAGTCACGGCGGGCAACTTGCTGTCGATCAGCCTGGGCAACCGGGGGCAGCGTGTGCCGGACTGGCAGCTCGACCCGCTCAAGCGTCGCCTGGTCCAGACCATCCTCAAGCAGACGGCTCGCGGCGTGGACCCCTGGGAGATCTACCACGCACTAACGCAGCCCTACGACGAATTCGGCGGCCAGTCGCCGATCGAGGCGGTGACGCTGGAGACGTTGGAAATGGCCGTACAGGTAGTGCGTCGCGCACTGCTCATCCAGCAGATCGACGGCCCCCTCCCTCGTCGGGAGGGTGGCACTACGCGATCGTCTGCGCTCGCTTGACGAAACGCTCGATGGCGGGCGAGTCGTTCCGCTCGGATCGGAACATGTGCGTTCCGATCCAGTAGGAGCCGTCCGCCAACGGTCGCATCACAACACCCCAGCTCCGGGACTGTTCGATGCGTGAACGGGGTGCGATGCCCACCCCGTAGCCGGCCGACACCATCACGGTCATCAATTCATACGACGTGACCCCGTAAAGAACGGGCCACTCTTGACCGAACAGCACTTCGCAGGCCAGGGGGCAATACTGAAACAAGGGATAGGATAGGAGTGCCCCAAGGGGGATCGCGGCATAGCGGAGCAAGGGGGAGCGATCGGGCACCGCGACCGCCAACTCTTCACGCCAAAGCGGCGCGTCGTCGGCGGGTGTCGTCGTCGCCACCAACCCGATGTCGTAGCGGCCGTTCTTCACGCCCTCAATGAGGTCCGGCGACGACGTGACTTCCTCCATCGAGACAGGCGTCTCGGGCTCTTTCGCGCGATGTAGCGCGAGCAGTGCCGCTAACCGGGACGAGGGGACGCCGGACGATATGCCGAGCTTGAGCACCGAGGATGGGGGTGAGCCGCGCATGGCTGTCCTCAGTTATGGCCGGGGAAACAAGGCTCGCAGCATAGCAAGAGTTAAATTTAACGTGGTTTAAGTCAGAGCAATATTCGACGCTTTTGCTGATGCAGAAGCGTACTGTCCAACGAGGCCGACCGGCTGGCACGACCACTTATGAGCCTGAACCAGCATCGGCGTTCGGAAAGGCAGTGCGCGCTGCTCGACTGGAGCAAGGGATAGCGCAGGAGGAGCTTGCGTCCTTGGCTGAGATCGAGCGTTCCCACATGGGCAAGATCGAGCGGGGTGAGCACATGCCGACGCTTGCCCTGATCCTTAAGATCGCCATAGCGTTGAAGATCAGCGCCGCTGACCTGATGGTGGCTACGGAAAGCAATCTGCGCGCGGCTTCGAAGCTGAGAACGTAGCGCCGTACCAGTGTCCTCCTCAGTAGTTCAGCTGGACAGGCAGCCGGGCGATGAGCCGTTCCAATGCAGCTGTAGGCTCGTCGCTGTCCAGCCTGAGTAGGTAGGTCGTCAGCATCGCCGAATCCATCGCTAACGGCCGCATCACAACGTCGGGATGGCGGGAAAGTCCGATTCTGGGCGCGGTGGTGAAGCCAACGCCGTAGCCGGCCCCGACCAAGGTGAGCATCATTTCCAGAGAAGTCACCCGCTCGACGACGTTGGGCTCTCGCTTCAGTGGTCGGAGCAATTGGGTCAACGCCCTGCAGTAGCCTTCGCAAATGTGCTGGTTGCATAGGATAAGCGGGTAACTGACCAACTCATCGAGCGGAACTTCCTTGTGGACCAAGAGGGGATGGCGCGCGGGAACGGCAACCACGAGCGGGTCGCGCCAGATCGGTTCGGCGACGATGCCGTCTCCGACTTCCGCCGTGTGTGCGAATCCGATCTTGAAGTCACCGGATCGCAGTCCGCGCAGTTGCTCCACCAGTGGCACTTCGGAGAGCCGTATCTCGATTTCTGGCTCATCCTCGCGACAACGCGCCAGGAACGCCGACAGTCGCGGGTCCACAGCACCATCGGAGACCGCAATACGCAGACTACCTCGAAAGCCTGCCGAAACAGCCTTGGCGTTCTCGCATGCCTGCTCCAGCATCGTGAATACCCTGCGGACGTCCTGCAGGAACACGGCCCCCGCCTGGGTTAGTTGGGTTCCTCGCCGGTCACGGGTGAACAGCAGGACGCCGAGCTCGTCTTCCAGTTCTTTGATGATGCGAGAAAGCGGTGACTGTTCGATGTGCAGACGGTCGGCCGCGCGCGTGAAATGCAGTTCTTCAGCCAGGACTATGAAGCAGCGCAGATGTCGAAGCTCCATAGATCACTCTCCTTGTGATTCATGTGCTTCGACGCCAACGAAGATGGGACTGCAACCCATGGGGCCTGCTCCCCTTAGGTCAATGAGCCAACGCCAATGGCCGGGCTAGAAATCCAGTTGGCTTGATCTTCGATGGCACTCTTGGCAATGCGAAGCGAGGACCTTCCCGAGATGCTTTCGAATGCGCGGATCTTCATAGATCGGGGAAGCCCAATCTTTAGGGTCGGCATCGGGTCACCCATGTGGATTGAGGGTGCCGAGGATGGACACAGCGGCAATGATCAGAACAGCGAGTGTTGCCTCGATGGTTACGGTGAGGCGAAGTGTCTGCAGCGAGCGCGAACCACCGCCAGCGAGAACTTCACCTTCCAATCTGGGTACCACGCGCCAGCGATGAAGTGCGGCCAGTCCCAACATGGCGGCGAACAACGCCAGCTTGACCAGCAGCAGCTTGCCATGAACGCTGTGGAACAAGGGCACCACGGACCAACCCGTGAGGTCGCCGTAGTGCAGGACGCCGGTGACCACAAGGATGCCGACGAAGACGGTGCCGGGACCTGAGAAGTCCTGCAGCGTCTGGTGGAGCACTTGCAGGGGGGCGCTCCTGGCGGATGCGCTGCGACGCGAGAGGATAATCAGGAAGGCCGCGATGGCGCCGATCCAGCCGCCAGCCGCAAGCAGGTGGGCGATGCCCGCGGCCAGTCGCAGCACGCCGGACGCGCCTTCTCCCGCAGCCGCGTGACCGTTCCACGCCAGTGTGAGTAGCGCACATCCGGCAAGCGCGGCCACCAGAGGCGAGAAGAAGGAGCGCTCTTCGCGACGCGACTGCCAACCAAGAAAGGCTATCAGCACGACCAGCACTGCGGTCCGTGCCAGTGCGGCTCGGCCAGCGGCGGTCTCGAACAGGTACCAGCCAAGCGATGCGCGGTCGAGTTCGGTGACCGGCATCCCCATGACCTCCGTCGTCTTGAAGACGACGTCGATACCGGTCAGCGCCACACCGAACACGGCGCTGACCAGAAGTGCCCCGGAGAGCGCGGACCTAGTCAGGGGCAACCACGGGTCTCCGCCAGGCACCGATCGGCGCAGGCCATACCACGAGAACAGCGGAAGGCCGAACAGCAGCATGAGGTCCAGGTACTGGACGAACCGCAAGGCATAGGCGGGCACGCTCGACAAGTCGGCGGTGCCTCAGCCGACGGTAAAGCTGAAGTCCCCCGTCATCGGGTGATTATCCGGCCCGACGGCGCGGTACTGTACGCGATAAGTACCGGCTTCCAGCGGATGATGCAGCTTGGCGCGCAACGTCTTGCCGATGACCTCGATCTCCAGATGCTCGATCGGCATGGTCGAGTTGCCGTGGATCATTGCCAGCTCCAGGCGTGAAGCACGCGGCACGAGCGTCTCGTTGAACATGAGGTCGATCTGCTGAGGAGACGCCACGACCGCATTGGCCGCCGGCGTGGACTGAACCAATGTGGCGTGCGCATAGGCGAACGAGGCCGACAGGAGGCTGACCGCGAGGCCGATGCCGAGTGTAAAAGAGCGAATGGCGCGAGTGCTGATGTTGCTCATAGTTGTTCTCCGTTATGGGTTACCTAGAATCAATACGCGAAAACTTCTCGTCGCATCGACTGTGGAGGCTTAGCGGATACCGGCCGAGCATGGTGCCCGACGGCACCGACGCCGAATTGCCGCTGTACTGGCTCGCAGAGCCGAGCCGCTTATGCCGTGCCTCCGCGGGCTGCTTACTGCGATCCGGGGTACGACTGGTACACGCTGGTGCTTCCATCGGCCTGTACCAGCAGCACGTCGTAGGCCATCACGCGGTTGCCGTAGACCGGTCCGTCCATACCCGGCGATCCCAAAGGCATGCCGGGCACGGCCAGGCCAACCGCCTTCGGCTTCTCCCTGAGCAGACGCTGGATGTCGGCTGCCGGCACATGACCCTCGATCACGTAGCCATTGATCTTGGCCGTATGACAGGAGCCCAGCTTTGCTGGGATGCCGAGGCGCGCGCGTGCGCCGGTGTTTCCTGTGTTGAAGACGCGCACAGTGATGCCCGCTTCCTTCAGGTGATCCACCCACACCTTGCAGCAGCCGCAGTTGGGATCTTTCCAGACGTCGGCGACCAGCTCGGAGGCTGCCGCCATACCTGTGACAGCCATGGCCAGCAGAACCACGACTGCTGACAAGTGACGGTGCTTTGTGCTTGAACTTTTCATGTTCGACGACTTTGCTACGGATCTCGGATTCGGTGACCACATGCTTTGGATATGCGGAATCATCGCCATGGTCCTGCTCGGAGCATGCAGAGCCGCCACTGTCAGACAGGTGACCCGTTCATTACATTCCCGTCATGAAAATGACGCCGTTTTTTGGGTTGGTCTGAGCGTGTGCAGATGAGCGTCGCTGGCGCCGTGAAGTGGGCTCGATCTGGTGGTCACCTCCCGTTATCAGGGGGCGGGTATAGACTCGCTCCGAGTTCTCACGGAGATCGTGATGTCCACTTCGCACGGAAAGCACGAGAACGCCCAGCCGCAACATCAGGGCCACTATGGCCGTTTGCTGTTGATGATGGCGCTCTCCTTCTTGGCCATGTACGCCTTGATGTATTCCATGGTCGATCAGTGGGCCAATGTCTACAACAACATCAATCAGTTCTACATGGCAGGCCTGATGGCCTCTCCCATGCTGCTCATTGAGTTGTGGCTCATGTCCGGAATGTACCCGGATCGTCGGCGAAACCTGATCCTTGCCGGCGCGGCGGTGGTATTCATGCTGTTCTGTTGGTGGGGCATTCGCAGCCAGGCTGCCGTCACAGACCGGCAGTTCATACGCTCCATGATTCCGCATCACGCGGGAGCGATCCTGATGTGTGAGGAGAACCGCCTCAAGGATCCCGAACTGGCCAAGCTATGCCAGGACATCATTGCCTCCCAAACGCAGGAGATCGCTCAGATGAAGCAGTTGCTCTCAGAGCGTTCCCGTTAACGCTGCTTCGCCTTCATCTTCGCCTTGGCGCCAGCCATGCTCCTTCCAAGGTTGGCGTCTATGGAGCAAAAATACCCCGCTCCCGTCGATCGGTGGAGCGGGGTATTTGACGTCTAACCGTCTGGCTGTTATTTCGCTGCCGCCTCAGCTTCATGGAGCTTTGCAAGCGCCTCGTACTCTGCGGCGGTCTCTTCCTGGAGCTTGGTCAGCCGGTCACAGTGCCGTGCCATCGACTGCCCCGTGGCAGCTCCAGACTTGAACTTCTGGTGGTCGTGCCGATAGGTGTTGCGCATCGCCTTGTGCTTCTCGGCTTCAGCCAGCGCGTCGCCGGCCAGCGTGCGGTAGTACGCGGCGATGGCCAGATGATTCTCCGGCTTGTCCGCCATATCGTTGAGCAGCTTCACGATCGGTTCTTCGGTGGGCTGCTGCGCGTAGACCGGAACGGCTACTGCGAACATCGCACACAACAAAATGACCCACGACGCTTTGATGGATTTCATGACAATCTCCTGGTGGCTGAGGGGAGGAACGCCTGATATCAGCCTAGGAAGGGCCTGCTTTCAGCTGAATGACCCAGTCATTACATTTGCGTAATCACCTTGTCACTTCTTGAACGCGAACAGAGTGGCATCCGAAGTGGCACTTTCTTCCGGTAGGACCTTCCTCCAGTGCCGGCGTCGTATTACGAGGAGATTGCGGCATCGTAATGTCGGGGTCATGCCATCGACAGCTTGCCGCACGTACGGTGGACGAACGAACCGACCACGCACGCGGGTCGGTTTCTTCGTGAGCGCGTTGCGCTCATCGGTTCCCGAGGGGAACCGCCGCCTACTTATCGGAGGTTGTCATGAAGCAGCACTATCGTCGGCCGTCACTTGTCATGGTCTGCATCCTGGGTGTCGCGCTCGCTGGCGCGGCACTGGCTGATGATGACATGCACAAGAAGGATGCCATGCCAGGCGCCATGGGGCAGCAGCCCGCCAGCACCCCGGCGGCACCTCACGCTCCAGCGGCGCACCCTACCGATCCGAAGTCCCCTGCTTCTCAGAATGCGCCCGCAACGCCCGATGCCATGGCCACGCACATGGAGGAGATGGCAGCCATGATGCGCGAACGGGGGCAAGCCATGGAGGCCATGGGCCGACAGATGCAGGAAGGCAGCATGCAGATGCATCAGCAGGCCATGGCGATGAAGGCTGGCGATGCCTCCGCGCATAAGGACATGGACATGCCCGCCACGATGCAGCACATGCAGCAGATGAAGGAGGACATGGAGCACTGCGAGATGCAGATGCAGAAGGTCGACGCCACCATGCAGAAGATGGATTCGAGCATGGGCGGGGGCATGGCCAAGAAGAAGATGGGCCATATGTAGTGGAGGCCGCCGCGGTGCTGACGGAAGGCTTCGTGGGGTGGAAGCGAGTCGCCGCCCTGTCCACGCTGGCGATGCTGCTGGCTCATGGAGCGGCCGGCGCTCAGTCGGCTGCTGATCCACACGCAGCCCATCCGCCAGACAAGACCGGCGGCACGACGGCTGCGCAGCCGGACGCTGCCGGCACGTCATCGGCCCGGGACAGCGGCTCGATGGCTGGTATGCCGATGGGCACCACGCCGCCGGCTGGCGCGCCGATGGGCGATGACGATCACGCCGCGCATCATCCGGACAAGGCCGGAAGCATGGCGGTACCGCAGCCGGCGCCAGCCGATGGCATGCCGGCGCAAAGCAGCAGCTCGATGAACGGCATGCCGATGAGCGCCACACCGCCAGCTGACGCATCGGCGGGCGATGACGATCACGCCGCGCATCACCCGGACGCGACTGCCAGCATGCCGGCTTCGAGTGGTGCATCGATGGCCGGTTCCATGGGCGGCATGATGGACGACATGATGCGCGGCTGCCGCGGAGACGAGTGCGGTCGGGATCGGCGCCTCAACAAGCTGCTGTATCCGCAGCTGATGGCGCTGCCGGATCTACCGCCGGAGCGGCGCGCGAGCGTTGAGCAGCTCGCCCACCACCGGATGCACGAAGGGATCCAGCTATTGGCGTCCCTGTCGTCGGAGGCGTCGCACGCGGTCCAGCGCAACGACTACGGCGGCCTGCAGGAAGCATCCGACCGCATGCGCGTGGCCTGGGGCGAATTCGACAGCGGCTTGTCGGCCTACCGCGCACTGGCCGAAGGACAGGCGCCGCGGGGGATCGCGCTGGCGTGGTTCCGGCGCGAGATGAACCTGACCGATCCCCTGACCACGGCCCCGGCGCACGGCGTCTTCGGCCTGTCGGGCTTCCACTACTTCACGATGGCGTTGCTGCTGGCCTTTGCGCTGCTGGCCGCCTGGATGTACGTGGCGCGAACCCGACGCACGAATGCGGTCCTCGCCACGTTGCGCACCGGGGCACCGGTGCCTCCGGCCCCCGCCGCTGCGCCTCGTTCCGGTGTGGCGCCGGCCCCCGCGGCGCCCGTGTCTCCGGGCGTGCCGGCCGAGGGCGAGCCGCAGGCACGCGCACCCGTGTCCACCATGGGCGGCTGGGTGGGCAAGCTGCGGGTCGCACGCGTCTTCCAGGAGACGCCCAAGGTCAAGACGTTTCGGCTGGCGCCAGTGGAGGGCGTGGGTGCGCTGCCGTTCGAGTTCGAGCCCGGCCAGTTCCTCACGCTTTCGGTGCATTCAGGCGGGAACCAGGTCAAGCGCTCGTATTCGATCGCTTCATCGCCATGCTGCCACGGCTGGTGCGACCTGACGGTCAAGCACGAAAGCGGCGGCATCGTCTCGGGTTACCTGCACGAGCAGGTGAAGGAAGGCGATCTCCTCGATGCGTCCGGCCCCTACGGCCGCTTCACCTTCCGCGGCGTCGAGTCCGACAGTGTCGTGTTCCTGGGCGGCGGCGTCGGCATCACGCCGCTGATGAGTTCCATCCGCTACCTGACCGACCAGAGCTGGAACGGCCGGATCGACCTGGTCTACGCCTGCAAGGACCTGGAAAGCGTGATCTTCCGCGACGAGCTGAACCAACTCGCCCGCCGGCATCCGAACCTGCATGTGTCCATCGTGCTGAGCGACGAGTCATCGGCGGCATGGACCGGCCCGCGTGGGTTCATCACCGCCGAACTGCTGGGGCAGATTCCGCAGATCCGTTCGCGCCGCATCCACTTGTGCGGTCCGCCGGTGATGATGGACGCGGTCCGCAACGAACTGGGCAAGCTGGGCATCGACCTGGCGTCGGTTCATTCCGAGCTGTTCCTGAGCCCCTCCAGGACAGTGCCTCCCGGCCCGGAGGTGTCGGCGGGCGACACGGCGACGGCCGTCACCTGCAGCTTCGAGCGGTCCGGAAAAAAGGCGCCGCTGGCGGCCGGCCAGACCGTTCTCGAGGCCGCCGAAGAGGTCGGCGTTCCGATCGAATATGCCTGCCGGCAGGGTTACTGCGGCCTCTGCAAGATCAAGCTGCTGTCGGGCGAGGTCACCATGGACGTGGACGACAGTCTGACGCCACTCGATCGTTCCTCGGGCGTGATCCTGGCCTGCCAGGCGAAAGCGTCGGCCGATATCTCGGTGGATGCGTAGATGCGCAACCAGGATCGCATCATCGCGACGATCATCTTCTCGATGCTGGTGGTCCTGTGGCTGGGTTTCCTGGTGCACCGCTCTTCCTTCTTCGCCGGAAGCCTCCTGGGTGGCGTGTTCGGCGTCGTAGGCGCGGCGTTCATGCTCGTCCCGCTCACCTACACCGTAATCAAGCGCAGCGCTACGCTGCGCCGCGCATTCACCAGGAAGCATGGCTTCGGCGCATTGCTGCAGGCGCACGTCTATTTCGGCTTGGTAGGCGCGCTGTTGGCCATCCTCCATAGCGGGCACAAGTTCCAGAGTGCGCTCGGCGTCGCGCTGACGGCATCGATGCTGCTGAGCGTGCTCACTGGGTTCATCGGCCAGCATTACCTGCGCTACGTCGCGGAGAACATCCGCGAGAAGAAGGCGCAGATCGACGGGCTGTGGCGCCTTCTGGATGGGCAGTACTGGGCCTACGCGCAAGGACCAACAGCGGGCGTTGCCGGTACGCCCAAGGCCAGCGCCGAACTGCTGCCACTGGCATCCGCCGCCGCCGATCTGCAGTACTCGATCCAGTTCCAGGAGCGGGTGCGCAGGCTGTTCAACGCCTGGCTGTCGGCACACATCGCGTTCTCGATCATCTTCTATCTTCTGCTGGCGTTGCATATCTGGGCTGGCATCTACTTCGGGTTGCGCTGGTTCAGATGAGTCGAAAGGGAAAGATCCTCGCCGCGCTGCTCGCGGTCCTGGCGCCGGTGTCGGCAGTCGCACTGTGGACATACCTTCCGCAAATGCAGCGCGCCGCGACGTGGCAGAACATGGCCTCTCCGGGCCCCCTGTCCAGCGCACATGCGTTTCTCAAAGAGGACTGTGCGGCGTGCCACACGCCGGTGAAGGGCGTGGAGGACGCGACTTGCGTGGCCTGCCATGCAAACGAGACCGTCCTGGTCCAGCGACAACCGACGGCATTCCATGCCGACATCGCCGGCTCGAACAACTGCGTGGCCTGCCACAAGGAACACGACGCCGGCCGCAGCCTGCGTGGTATGGACCATGCGGCTTTGACCGACATCATCGTGCGATGGCTCGATCGGGCCCCGGAGGGTCATGAGGGGGCGGTGCTGCTCGCGCACCTCAAGGCACACCGGCCCGAGGCGCTGCCGGGCAACCTCTCGCTTGCCAACGGCATGACTTACAAGGAGACGCTGCTGGACTGTGCGAGCTGCCACAAGACCACCGACCCGCACGTCCAGGTCTTCGGAAACGACTGCGCGACATGCCACGGCACGACCACATGGTCGATTGCCGAGTACCGGCATCCACCGCCGAGTTCCACCGAGTGCGGCCAGTGCCACCTCGCGCCGCTCAGCCACTACAAGGAGCACTTCGGAATGATGTCCAAGCCGATAGCGGGTGTCAGGAATGCGGAACCTGAGCAGTGCTATCTCTGCCACCAGACCACTTCATGGAACGACATCCGGGGTGTGGGGATCTATGATCACCATTGACCGGATATGCCGATGAGCGCTGATTTGCCACATGTGGCGATCGGGATCGCGGTCGCGGGATTCGAGTTGTTCGGCGTCGGGGTCATCACCCTGGGCAGCGTGTTGGCTTGCGGCCGATTCGCCTTCATCCACAAGGGGTTCGAACTGAAGGCGCGATATCACTCCCTGCGGCAGGAGCTCGGCGGCGCGATCGTACTGGGCCTGGAATTTCTCGTGGCCGCCGACATCATCCGAACCGTTACGATCGATCCCTCGCTGCAGGGCGTCGCGATCCTTGCGCTGATCGTGCTGATCCGAACCTTTTTGAGCGTCGCACTTCAAATCGAGATCGAGAGAGGATGGTCGTGGCGGCGCAATCGACCCTCCCCGCCCGACCACCCGAGTACCTGCAACTGAGTGGTCGGGCCGGTCAGTTCAAGAACGGCTTCGTCCGACGACCGCACTGGCCGAGAACCTGGTCGCTTGACCCTGACGATCAACGAGGCCTGAACGAGGCCGCCAGGCGGTGCTTCACGGAGCGATCCAAACCGCCTGGTAGCCGGACTTGGTCAGTGTGGCCTCGACGATCTCACGGGGCTGGTCGGAGACGACCTGCACCCGTCGGGCAGGAACATCGGCGTGAACCCGCGCAGCCGGGTCGACGGACTGGATGGCGCGCGTGACGCCTCGGACGCAGCCGCCGCAAGTCATGTTCTGGATGTGGAACGTCTGCATGGGACAACTCCTGTTGGTTTGCGTACGGCTATCATGGACCTTGCCATCGTTGGAAGGTCAAGGGTTCACAGGCCGGCCGCGCAAGCGTTGACCTTCCCACCGTGGTAAGCCACAGACTCGGCCATCGACCCCATCGTACGGCGAGATGAACATGGATTCCCCTTCACAAGACGCCTCCCTCCGACTGGAGGCGGTGCGCCTACCCATCGCGGGAATGCGCGGCACTTCCTGCGCCGGCCGGATCGAGCAGGCACTGAGGGCCGTCCCCGGCGTTCACGGTGCGAGCGTCGATCCCGCATCCGGATGGGCCGACGTGCAGACCGTGGCACCGGCCGACCACCGGACACTGGCCCGGGCCATCGAGAGGGCGGGCTATGCGGTTCCGATCATCAAGACCGAACTCGCCATCGAGGGCATGACCTGCGCGTCCTGCGTCGGACGTGTGGAGCGCGCACTGCGTACCGTCCCCGGCGTGACGGCGGCACGCGTCAACCTGGCGACAGAGCGCGCAGTCGTGGAAGGGGGTGTGGACGCCAGGTTGCTGATCCAGGCCATCGACGACGCGGGATACGCGGCGCGGCCGATCGACCGGGCGTCCTCGCGCGAGGCCGATGACGCGGTCCGCAAGGACGCCGAGCAGGCGGCCCTGAAACGCGCCGTGGCCGTGTCCATCGCGCTGGCCTTGCCGGTGGTTGTGCTGGAGATGGGTGCGCACCTCGTTCCCGGCGTGCATCACCTGATCAACCGCACCCTCGGCATGCAGTGGAACTGGGTCATCCAGTTCGCGCTGACGACACTGGTGATCCTCGGGCCGGGCCGGCGCTTCTACCAGCATGGCTTTCCCGCGCTGTTCCGCCTGGCGCCGGACATGAACTCGCTGGTCGCGGTCGGTACCCTGGCGGCTTACGCCTACTCGCTGGTTGCGACCTTCATGCCTGCGCTGTTGCCCGCGGAAGCGGTCAACGTCTACTACGAGGCGGCGGCCGTCATCGTCACTTTGATTCTCATCGGCCGCTTTCTGGAAGCGCGGGCCAGGGGGCGCGCCTCCCAGGCGATCCAGCGGCTGATTGGGTTGCAGGCGCGGACCGCGCGAGTGCGCCGTGACGAGGAGACGGCCGAGATCGCCTTCGGCAACGTCGTGCCGGGGGATATTGTCGAAGTGCGACCGGGCGAACGTGTTCCGGTCGACGGCGAGGTGATCGATGGCGACAGCTACGTCGATGAGTCCATGATCACCGGCGAGCCGGTGCCGGTGGCAAAGACCGCCGGCAGCGCGGTGGTCGGCGGTACGGTCAACCAGAACGGCGCGCTGGCTTTCCGTGCAACCGCGGTAGGCGAGGCCACGGTACTCTCCCGGATCATCCGCATGGTGGAGGAAGCGCAGGGCTCCAAGCTGCCGATCCAGGCACTGGTCGACAAGGTGACGTTGTGGTTCGTCCCGGTCGTGATCGGTGTGGCGCTGCTGACGTTCCTCGTCTGGCTCGCCTTCGGCCCGGCACCGGCGCTGACGTTCGCGCTGGTCAATGCCGTCGCCGTGCTGATCATCGCTTGTCCCTGCGCCATGGGGCTGGCCACGCCCACGTCGATCATGGTCGGCACCGGGCGCGGCGCCGAAATGGGCGTGTTGTTCCGCAAGGGCGAAGCCTTGCAGTGGCTCAAGGATGCGAAGGTCATCGCACTGGACAAGACCGGCACGCTGACCGAAGGCCGGCCGGTGCTCACCGATCTGGAACTGGCCGAAGGCTTCGATCGCGCGCAGGTACTGGCGCGGATCGCGGCCGTCGAGGCGAAGTCGGAACACCCCGTCGGCCATGCCATCGTAGAAGCCGCCCAAGCCCAAGGCCTGACCTTGCCGGCGGTCGCTGGCTTCAGGTCCGAGACCGGGTTCGGCGTCGAGGCGATGGTGGACGGAGTGAGTATCCAGATCGGCGCCGACCGTTACATGCACCGGCTGGGCCTGGATGTGGCCACCTTTTCCGGTATCGCGGAGCGGCTGGGCGACGAGGGCAAGTCGCCGCTCTACGCCGCGATCGACGGAAAGCTCGCGGCCGTCATCGCCGTTGCCGATCCGATCAAGGACACCACGCCCGAGGCCATCGCCGCGCTGCACGCGCTGGGCCTCAAGGTCGCCATGATCACCGGCGACAATCGGCGCACAGCCGAGGCCATCGCCCGCCGTCTCGGCATCGACGAGGTGGTCGCCGAGGTGCTTCCGAAAGGCAAGATCGAGACGGTGCGCCGTCTCAGGGCCGTTCACGGCCATCTGGTGTTCGTGGGTGACGGCATCAATGATGCGCCGGCCCTGGCCGAGGCCGACGTGGGCATCGCCATCGGCACGGGCACCGACATCGCGATCGAGGCGGCCGACGTGGTGCTGATGTCGGGCAGCCTCAAGGGCGTGCCCAACGCCATCGCCCTGTCGAAGGGGACGATCCGCAACATCCGGCAGAATCTGTTCTGGGCGTTCGGCTACAACGCCGCCCTGATCCCGGTCGCCGCTGGCGCGCTCTATCCGGCCTACGGCGTCCTGCTCTCGCCAGTGTTGGCGGCAGGCGCCATGGCGTTGTCGAGCGTCTTCGTCCTCGGCAACGCCCTCAGGCTGCGGCGGTTCCATCCGCCCGTGGCGTCCGCGGTGACTGGCCGGCCCGATGTTTCGGGAGAGGCCGTCGCGTCCGCCGGCCACGGTGCGACCGGGTCGGTCGAAAGGAGGATGACGTGAACATCGGTCAAGCAGCGAACGCTTCAGGGGTATCGGCCAAGATGATCCGCTACTACGAGGCGACCGGTTTGATCCCGGCGGCCAGCCGCACGGACGCAGGCTACCGGAACTACACAGAGAACGACGTGCACGTACTGCGCTTCGTGCGGCGGGCGCGGGATCTGGGGTTTTCCGTCGCCGAGATCGATGGCCTGCTGCAGCTCTGGCGGAACCGCCGCCGGCGCAGTGCGGACGTCAAGCGCATCGCCCTGGGCCATATCGAAGATCTGCGGCAACGGATCGCGGACATGCAGGAGATGGCTGGCACGCTCCAGCAACTGGTGATGGGCTGCTCGGGAGACGATCGGCCCGATTGCCCGATCCTGGCCAATCTGGAACAGCCATCGGCAGCGGCGGCGGGAGAACCCAAACGCCGACGTGGCGCGGTCGATGAGCCTGGGGTCCGGAAGCGCAAGACCCCGCGCAGGTAGAACGGACCCGCGATAAGTCTTGCGACCCGCTGGCCGAGCGGGAATGACATTGCAATGACGGGAATGTAATGGACGGGTCATCCCGGCGAAAGTGACCTCCTCCTAAGCTGGCCGTGATGACGCGAGTTTCATGGCCATGTGCTCGATCCCGACCGTTGCATGATTCCTGAGTCCCTTATCCATTGGGAATTCCGGCCACTGCCGCGGCGCTCGTCTTGCGCACGCTGAACGGCATCCGTCCCCACGATGGCGTCTCCGGCGTCGCGGGTTCCCATCGCCTGGATCGTGGCGATGAACCGGGCGCCCTTGCGGCCAGCCCCTACCGATCATAGGAGATCATGCATGCGATCCAGACCTTCAGGTGCGAACGTCGAAGAACAACGCCTGCTTTCCCGAAGGCAGTTCGTTCAAGGGTTGGCGGCGGGGGGTGCGGTGCTGGGCCTGGGGCTGTGGCCGAAGCAAAGCTGGGCACTACGCTCTCCGGGCCAGCTCGAAGTTCTCGCCGGCACGCAGTTTGACCTGAGCGTGGGCGAGACCGCGGTCAACTACACGGGCAAGACGCGGCCCGCCATCACCGTCAACGGTTCGGTGCCCGCACCGATCCTGCGCTGGCGCGAAGGCACGCGGGTGCAGCTGCGGGTCCGCAACGACCTGCCCCCAGGCTCGATCCACGGTGACTCCACGTCGATCCACTGGCACGGCATCCTGCTGCCGGCGAACATGGATGGTGTGCCCGGTCTCAGCTTCGATGGCATCGGCCGCGGCGAGAGCTACCTGTACGAGTTCGATGTTCGCCAGGGCGGCACCTACTGGTACCACAGCCACTCCGGCTTCCAGGAACAGGGCGGCATGTACGGGCCGCTGATCATCGATCCCATCGCACCCGAGCCGTTCTCCTACGACCGCGACTACGTGGTGTTCCTGTCCGACTGGACCGACATGGATCCTGCGCGTCTGTTCGCCCGCCTGAAGAAGTTGTCGGAGTACGACAACTACTACCAGCGGACGGTAGGGGACTTCTTCCGCGACGTAAGCAACGACGGGCTGCGTGCGACCCTGAGCGACCGCGCGGCCTGGGGCCGCATGCGGATGACGCCCACCGACCTGTCGGACGTCAACGCGCACACCTACACCTACCTGATGAACGGCACCACTTCGCTGGGCAACTGGACCGGCCTGTTCCGCAGCGGCGAGAAGATCCGGCTGCGCTTCATCAACGGCTCGGCGATGAGCTACTTCGATGTGCGCATCCCGGGCCTGAAGATGACGGTGGTCGAGGTCGACGGCCAGTACGTCCATCCGCTGACGGTGGACGAGATCCGCATCGCCACCGCCGAGACCTTCGACGTGATCGTCGAACCGACCGGCCAGGACGCCTTCACCCTCTTTGCCCAGGACAGTGCCCGTACCGGCTACGTCAGCGGCACGCTGGCGGTGCGTGAAGGGCTGCGTGCACCGGTGCCGGCGGTCGATCCGCGTCCGCTGCTGACCATGGCCGACATGGGACACGGCGACCACGCCGCGCATTCGGGACACGGCGCGACGCCGGCCGCCGCCGATCCGCATGCCGGGCATGGCGCCACACCGGCTTCGGATCCACACGCTGGCCATGGTGCCGCAGCATCTGTCGATCCACATGCCGGCCACGGCGCCTCGGCCACGGCCATGCAGGGCGCGCCGGCCGGAGGCATGCAGATGCAGGCGCACCCGGCCAGCGAGACCGGCAACCCCCTGGTCGACATGCAGACCATGACGCCGGCGCCTCGACTGTCCGATCCGGGCATCGGCCTGCGCGGGAACGGCCGCAAGGTGGCGACGTATGCCGACCTGAAGAGCCTGTTCCCGGATCCCGACGGGCGCGAGCCTGGCCGCACGGTCGAACTGCACCTGACCGGGCACATGGAGCGTTTCGCCTGGTCGTTCGACGGGATCAAGTTCGCCGATGCCGAGCCGCTGCGCCTCAACTACGGCGAGCGCATGCGCATCGTGCTGGTGAACGACACCATGATGGCGCATCCGATTCACCTGCACGGCCTGTGGAGCGACCTGGAAGACGAACAGGGCAACTTCCATCTGCGCAAGCACACCGTGGACATGCCTCCGGGCACGAAGCGCAGCTACCGAGTCCGGGCCGATGCGCTCGGGCGTTGGGCCTACCACTGCCATCTCTTCTTCCACATGGAATCGGGCATGTTCCGGGAAGTGAGGGTCGAAGAATGAGGAGCCCAACGAAAACGATGCTGTGGGCTGGGCTGGCCGTCGTCCTGTCGCTCCCTGTCGGCGCCTACGCGCAGCACGCCGGACATGGCCAGCCTGCGACGTCAAGTGCGACGACGGACCGGCAGGAAGAAGATGCGACGACGCAGCCTCCCCATGCCGGCATGGATCATTCGAAGCGTTCGCAGGAGACCCATTCCGAGCACGCCGGCAGTGGTGACGACCACGCGCAGATGGATCATGGACAACAGGACCGTCCGCAGGTCGACCACTCCCAGATGGACCATTCCGAGATGGACCATTCCGAGATGGGGAACCCCGCCCTGCCACGCGAACCCATCCCTCCTCTCACCGATGCCGATCGCTCGGCGGCGTTCCCGTTGCTGAAGGATTACCACAAGCACGGCACCAGCCTGAACTCGTTCTGGCTCATGGACCAGTTGGAAGGGGCGAACACGGATGAAGGCAGGGAGATCGCCTGGGAGGGGATCGGTTGGGTCGGCAGCGACCTCAACCGCCTCTGGTTGCGAACCAAGGGTCACGCGCTGGACGAAAGCCTGCAGCGCGGGCGGATTGAAGCCTTGTACGGCCGCGCGATCCATCCCTGGTGGGATGCCGTGGTCGGCGTGCGCCGGGATTTTGGTGACTTCGGTGGAGGCGGAACGCCGCGCAACTGGGCCGCGTTCGGCGTCCAGGGTCTGGCGCCCTACAAGTTCGAGGTCTCGGCAACGGGCTACGTCGGAGAGGGCGGCGAGACGGCGGCCATCGTCGAGGTCGAGTATGAGATGTTGTTCACCAACCGGTTGATCGCCAATTGGGGGCTCGAAGCCAATTGGTTCGGGCAGACCGATCCGGAGGAAGTCATCGGTGCGGGCCTGAGTACCGTGGAGGGAGGCGTCCGCTTGCGTTACGAGATCACGCGGCAGTTCGCGCCCTACGTGGGATTCGAGCGCGAATGGAGTTTCGGCAAGACGTCGGACCTGCGCGGGCTTAGCAGTCATTCCAGAACCGACAACCGGTGGGTGATCGGCCTGCGCTTCTGGTTCTGACGAAGCTCTCGGGGCTGGAAAGATGGCAGGGGTGGGGCCAAGCGCTACCTTCTTCTAGGATCGCTTCTGCGACAGGCGAGCCGTCCGAGGCGATCCGGTCGAACACGACGTCCGTGTTGTGGCGTGCGAGATAGGTGGCGATGTCCGAGCCGGGTTCCGACCCATGCCGTCGTGGATGCCGGTCGGCATCCACGATCAGGACGGTCACGGATTCGGCATTGGAGATGAAAGCCATGCCCGTATTCTTCCCGGCGATGATGCCCCGGCATCGTCTGCCGCCACCCACTGCCGGCCATCGAAACGCCGTCACCGCCACTCCGCGACGGCCTGGCGGCGACGCCGGCCCTTCAGATCAGAGGCCGGTCATCTTGAGCGCTGCTTCCGGCAGGCGCTCGCCTTCCACCTTGATCTTGGCAACCTCGGCATTGAGCTGGGCGATGTCCTGAGGCTTCAGGTCGAGCGTGACCGCGCCGATGTTCTCTTCCAGGCGATTGAGCTTGGTGGTGCCGGGAATCGGCACGACCCAGGGCTTCTGCGCCAGCAGCCAAGCCAGCGCGACCTGGGCGGGCGTGGCGCCGTTGCGCCCGGCGACGGACTCGACCACCTTGACCAGCGCCATGTTGGCCTTGCGCGCTTCCACGGAGAAACGTGGCGCGTGGTTGCGGAAATCGGTCGGATCGAACGTGGTCTTGTCGGTGATCTTGCCGGTCAGGAAGCCGGCGCCGAGCGGGCTGAACGGCACGAAGCCGATGCCCAGTTCCTCCAGCAGCGGCAACAGTTCCAGTTCCGGCCCGCGCCAGAACAGCGAGTACTCGCTCTGCACCGCCGTCAGCGGCTGCACGGCGTGGGCGCGGCGGATGGTCTGCACGCCGGCCTCGGACAGGCCGAAATGCTTGACCTTGCCTGCGGCGATCAGGTCCTTGACCGCGCCGGCCACGTCCTCGATCGGTACCGCCGGGTCCACGCGGTGCTGGTACAGCAGGTCGATATGGTCGGTGCGCAGGTGCTGCAGCATCTTCTCGACCGCGCGCGCGATGTGCTCGGGCCGGCTGTCGGTGCCGAGGCCGCGCTCGCCGGCCTCCAGGTCGATGTCGAAGCCGAACTTGGTGGCGATGACCACCTGGCCGCGGATCGGCTGCAGCGCCTCGCCGACCAGTTCCTCGTTGGCGAAGGGACCGTAGGCCTCGGCGGTGTCGAACAGGGTGATGCCGCGGTCGTGGGCGGCATGGATGAGCTTGATCATCTCCTGCTTGTCGGCGGCCGGGCCGTACACGGCGGTCATGCCCATGCAGCCCAGGCCGAGGGCGGAGACTTCCAGGTCGTTTCCGAGTTTGCGGGTTTTCATGCTGTGTGCTCCATTCGTTGTCGATAGTGCCGGCCTGCGTCGAGCGGCCGAATCACGGATCGCCATGCAGGTGGGCCGTTGGATGCGGTGGGCGGGCGGCCCAGGCCCGTCGAACAGCCGGTGACCAGCCAGGTCGTCAGGGGATTGCCTCCTGGCGTGCTCAGAGTTCCTGCCGGGTGGGGCGGAACAGGATTTCGTTGATGTCCACGTCCTCGGGCTGGCTCATCGCAAAGAGGACGCAGCGGGCGAAACTCGATGCCGGGATGGCGGTGGCGGCGTAGAACTGCGCAACGCCCTCGGCGACCTCTTGCGCCTTGACCGATCCCGGCAGTTCCGTATCCACCGCGCCGGGGGAAAGCACCGTCGTGCGGATGTTGTAGGGCTTGACCTCCTGGCGCAGCGCCTCGGAGATCACGCGCACGGCGTACTTGGTGGCCGAATAGATCGCGCCGCCGGGGCCGACGCGGTGGCCGGCCACCGAGGAGACGTTGATGAACTGACCGGACTTCTGCGCCTTGAAGTGCGGCAGGGCGGCGCCGATGCCCCACAGCACGCCCTTGACGTTCACGTCGATACACTGGTTCCAGTCGTCGAAGGCCAGCAGTTCCAGCGGCGCCAGCGGCATCACGCCGGCGTTGTTGATCATCACGTCGATCCGGCCGAAGGTCGCCACCGCGTGATCGACGAAGGCCTGGACCTGCTCGCGCTCGCTCACGTCCACCTTGAAGACGGTGGCGTTGTCGCTGCCCAGTTCCCGGGCGAGCGCTTCGAGCCGGTCCAGGCGACGCGCCCCCAGCGCGATTTTGGCGCCGGCCTCGACCAGGTGGCGGGCGGTCTCGGCGCCCAGGCCGGAACTGGCGCCGGTGATGACGGCGACCTTGTTTGCGATGTTTTCCATGGGGGATGTCCTTTCTGTTCGGTGTCCGCGGCGGGCCCGGAGGATCCGGGCCCGGTGTGTGTTGTCGGGGGCGGTCGCCGCAGCGATGTGGCCGTTGCTGCGGCCCTGCCGTCATTTCCCGGTACGGATCCCATTGAGCCAGTCGTTCACCTGGTTCATCGTGCGCCGCTCCTGGTCGGCCTCCATGACGAAGCCCTGGCGCAGGCGCGCCTTGGGCGCGTGGCGGGCGAGCACGGACTGGCTGCTGCCCAGCCCGTAGCCGCCATGGGTGACGAAGGGGATCAGGACCTTGCAGGCCAGATCGTGCGCGGACAGGAAGGCGCGGATCACCGGTGGCGCGGTCTCGCTCCAGATGGGGAAGCCGAGGAACACGGTGTCGTAGCCGGCCATGTCGGCGACCTTGCCCGCCAGCGCCGGCTCGTAGCCGCTGTCGCGTTCCTGCCGCGCCTGCTCGACCGTGGCCAGGTAGTCCTCCGGATACGGGGTGGCGGGCCGGATCTCGAACAGGTCGGTACCGAGCGCGCGGTGGATCAGGCCGGCGACGACGCGGGTGTTTCCAGACCGGGAAAAATAGGCGACCAGCGTCGACGATCCTGCCTGCCGCGTCTCGCCGCCGCTGTCGGGGGCCGCGGCAAGGGCGGCCATCATCGTGCGGCGGACTGGATCGTGAGAGGGCGTCGTCATGTGTCGCTTCCGGGTCATCGCCCGACCAATGCCTGCATGGCCGGGGAATAGCGCTCGCCCTGTATCTCTACCCGGTGCAGCGTGTCGGCGATCCGGGCGAGGTCGGCCTCGGACAACGCGATGGCGGCCGCACCCAGATTCTCCTCCAGCCGGTGCAGCCTGGTGGTGCCCGGGATCGGCACGATCCACGGCTTGCGCGCCAGCAGCCAGGCCAGCGCGATCTGCGCAGGCGTCACGCCTTTGTCGTGGGCGATCCGGCCGAGCAGATCGACCAGCGCCTGGTTGGCCTCGAGCGCCTGCGGCGAGAAGCGCGGGACGCTGTTGCGGAAATCGTCGCTGCCGAAGGTCGTGCCGGCCTTGATGGTACCGGTCAGGAAGCCCTTGCCGAGCGGGCTGAACGGCACGAAGCCGATGCCCAGTTCCTCCAGCGTCGGCAGGATGTCTTTTTCGGGCTCGCGCCACCACAACGAGTGCTCGCTTTGCAGCGCGGTCACCGGTTGCACGGCATGCGCGCGCCGGATGGATTCCGCGCCCGCTTCGGACAATCCAAAGTGTTTGACCTTGCCTTTGGCGATGAGGTCCTTGACCGCGCCGGCGACGTCCTCGATGGGCACATCCGGATCGACGCGGTGCTGGTAGAACAGATCGATGCGGTCGGTCCTCAAGCGCTGGAGCGCGGCGTCCGCCACCTCGCGGATGCGTGCCGGCCGGCTGTCCAGGCCCTGCGTGGAATCGCCGTTCCTGAAACCGAACTTGGTGGCGATGACGACCTGGTCGCGCACCGGCGCCAGGGCCTCGCCCAGCAGTGCTTCGTTCGCGCCCTGCCCATAAGCCTCCGCGGTGTCGAAGAAGGTCACGCCGCGCTCGAACGCGCTGCGGATCAGGGCGATGCCGTCGGCGCGGTCCACCGCGGGGCCGTAGCCGTAGCTCAGGCCCATGCAGCCCAGGCCGATGGCGGAAACGTTCAATTGGCTGTTGCCGAGTTGTCGGGTCTTCATGGCGTCCTCCGTGGGAACCAATCTAGGCCCGATCCATTGCCGACACTAGATGGCATAATCGGAATTGGTTGATAACAGGCCTGCATAAATGTCCATGGAGAGCTACGACCAGCTCGCGATCTTCTCGATCGTCGCGCGCGAGCGCAGCTTCACCCGTGCCGCGGCCAAGCTGGGCCTGTCGCAACCGGCGTTGAGCCGGTCCATGCGCCAGCTGGAAGAACGGCTGGGGGTCAGGCTCCTGGCGCGCACGACCCGCAGCGTGTCCCCCACCGAGGCGGGGGAACACCTGCTCAAGGTGGTCGCGCCCCGGTTCGAGGAAATCAGCAGCGAACTGGCTTTGCTCAGCGAGTTCCGCGACAAGCCTGCCGGCAAGCTGCGTATCACCGCCGGCGAGCATCCGGCGATCACGGTCCTGCAGCCAGTGCTGGAGAAGCTGCTACCCGACAACCCGGATCTCAACATCGAGATCATCGTGGACTACGGCCTGACCGACATCGTGGCCGAGAACTTCGACGCCGGCGTCCGCCTGGGCGAGCAGGTCGCCAAGGACATGATCGCGGTGCGCGTGGGGCCCGACATGCGCATGGCCGTCGTCGGCTCCCCCGACTACTTCGCCCGGCACCCGCGCCCGAAGACCCCGCACGACCTGACCGGACACAACTGCATCACCATCCGCCTGCCGACCTACGGCGGCATCTTCCCCTGGGAGTTCGAGAAGAAGGGGCAGGAGCTGAAGGTACGCGTCGAGGGCCAACTGGTGTTCAACAACATCGCCATGCGCCTGGACGCCGCCCTGAAAGGTCTGGGCCTCGCCTACATGCCCGAGGACCTGGTCGAGACGCATGTGGCAGAGGGACGGTTGGTTCGAGTGCTTTCCGATTGGTGCGAGCCGTTCTCGGGCTACCACCTCTACTATCCGAGCCGACGGCAGACCTCGCCTGCTTTTACGTTGTTCCGCGATGCGCTCCGGTACCCGGATTGAACGCGTCGACGTGTTTCCGACACACGAACACTCCGGCTATTTCACAGGCGCTTCCACCCCACTGAAGGCAAGCACCGCCGGCGGCAACCGCTCGCCTTGGATGGTCACCTTCGCAAGGGCTGCATTGAGTTCCTGAAGCTCCCCATCGTCGAAACCCACGTCGGCCGCACCGATGTTGTCGAGCATGTGCGCCATCTGCGTCGTGCCGGGAATCGGCACGATCCACGGCTTTTGCGCCATCAGCCAGGCCAGCGCGATCCGGGCTGGCGTCGTGTGTTTGCGCTCGGCCCAGGTCTCGATGAGGCGGACGAGCGACAGGTTGCGCGGCAGGTTCTCGGGCGAGAAGCGGGTTTCGATCCCGCGGATGTCGCCGGCGGCGAAGCGCGTGTTCTCGTCGATGGCGCCGGTCAGGAACCCCACGCCCAGCGGGCTCCACGGCACGAAGCCGATGCCCAGTTCCTCGCACAGCGGGAGGATGTCCTGTTCCGGACCGCGCCACAGCATCGAGTATTCGTTCTGCACGGCGGTGACGGGCAGCGCGGCGTGCGCGCGGCGCAAGGTCTGCGGCCCCATCTCGGACAGGCCCCAGTGCAGGACCTTGCCTTGCGTCATCAAGTCCTGGATGGCGCCGGCCACGTCCTCGATGGGCACCTGCGGATCGACCCGGTGCTGGTAAAGCAAGTCGATGCGGTCCGTGCGCAGGCGCTTGAGCATGCCCTCAACCACTCGCTTGACGTGGTCCGGCCGGCTGTTGAGCCCCGGGCCCCGTGCGCCCGTCTCCAGATCGATGTTCCAGCCGAACTTGGTGGCGATCACGATCTCGTTGCGGAACGGCGCGACGCCCTCGCCGAGGATCCGTTCGACTTCGTGCGGACCGTAGGCCTCGGCCGCGTCGTAGAAGGTGAGGCCACGGTCGAAGGCGGTCCGGATGATCCGGTGCATCTCGCTGCGCGAGGGGATCGTGGTCTGGTAGGTACGGCTCATGTTCTGCACGCCGAGCCCCACGCTGGAAACCTCCAATGGCCACAGCTTGCGACGAGCGGTCAGGATGGCGTTTTTTGCACCCGGGCTGGCAGCGCCCGCCGCGCCGCTGGCCCCAGCTTTCGTTTCCTGTTCGCCTGAACCCTGGCATGCCGCCAACCCGGCCACCAGCGGAACCGCAGCAGCAGCCGTCGCGACCCCCACCAATAGCTTGCGGCGATGAGCGTTGGTCGGGGTGTTGTCCATCTCTCTCTCCACGTCGTGCGATTGAAGGGCCTGCTCGCGGCGAATGCCGGCGGCAGTTTCACGCTCTCACTACTCGAACCTTCCGCGGATCGCGTCGAGATCGCGAACGACCGCGGCGGGTTCCTTGGCCAGCGGCAGGTTGTCCCGGTCACGGATGCCGTCGTAGCCCGCCACGGGGTCGGCGGGCAGCGCCGAGAACAGCGGCTCCAGGTCGGTTTGCGCGGCCCCCTGTTCGGCGACCAGTTCAAAGGTCTTGCGGTTCGCGGCGGACGAGGTCAGCGAGGCGACGAGCACCTGGGCGATCTGGGCGCGGGCGACCACGCCATCGGAAGGGGATCCTGCCCAGTGCGTGTCGCCTTGCCGCAGGACCAGGCGATGTTGGTCCGGGGCGTTGTAGTCGAACCATCCGGGCCGCACGATGGTGTAAGGCAGTCCGCTGGCGCGCACGAGCCGTTCCCCGCGGCGCTTCCAGTCGTGCCCGACGCTGGGCTTCGTGACGCCGACGGCGGTCATCAAGGCGATTCGTGCCGGAGCCTTCAGGACGCCCAGGACGTTGCGCACCGCGCCGTAGTTCACCTGCTCGGCGCCTTCCGGATCGTTTCCGCCGATACCGTGGGTGAAGATGATGCCGGTGACGCCTGCGACCGCCTCGTGCAGCGTCTCCGCCCGGGTCAGGTCGCCGACGACGACCTGTACGCCGTCGGGAAACAACCTGGCCTGCGCCGGGTCGCGCACCAGCGCCCGGGTTTCGTAGCCCCGCCTCAACGCCTCCGCGACGGCCGGTACGCCAATGCTTCCGCTTGCGCCGACGACCAGGACAACGGGTTGATCGGGTCTCATGTTCGCTCTGCCGTTCTCGGACTGCACGTCCGCTAGTGGGGGCTGTGATCCTGCGATGGCGGCTCCTGTCGCCAACAAGGGCACCAGCAGGAACGCCAGCAGTACAGCCAGGATCGGGCGATTCATGTCGCGCACGCTTCTACATGCGAACACTCGGTCGATCTGCTGACGAGGACGGCGCAGATCGAACTCAAGCCGTCCCATCACAGGGTTCGCGCGTAGAACGGCTTCAGCTTGCCGAGTGCGGCCTCCACATACTTGGGCACCCAGTAGGTTTCGATGTGCGTGGCACCGTCGATCTTGAACAATTCCTTGTCCTTCGTGCCGGTGGCCTTCGGAAAGGCCTCCTCGGTCATGTACAGGCTGTCGGCCTTGCTGCCGGCGATCATCAGCAGCGGCTGGTCGATCAGCTCGATCTGGTCGGTGGCATCCCAGCGCATCAGGTCCAGCAGGCTGCTGGTGGTGTACTTGAAGGTCGAGCCGGGATGCGCGTGCGTCCGCCAGTAGTACTCGTAGCCCTGCCGGTACATCTCGAACGGCAGCGCGGCGATCTGCTCGTCCGTCATGTCGGCATCGCCGGAATAGAGGATCGTTCCTCCGGCCTTTTCCTGGGCACGTGCGTCCGTCGCCTGCTTCAGGCGTTGCTGGATCGAATCCAGTTGCGAATCGGCAAAGCCATTGCGACGAACCCGCCCGGAGTTGAACATGCTCAGCGTCGCAATCGACTTGAAGCGCTTGTCGGATTTCGCTGCGGACAATGAATAGCCGCCGCCGCAAATGCCGAGCAGCCCCAGGCGCTCGGCATCGACACCCGGATAGCGGGTGATGAAGTCCGCCGCACCGTGGATGTCCTCGATGCGGAACTGCGGCTTGTCCGTGCTGCGCGGCTCGCCACCGCTGCCGCCCTGGTACGCGGCGTCCATCGCGATCGTGATGTAGCCCTGCTCGGCCAGGTGCCGGGCATACAAGCCCGCGACCTGCTCCTTCACGCCCCCGTTCGGGTGCGCCACGACGATCGCGGGATATTTCTGCTGCGGATCGTAGTTCGCCGGCGTGTAGACATTGGCAACGATATCCAGGCCATTGAGCGTGTACTTGACCGGGTGGATGTTGACCTTGCCGGGCTCGTTCCTGGTGATGGCGCCGGCATACACCAGCGTGAAGGGATTCTTCCTGTAGTCGGCTGCAACAGCGGTAGCGGTCATTGCGGGAACTCCGATGAGAGCACATGAAAAAGCGAGCGCCGAGGCTCCGAGGAACTCGCGCCGGGGCTTGTTGACGACTTCATCGCGCATTTGCGACTCCTTATTTTTTGCGTGTGCGGATGGGCCGCCGGTTCAATCCAGATGCTTCTCGGCGAGAAATTTCGACACCAGGTCGGCGATCTCGACGTTGTCGAGGTCGGACATCAGGAAGTGCGTGTTGCCGCGGACGCCGATCTCCGGCAGATGCACCAGCTGCGCGTCGCCGCCATGCTGGTTGATGGCATCGACCCAGAGCCTGGCCATGGCCAGGTGCACGCGCCAGTTGTCCTGTCCGCGCTCCGCGGTCGGTGCGGTCGGGAAGTTGTCGCCGTAGTAGATGACGATCGGGATGCGGGTGAGCTTCTCGAACTCCGCCAGCGGCACCGGCTCGGGCGACAGGGTGCCTGCAGCGCTCGGCATCTCCGGCGGCAGTTCGCCCTCCGGGAAGATGAACCCACTACCCGGTTCGAGCGCGACAATGCCCTTGACGTTCTGGCTCTTGATCGCCGTCAGCCAGCCCGGCCCGCCCGCCTGCGAATGCGAGAACAGGATGCCGGGCCCCGTCTTGTCGAACAGCGCGGCCATGGCATCGGAGATCACGCCGGCGTCGTAGGGGCCGGTGTTCGGGGTGACCGAGCGGAAGAACTGATCCAGCGTCTCCGGCTTGCGGTCGAACTGCACGTTGTCGAAGTAGTTCGGCCACTTGCCGAGCCGGAATTGATCGAAGAAGAGCTGATCGAAAGGCGTAGGCTCGACCGTCGCCGCCACGGTGCTGTTGCCTGCGCGACCGCGGCGCGGCTGGTCGACCAGATAGACCGGGAAACCCCGGCGCAGGAAAAGGGTCTGGAAGCCTTCCCGGCCGTCCGGCGTGGTTTCCCAGCTGCGCGCCGACTGGAACGCGCCATGCAGCATGACGATGGGCAGTGGCTTGGGGTTCTGCGGGAGCTGATAGAAGGCGTAGAGGTGATCGCCGTGGAACGTCTGCCCTGCGGTGGTCGGCTGGTTGTTGTCATAGGTACCGGGCGTGCTCACCACCTTCCCGCCGACAGCGAAGCTGCCTTGTTGCTGGATCACCAGGGGGCCGGTGGCGCTGGAGTCGCCGGGAGGGGGTGCGCAGGCAACAAGCGAAGTCAGCGTCATGAGAATCAGCACAGGCTTGGCAAAGTTCATGGTCAGTGTTCCGCAGCAGCCGCAAGCGCCTGCGTCAGGGCCTCGCTCGCGCGCTCGCCTGCCTGTGGGTCCGCGTGTTCGGCGAGGATCCGAACGACCTGGCGCAGCTGTGCCGCGCTCAGGCCCACCCGCAGGCTGGCGCCCATGTGCGAGCGCAGTTGCGCTTCGACGCCCGGCGTGGCGGCCAGCGCCCCGACCGTGGCCAGTTCGCGGCTTTGCCAGTCCAGGTTGTCGCGCTCGAAAATGTCGCCGAACAGGTGCGCCTGCAGGAACTGGTTGATGACCGGCGCGAAGTCCGTCACCGCGTTCTTGACCGGCCCGCCGGAAATCTTCGTCTGGTTGGCGGTGCCCACGGCGATCAACGCTTCGCCGGTGGGAATCTCCCGGCCCGGCTCGCGCCCGGGCGCATCCTCGATGCCGCGCACCTTGCGCGCTTCGACCACCTTCAGCAGTTCGCCCAGCGCGTTGAGGCTGCGCGGGAAGCCGGCGTAGGCGTAAAGCTGCACCAGGATTTCCTTGGCCTCGCTGACGGTCAGCCCCGCGTCCAGCCCCAGGTTCAAGGCGGCATTGAGCTTGGGCATGTCGCTGGTGGCCATGGCGGCCGCGATCAAGGGGATGGCCTGCTGCCTGGCCGACAGCGTCTCGGAGGCGGAGGATGTCGAGGTCACGGCGTTCGTGTAATGACCCAGCGGTTTCTGCTCAGGTCAGTCCGCTAAAGCATAAGCCTCAGCGGGTGTCTTCATGCCCAGCGCCTGGTGCGGGCGCCGGTGGTTGTAGAACTGGATCCAGTCGCCGATCACCCGCATCGCGTGCTGCTGGGTTTCGAAGCGGTGGCGGTGCGCGCACTGCTCCTTGAGTGTTCGGATGACGCGCTCGACCATGCCGTTCTGCTGCGGGCAGTGCGGGGTGATGAACTCCTGCTTCAGGCCGTAGCTGCGGACCAGGCGCGTGTAGTGCCGGCTGGTGAACACAAGACCGTTGTCCGAGCGAAGCAGGAACGGCACGGGGACGCGCCCGAGCGTGCCGTAGCGGGTGATCAGGGCCTGCTCGAGAGCGGCGGCCGCGGTAGTCGCGCGACCGCTTCGCGAGAGCTGCCAGCCCAGCAGCTGCCGGGTGTGGCAGTCGATCACCAGGGCCAGTGTCAGCCAGCCGTCCCGGCCGCCCCAGATCCGGCACAGGTCGGTTGCCCACCGCTGGTCCGGCGCGGTGGCCACCGACGGCAGCGCCTGGATGCGTGGCCGGTTGCCGACGGTACGTTTACGAACCTGCCAGCCCTTGAGCTGGAAGATCCGCTGCACCGTGTTCTTGTTCATGCCAAGCAGCCCAGCCACCGTGCGGTAGCCGAACGACGGCTCCTCTTCGATCAGTGCCTTGATCGGCTCCGCCAGCTCCGGCTTGACCGCCGGCGGCGCCTTGGTTGGCCGGTAATACACCGTGCGCCGCGCCACACCGAACCAGCGGCATAGCTTCACCATCGAGACTTCAATCCCATCGGCCCGCAGTCCCTGCTGGATCGAGACCATCAGGTCTCGTCCTTGCCCAACAGGGACGCCAATTTTTTGGGTATCCGGATTTTAGTGTGGGAAGACCGCACTAGCCCTTCTTGTCTGACAGCTCTCGTTCGGTAGGTTTCTGGTATCGCAAGGCTTACGCGCTTTTAGCCTTCAGTGTGGGCTTTGTCTGGCGCATGTCGGTGCAAGGAAACAATCAGTGGCAGGTCACCTTGCCCCCGGCTCGAACTGGGGTTTGAGGCGCAGTGGAACGGAAAACCGGGTTAAGCCACGCGCCTAGCTCCCGTGCAGAGAATCGATCAGCGGGCACGACACAGTGCCTCGCTGCGCATGGCACTCGTTGACCAACCGTGACAGCACCGCTTCGATTCGCGTCAGGTCCGCCATCTTGGTGCGCACGTCGGTGAGCTGGAGCGCAGCCAGCTCGGCGGCTTCGCTGCAGTGAGTGCCGTCCTCAAGCTGTAGGAGTTGGCCGACTTCGTCCAGGTTGAACCCCAGCCGCTGGGCGGATTTCACGAAACGCACCCGCGCCACGTCCGCCGATCCGTAGCGGCGAATACTGCCGACGGGCCGACCTGGTTCTGGCAATAACCCCTTGCGCTGATAGAACCGGATGGTCTCCACGTTGACCCCAGCGGCCTTGGCGAAAGCCCCGATGGTCAGTGTTTGCGGATCGTTCACCATCGCGCTTGACTCCGTACTTGACTACGGAAGTAACCTTAGCGCATCACGCAACGTCTCGGAAGGAGATCCCTCACATGGCAGACCCCAGCAACGGCCGCGGTGCACTGGCCGCCGGTGGCCTCGCCGCCATCCTCGCCTCGACCTGCTGCCTCGGTCCGCTGGTGCTGATCACGCTGGGTTTCTCCGGCGCCTGGATCGGCAACTTGACCGCGCTGGAACCGTACCGGCCGATCTTGCTTGGCGTGACGCTCGTGGCGCTTTTCTTCGCGTGGCGTCGCATCTTCCGGCCGGCTCGCGCCTGCGCGCCGGACGACGCATGCGCCGTGCCCCAGGTGCGGACGGCCTACAAGGTGATCTTCTGGATCGTCACCGCCCTGGTGCTGATCGCGCTCGTGTTCCCCTACCTCATGCCCCTGTTCTACTGAAAGGAGATTGCCATGAAGAAACTCGTCGCATTGCTCGCTCTGACCGTTGCCCTCAGCGCTCCCGCCTGGGCCGCCACCAAAACCGTCACGCTGTCGGTGCCGAGCATGACCTGCGCCACCTGTCCGATCACGGTCAAGAAGGCGCTGACCAAGGTCGAAGGCGTCATCGAGGCCAAGGTGACCTGGGAGCCCAAGGAGGCGGTGGTAACCTACGACGATGCCAAGACCACTCCGGCCGCGTTGACCAAAGCCACCGAGAACGCCGGCTACCCGTCTACCGTCAAGAAGTGAGCACACGCTCATGACCGAGGCGATCACGCTGCACATCGATGGCATGACCTGCGGGTCGTGCGCCGAGCACGTCAAGCAGACCTTGGAAAAGGTGCCCGGCGTGCGTTCGGCCTCAGTGTCCTACCCACAGCGCCGGGCCGAGATTGAGGCCAGCGTAGGTACCGCCGCGGACGTGACCTCGCTGGTCGCGGCGGTATCCGCACTCGGTTACCGAGCGCAGCTTGCCGATGCGCCGGGGCAACCCAGCGACCTGCTGAACAATGCACAAGAGCGGCTGGGCGGCGAACCAAAGCGCGAGGACGATGAGGCTGCACTGCACGTGGCCGTGATCGGCAGCGGCGGCGCGGCGATGGCGGCGGCGTTGAAGGCCGTCGAGCAAGGGGCGCGTGTGACGCTGATCGAGCGCAGCACTCTCGGCGGCACCTGCGTCAACGTCGGATGTGTGCCGTCCAAGATCATGATCCGCGCTGCCCACATTGCGCATCTGCGTCGCGAGAGTCCGTTCGATGACGGCATTGCCGCCGCCTCGCCGAAGATTCTGCGTAAGCGCTTGCTGGCTCAGCAGCAGGGGCGCGTCGATGAACTGCGCCACGCCAAGTACGAAGGCATCCTGACGAGCACCCCGACCATCACCGTGCTGCGCGGCGATGCCCGATTCAAGGATGCGCACACGCTGACCGTGGCAACCGCTGACGACGGGATGCGCGAGGTGAGTTTCGACCGCTGCCTCATCGCCACCGGGGCCAGTCCGGCGATTCCACCGATCCCGGGCTTGAAAGACACGCCCTTCTGGACGTCGACCGAAGCGCTGGCCAGCGACACGATCCCCGATCGGCTGGCCGTGATCGGCTCGTCGGTGGTGGCCGTCGAACTCGCGCAGGCCTTTGCCCGGCTGGGCAGCAAGGTGACCATGCTGGCGCGCAGCACACTGTTCTTTCGCGAAGACCCCGCCATTGGCGAGGCCATCACGGCCGTGTTCCGCGCCGAAGGCATCGAAGTGCTGGACCACACCCAGGCCAGCCAGGTCGCCTATGAGGATGGGGAATTCGTGCTCACCACCGAACGCGGCGAACTGCATGCCGACCGGCTGTTGTTCGCCACCGGCCGCACCCCAAACACCCGCACGCTCAACCTCGACGCGGCCGGTGTGGTGGTCAATGCGCAAGGCGCCATCACCATCGACCACGCGATGCGCACTACCGTGCCGCACATCTATGCCGCCGGCGACTGCACTGACCAGCCGCAGTTCGTCTACGTCGCGGCGGCGGCCGGCACCCGCGCTGCAATCAACATGACGGGTGGCAACGCGACGCTGGATCTGACGGCGATGCCGGCGGTGGTGTTCACCGACCCGCAGGTCGCCACCGTGGGCTACAGCGAAGCCGAAGCGCACCACGACGGTATCGAGACCGACAGCCGCACGCTGACGCTCGACAACGTGCCCCGGGCGCTGGTCAACTTCGACACGCGCGGTTTCATCAAGCTGGTTTCGGAGGCCGGTTCGGGACGACTGATCGGCGTGCAAGCGGTAGCCCCGGAAGCAGGCGAGCTGATCCAAACCGCAGTACTGGCGATTCGCAACCGCATGACGGTGCGAGAGTTGGCCGACCAGTTATTCCCCTACCTGACGATGGTCGAGGGGCTGAAACTCGCGGCACAAACCTTCACCAAGGACGTAAAGCAACTGTCCTGTTGCGCGGGGTAGTGGCTGGGCCTCTTACCTATGCTTCATCGGCTGAATCACAAATTCAGGCTGAAGCGCCGCCTCTTGCACAATGGGCTGAGGACTATTCGAAATACCCCTCTTCGAGTAGCCGCGCCAGCGTCGGGAGATAGGGGCCGTACTCGACCACGCGCGTGATCTTCTTCTTGCGCGTTGCCGCCGTGGTCATCCGCTGGAACACGAAGTCCGTGGTCATTGGGTCGTCGTCATCGACCAACACGGTTTCGATAACCGAGCCATCCTTGCGCGCCTTCTTGTCGTAGAGCATGCGCGCCCGAAGCACCTCGAAGCTGTAACCCCTGCCCATGCGGTTCATGTCTTTGGCCACTCGGTTGACTGACTCAGTATAGGCATTGGTAATCGGCTGCTCGAAGTAGGCGAAGATTTCGTCGTGCCAGTTGTGCACGGCGGTGGTCAGGTCCTTGAACGTGGCCGCCAATTCGGTCGGAATATTGGCCTGCCACTTCGCGCAGGCGGCTTCTGCTGCTGGGCGGGTCTTCTGATCCCAGATCGACAGAAATCCTTCCTTGAGCGCGTGGGCTTCGCTTAGGAGCGGGAACTGTTGGAACCATTCCCGCATCCGGTCCATATCTCTCCCTGTCAGGTCGTGCTGCCGCTTGAGCAGCAGGAACCGCTCGTCCTTGAGTTTGAGGCGCTGCCGGGTGGACAAATCCTTGCGAATGCGCTTGCGCAGCTTCTCCAGCGCGTCGTTCGCCATGCGCTGGATATGGAATCGATCGACCACGATCCGGGCCTGTGGCAGCGTGGCGCGCACCACCTGCCGATAAACGTGGTACATGTCCATCGCCACCCACTCGACCGAGTCCTTGTCCCGCAGGTCGCGGAAATAGGGCATCAACTCGGCTTTGGCCCGGCTGGGGCGGATATCGAACACGGTCTTGCGCTCGACGTTGGTGATCATGGCCCGGTACTGGCCGATGATCTTGAGCTCGTCGATACCCAGCACCCGCGGCGTCCGGAACTGGGTCTTGGCCTCGACCTCCTCTATGAAATCGTCGAAGACGTGGCGGACCGTCTTTTCGTCCACGGCTACTTCCCGGGCAAGGGCCGCAAAGGTCTTGGAGAAGGACTGGTCGCGGATATAACGCACCAGACGCGCCGTGGCTTGGCGTTTTCCATCAAGGTCCGCCACAGGCTCAAACAAGGTCTTGGTGCAGCTTGTACAGCGATAGCGACGGCGCTGGATGAAGATCACGACGGGTTTGCCGTGCGTCGGTGTGTCCTGAAACGACTGTTCCTGTGAGCCGTGACCATGCAGGCGTCCGGTCTTGCACAGCGGGCAGGTCACCCACTGATTGACGCCTTCGGCCTTGACGACGTAACTGTCCTCGCTGGTCAGGATTTCAAGCGTCTTCAGGCTTCGCAGCTGGAGAAAGTCCGTCACTCAGCACCTTGGGCGAACCCACACTGAAATCCGACTTTTACTCTAGCACATCCGCTCAGCCGTCCAACACCAAAATCCATTCTTTGAAAGTGATAGCTACAAAGACCCAAGGAGCCAGAACCCACACCAGATTCCGGATACCCAATTTTTTTCGGGCGCGCAGCTCCAGCATCGCCTCGCCATAGGCCTCCTGCAGATCCTTGAGTTGCCGCTCGTATTGCTCCCGGACGTCCTCGGGCTTCGCCCGAAGGGCGTTCTCCATGCCGCGCTTCGCGTCGTCTATCCAGCCCTCGATCTCCGACGGCGTCAGGTCGAACTGCCGACTGGCCTCGGCCACCGTCGTCTTGCCCTGGATGATCTCCAGCACCAGCGCCGACTTCCGCCGGGCCGTCCAACGCTTGATCTCTTCTTCCATCACTTGGCTCATCGTGCTCTCCGTGAAAAGGTAGCACCTGAGCAGGAAATCACTGGGTCATTACATTCGGCTCCACAGTGCTCTGGATGGCGTGGCTCGGCGCGATCGCCAGCCCCAGACTCAGCGCCAACACGGCCACCAGCGCGTAGGACGGGTGAACCCTAGCGGGCGTTGTATTGGTCATCGGTCACCTTCTCCATCCATTCCACGGTCTTGCCGTCCAACACGCCGCTGACGGCCAGGTGGGTCATCGCGGTCGTCGGCGCGGCGCCATGCCAGTGTTTGACGCCGGGCGGGCACACGACCACATCGCCGGGACGGATTTCCTGCACCGGCTTGCCCCATTCCTGCGTCAGGCCCACGCCCGAGACCACCACCAGCCGCTGGCCGGCGGGATGGGTATGCCAGGCCGAACGCGCGCCCGGCTCGAAGGTCACATAGGCGCCGGAGGCATTGATCTGCGCGCTGGCGGGAAACAGGGGATCGACGCGCACCCGCCCCGTGAAATTCGCCTCCGGACCGGCTGCGGACGCTTGGGTGCCTGCGCGGGCGATCTGCTGCGTAGCCGCTTCACCGGCCTGGGCGAAGGGGGTGGCGGCACATACCGCGATTCCCAACAAGGTTCTGGTCATGAGGTGCTCCACGACTCATCGGTGCTGAGTCGGTAGAAGCAACATAAACCCTGCCGTTTAATAGATAAACAGCATCAGTTGAATAGAACTAATTCGATTCCGATATAAATCGGACAGAAGACCGCTTCAACAGGCCGCGGACGCGAATCATCAGGCCGCGCCGGACCGCCCCGGCGTCCCCCCGAACACAAGCGTGAACCACTTTTCCATCGCGTCGTCGCGATGCTTGCGCCCATCCTCGATGGCCCGGGATACCTGCGCGATCGCGGCCTGTTCCTGCGCCACGAAGGGGTGGTCGGCGGGCAATGGCGTCCGCGCCTTCCTGATCAGCGGTGCCAGGGCCGCGATGGCGTGCATCCAGGGGCTAAAGGCTTCTGAAAGCAAGTAGCGGCTGGTGCGCATCGGATGCAACCATTCCAGCGCCGAGGCGCTCCAGGGATTGCTCATTGCGCTCACGACGGGGCTCACGAACGTCTTGTAGAACAACTCGTTCGTCTCCGAGAGCCCGCGTACTTTCTCGAACGCCGCATCGGGGGCATCGAACCGCAGATCCTCGACCTGTCGCTCCTCGAAACGGACGGTGTACTGCGAGCGCGCGCAATCCGGATCGCCGCTCGGGTTGTCGATCTTCATCTCGTAGAGGCCCGGGGCCAACGCCTCGATGTCCGGCAGGCTGTCCAGGATGGCGCGATGCTCGAAACGGGCGACGTTGGCGGAGACGAAGATCCCCAGGTGCCCGACGTGCGGGTTGGTCAGGTAAACGATGCGCTGATCCGCCCGCTTGAGCGCGTCCGTGTCGGGATAGACCACGGGAATCCAGCCCAGCGCCTGGTGTGGCGGCGTGATGTTGTCGCCATAGGAAGCGAAGACCACCAGCGGGTTGCGGATGCGCCTCAGGTCGACGGTGCAGTGCTCGTCGATCCGCAGCGTGCCTGCCTCAAGGCGGTTGCCGATGAACAGGTTCTCGACGATCGCGATGATCTCCTCGCGGCTCATGAAATACCAGGCATTCCACCAGCGTTCGAACTGGAGGAAGCGATCGCGCTCGGTATCCACATGTGCGAAGAGGTTCGCGTACTTCTCCCACACCCCTTCCGGCTTGAGATTCTCGAAGTTCTGGATGAGCCAGGCGCCGTCGAAACGGCCATTGCCCAGATCCGCCAGCAGATGGGTCATCCATACGCCGCCCACGAACCCGCCGGCAAGCCGCATCGGGTTCATGCCCGCGGCGCCTGCCCAGTAGGACAGCGGCGATCCATTGAGCACGACCGGGCCGCTCAGGCGCTGGCAATCCGCCGCGAGCAGCGTGAGCGCCCAGCCCGCCTGGCAGTTGCCGTACAGCACCGGCGGCTGGCCGGGATGGCGCCTGGCCACGTCCTCCACGAAACGCCGCAGCGCATGCAACACGTCCGCGAGGGTCTGGCCGGGACACGGCTCGGGAAAGAAGGAAACGAAATAGACGGCATGGCCGCGATGCAGCGCGATTCCCACTTCGGAGTCGGTCTTGAAGCCACCGATGCCAGGACCATGACCGGCGCGCGGATCGGCGATCACCACGGGGGGCTTGGAGGCATCCAGGCAGTCTTCGATGCAGTGGTCTCCGGCCCGCGTGATGCGAAGGAGCGCGTAGTTGGCCGGGCGCTCGAAGCGCCGGGCGTCGAGCAGGGTCTCGTAGTCGAAGTCGAGCAATGGCGGCTTGCCCGCGCGCTCGTGGGCGATCATGTCGTCGGCACGCTGGCGCAGCGTGTCCCAGAACAGCACCGCGCGTTCGAACACGTCCCGCGAGTAATCCACCGCCTGTGCGAGATCGCGGGGAGAAGAACCCGCAGGCGCTTGTTCGGCGGGTCGGTCTGCCATCCCCGGCGGTGTGGTTGCCGCGGGCGGCACGCGAACGGCCCCTTCGCTTCTGGGTCTGCCCGCAGCGCGCTTCGTTGAACGGGTCCGGGTTTCACGTGGGCGCATCTTCGCCTCCAATGGAAGTACTGCAGCAACGTCTCAAGTCGCGATCTCGATGATGTCCGGGTTCCGGGACGCGTACTCCATGGCATAGGCCAGTTCACCCACGGTGTCGGCGTGCAACCGAAGCAGCGGCTGTCCGCTGGCGACTTCGTCCCCGAGCATGACGTCCATGGTCACGCCGGCGGCCTTGGCCTCCGGCGCACCGGCCAGCTTGGCGAGCTGGGAGATCTTGCGGTTGTTGATCTGGACGATTCGCCCTGCACGCCCGGCGGTCAGAGGCCGCACGTGCAAGGCCCTGGGCGGCTCGCGCATGCCTCCCTGGGCCTGGCAGATGCGCTGGAATTTCGTCCACGCCCGCCCGTCGGCCAAGGTAGCCAAGGCCAGGGCATGGCCTGCTCCCGCCTCTGCCGCGCCGCCGATCTCGAGCGCGGCACCGGCGAGCACGGCGGCCCGGTTCCGCAAATCGGCGGGCATATCGGGCCGGTTCTGCAGGACGGCGAGAATGTCGTGCGCTTCGAGCGCAGGACCGATGCCCCGGCCAACCGGTTGGCTGCCATCGGTGCGGATGCACGTCGCGGCCAGGCCAAAGTGCGCGGCGACCGCGACCAGCCGATCCCCCAGCCGGCGTGCGGCTTCCTCGGTGCGGACTTTGGCGGTCGGTCCGACCGGGATGTCGAGCACGACGTGGCTGGACCCTGCCGCGATCTTCTTGGACAGCACGGAGGCGATCAGCTGCCCCTCGGTGTCCACGTCCAGTTCCCGCTCCACCCGCACGAAGATGTCGTCGGCAGGACTGAGATGCACGGCGCCGCCCCAGGCGATGCAGCCGCCTTCCTGGTCCACCACGCGCTGGATCGTGGCCAGGTCGAGATCGACGGGTGCCAGTGTCTCCATGGTGTCCGCGGTGCCGGCCGGCGAGGTGATGGCGCGCGAGGACGTCTTGGGCATCACCAGACCGTTGGCTGCGACGATCGCGACCACGATAGGCGTGGTCCGGTTGCCCGGCAGTCCACCAATGCAGTGCTTGTCCACGACCACCGGCACGTTCCACGCCAGGCGGTCCCCGACGTCGACCATCGCTGCGGTCAGGTCGACGGTCTCCTGCTCATCCAGCGGCAGGGCCGCACTGGCGGTCAGGAATGCGGCCAGGTGCACGTCCGTGTAGCGTCCCGCGGTGACGTCCTCGACGACCGCCTGCAGGGCGGCCGCATCGAGCCGGTGGCCATAGATGCGTCGTCGCACGTTTGCCAGGGAGTCCAGGCTCGGCGCATGGGAGACCTTGATGGGCGTGCCCTCCGCGACGCCCAAGCGTTCCCACGCGGACTCGGACAGCGCCGCCTCGCCGGGCGCCACCAGATCGCCATCGGCCTGATAAAGCATCGCCAGGACCTGTCGCCCCCCCGCCGAGAGCAGGACCTGGGAGCGGGAGCTCAGACCTTCGGCGCGGCAGACATGGCAATCGGTTCGCATGACCGCGATCGCTTGGTGCTGGGAATGCAGGCCCAGGCGCCGGGCGCGCAGGGTCGGCGGCGCATTGGCGGTCTGGTCGGCAGTCCCGGTCACAGCTCGAACACCTGACCAAGCCGGGGGACCGATACGGGCCAGCCGGTTTCCTTGTCGATGCGCACGCGCAGCGCCTCGGAGGCATCCGGTTCCCCGTGCACGACGAAGACGCGCGAGGGCGCGTGCCGGAAGCCGGAGAGCCAGCGCATCAGTTCATTGGCGTCGGCGTGTGCGGACAGTTCCGGCAGGTTGACGACCTGCGCATTCACCGGCACCCATTGCCCGTGGATCCTGACCTCGCGCGCGCCCTGCAGCATGGCTTGGCCGCGAGTCCCGGCAGCCTGATAGCCGGCGAACAGGATGGTGTTCTCGCGTTTCGGCGCGAAGGCGGCGAGGTGGTGAAGCACGCGACCGCCGGTCGCCATGCCGCTGGCTGAGATGACGACCTTGGGGAATTGACTGGCGGTGATCCGCTTGGATTCCTCCACCTCGCGGGTGTAGGTGGCGATCCCGCAGGCGGCATGGCAGATCTCCGCAGGCAATCGGTGGTCGGCCAGATGGTCGCACAGCAGTTCGCTGGCGTTGATCGCCATCGGACTGTCCAGATAGATGGGCACCGAACCCAGGCGTCCGGCCTGGCGCAGCTTCCACAGGTAGTAGAGCAGGAGTTGCGCGCGGCCCACCGCGAAGGCGGGAATGACCACCGTGCCGCCGCGGCCGACCGTCTTTTCGATGACGGCCCCGAGGGCTTCGGCCGCGTCGCTCGGCGCATGGGTCCGGTTGCCGTAGGTGGACTCGATCACCACGTAGTCGGCTTCGGCCACGGGCTGCGGATCGAACAGCATCGGGTCGTCGTAGCGACCCAAGTCGCCGGAGAACACGATGCGCTTGCCACCCCAGTCGATCTCCGCCGTGGCGGCGCCCAGGATATGTCCGGCATAGCGGAAAGTCAGTGTCGCGCCGTCGGCAAGCGAGACCGGCTTGCCGAATGGTACGTTGGAGAACTGCTTGAGCGCGCGCTCGGCATCCTGCACTGTATACAGCGGCAGCGCGGGCTTGTGCTTGCTGAAACCCTTTCGATTGGCGTACTCGGCATCCTTTTCCTGCAGGTGGCCGCTGTCCTTGAGGATCAGTTCGGCCAGGTCGCGGGTTGCGGCGGTGGCGTAGATGCGTCCGCGAAAGCCATCACGCACGAGCTTGGGCAGGTAGCCGGAGTGGTCCAGGTGCGCGTGCGTCAATACCACCGCGTCGAGTGCCTTCGGCGCGACCGGCAATGGCTCCCAGTTCAGCTCGCGCAGGTTCTTCAGGCCCTGGAACAGGCCGCAGTCGACCAGGATGTGCTTTCCATTGTGGCTCAGCAGATGCTTGGAGCCGGTGACGGTGCCGGCACCGCCGAATGAGGTGAGCTTCAAGATCGGAATCCTCAGGGTGTGAATGCAGCGATGTCGGCCGGGGGGCCATCGAAGCGACGCATCAAGTGTGGCCGCTCGTCCAGGCGGGAGGATCGCTGGCCGGGAAAGAATCGATACTCGCCCGGTCCACCTCGTCGAGCGGCTCGGGCGAGCGACGATGACGCACCAGGTTCGTCGCGCCCTCCTTGTCCGCGGCCAGCGCAAGCGCGATCAGTGGCGCCAGCGCGATCGCATTGCTCTCATGCCGCACGGCATCGGTGGAGACGATACGGCTGCACAGCGGCGTGAGCTGCTGGTAGGCGTCTTCGGCGAAGATGGCATGCACCACGGCAACGATGGGCGCCACAAAGCCCTGCTGAGGCAACTGCCGGGCGGCTTCGACCAGCGTGCGGCCGGAGGAGGCAATGTCATCGACCAGCACCGGTTGACGACCATGCCAGGCGGACAGGTCGGACACCGCGACCTCGACGTTGCGATCGCCGTGGCGGATCTTGCGCAGGACCGCGTGGGGGGCGCCGATGCGCTGGGCAATGGCGGCCACCCATTGCTCGCTTTCTTCGTCCGGACCGATCACCAAAGGGCTCTCCACCTCGGCGGCGATCCAGTCGGCCAGTAGCGGCGCGGCGTGCAGTGTGTCGGCTGGCACGGTGTAGAGTGCCGACAGCGCCGGGTAGCGATGTAGATGGGGATCGACCGTGACCAGGCGGTCGAAGCTCGACGACACGAGACGGGCGAAGCTGCGGGACGTAATCGCTTCTCCCGGGTGGAACCGGCGATCTTGCCGCATGTAGGCCAGGTAAGGCGCCACCAGGGTCACCTCGCGGGCACCCAGGTCACGGGCGGCATCGGCCGCAAACACCAGCGACAGGAAGCCGGGATCCGGCTGCGCCAGTGTCTGCACGAGAACCACGGACTTGTCCGCCACGTCGGCGGCGATGCGCACGTAGCTTTCGCCGTCGGGAAACCGGCGGGTTTCCAGCGTCCCCAGTTCCCACTTTCCGGCGGCGGCCAGTTGGCGGGCGAATGCGTCGTTGCCCGGAAGCGGCAAGATCAGTCGATCGGAGGACGCCATCGCGGTCATGCGTGCCGCCTGTAGAAACGAAGGAGTTGGGCATTGATGGCGACGATCACCGTGCTGGCCGACATGAAGACGGCAGCGATGGCGGGCGTCATCAGGAAGCCCGTCCCGAAGGTGATGCCCGCGGCCATCGGCACCGCGACGGTGTTGTAGCCGGTCGCCCAGATCAGGTTCTGGACCATCTTGCGATAGGTCGCGCGCGACAGGCCCAGGATCGCTCCCACGTCGCGCGGATCGCTGCGGACGAGTACGACGTCGGCGGACTCCACGGCCACGTCCGTGCCTGCGCCGATGGCCACGCCCAGGTCGGCCTGCACCAGCGCCGGGGCGTCGTTCACGCCGTCGCCCACCATGGCCACCGACAGGCCGCGTGCCTGCAGCTCCCGGATCTTCTCGGATTTCTGGTCGGGCAGCACCTCGGCGAAGTACTCGGAGATCCCGAGTTCCTTGGACACCGATTCGGCCACGCCCCGTGCATCGCCCGTCAGCATCACCGAGCGAATCCCCAACCGGGTCAATTCCGCGATGGCCTCCTTGGACTCCGGCCGTACGATATCGGCGAGCGCGAAGAGCGCGCGCGCCTGGCCGTCGCGTTCGAGCACGACGACGGTCTTTCCCGCGGATTCGAGCTGTCCAAGCCGCTCGTGGGTGATGGCGTTGCCCTGGCGGGCCAGGTGGCCCGGGCTGACGATGCGCACGCGCACATCGCCGACGACGGCGACGATGCCTTCGCCGGTGATGTTGCTCACTTCACTGGCCTTGGGGAGGGCGATGCCGCGGCGCTTGGCCTCGGCCACGATGCCATGGGCGATCGGGTGTTCCGACTGGCTTTCCGCCGCCGCGGCGAAGGCCAGCTCCTGGCTCTCGTCACCCTCCTGCAGCAACACGATGTCGCTGACCCCGAAGCGCCCCTCGGTCAGGGTGCCCGTCTTGTCGAACACGACCGCATCCAGCCGGCGCGCGCGCTCGAACGCGGCCCGGTCACGGATCAGCAAGCCATTGCTTGCGCTCAGCGACGTGCTGACCGCGACCACCAACGGCACCGCCAGCCCCAGCGCGTGCGGGCAGGCGACGACCATGACGGTGACCATGCGCTCGATGGCGAAATTGAGCGGCGCGTCGAGCATCAGCCACCAGACCAGCAGCGTACCGACGCCCACAGCCAAGGCGATGTAGGTCAGCCAGGCCGCGGCGCGGTTGGCGATGTCCTGCGTACGCGAACGGGTCTGCTGCGCCTTCTTGACCAGCTCGATCACCTGCGACAGATACGTGGCATCGCCCGTGGCCGTGACGCGGATGGTGACGGCGTTCGCCCCGTTGATGGCGCCGCCGATCGCGGTGGCGCCGACTCCCTTGGTGACCGGCCGGGATTCGCCGGTGAGCATGGCTTCATTGAAGCCCGAGGAACCCTCGGTTATCTCGCCGTCCACCGGTACCTTGGCGCCCGGGCGGACTATCACGCGGTCGCCCGGCTGCAACGCACTGATCGGCACGTCATGCAGGCTGCCATCGCCGTCGATGCGGGTGGCGCTGTCGGGCAGCAGCTTGACCAGTTCCTCCAGGGCGCGCGAGGCGCCCATGACCGAGCGCATTTCGACCCAGTGCCCCAGCAGCATGATCGCGATCAGCGTCACCAGCTCCCAGTAGAACTCCTGGCCCGGAAAGCCGAAGGTCACGGCCACCGAGAAGACGTAGGCCGCCGAGATGGCCAACGCGATCAGCGTCATCATGCCGGGCTGGCGCTTGCGCAGTTCGGAGACGACGCCGACCAGGAACGGCCAGCCGCCATAGAGATAGGCCACGGTCGACAAGGCGAACAGGACGTAACGATCGCCGCGGAAGGCCAGCACCTCGCCCAGGCCCAGGGCGTGCTGGATCATGGGCGACAGCGCGAGGACGAACGGAGTCAGCAGCAGCGTGACCCAGAAGCGCCTGCGGAAGTCGGCGACCATGGCACCGTGGTCGTGGCCGGCATGCCCGGAATGTCCGGCGTGAGTGGAGCCCGCAGCGCTCACCACGGCTTTGGCCGGCGGCGACGGAGAATGGGCGTGATTGCCGTGATCGTGATGATGCTGCGCGTGCGGATCATGGGGATTCATTCGATCTGGCCTTCTTTGGTTTTGAACAGGCGACCGAGCCGCGGCAGGAAGGCCGGCACATCGCTCGCGTAGCGTCGATACTGATCCCCGAACGCCGTCTCGATCTCGCGTTCCTCCTGCTTGGCGAGCCGCCAGTACATGACGAGCAGGATCGGCAGCATCACGCCCGTCACCAGGGTGGGCCACTGCAGGAAAAATCCGATCAGCACAAGGACGAAGCCCACGTACTGCGGATGTCGCACGTGGGCGTAGGGCCCGGTCGTGGCAAGGGCGCCGGCGCGCTGAGCCTCGTGCAGCACTCGCCAGCCGGAGGCGATCAGCCAGAATCCGGCACCGATCAGGACATAGCTCAACAGGTGGAATGGATTGAGGTGGGGATCTCCGGACCAGCCGAAAAGTGCGGGCCAGATATGGCCCGCGTCGTGGGACAGGGGGTCCAGCCCGGGAAAGCGATTGCCCAGCCAGCCCGCCAGCAGGTAGAGCGTCAGCGGGAAACCGTACATCTCCACGAACAGCGCGACGATGAAGGCCGAGAAGGCACCAAGCGAGCGCCAGTCGCGGGCCGTCGCCGGCTTGAAGAAGCTCAGGGCAAACAGGATGAAGATGCCGGCGTTCACCAGGGCCAGGAACCAGAGCCCATAGGCAGGCGGGTCACCGACCATCGCGATCGCCCTCCTTGCGATGGTCATCGTGCGCGCCATGACCGCCATGACCGCGGTGCATGAAGAAATGCATGCCGACGCAGATCAGCAGAGGCAGCAAAAGGGGGAGCGCCCCGAGCAGGTGCGCCCGATGCTCCAGCCACAGGAAGAGCCCCGCAATGAAGAGAAAGACGCACAGGGTGAGGACAGCCGGGCTGCGCCACGCTCCTCGCTTCCGACCAGGGATTCCGCTCATCTCGACGCTCCAGAGGGTGTGTTTGACGGTCGATGGGACGGCCATGACGACATGCCGATCGTAGGAATGGCGCGCTGTCGGGCCAGTTACGCGTCGATTACAATCATGTAATTTTTCAGTCACCTTCGTGGCAGCTTTGCCTCGCTACAGTGAAGGGCAATCTCAGGAACCGCGTCCTGACGGGCCAGAGGCGCCGAACCGGCGCATGCGTGGACTTACGATGAAACTTCTGGTTGTCGAAGACGAGCACAAGACTGCGGACTACGTACGCCAAGGGCTTACCGAGGCCGGGTTCGTTGTCGACTTGGCGCGCGATGGGCCCGATGGCCTGCACTTGGCCACGACCGAGCACTACGACCTGATCGTGCTCGACGTCATGCTCCCGGGCATTGATGGGCGGAAGGTCCTGCAGTCCATTCGCGCCACCGGCAACCAGGTTCCGGTGCTTTTCCTGACCGCCCGCAGCAGTGTCGACGATCGCGTCCAAGGGCTGGAACTGGGGGCCGATGACTACCTGATCAAACCATTCGCGTTCTCGGAGCTGCTTGCACGCGTGCGGACCCTGTTGCGCAGGGGAGGCTCGCCCGCGCCTCACGACCGCATTCAGATCGCCGATCTGGAGCTGGACCTTGCGCGCCGGCGCGCCATCCGGGCCGGGCACCGTATCACCCTGACCAGCAAGGAATTCGCCTTGCTCGAACTACTGGCACGACGCCAAGGTGAAGTGCTGCCGCGTTCGCTGATCGCCTCGCAAGTCTGGGACATGAATTTCGACAGCGACACCAATGTCATCGACGTCGCAATCCGGCGGTTGCGCGCCAAGATAGACGACAGCTACGAGCCCAAGCTCATCCAGACCGTGCGCGGCATGGGGTACACGCTGGACATCCCGGATGCCTGACAGGCTCGCATTTCTTCGCCGCCCGGCGTCGCTCTCGTCGCGGGTGACCGGGCTGGTCGGCATCGCGATGATGGTGGTGTTCCTGATCTTCAACTGGATCAGCGTGCGATCGCTGGAGCGGCATTTCGCCGAGATGGACGAGGAGGAACTGGGCGTGATCTCCAGTTCGGTCATCCGGGCATTGGGAGAGGTGCGCGACGGAAGCGATGAACAGGCCCTGCGCCGTGCCGTTCGAGGGCATCACGGCGTTTACTACTTTGTCGCCGACGCCGCCGGAAAGACGCTCTATGCCCCGAAGGATGGCCCGGACATGGCGAGCTTCGCCCAGCGCGTGCCTCCCGTCCCTCTCAGGGGAAAGCACAGCATGACGATCTGGGAGGAGGACGGCAAATCCTATCGTGGTGGCGTTGTTGTTGCTGGCGGCGACGCCGACCTGGGCGAGGTCTACACGATTGCGGTGGCCATGGATATCGGCGGCCATCTCGACTTCATCA